>Ga0187880_1000443_pt1 | contig 35115 bp, 30 predicted proteins | sample June2016WEW_19_4_FD_132998 | JGI IMG/M metagenome (GOLD analysis project Ga0187880, IMG submission 132998) | Peatland microbial communities from SPRUCE experiment site at the Marcell Experimental Forest, Minnesota, USA - June2016WEW_19_40 | ecosystem: Environmental > Terrestrial > Soil >... | reverse complement strand
CGCCTTGGGTGATGTCGATCTCAAGAGCCGGTCCGTGACCGTCTGGGGCAAGGGCGGCAAGCAGCGCCGCGTGCCCATGAGTCACGCGGCTGTCGAGGCGGTCGGCCGCTATGTCGCCTCCGGGCGCGCGGCGCTCGTGAACGGGTCGACTCCTCAAGGATCGCTGTTCATCAACCGGCGCGGCCGCCAGATGACCGCGCGCGATGTGCGCCGGGTCCTGGACCGCCGCTCACCGGTGCCGACCCATCCCCATGCGCTCCGCCACACCTACGCGACCCATCTCGTCGACGGCGGGGCTGACCTGCGAGTCGTGCAGGAGCTGCTCGGTCACGCGAGCTTGAGAACCACGGAGATCTACACCCACGTGTCCACCGATCGACTGGTCGGAGCGTACCGAAGCGCTCACCCGAGAGCCTGATGACCCAGACCGGGACCGACCGCATCCAATCCGTCGACGAGCTGTGGGCGGATTTCAAGGCGACCGCAGACCAGTCCGCCCGCGACCGGCTGATCCTTCACTACTCGCCGCTCGTGAAGTACGTCGCCGGCCGTGTCGCCGCCGCCATGCCGAGTCACGTCGACTACTCCGACCTCGTGAGCTACGGCATCCTCGGGCTGATCGACGCCATCGAGAAGTTCGACCCCTCGCGGGCGATCAAGTTCGAGACCTACGGCGTGCCGCGCGTGCGCGGTGCCATCCTCGACGAGCTCCGCTCGATCGACTGGGTGCCGCGGTCGGTCCGCGCGAAGGCGCGCGCCGTCGACGCGGCGCTCTCCAAGCTCGAAGGTCAGCTCGGTCGTTCACCGACTGATCGCGAGCTCGCTGACGAGCTCGAGATGACGACGGGCGATCTCGACGACATCCTCCGCCAGACCTCTCGCGCCGGGCTGTTGCAACTCGACGACGTCCTGTTCCGCCAGGGTGGCAGCGGCGGCCAGACGCTCGGCGACACCCTGCAGGACCAGGGTGATGCTCCCGGTGCGACCATCGAGCTCGAGGAGACCCGGCGACAGCTCGCGAAGGCGATCCAAAGGCTGGACGACCGCGAGCGCAAAGTGCTCACGCTGTACTACTACGAGGGTCTGAACCTCGCCGAGATCGGCGAGATCCTGGGTGTGACCGAGAGCCGCGCCTGCCAGATCCACACCAAGGCGGTGCTCCACCTGAGGCAGCGGCTGCGCGACGAGCTGACCTGACGCCAGGCGCCTGGCGCCGGCATCGGTGCTGAAGGCCTGCGGCTGACCAGCTACTATGGCAGCGAGGCCCGGCCGGGTCTCTTTCAAAGTACGTCCTGGCATGCCCGCGGTCGTCCTTCGGGGCGCGGTGCCGGGATTGACTCGAACCGTCGGGAGGAGAACCGCGTGGCTGTCGTCACGATGAAGCAATTGCTCGAGGCCGGAATGCATTTCGGCCACCAGACCCGCCGTTGGAACCCGAAGATGAAGCGCTTCATCTTCGGCGAGCGCAACGGCATCTACATCATCGATCTCAACCAGACCCTGGAGCGGGTGGACGCCGCCTACTCCTACGTGAGGGATCTCGTCGCCGGGGGTGGCGTGATCCTTTTCGTCGGCACGAAGAAGCAGACGCAGGACCCCGTGGCGGAGTTCGCGGTGGCCTGCGGCATGCCTTATGTGAACCAGCGCTGGCTCGGAGGCATGCTGACCAACTTCCTGACGGTTGCGGGCCGGGTCCGCAAGCTTCAGGAGCTCGAGACTGCGCGCGCTGCCGGCGACTTCGCCGCCATGCCCAAGAAGGAGGCCCTCTCCCACGAGCGCGAGCTGGAGAAGCTCGACCGGAACCTTGGCGGCTTGCGGCGGCTGGACCGGCCGCCGGACGCGATCTTCGTGATCGACACGAAAAAGGAGCACATCGCCGTCACCGAGGCGAACAAGCTGCACCTCCCGGTCGTGGCTGTCGTCGACACCAACTGTGACCCGGACGTCATCGACTACGTGATCCCGGGCAACGACGATGCGATTCGGGCGGGCCGGCTCATGTGCAGAGTCATCGCCGACGCCGTCGTCGAAGGCAAGTTCATCGCGTCGCGTCGTGCCGCGGACGCTGCCACCAAGGCCCGCCGCGCGACGCCCGAGCCCATATCGCAGGCGCCGGCGCCGGCGCCGGCGCCGGCCATGGGCGAACCTGCGGCCTTTTCCGCGGTCGGACACGCGGAGGCTGCTCCCGCCGAGCCCGCGCAGGCCCCTCCGGTCGATCGCGCTCCGGTCCCCGAACAGGCGGCGGAGCCTGAGTCGCTCGCAGACGGTCAGGAGAGCCCGGTTGTGGCCGGCCAAGCCGAGCCGAGCAGCGAGATCGCACAAGAGCAGGCGGAACAGGACACCGCCGCCCCGGATATCGAGCACGTTACGGAGGATTGAAACAGATGGCAGCAATCACCGCCAAGGAGGTGCAGGCGCTCCGCAAGAAGACGAGTGCCGGGATCCTGGACTGCCGGCGTGCGCTCGAGGAGGCCGACGGCGACATGGATGAGGCAGAGCGCATCCTGCGCGAGAAGGGCATCATCAGTGCCGCCAAGCGTCAGCACCGCGAGCGCACCGAGGGAGCGGTCGCAGTGGTGGTGCATGGCGATCACAAGCCGGTCGGGGCGATCGCCATGCTCGAATGCGAGACCGACTTCGTCGCGAAGTCGCCCGAGTTCGTATCGCTCGTGGAGGAGATCGCGAACGAGCTCGCTTTGAAGGGTGACGACGCGCTCGCACAGTTTGCCGGACGGATCGAGGATCTCACTCTCGTCTCGAAGGAGAACATCGCCCTCGGCCAGACGGTCCGCTTTGAAGCGCCAGAGTCAGCGATCATCGGCAGCTACCTGCACTTGCAGAACGGCCGCGGCGTGAACGCAGTGCTCGTGGAGTTGGCCGGGGGACCGGAGTCGCTCGCGCACGACATCGCCCTCCACATCGCGTTCGCCCGCCCGGAGTACCTGCGGCGCGAGGACGTGCCTGCCGAGCAGATCGGGGATGTCCGCCAGACCGCGGCCGCGATTGCGCGCAACGAGGGCAAGCCCGAAGCGGCGCTCGACAAGATCGTCGAGGGCCGGCTCCAGGGCTGGTACAAAGAGCGCGTCCTGCTCGACCAGCCGTTCGTGCGCGACGAGCAGTTCTCGATCGGGCAGCTTCTCGGCGCCGCCCAGCTGCTTCGCTTTGCTCAGGCCGTCGTCGGCTCGTGAGCGGGTCCGCGCGGAACTCGTGACCGAAGTGGCCCTCGACCAAGCCGGGGGAGCCCGGCCACGCTGGCACCGGGTCGTGCTGAAGCTCTCCGGAGAAGCCTTGGCAAGCTCGTTGTCCGACGAGACTATCGACGCGTCGACCGTAGGGCGCCTCGCCAAGGAGATCGGCTCCGCCCAGAGCGAGCTGGACATCCAGATCGCGATCGTCGTCGGTGGCGGCAACATCTGGCGAGGCACGACCGGCGCCGGCCAAGGAATGGACAGGGCGACCTCGGACATCATGGGCATGCTCGGCACGGTCATCAACGCTCTTGCGCTGCAGGACGCGCTCGAACGCGTCGGCTGCCCGACCCGGGTGCTGTCGGCCATTCACATGGCGGAGGTCTGCGAGCCCTACATCCGGCGTCGCGCGATCAGGCACCTCGAGAAGGGTCGCGTCGTCATCTTCGCGGCGGGAATGGGAAACCCCTACTTCACAACGGACACGCCTGCCGCGTTGCGGGCGGCCGAGATCGAGGCCGACGCCATCTTGAAGGGAACCCATTCCGGCGTGGACGGGGTCTACAGCGCCGACCCCCGCTCTGAGCCGAATGCGACCCGCTACGAGGAGATCGGGTTCCTGGAGGTCGTGTCGAGGGACCTGCGTGTCATGGACCACACCGCGGTCACTTTCTGCCGGGACAACGGGATCCCGATCCTCGTGTTCGATCTGATGCGAGAGGGCAACATTCGAGCAGCCCTCGTGGGCGAGCGGATAGGTACGCTGATCAGGTGACTGACGACTCGCTCATTGAAGCCGCGCTCTCCGACACCACCGAACGCATGCACAAGGTGGTCGAACACACCAAGGCCGACTTCGCCATGGTCCGGACCGGACGCGCCTCCCCGGCTCTCGTCGAGAAGCTCAAGGTGGACTACTACGGCAGCGAGGTCCCCTTGCAGCAGATAGCGGGGTTCAGCGTCCCCGAGCCCCGCATCCTCGTGGTCAATCCCTACGACAAGGGCGCCATGAAGGCCGTCGAGAGGGCGCTGATCAGCTCCGACCTGGGCATCAACCCGTCCAACGACGGGCAGGTGTTCAGGCTCGTGTTCCCCGAGCTCAACGAAGAGCGGCGCAAGGAGTTCGTGAAGGTCGTCAAGCATCGTGCCGAGGAGGGACGCGTCGCTGTGCGCAACGTCCGCCGTTCGACCCGCCACGACCTCGAAGCCCTGGAGCGTGACGGCGACATCTCCTCGGACGACCTCGAGCGGGCGGAAAAGGAATTGGAGAGCCTGACCCACGAGCAGATCGCGGAGATCGACAGGCTCTTGAGCCACAAGGAACGGGAGTTGCTCGAGCTCTGAGCATCGGCGGTCCGGCACCTAGCCGTCGCCGCGCCGGGAACCTTTGATGCCGTGACGCCATAAGGGTGCCGGCGGCAGCGAAGGAGCCCGCGAGGGAGGAACTGTGGAGGACGGACAAGAGCCCGAAGGGACCGGGGAGCCGGTTACCGAACGGGCCCGGATTGCCGGCGTGGAGGCCGGAGTGGCGGCTGGGTTGGTGCCTTCGGCCGAGGCAGTGGCGCGTCCTGCGGCCGAGCCGGCCGCGGACGCTTCCCTCCCGGAGGGAGACGACGCCGCCCCGCAGGCCCCCGCTCCACAGTCGGTGGCCGAGATGCTCGCCTCCTACGAGCTGCCCGACTGGACGGACCCGCCCACCTTGCAGCTTCCCCGTGTGCTGCGGGACCTCGAGCAGGAGGCGGCCAGCGAGCGGGGTGGCCCGCTCCCAACGCCGCCCGGGGGGCCTGTGTGGCGCGAACGCGAAGAGGACTGGAACGACAGCGACGCCGTCCTCGCCGACCTCGCCAGGGCCGGCCTCAGCGTCACGGCGTCGGAGGAGTCGTCCTCCGACGACCCATTCGCGTACGACTTCCTCGACGACGACGGCGAGGCTCCCTGGGTCGCCCGCAACGACGCTCCCGACACTGCCGCGCAGCCACCGCCTTTAGGGGACTCATCGCCTGAGGCCGAAGCGCCGGCGCCTTTCGTCGATCTGCCGGACGCGCCGGGCGGCCCGGACGCCGGGGAGGCAAGCCCGGGCACCGGGGAGGAGTCCGACGAGGCGCCCGCCGCGCCTGTCCGGCGCCGGCGCCATGTCGCGCGCCGGGTTCGCCGGCGGGTTCAGCGGTCGGGCGCGGTCACGAAGAGGGGCAACGAAGCCCCTTCCCGCAATCCTGTGGTCGCCACCATCACGGGCGTCGTGCTGGCCGCCGTCCTGCTCCTGTGCTTTCGTGCCGGTCCGCCCGAAGTGCTCGCCCTCGTGGTCGTGGCCGTGACGCTTGCGGCAGCTGAGCTTTTCAACTCATTGCGGCTCGCCGGTTACAGGCCCGCGACCCTCTTGGGAGTGGTGGCCGTGCCGGCAGTGATCGTCGCGGCCTACTTCAAAGGGCCGGATGCGATCCCGTTCGCCTTCGGGATCTTCATCGTCGCCTCGATGCTCTGGTATCTCGCCGGGATCACGCGCCGCTCTCCGCTCACCAATCTCTCGGTCACCGTCTTCGCCTTCGGCTGGACGGGAGTGCTGGCCGCGTTCGCCGGGCTCATCATCGACCCGAAGATCTTCCCTGACCGTCACGGGATCGCGTTCATGCTGGGAGCGATCATCGCCGCCGTCGGCTACGACATCGGTGGCTACGTGGTCGGCAGCCGCTTCGGGAGGCACAGCCTCGCCCCCACGATCAGCCCGAACAAGACCTGGGAGGGCCTCGTGGCCGGTTGTGTGGTGGCGATCGCGGCCTCGGCGGGCATCACCAGCCAGATCCACCCCTGGCACGTCACAACGGCGCTCGAGCTGGGCCTCATCGTCGCGGTGGTGGCGCCTTGCGGCGACCTCGTCGAGTCCATGATCAAGCGCGACATCGGTGTGAAGGACATGGGGTCGCTGCTGCCCGGCCACGGCGGGATGCTGGACCGGATCGACGCCCTGCTGTTCGTTCTCCCGGCGGCCTACTACTTCGTCCGCCTAGCTCACGTGTGATGACGGTGACGACGGACCAGCCGGTGCCGGTCCGGACCACCACTCCCGGAGGCGAATCGCAAAGGCGCGTCGCGGTCGTCGGTTCGACCGGTTCGATCGGCACCCAGACTCTCGACGTCCTCCGGTCGGCGCGGGACCGTTTCGTCGTCAGCGCCCTCGGGGCGTCGAGGTCGGTCGAGCTCCTGGCTGCCCAAGCAAAGGAGTTCCACCCCAGGGTCGTCGCGATTGCCGACAGCGCCTACGAAGGAAAGCTCGCAGACCTGCTGCCCACCGGCATCGAGCTGCGCGCCGGTCCCGGAGCGCTGTCGTCGCTCGTGGAGACCGCTGACGTGGTGCTCAACGCCGTTGTCGGGTTTGCCGGCCTCGGCGTGACCGTCGCGGCGCTGCGAGCGGGTCGTCGGCTCGCTCTCGCCAACAAGGAGTCACTCGTGGCCGGGGCGCCCGTGGTGCAGCGTGCCCGCTCGACCGTTGGGGCCGAGCTCGTACCGGTCGACTCCGAGCACGGTGCCATCCACCAGTGCCTTGCGTGCGGGCGTCCGGAGGCAGTGGCGCGGCTTGTGATCACAGCGAGCGGAGGGCCGTTCCGGGGCAGGACGGCGGAGGATCTCGCATCGGTGACCGTGGCCGACGCCCTGGCCCATCCGACCTGGCAGATGGGGCCGAAGATCACTATCGACTCCTCGACGCTGATGAACAAGGGGCTCGAGGTCATCGAGGCCCGAGAGCTATTCGGCGTCGACTACGACCGCATCGAGGTTGTGGTCCACCCGCAGTCGATCGTGCACTCCATGGTGGAGTTCTGCGATGGGACGACGATCGCGCAGCTGTCGGTTCCTGACATGCGCCTCCCGATCGGCTACGCCCTGGGCTATCCGGACCGTCTCTCCCACCCCTACGGCTCACTCGACTTCAACGCACCGGTCCATCTCGACTTCGAGCCACCGGACCTCAAGACTTTCCCCTGCCTAGGGCTCGCCTACGAGGCAGGCCGGGCGGGTGGAAGCGCCCCGGCCTGGCTGAATGCAGCCAATGAAGTGGCCGTGGCGGCATTCCTGGCCGGTCGTATTCCCTGGACTGCCATCGCCGCGGTCGTAGCCGAGACGCTCGAGGCGCACGCGCCCAGCGACCTCGTGCAGGTGGAGGACGTCTTGGAGGCGGACGCGCACGCGCGGGTGCGAGCCACGCGTGCGGTCGTCGCCCGTGAGCACATGGCGTGACGAGGAAACAGGGCTCGGAAGCGGGAGACTTGTCCTGATGGACGACGCCAAAGGCGCTGGTTTGCCCGGCGCGCGGGCAGCCGGGATCGGGCCCTTGTTACGGCTGGCGGTTGTCGTCGTCACCGGCATCGTCGCCGCGATCGCGTTTGGCGCGTTGCCCGTCCTGGTCGTCGTGCTCGCCCTCGTCGCCATGATCATGCTCCACGAGCTCGGCCACTTCGCCACCGCCAAGTGGAGCGGGATGAAGGTCACCGAGTACTTCCTCGGCTTCGGGCCGAGGCTCTGGTCGATACGCTGGGGAGAGACCGAGTACGGCGTCAAGGCGATCCCGGCAGGCGGCTACGTCCGCATCGCGGGCATGACCATGCTCGAGCAGGTCGATCCGTCCGACGAGGCGCGCAGCTACCGCCAGGCGTCGTTCCCGCGGCGACTTCTGGTGGCATTCGCCGGGTCGGGCATGCATATGATCATCGCCTTCGTGCTGCTGTTCTCCCTTTACGCCTTCTCCGGGGCGCCGACTTTGACCTCGCCGACGATCTCGAGCCTCGGGCATTTCTCGACGGGCCTGAGCCCGGCCCAGCGTGCAGGGCTCAGGCCCGGCGACGTGATCGTGGCCGTCGACGGCCGCAAGGTCACCGACCTGGACTCGCTCATCACCCTCGTGAACAAGCATCCCGGCGACACCCTCAGCTTCGTCGTGGACCGCAACGGTCACGATCTGACCCTCCGCGTCACACCGGTCGACGGCCGCCACGTGGTGGAGGAGATCGGCGGCGAGCGTGTCCGGGCCGCGAACCCCTCGGGCCCGGCGAAGGGCGTGATCGGAGTCGAGCTCACCAATGTGCGGAACGTGTCGGTCGGGCCGTTCACCGCCACCGGCCACGCCGGCGCGGAGTTCGGTTCCCTGTTCGGCCAGACCTTCAGCGGGCTTGCCCAGGTCTTCTCGCTCCACGGGCTGAGCAACTTCGCTCACCAGGTCGCCGTGGCCGGTAACAACCAGGCCTCGGGGACCTCGGGGACGTCCGGGAAGGGATCAGGGGGCGGGACGATCCTGTCCATCGTCGGGGCCGTCCAGATAGGTGCCCAAGCGGCCAGGCAGGATGTGGCGGAGTTGTTGGTGCTGCTCGCCGCTATCAACATGTTCGTTGGCATCGTCAACCTGTTCCCGATGCTGCCGCTCGACGGAGGTCATGTCGCGATCGCGATCTACGAACGGCTGCGTTCGCGCAAAGGGCGCAACTATCACGCGGACGTCGCCAAGCTCATGCCGGTCGCTTACGTCTTCCTGCTCTTCGTGGTGCTCGTCGGCCTCGGGGCCCTCTATATGAACATCGTCAACCCCGCCCATCTGCCCGGGGGCTGAGGAGCGGCGGCCGGAACGGCCTGCGCGGTGGGCTGAGCACGTGCCTGCGGCCACCGGGGGCCGTCGCGCGCGCCCGGCTAAGCTGGCCGTCGATGGCCAGAACCGGCGCGACGTTGGCCGAACGGCGCAAAACCCGCCAGATAAAGGTAGGAAAGGTCGCCGTCGGTGGGGGCGCGCCCGTGTCGGTGCAGTCGATGACGGTGACGAAGACGGCGGATGCCGAAGGCACCCTCGCCCAGGTGTACGCGCTTGCCGCCGCCGGGGCCGACATCGTGCGTTGCACGTGCAACGAGCAGGAGGCGGCCGAGGGTTTGGCGGTCATCGTCCCACGCTCGCCCGTGCCGATCGTGGCCGACGTGCACTTCCACTACGAGATGGCGCTCGCCGCCCTCGAGGCCGGGGTTCATGGCCTGCGGTTGAACCCGGGGAATCTTCGCAAGCCGGAGGAGATCAAGCTCGTCGCCTCTGAGGCGCGCGACCGCTCCGTCCCGATCCGCATCGGCGTGAACGCCGGTTCGCTGCATCCCAGCTTGTACAAGAAGTACGGCGGTGCCACGCCGGAGGCGCTCGTCGAGTCTGCACGCATGGAGCTCGCCTACTTTGAAGAAGTCGGTTTCGAGGACGTGAAGATCTCGGTGAAGGCCTCCAACGTCCCGCTCATGATCGAGGCGTACCGGCTCGCATCGGAGACTTTCGATCATCCGCTTCACTTGGGCGTGACGGAGGCCGGGCCACCTCCTGCCGGTCTCATCAAGGGCACGGCCGGGATCGCGACCCTTCTCGCCGAGGGCATCGGTGACACGATCCGCTACTCGTTGACGGCCGACCCGGTGCAAGAAGCCCGGGCCGGTCGCCAGTTGCTCGAAGCACTCGGGCTTCGTGAGCGCAAGGGCCTGGACCTGATCGCGTGCCCATCGTGCGGCCGCGCTGAGATCGACGTGATCGAGATCGCGCGCAAGGTCCAAGAGGCCCTGGAGTCCCGTTCGCTGCCGCTTCAGGTGGCTGTGATGGGCTGCGTCGTCAACGGGCCGGGGGAGGCCCGCGAGGCCGATCTCGGGATCGCGGCGGGACGCCACAAGGGGCACCTTTTCATCAAGGGCAAGATCGTGCGGGTCGTGCCCGAGGACGAGATGGTCGAGGCGCTCGTTGCCGAGGCGGAGAAGCTCGTCACAGAAGGCATCGAGGCACGCCTCGCGGCCGCGGACGCGAGCGCCGAATTGGAAGCCGAGGAGGACCGCAGGGCACTGTTCGAGGCCAAGGGCGACGACGTCAACCACGCTGCAGAACGGATTCAGATGATCCGAAAGACGATCGCCCAGGAGCAGGAACCCCACCCCCTCGGCGGTTGACCGGCGCGCCTTGCGCGCCCGAGGCGGGAGATCTCCCAAGATGACGGACTTTGAGCTTCGACCGATAGACGTACACGAGATCTACGCCTTCGCATCTTGTCAGGCGTCCGCGTTCGGGGGTCGCTACACGCCGGACAAGCTCGAGAGCCTCGCGGAGGAGCTGCAGGTCGACCGGACGGTGGCGGTCTTCGACGGAGGGGACCTCGTCGCCACGACCAGTTCGTACCTTATCCCGATGACGCTGCCGGGACTGGTCCGCTGCGAGGTCGCGGCCGTTACCGACGTCTCGGTGGCCCCGACCCACCGCCGGCGCGGACTGCTCAACTCGATGATGAGGCGCCAGCTCGACGACCTGCGTTCGGCACATGAGACCCTCGCGGTGCTCTATGCCAGTGAAGGCGGCATCTATGGGCGCTACGGCTACGGCCCGGCGACCTTCGCGGCACGCTACGAGGTCGACACGCGAGACGCCGGAACGAGGACACGGGTCGCAACACCGTGCGCCCCGAGCCCGGGCGACGGCCCCGGCTCGGTCCGGCTCCTCGAGCTGGCTCAGGCGGCAGAGGCGTTCCCCGCCGTGCACCGCGCCTACGTGCCGACAAGAGTTGGCGAGCTTGACCGCGGGCACGGGGAATGGGCTGAGTTGCTGGGGAGTCCGAACGCTGCAAGCGAGGAAGCGAGACACCGTTTCTATGCCTGTTATGAGCAGGCTGGCAGTATCGACGGCTATGCCGTGTACCGGGTGGGCCCGATCGACCCCGCCGACCACTGGCGCCGGGCGGTGTTCGTGGAGGAATTGTGCTCGCTGAGCGACGAGAGCTACAGGTCGTTGTGGCGCTACCTGCTCGGCATCGACCTGACCGAGCAGCTGCGCACGGGCAGCCGGCCGGTCGACGAGCCCTTGCGGTACATGCTCGAGGACCAACGGCGCCTTCGCACGGTGAGCTGGGGTGACCGCACCTGGGTCCGCCTGGTGGACGTCGAGGGTGCGCTCGCCCGGCGTCGCTACGAAGAGGGAGACGCCCTTGTCATGGAGGTGAAGGACCCCTTCTGCTCCTGGAACGAAGGTCGTTTCCGCCTGTCGGTCGACCGCCAGGGCATCGGGACCGTGGAGCGCGTCGAGGCCACGCCCGACCTCGTCCTGCCGATAGAGGCGTTAGGGGCCTTGTATCTGGGAGGCGTCCCGTTTGCCGGTATGGCCGAGGTGGGCCGCATCGGTCAGTGCACCGAAGGCGCCGCGCGACGCGCGGACGAAATGTTCGGTGTCCGGCGGGCGCCGTTCTGCATGACCCACTTTTGAGCGGGGTCGCCGCGCCTCAGATCCTCTCGAGCCGTACGACCTGGGCGTGCGGCTCGACGCTGAGGACGAGCTCCTCGAGGTGCGAGTGGCAGGTCATGAACAGCACTTGATCGTGCTCGGCCGTCTCCGCGAGCGCCTCCGCGACCTGCACCGCACGCCCGGGGTCGAAGTTCACGAGCACATCGTCGAGGATGAGCGGGAGTGCCTCGGAGCGCTCGGCAAAGGTCTCCGCGAGTCCGAGTCGCAAACAGAGGTAGAGCTGCTCGATGCTCCCACGGCTCAAGTCGCCGGCGTCGATCTCGGCTCCCGCCGACGAGAGGACCCTGATGGTTCCGCGGCCACCTTCGTCCCCGAGCGACGGAAGAAGGCGCGTGTAGCGCCCCTTGGTCACCTTTGCGAAGCGGTCACCTGCGCGGGCGAGCACAGCGGGTTGGTGCTCCTGCTCGTGGCGCTTCAGCGTGCCTTCGAGGAGCAGCCGCGCACATCCGAGGACGGCCCACGACCTGAGCACGCCGTCGAGCTCCTGTTCGAGAGCGAGGCATGTCTGCTCGAGCTCTGCCACGCGGGCCGACCCGGCGATGTCCCGCAGCTCGTTCGAGGCGTCCTGGTGGGCCCGCAGGAGCCGTTCCAGCCGGTCGCGGGCCTCGGACCGCTCAGCGGCGAGATTCTCCTGCTCTTGGTTCCAGGCGAGCAGCTCTCCGCTCTCGAGCTCCGCGCGCAGAAGGCGTGCCTGGGCGCCGAGGCCGAACGAGCGCTCCAGCTCCGTGCCTGCGTCCTCGACGACCCCGAGCAAAAAGGCCCTCGTCGCTCGAAGCTCGACCACTTCGGCGAGCGATGTGCACAGCTCTTCGAGGCCACCTGCTGGGTCGGACTCGAGCGAGTCAACGTCACCGCGGAGCTCGCCGAGCCCTGCAGAGAGCTTGCCGAGACGTGCCTCGAATTCGGAGACCTCCACGCTCAGCTGGTCGATCTTGGCATCGACGCGATCGAGCGCCCCGAAGTCCTTCCAAGCTGTCTGGAGCGCAGCCAAGCTCTCGAGGACGCCGTCGGGTGAGAGCGCGGGTGCCAACCCGAGAGCGACTTTCCAAGCGGTGAACGCCGAGAGCTCGGCGTCGAGGCTGTCCGACGCCTTTTCCAGTGATTTGTGGGCCACCCTGCGCCGCTCGAGCGCAGCGGTCGTCCGGCGGCGCTCTTCTTCGCGCGCCCGTTCGACCGCGCGGGCATCTTCGATCGCCTCTGCGGCCGTCTCGACGTCGGAGTCACTCGGCATCTTGGGCAGTCCCAGACACGCGGCGAGATCGGCCACGCGTGCGTTCACGCGTTGGCTGGCCTGGTTCAGGCCCGTCTCTTCTGCGGGCACGGCGACGCGCAGCCGTCGCCTTGATGCGACCGCGACAGCCAGCAGTACGCACCCGGCAGCGGCGAGCACTGCGCACAGGACGCGCACGGCCGCTTCTCCTGGGGCAAGGGCTGCGACGAGAGCGAGGCCGACAATGGCGAAGGCCACGAGCGCGATCGAGGCACCGCTGGTGGCCCAGAGCGCGCCGGCAGACGCACCCCCCCGGCTGCCGCTCGCCTGCTTTTGTGCGGACAACAGGCGCTGCTCGGCGAGGTTCTTGCGAAGCTCGCCCACCAACTTCGCCTGGTGCTCGGGGTCCGGCACCGGCACACCGGGTGAGGCGGTGGCCGTTGCACCATTGTCCTCGTCGCCGAGGCCGACGATCTCCGCCGCAGAGCCGGCGTCCTTGGCGAGGGCGACGGCCGTGCGCCAGCTAGTCTCGAGTTCCCCCAGCGAGGCTCTGAAGCGCCGAGCCTCGTCCATGAGCCCGATCCAGCCTTCACTGGTGCAGACGCGGTCACCGTCCCAGTCCGGGCCCAGCGAGCCCATTGCCGTCCGGATGGACTGTTCGATCCCGCTTCGTTGGTTGCGCAGGTCACCGAGCAGTCTCACGCGCTCGAGGTGGCCGGAGCACGCCGACCGCAAGGATTGGAGCTCTGAGGCCTGCGTCTCGAGCCACGCAGCGAGCGGTTCGGGTTCCTCCCAACTCGAAAGGCGCTGTTCTGCCTTGCGCTTGCGCTCAAGCACGTCCCACAGGCGAATCAGGAGGTCGAGGTCACGCGTCCGGCGCTCGCTCCGGTCCAACGCCTCGCGCGCTTGGGCCACTTCGCCCTCCAGGCGCAGCAGCTCGGCTCGTCGCGCGGGATAGCCGACAGCTTCGCGGCTCGCCTCGGTGAGGTCGCGGCGAACGCGCTCGAGCTCGGCCAGCAGACGGTTGGCCGGAGCCTCGTCTTGTCGCGGGCGGGCGAGCTCCAGGCGCTGCTTTTGCAGGTTGCTCATGGCGCGGGCCGCGGACCGGCGTTGGCCGACGATGCTGGCCGAGTAGAGCAGCTCCCTGACATCGTCTCTGTTCAGGGCACTGGCGTTCCCGAGATCGGTGAGGTCGACGGCGAACACGGCGCGGAAGAGCGCCTCGTCCGCACCGCCGAGTGCCCTGCGGAGATCCTCCTCACTAGCGGTGGCCCCGTCGTTCCGCCGGATGCTCAAGGCCTTGTGCGGGCTCGCGTGACGCTCGATTCGCCACTGAGGGCCGTTCTCCGATCCGTTGCCGCGGCCTTCGGCCAAGGTGAGCTGCCCGCCGTGGCGTCCGCCCCGGACAGGTGCGCGGAACCGGGGATTGTCGCGCCGGGCGGGGAAGCCGAACAGCATCGCCGTGAGGAAATCGAAAAGAGTCGACTTGCCGGCCTCGTTGGGCCCGCTGATGACCACGAGGCCAGGGGAGAGGTCGTCGACGCCGAGGTCGGACAAGGCGCCGAAGCCGTCGATGTGGAAGCCGACGATGCGCATGGGGGACTCCAGCCCGCCTCAGCGCCTGTTGCCCTCGAGCTCGCCGAGCGCGAGCACGAGGGCACGATCTATGAGCTCGACCGGCGGCAGGCTCGGCGACTTGAGCAGCCGTTCGATGGCGCGCCGGGTCCTGAGTGGTCCGGGGAGCCCATCGGAGAGGTCGGCGGCCAGGTTGCCCACTGCAACGTCGTCGTCTGAGAGGCTGAGCCTTATCTGGTCGGCCAGCGCGATGAGATCGGCGGCGAAATCCGATCCGCCCCGCGCCGCGTCGAGGTCGAGGGCCGGACGCGACTGGTCGTCAATAGAGTCCCACCAGCAGAAGGGCTGGTCCTCTTCGAAGTCCGCCCGCAGCGCGGACAGCAAGTCCTCCAGTGCTCCCGGGCGCCTGAGGTCGAAATGCAGCTCTGCCTGGCCCACGAGATGCCCGCGGAGCACAAGGGCGCGCCCGTCCGCGCAAGCGAGCCGATCCCGCGCGGCGCTCACGAGTCGGGCGCGCAGCTCGGCGAGATCGTCGAACTCGCCTATGTCGAGCTCGACGAGATCGAACCGCACGACATCGCAGCCGACCGGCTCGACGTCTTGGACCCGCCCTGCGCTGACGTGAACGACGACCGCACCTTTTGCCCCTCGTTCGCTCGGCTTGGGGCTGCGGGCCTGGAGGTTGCCAGGGTAGACAGCCCAGGCCTCGTCAGAGCCCCTTCGGCCCGAGAGGACCGTGCGGGTGTGCACGTGGCCGAGCGCCCAGTAGTCGAGGCCGATGTTCCGCAAGTCCTCGAGAGTGCACGGGCTGTAGTCGTCGTAGCCGGCGGCGGCACCTTGCACGTTGCAGTGCAGGACGCCGACTTGGAGACCGGGGCCGGCCTCGCGGGCGAAGCGCAACGCCAGGTTCTCGCGTTCGCTGCGCTGGGCGAAGCTGATGCCCTGCACAGTCGCGACTGCGACGCCGCCGACCTCCACAGCTACCGCCTGAACGGTCCCGGTGCCGAAGGCAGTGACGTGCTCGGGCCAGGCGCCACCGAGGGCGGACCACCCGGTTTCGACCGGGTCGTGGTTGCCGTGCACGACAAAGCTGGGGATTCCGGCGCTCGACAGGCGGGCGAGCCCGTCGCGGAAGCGAAGCTGGGCGCGAAGCCCGCGCTCTGGGCCGTCGTAGATATCTCCGGCGATCACCAGGAAGGCAACGTGGCGATGAAGGCAAAGATCGACGAGGGCGTCGAACGCGGCGAGCGAAGCTTCGCGAAGCTGGGCGGCCACGTGTGGAGCCGTTGAACCGATGCCTTTGAAAGGCGTATCAAGATGCAGGTCCGCGGCATGGACGAAACTGAAGTCGGGAGTCCGGGAATGATCGTCCATCAAAGCGAGGCTACCTGTGGGGTGTATCGCCGACCGGTGATCCCCATCACGCGAGACTCCGGACGGGAGCGAGATGACTGAGCGAACAGGTGGCGAGGTGGTCGTGGAGGTGCTCGCACGCGCCGGAGTAGAGGTCGTCTTCGGTATCCCGAGCGTTCACAACCTCCCGATCTACGACGCGATCAGGCGTGACGGCCGGATTCGCGCGATCGGCGTTCGCCACGAGCAAGGCGCCGCTGGTGCGGCCGACGGGTACGCGCGGACGACCGGCCGGCTCGGCGTGTGTCTCACATCGACCGGTCCCGGAGCGGCGAACGCCATGGGGGGCCTCCTCGAGGCGTGGGCGTCGTCATCGCCGGTCCTGCACCTGACGGGCCAGATCGACAGCCGGTTCCTGGGCAAGCAGCGGGGCTTTATCCATGAGGTGCCCGACCAGCTCGGCATGCTGGCGCGGCTGTCCAAGGCCAGTTACAGGCCGTCATCGGCCGACGCCACCGGTGCCACGGTCGCGCGAGCAGTCCTGGAGGCGACGACGGGCCGTTGTGGTCCAGTGTCGGTTGAGATACCCATCGACTTCCAGTACGCCTCGACAGACTCAGACCCGGAGCTGCCTCAGCTCGAGGGCCTCGCCGTGCCGGGGGGCTCGCCTGACGGCGCCGAGGTTGCCCGCGCGGCCGAGGTCATCGCCGGTTCCCGGCGGCCCATCGTGTGGGCCGGCGGAGGGGTCGTTGCAGCCGATGCCGTCGCCGAGGTGCAGCGGTTCGTGCGGCGCCTGGGCGCCGGGCTCTTGACGAGCCCGAACGGGCGCGGGGTCATCCCCGAAAGCGATCCCGCGTGTATCGGCAACCTCACCTGGGATCCCGACGTCCGGGCGCTGTGCCGCGAGGCGGACCTGCTCGTAGCGATCGGGACGCGCTTTCAGGGGACGAACACGGAGAATTGGAGGATGGAGCTGCCGGCGCGGCTCGTGCAGCTGGACATCGACCCCGCCGTGGCGGGCAAGAATTACCCGGTACAAGCCGCGGTGGTCGGTGACGCGAAGCGTTCGACGGCAGCCTTGTTGGCAGAGCTGGACCGCATCCGAGCGCCGCAGGTCCTTGCGGAGCCACCGTGGTCGGGCCGTGTAGTGGCTGCGACAAGGTCAGCCCGGGAGCGGCTGCGCGAGACGCTCGGACCCCAGGTTGGCCTCCTCGACGTGTTGGCCGGATCAGTCGATCCCGGTACCGTCGTCGTGAAGGACTCGACCATTTCCGCCTATACGTGGGGCAACCGGCTGATGCCCGTGATGCGCCCGAGGACCTCGATCATGCCGAACAGTTTCGCGATCGGCCTCGGCCTGCCGCATGCTCTCGGCGCCGCCGTCGGCTCACAAGTGTTGCCGGTCGTGCTCCTGGTCGGAGACGGCGGCTTCCTCCTCTCGGCAGCCGAGCTCGCGACCGTCGCTTCCGAAGGGCTTGTCATAGTGGTCGTCGTCTTCGTGGACGGCGGCTACGGGATACTGCGAAACATCCAGGAGAGCCAGTACGGGTCGCGCGAAGCGCGCATCGGCGTAGATCTGGGACGGCCCGACTTCTGCCGGTTGGCAGAAGCGTTCGGGATCAGGGCCGAGCACGTCAGGTCGGTCGACTCCTACGCGACCGCAGTCCGGCGGGCGCTCGACGAGCGGGCGCCTTGTCTCGTGGAGGTGGACCTCGACGCGATCGGCCCTATGAAGGTGAGCTACACGGGCACGTCGAAGGTACCCAAACCCTAGGCAAGACTCCCGACCACGCGGCTCATGGCGTCGCAGCCGGCGTCCACGTCTTCGGCCGTCATCGACAGGGCCGGGCGGAGCCGGAGCGTTCGCTCGCCGCATCCGAAGGCTATGACGTGCTCTTCACTCCAGAGTTTCTTGAGCACAGAGGCGCGCAGCTCGCGCGTCGCAAGGTCTATGGCGGCGACAAAGCCGCGCCCGCGGGCATTGGAGACGGCTGTTGGCCAGGAATGCTCGAGCTCCACCAACCTTTCGAGGAGGTGGTTGCCGACGCTGGCGGCGTTCGCGATGGCACCGGTCTGCTCGACCAGCTCGAGCAAGCGGCGGGAGCGCACCATGTCGGTGAGGTTGCCCCCCCAGGTCGAATCGATGCGGCCGGAGGTCACAAAGACGTTGTCGACGACCTCGTCCACGCGCCTGCCGGCCATGACGCCCCCGAGTTGCACCTTTTTGCCGAAGGCGACGAGGTCAGGGGAGAGCCCGAGCTGCTGGTAGCACCATGGCGTGCCTGTCGTGCCCGCTCCGGTCTGTACCTCGTCGACCACGAACAAGGCGTCGTAGCGCAGGCAGAGGTCCTGGATGGCCAGCAGGAACTCGGAGCGGAGGTGGCGGTCACCGCCCTCGCATTGGATGGGCTCGGCGATGAAGCAGGCGATGTCGTGCGGGTGCGCCTCGAAGGCGGCCTTCGCCTCGGCGAGGGCGAGCTGTTCGGAGGCCTCGACCTCGGCCAGGTGGGCCTCGAGCGGGAAGCGCACGGCGGGCGAGGAGATCCGCGGCCAGTCGAACTTCGGGTAGCGGTCGGTTTTGACCGGGTCCGTGTTGGTCAAAGAGAGCGTGTAGCCGCTGCGGCCGTGGAAGGCGTGCCTCAGATGAAGGACCCGTGTCCCGAGCTCCGGTGAGCGCCCGGCCGCCTTGTTGCGGCGGGACTTCCAGTCGAACGCGCACTTGAGCGTGTTCTCGACAGCGAGTGCACCGCCCTCGATGAGGAACAGATGGGGCAGCGCCGGGTCGCCGAGCACACGGGTGAAAGTGGCGACGAACTCGGCGAGCTGAACCGTCGGCACTTCGGCGTTGGCCGGCTTGTTCGAAGCAACCTCGACGAGCTCGTCGCGCGTCGCCGGGTCGTCGAAGAGCCCGGGGGGGTTCATCCCGAGGGGCGCCGAGCCGAAGAAGGTGTAGAAGTCCAGATACTCGGTGCCGTCCCTGGCATCGACCAGGTGGCACCCGTGGCTCTTCGACAGATCGAGCACGATGGGGAAGCCGTCCACGAGCATGTGCTCGGCGAGGCGCTCACGGACCTCGTCAGGCGCGATATGGCACTGATCTTGGGTCGTTTTCATTACCGGAGCGTATCGCTACTACGCTTTGGCGAAACGCAAGCGCTGAGGAGAATACCGATGACCTTCGAGCTCAGCTCGTTGATCGAGGCCCGCCAAGGTGAGAATTTCCGCCTCCACAGTGAGTACCTGAATCCCCAGCTCGTGAAGGTGCTGAAGACGCTCGGCTTCGACCGCTTTTATGTCAGGGGCGAAGGCTCGTACCTGTACGACCGGAACGGGGAGCGCTATCTCGACTTCCTGGCCGGTTTCGGTGTCTTTGCTCTCGGACGCGGGCATCCGGTGGTGAAAAAGGCGTTGCACGAGGCACTCGACATGAACCTCCCGAACCTGGTTCAGCTCGATGCGGCGCTGCTGCCCGGATTGCTCGCCGAGGCGTTGGTGGCGAGGACCCATGACGGGATCCAACGGTGTTTCTTCTCCAACTCGGGCGCGGAGGCAATCGAGGCTGCGATCAAGTTCTCGAGGTATGCGACCAAGCGCCCCCGGATCCTCCACGCTGATCACGGGTTTCACGGCCTCAGCTTGGGGGCGCTGTCGCTCAACGGCGGCAAGGAGTTCCGCGAGGGTTTTGGCGCGCTCCTGCCTGGCTGCCACGAGGTGCCATTCGGGGAGATCGACGCTTTAGAGCGAGAGCTCCAGCGTGACGACGTCGCGGCACTGGTCCTCGAGGTCATCCAGGGAAAGGGCGTGAATCTCGCTTCGGACGAGTACTGGGCTGCAGCCGCGGCGCTGTGCCGCAAGCACGGGACTCTGCTCGTCATCGATGAGGTCCAGACCGGCCTCGGCAGGACAGGCAAGCTCTGGGCCCATGAGCATTACGGCTTGCGGCCCGACATCATCACGGTGTCGAAGGCGCTCTCGGGCGGTTTCATCCCCGTCGGGGCGATGATGTGCTCAGCGGAGGTCTTCGACCGCGTCTATTCGAAGATGGAGCGCGCCGTCGTCCATTCCTCGACCTTCGGGCGGAACCAGCTCGCGATGGTGGCAGCACTCGCGACCTTGCAGACGATCGACGACGAGGACATCGTCGATCGGGCGCGGGTGAGCGGCGAGGCCTTCATGAAGGGCCTGGCCCCGCTGGTGGAGAAGTACGAGCTCTTCCACGAAGTGCGCGGCAAGGGGCTGATCATCGGCCTTGTTTTCGGTGAGCCGAGCTCCTTCGGGTTGAAATCTCGTTGGAAGATGATGGAGAGCGCCCGCAAGGGGCTCTTCTCGCAACTGGTAGTCGGACCGCTGTTCCACCGGCACCGGATTTTGACCCAGGTGGCCGGGGACAACATGAACGTCGTCAAGCTTCTTCCCCCACTGATCATCGGTCAAGAGGAGGTGGACTACTTCGTCGAAGCGCTCGACGACGTGCTAGACGATGCCCACCGCAACTCCTCGCTCCTGTTCGAGTTCGGCCGGACTCTTGCCAAGAGCGCGCTCCGCAGGGAGCCCTCCTGAGCTCGCCTGGCCTGAACGGCCCGGCTGTGCAGCCACCGACGGCCATCAGGCCGGGCGACCGGATGCTCGTCACGGGCGCGGCGGGCTTCATCGGCTCGGCTGTCACCCGGGCGCTGCTGGCACGCGGCGCCCAGGTCGTCGCCCTGCTCCAGCCCGGAGTGCCGAGCGACAACCTCGATGGCCTCGCCGTGGAGCCCATTGTGGCGGACCTGCGCGACGGCCCTGGCGTCGCGGCCGCCGCCGTCGGGTGCCGCATGGTCTTCCACGTCGCCGCCGTGTACAGATTCTGGGCGCCGAACGCGGCGGACTTCTACGACGTCAACGTCGGCGGCAGCTTGAACGTGATCGACGCAGCCAAGGCCGCCGGGGTCGAGAGGGTCGTCTACACGAGCACCGTCGGGACGATCGGCCTGGACGGGACCGAGAACGGCTGTGCCGCGGACGAGATGGCGTGGGCGCGTATCGGCCACCTCTTCGGGCTTTACAAGCAGTCGAAGTACGTGGCCGAGCACGAGGTCCTTCGCGCAGGTGCCCAGGGCCTGCCGGTCGTCCTGGTACAGCCCACGTTGCCCCTGGGTCCCGGTGACCGGGCACCGACGCCAACCGGCAAGACGATTCTCGACTTCCTGAACGGCCGTATCCCTGGTTGGTTCGACACGGCGCTAAACGTCGTCGACGTGGACGACGTCGCCGCTGGGCACCTGCTCGCGGCCGAGCTGGGTGCGCAGGGCCGCAGCTACGTGCTGGGAGGCGAGAACCTCGCGCTCCGGCAGATCCTCGACGTGCTTGCGGCGGGAACCGGCCTGTCCCGGGCCAGGTTCAAGGTCCCCAGGCAGGTCGCCCTGGTTGCGGCACACGCCTCGGACCTGGTCGAAGGGCGCCTCCTGCGCCGGGAGCCGAGCGTTCCGCTCGAAGGAGCGCGGATGGCCGCGACCCGCATGATCTTCAGCGATGCCAGGGCCCGCCGAGAGCTCGGTTACCGGTCCCGGCCTGCCGTCGAGGCGATCATGCGCTCTGCGCGTTGGTACGCCGAGAACGACTACGTGTCGGCGAAGCGATTGGCGCGGATCTCTTGGAAGGACGTGACCGAGGTCCCGCCTGCCGGTCACGTCTCCAGACTCAGCACCGGGGCCGGACCGGATCGGTCCCCGAAGGGCCCCGCTTGATGTTCCACAGGCTCGCGCGCGGACCCTCCGGATTCGCGCGCGATCGCCGGCGCGGGGCGGAGCAGCTCACGGCACTGACAGTGTCGGTGGCGCTTGTTGTCTTGGCGGCGGCGTGCAGCTCGAACCAAGGCGGCCTTACGACTTCCTCGACTTCCTCGACGACCACCACGACTTCCTCGACGACCACCACGACTTCCTCGACAACCACGACGACCACCACGCGTCCCGTACCGATTGCCGGGACGTCGATCTCCCGGGCGCGGGTCGCCGCGCTGCCAGCCGGTGACGTCGCGCTTCCTGTCATTTCGGAGGGGAGTGGCGCCTGGTCAAAGATGGTCCCGATCGCATACCAGACCTTCGGGAGCGGTCCGGACCTTCTCCTCATAACAGGCCAGGACGGAACCATGTCGTGGTGGGACCCGGCGTTGCTGTCGGATCTCTCGAGTCACTACACCGTGACCATGTTCGACCTTCCCGGAGCCGGGTACTCAGGGCCCACACCGAGCCCACTCTCACTCCCATGGCTGGCGGACATGACCGCTGGACTGGTACTCACCCTCGGGCTGTCCGATCCCATCGTGCTGGGATGGGGCCTCGGCGGCGAGATCGCCCTGTCATTGGCGGAGCGTCATCCCGAGATCGCGTCCTCGCTTGTTCTCGTCGACACCTCTGCCGGGGGTGCCGGGGCGTCGCGGCCCACACCCGCGGTCGTGCGGCTTCTCGCGACGCCGGGTGACACACCCTCGGAACTGTCAGGGCTCCTGTTCCCTTCAACGACCACGGGATTGCAGGAGCGGGCGCGCTGGCAGAGCTACCTGTTCCAAGGGAGCCCTGACTGGCTCACGGCGCCGACCATCAAGGCAGAGGCCGCGCTCCAAGCGTCCATCTGGAAGAGCACCAAGTTGCTGGATTATCTCCCACGCGTGAAGATCCCGGCCCTTGTGGTCTCGGGCGCTGACGACATCGTGTTTCCCTCGGCAAACGCGACTGAGCTTGCCACCGAGCTCCACCGTGCGTTGCTGGTCATCCTTCCCGACGCGGGATACGACGCGATAGCCCAGGACGAGCCGGCGTTCGTTGCCGCCGTCGAACGGTTCACCGGGTAGCGGACCCGACAGCGCGCCCGGTCGAGTCCGCGAAGACGGCGGCTCTTGGGGCCGTGCCAAAGAGAAAGTTCGGGGCCTAGTCCGAAGCCCTTGTGCCGGGCCGCGAGTGTGCGTTGTTGGGATCGGTGCCCAAAAGGCGTACGAGGCCAAGGCCGTCGTGGGGTACACGGGCGTACAGGACCTACGTCCGCCCTGCTCGTGGAGCTTCAGCCCAGTCGAGAACTTCGATTACGTCGGCGTCGCTGACTTCGTACTCGTCGCTGGCTCCACTGGAGCGATGGAAGTAGACACGATAGGAAGGCAGGTCGATCTCCCACTGCCGATCGCGAGGGTCGGCACCACGCCCCTTCACCCGGACATCATGACCGCGAGCCTGGTCGTCAAGGACCGCGGGTTGACGGCCTCGCGGCGCGACAACTCGTGACTTCGGTGACGACTGGGCTCGGCCGCATGACCTGATCGGCGACGACTACTTCCCCGAGGTCAGCGTCCGCGTGCCCGGTTTTGGCGTTCCCGTCGTTGCCGCATCACGGCGAGAAACTTGCGGAATATGAAGCCCACGGGCGAAACCTACTCCTTGACGGCACCGACAGTGACTTTGCTGGCTCGGTAGCAATCCTGGCCACGAAGGCCGAATCGTGGTTCACGGAGCCTGTCCACCAACTACCGGATCTGGAAACCGACCTCGTTCTGCACCGGCTCCTCTGTCACCTCCACGTCGTCGACCCGCGCCCGCGGAGGGCCTGTGCGACACCACGAGACCATCTGGCTCAAAGCCTCGGGGGACCCCTCGAACACGGCCTCCACGCTGCCGGCGGAGCAGTTCCGTACCCATCCCGCGACACCTCGTGCCAGTGCTTCGTTGCGACAGCTGTCGCGGTACCAGACGTTCTGAACCCGGCCCGTGACGACCACACGTAGCCGCTGGAGACTCATGGCGTGAGGCTACCCGGAACCTGCAATGCCACCCAGGCGTGTGACACCGTTGCAGACACCTTCGTTGTCCCGGTTGTGTCCCGGTACGATCGTCTGAGATGACCACCCTGGCAGCCCCGCCCACACGCTCCAGGCATCAGGCGGTCGGGCTCGGTGCCTCTGGGCTGGCGTCGGTCGGTTGGGGTTTCGCGGCGATCTTCGCGAGGCTCGCGTCGGCGTCCGGCCTCGTGTTGTGCTTCTATCGCTTGTGGCTCGGCGCCGCACTTCTTTCGATCGCCGTGTACGCGTCCGGCCGCCGATTGAGCTGGGATCACTTTCGCGTTTCCTGGCTCGGCGGTCTGTTCCTGGCCGGGGACATGGCCATGTTCTTCTGTGCTCTAAAACTCACGAGCGTGGTCGACGTGACGGTCATCGGTGCCGTTCAGCCGGCCCTGGTGCTCATGGTCGCGCGGCCCTTGTTCGGCGAGCGGATGGGACGCTGGGACGTCTTCTGGATCCTTGTGGCCATGGCCGGAGTCTCAGCCGCCGTGATCGGTCCGGGAGTGACTAGCCACCACCAGCTGTTCGGAGACCTCCTTGCCACTGGGTCCATGCTGTCCTGGTCTGCCTACTGGCTCGTGTCCAAGCACGCCAGGGCGAAGCAGAACGCGTTGGAGTACACCGCCGTCGTGACGATCGTGGCCGCCGGGACCTTGACATTGGTGGTGTTGGTGTCAGGGCAGTCCCTCGCGCGGGTGCACGCCGGCGACTTGTTGTGGATAGCCCTACTCGCCGTCGTGCCGGGAGGGGCCCATCTGGTGATGAACTGGGCTCACAGGTACGTCGACGCCTCGGTCTCGTCAGTTATCGGATCGAGCAACCCGATCGTCGCGGCCGCAGCCGCGGTGGTCATCCTCCGCCAGCCCCTGACCGTTGTTCAGGTCTGCTGTGGCCTTACCGGACTCTCTGCCATCGCGATTGTCGCCGCCCGGCATCGCCAGCCAGTCGAATCCGTGCTGGAATGACGCCAGGCCCAAATGGCGTGTGAGCACATCGGGTCAGCACCTGTGCAGACGGCGTGACGAAAGGCCGTGAGCCGAGAGAGCAGGAAGAGTCCCGGACGCTGCTCGTTAGACTTCCGGCCATGCGCGAGCCGGCAGCTGAGGCCTCCCGTCGGTCGGCTCAGCTGCAAGAACCGTTGTCGACCCGTCCTGCAGCCCGCCGCGCGACCACAGCGGTCCAGGTGCTGGCGGTGAATGGAACCGGTGCCAGCTTCGAACGACCGGACCGTCTTGCCACCGAGGAGCCGATGGCGATTCAGGTCAGGGGCAGGCGTCAGGACCCGGTGAGCGTCGCAGTGACGATGCGGACGCCGGGCAACGACTTCGAGCTCGCCGCCGGGTTCCTCGTGAGCGAAGGGCTCGTCCACGGACTCCATGAGATTACGGGCATTCGCTACTGCGATGTCGCACCCGAGGAGCAGCACTACAACGTGGTGACCGTGGATCTCACCGTGCCGTTCAGCGTGGACTTCGCCGAGCGGCACTTCTTCGCCTCGTCGAGCTGTGGGATCTGCGGAAAGGCTTCCCTCGACCAAGTCGCGATCAACTGTCCGGTGACCGGGCCCGGGCCGGTGGTCGCCCGCTCTACGATCGTCTCGTTGCCCGACGTGTTGCGCAGCTCCCAGCACATTTTCGAGCAGACAGGCGGCCTTCACGCCGCGGCGCTCTTTGACGCAGATGGGCGTCTCCTCGAGTCACGGGAGGATGTCGGGCGCCATAACGCTGTCGACAAGCTGATCGGTCACGGCCTTCTCTCGGGCAGCATGCCGCTCAGAGACCGGTTGCTGCTCGTGTCGGGACGCGTGAGTTTCGAGATTGTCCAGAAGGCGGCCGTGGCCGGCATCCCCATCACCTGTGCGGTCTCGGCGCCATCGAGCCTCGCAGTCGAAGCGGGCGAGCGGCTCGGCATGACGGTTGTCGGGTTCTTGCGTGGCGACAGGTTCAACGTGTACTGCCACCGTGAAAGGGTGGATCTCGAGGCCTGACAGTCATCGAGGGGCCGGTCGGTGCACGGCGTCAGGCCGGCGTCGCCTCCGCGAGGAGACCAGCGGCGGCGACCACGAGCGGGTCGAAGCCGCCATTGTGGACGTTGTCCAGAAGCTCTCGCCGCATCAGAGGCGGCCAGAACATGCGGATATGATCTGCCACTTCGGCTGCGGCTTGCGCCTCAGGATGGTGGCGGAAGTTTGCCGCAATCTGGTTGGCCATTCGCACCAGGTCAGCCCTTACCATCGGTCTCTCCTCAGCGCAGGGCCGCTACGTTGGCGTGAACCGGGTCCGACGGGACGCTCGGGGACTCGTGGGCACGTCTCGCGTGCACGCGCGCTCGCACCTGCACGGCAGTCACCTTGTACTCAGGGCAGTTCGTGGCCCAGTCCGAATACTCTGTGGTCACGACGTTGGCACCGGTGACGGGGTGGTGGAACGTGGTGTACACGACCCCTTGGGGCACGCGATCGGTGATGTGGACGCGGAGCTCGGTTTCACCGGAGCGGCTCGCGAGCGTCACCCAGCCGCCTTCGACCACGCCGCGCTCTTCTGCGTCGTACGGGTGCATCTCGAGCAGGTCCTCCGGATGCCACGCGACGTTCTCCGTCCTTCGCGTCTGTGCCCCGACGTTGTACTGGGAAAGGATGCGCCCTGTCGTGAGGATGAGCGGATAGCGGCGGTTCGTCCGTTCGTCCGTCGGAATGAACGGGGTCTCGACGAACCGGCCCTTGCCGCGGACGAACTTGTCTATGTGCATTATTGGCGTGCCCGAAGGCGCGGCCTCGTTGCAGGGCCACTGCACGCTCCCGAGCGCGTCCAGTTTGGCGAAGGAAACGGCGGCGAAGGTGGGCGTTGTCATCGCGATCTCGTCCATGATCTCGCTGGAGGTCCCATAATGCATGGGGTAGCCCATCGCAGTGGCAAGCTCGCAGACCACCTGCCATTCCTGTTTGCCGTTGCGCGGCGCCATCACGGGCCTGACCCGGTTTATACGTCGCTCGGCATTCGTGAAGGTCCCGTCCTTTTCCAAGAACGAAGTTCCCGGCAGGAAGACGTGCGTGAACTTGGCTGTCTCGTTCAAGAAGAGGTCCTGAACCACGCACAGCTCGAGGGAGGCCAACGCCGCCTGCACATGGTGGGTGTTCGGGTCGGACTGGGCGATGTCCTCGCCCTGCACGTAGAGGGCCTTGAAGGTCCCCTCGATCGCCCCGTCGAACATGTTGGGGATGCGCAGGCCCGGCTCTGAGTCGAGTGGTCGACCCCAGGTCTCCTCGAACATGTGGCGGACCGTGTCGTCGGACACGTGGCGGTATCCCGGGAACTCGTGCGGGAACGAGCCCATGTCGCAGGAGCCCTGCACGTTGTTCTGTCCCCGCAGCGGATTGACTCCGACACCCTGCCTGCCGATGTTGCCGGTTGCCATGGCGAGGTTCGCCAGGCCCATCACCATCGTGGAACCCTGGCTGTGCTCGGTGACGCCGAGGCCGTAGTAGATCGCGGCATTGCCACCAGTCGCGTAGAGGCGGGCGGCCGCGCGCAGGTCCGGGGCCGGCACGCCGGTGATCTCCTCGGTCGCCTCGGGGCTGTACTCCGGCGCCGAGATGAACGCTGCCCACCTGTTGAAGTCGTCCGGTTCGCAGCGTTCGGCCACGAACTCGTCGTCCACGAGGCCCTCGGTCACCACGACATGGGCGATGGCGTTGACGACGGCCACGTTGGTGCCCGGTTGCAGTTGCAGGTGATAGTCGGCCTCGATGTGCGGCGAGCGGACGATCTCGGTACGCCGCGGGTCGATCACGATGAGCTTCGCGCCCTGTCGGAGCCGGCGCTTCATCCGGGAGGCGAACACGGGGTGCGCCTCGGTCGGGTTCGCGCCGATGACGACGATGACGTCACAGCTGTCGACCGAGCGGAAGTCCTGTGTGCCGGCCGATGTGCCAAAGGTCTGTTTCAGGCCGAATCCGGTCGGGGAGTGGCAGACCCGGGCGCAGGTGTCGACGTTGTTGTTGCCGAAGGCGGCCCTTACCATCTTCTGGACGACGAACACCTCTTCGTTGGTGCAACGCGAGGAGGTGATCCCCCCGATCGCACTTATTCCATGGCGAGCCTGGATGGATCTCAGGCGATCAGCCGTGTAGGAGATGGCCTCTTCCCAGCTCACGGCGCGCCAGGCGTCCGTGATGGCCTCACGGACCATCGGCGTGAGCACACGCTCCTTGTGAGTCGCGTAGCCCCAGGCGAAACGGCCCTTCACACAGGAGTGGCCTTCGTTGGCGCCCCCATCCTTGTAGGGCACCATACGGACTACCTCGTCCCCACGAAGCTCTGCCTTGAACGAGCAGCCGACCCCGCAGTAGGCGCAGGTCGTGATCACAGATCGGCGTGGCACGCCGAGATTGATCACAGTCTTTTCCTCGAGTGTCGCCGTCGGGCACGCCTGCACGCATGCGCCGCAGGAGACACACTCGGACCCGAGGAAGTCGCCTGCACCGGGCGCGACCCTGGAGTTGAATCCGCGGCCTGCGATTGTCAAGGCGAAAGTCCCCTGGATCTCCTCGCAAGCCCGCACACAGCGCGAGCAGACGATGCACTTGGAGCCGTCGAAAGTGAAATAGGGGTTGCTCTCGTCCTTTGAGGTGTCGAGGTGGTTCTCTCCGGCGTAGCCGTAGCGGATCTCTCGCAGACCGACGGCACCCGCCATGTCCTGGAGCTCGCAGTCGCCGTTCGCGGCGCAGGTGAGGCAGTCAAGGGGGTGGTCCGATATGTACAGCTCCATGACTCCGCGGCGCAGCTTTTCGAGGCGCGGAGTCTGGGTGGAGACCCTCATGCCAGGCTCTACCGGGGTCGTGCACGAGGCCGGCGTGCCACGACGGCCGTCTATCTCAACCAGGCAAAGGCGGCACGAGCCGAAGGCGGCGAGGCTGTCCGTGGCGCAAAGCTTCGGCACGTCGATGCCGGCGAGCCCGGCGGCGTGCATGATCGAAGTGCCCGCGGGTACGGTCACGGCCAGCCCGTCGATCTCGAGCTCGATGGTGGCCGGCCCCGGTTGAGCCGGCGTGCCGAGGTCGTGCTCTCTGAGCAACGTCATGGCTGGTCTCCTCGGGTCATCGACTACTCCCCCTCGGTCCGGCTGTTGTCGAGCCGAATCCATTACGGCATCGTGGTGCCACGAAACCGTCCGGGCGTGTCACAGCGGGACTGCCCCTGCACGATCGAAATCCTCGGGGAAGTGCTCCAAGGCGCTGCGCACCGGCAGGGGAGTGAGCCCGCCCATCGCGCACAGCGACCCGTCGACCATGGTCTCGCACAGGTCCTCGAGCAACTCGAGGTTGGCCTCGCGATTGTGCCCGGCGATGATGCGGTCGATGACTTCTACACCACGCACCGATCCCACTCGGCAGGGCGTGCACTTGCCGCACGACTCCTCGGCGCAGAACTCCATCGCGAAGCGCGCCTGACGACTCATGTCGACCGTGTCGTCGAAGACGACGATGCCCCCGTGCCCCACCATGGCGCCGGCGGCCGCGAAAGCCTCGTAGTCCATCGGCAAGCCGAAACGGCTTCTCGGCAGGTAAGCACCAAGGGGTCCGCCGACCTGGACTGCCCGCACCGGCCGGCCGCTCGCGGTGCCGCCCCCGTAGTCCTCGACGAGCTCGCCGAGTGTGACGCCGAAGGCGATCTCGACGATGCCGCCGTGTTTGATGTTGCCTGCGAGCTGGAAGACCTGGGTTCCTCGCGAGCGCCCCACGCCGAGCTCCCGGAAGGCCTCGGCGCCGTTGGCGAGGATCGGAGGGACCGTGGCGAGCGAGAGGACGTTGTTCACGACGGTCGGCTTCCCGAAGAGCCCGGCGATTGCAGGGAGAGGAGGCTTGGCCCGGATCATGCCGCGCCGGCCCTCCAGGCTCTCGAGCATGGCGGTCTCCTCACCGCATATGTACGAGCCGGCACCGACGCGCAGGTGCAGGTCGAAGGCATGGTCCGTCCCGAGCACCGAGGCTCCGATCCAGCCGTTCAGGTGGGCGATGTCGATCGCCGCGGCCATAGTCGCCACGGCGTCGGGGTACTCGGAGCGGATGTAGATGTAACCCTCGCTTGCTCCGACTGCGAGCCCGGCGATGGCCATGCCCTCCACCACGAGGAAGGGGTCACCTTCCATGAGCATGCGATCGGCGAAGGTCCCACTGTCGCCCTCGTCGGCGTTGCAGGCGATGAACTTGAGGTCGGAGTCCATGTCGAGGACCGTCTGCCACTTGATGCCTGTCGGGAAGCCCGCCCCGCCCCGACCGCGGAGGCCGGAATCGGCCACCGTCGTCACGATCTCCTGCGGCGTCATCTCGAGCGCTCGGCGCAGTCCAAAGAGGCCACCCGTCGCCTCGTAGTCCGCGACCGACAGCGGGTCGTTCACCCCGACTCTCGAGAAGGTGAAACGCGTCTGGCGTCTCAGCTCCGGGATCTCCTCGGTCCGCCCGAGGAACAGTGGGTGGGGCGCACCGTCGAGCATGCCGGTGTCGAGCAGCTCACCGATGAGCCCGGCCTGCACGGGGCCGTAGGCGACGCGCCCTGCGGGCGTGGATACCTCAACCAGCGGTTCGAGCCAGAACATCCCGCGTGAGCCGTTGCGCACGAGGTGGACGTCGCGTTGGCGAGCGGCCGCTTCGTGCAAGATCGCGCCGGCGACGTCATCGGCGCCGAGCGAGCGGACGGCGGCGTCGAGAGGCACGAAGACGACGACGGGTTCCATCAGGTCGCCCTGGTCCTGGAAGTGGCGACGAGCTCGTCGAAGCCGGCCTCGTCGACCTTGCCCTTCAGCCGGCCATCGATCATCACTGTAGGAGAGAGAGCGCAGTTGCCGAGACAGAACACCTGCTCGAGGGTCACCTCGCCATCGGAGGTCGTGGCGCCGAACTCGACGCCCAGATGCTCACGCGCGTGCCGGGCGAGGCGCTCGGCACCCATGGACTGGCAGGCCTCCCCGCGACACACGTGCACGACCGACCTGCCCGCCGCCTCGGTGCGAAAGTCCCTGTAGAAGGTGACGACGCCGTAGACCTCGGCATTGGACAGGTTCAGCTCCTCTGCCACGAGGGCGATGGCCCGAGGATCGACATGGCCGAACAAGTCCTGCAGTTCGTGCAGGATCGGCATGAGCGCGCCACGTTCGGCTCTGTGCTTCTCGACGATGGATACTGCCAGCTCCTCGGACCAAGGAACGTAGGAGCTGCTCGTCTTCGAAACCATCGCCACACCTCATTCGGGTTGCGCAGCCCGGCTGGAGTGCGCGCCAACTCCGAAATCAAACTTGGCCCTCAAGACATGTTAACGAAGGACGCCAACCTGCCACTTCGCGCCATTGAGGGTAGGAGGCGCTGAACGTCCCGGCACCGCGCCGGCCCTCCCGGTCAGCCGTACATGAGCGAGCCGGGCGTCGTGAGCGTCTCGCCCGTCTCGAGCCAGGTCTTGAGGCCGGACAGGATCATGGGCCAGCCCCCGTAGAGCTCGGCGTTGGCCCCCTCGGCGAGCTCGTCGTGGGTCACGGTCAGATGGCACGAGTCGGCGACCGGCTCGACGTGCCAGGTGACCCTGGAAGGACCTTCGCTCCGTACCTCTTCGCTCCAGAGCGCGACCATGGTGTGGACGAGCCGGTGCGGGGGATCGACGTCGAGGACTTCTCCCTCGGCGAGGAGCCGGCCCGCCTTCGGGGCGACCAGCTCCAGACGCGATCCGCGCACCCAGTCCGAATGGACCCCGGCGCCGAAGTTGTACTTGCGCCTGATCTCGGGCGTGGTGATCGCTTCCCAGAGGCGTTCCGGCGTGGTGCGGATGTAGATCTCGAAGACCTTTTCCATGTGTCTCTCCAGTCGTTGTTTCAAGTTGGCGTGCTCGGCATGGCTGGTCAGGCGATCCCGGGCCTCAGCGACTGCGTTGCCACGCCAAACCGGTCACCGAGTCTGTCGTCGTCAGCCAGGTCGAGCACCGTGGTGAGCGCTGCTGCCCATCCATGGCAGAACAACTGCCAACCGTCGTGCACCTGAAGCTCATAGTTCTCTGCCTGAGCCCGGGCGTGGTCGAGGAACTCAAGCTCGCCCCGGTAGTTCAGCTCCCATACGACTGCGCGCGGTGGGAAGCGTGTCCGGCCGGTGATCGGTGAACCGGGCCGGTCCTTGCCCAGGCCGGTTGCGTTGATGATCAGGGACCCGGGCGGAGCCTGTTCGACGAGGTCATCCCAGGGCCGATTGCCGACATATCCCATGACCGGGTGCCCGGCTACCTGCGCGAGCTGCTCGACCGAGGCGCGGACCGGATCGGCGCAGACGAACCGCACGGTTCGGCGGGTCGCGAACAAATGCTTGGCGAGGGCGCGGGCCGTGCCCCCTGCGCCGAGGCATACGACCTCTCCCCCCGACTCTGGCCAGATTCGGTCGACGACCCGTCCGACCGAGACCGGGTCACGAGCGAAGCCGCACAGCCCAGCGGTGGTGCGTCTGATGGCGTTGACCTCACCACAGGCGAGAGCGAGGGGATCGAGGCCGGCAAACAGGCTTCGCCCCGCGCAGAAGAGCCTGACTTTGTGAGTGGTGATGACGGCCCCTGCCGCGCTCTCGTCCTTCGCGAGACCGTCGAGGAACCGGATGTAGAGGTCGTCATCGGCGTCGAGAGAGATGTCGATGCCGCGGATGCTGCATTGCATTGCCAGGATCGACTGCCACGCGGAGATGGCCTGATGGATGAGAGACGAGCCTGTCGTGACGCCCAGGAACACGACGGTGGTCATGGCGAAAACCTATCCGGCGCAGCCGTCCGGTGAAGGTGCCGGTGCGGTGCGTCGGCCTGTCAGAACCGCTGTTGTCGGGCGCAAGGTTCAATCACGAGACGGAGAGCCGGGCGAGCTCAGCCACTGCCGCGAAGGGCCTGGACCGCCTCGCGAGCCTCGTCTGCGAGCTGATGGGCGGCCTTCCAACCATCGCCCGCGGGCAGGAGGGACTGCCCGACCACAATGCGGATCGCGCCCCGGTGTGGAATGTGCCGACCGGCAGGAAGAATCGATCGCGTGCCGATGATCCCCACGGGGACGACGGGGCAGCCCGTCCTGGCGGCAACGACGAACGCCCCTAGATGGAAGCGCCGAAGCTCGGGAGCGACCGTGAGCCCGCCCTCGGGGAACAAGACGATGGAGCGCCCTGAGCGCACCAAGTCTTCCAGTGCCATGAGGACGGGCTCAACTGACGACGGCCCCTTCCCCGCCTCGCTGTGGACGAAGACGACCCCGATCCGACGGAGGAACGAACCGACGACTCGCTGGCTCGAGAGGACCCCGCCTGCCACAAATACGACCGGCTCCGCGAAGATCAGGCCGATCGCGAACGAGTCGAGGAAGCTCTCGTGATTGGCCACGTACACGCACGGTTTCTCGACCAGCGGACCACCGTCGGTCTCAAAGCGGATGGCGAGGCACGTGCACAGCAGCCGCGCCGTGATCCGGGTGAGCTTCCAGCGCCAGGTGAGCTTCGGCAGGACGAGGAGGACAGGCCAGACGAGCGCTCCGAAAGCGCAGAGCAGAACCCAGAAGGTGACGCCGTACAAGGTGCCCCGCATGCGACGAGCGTCGCCGGAGATCTTTTTGCGAGCGCTCGCGCGGCCCGTGGAGGGCTTGTTGCTCAGGTGCTCGCTCATCACAAGTCGGCCGACAGCGACTCGTTCGCCCTCGAAATGGGCCCGAACGCCGGCTCGGGGTCGTTCCGTCCGGAGCGAACGCCGCCGCACCAGGCTGCGGGGATCGCTCTGGTCACCGCGGGCCTCAGCACTTAGCGATCATTGCACCCGCCCGCCACCTGGACGGCGCGCCTTCAGCCCCGACATTCACCCAGGTCGAGCATTGATGGGCGACGCCTCTCGCTGTGCGGGCGTGAGCTGCGAGGCGTCAACGAGGCGGGATCGCGTCAGTCCAGGTTGTCTTGTCAAGCAGGGTGAGGACGCCGGGTTCACCCGGTCAGCGAGTCGATGGACGCCGTGACGACCGCGTTCCTGCCCCACCGCTTGGCGGCAAGAAGGCGCCCGTCCGCGGCCGTCAGCGCCTCCTGCCATCCTTTCGCCGGGCCACAGGCAACTCCGAAGCTCATGGTGACGTGAAGGCCCGGTGCGAGGATCGTCCAGTCGAGGTCGGAGATGGCGAGCCTGATTCGCTCGGCGAATCCGTAAGCACTTGCCAGGTTGACCCCAGACAACGCAACGACGAATTCGTCGCCGCCGTAGCGGACGGCTTGCTGACCGGCGCGTGTCTTGCTGGCGAAGAGCAGGGCGACCTGTTGCAGGACGGCGTCGCCGACGTCGTGGCCGAACGTGTCGTTTATCTCCTTGAACGAGTCGATATCGGCGATGATGCAGGCCACGTCCGATTGACGCACTGCCTCTTCAGACAGGAAACGTTCGAGCAGCCGCCGATTGCCGATTCCGGTGAGAGCGTCCTCTTCAGCCGATCGTGTGGCTTCCGCCGCCTGGTTCTTGAGGCTCCTGCGGTCCCGCTCGAGGTCCGCGCGTGCCCAGATCTGCTGAACGAGCTGTCGAGTTTGGCGCTGATGTATCTGCCACATGTGTTTTTGGACTTCCCGAGCGTCCGCCAGTGCGCCGGGCAGGTCGCCGCCGGCCGCCTCGCAAGCGGCGAGCTCTTCGATCGCAAGCATCAGGTCGTGCTCGTCGTCAACTGCCTCGACCACCTGCACGGCGACGCGGGCAGCTGCCGTCGCCTCCTCCGTCCGTCCAGCCAGTCTCAGACATCGTGCTTCGATCCATGCGAGCTCCGGGTCCGGTTTCGAAGATGTGCCCTCGTTCTCGGTGCCTGAGAACTCGGCGAGCACCTGAAGTGCATCGCCCACGCGGCCCAATTCGCACAGGACCTCTGCGAGCAGTCGATAGCTGCCCAGCCGAGGGTTGTTCAAAGCCTTTTCCTCGGCGATTAGTCTCCGTGCCATTGCCTCGGCGTGCTCGAGCCGTTCGGTTTCGGTCGCAAGGCCGGATGTTTGGCGTTGCTGGGACGCGAGCAGCAACGCTTCAGCGATGTTGTACAGCTCACGGCAGAGCTTCTGCCCGTCACCGATGCGTTCAGCCGCGGCGAGGGAGAACTCGAACTGCTCCACCGCCCTGTCGTAGTCCAGGTAGTAGTAGCAGAGGACGCCGAGCCGGTTGCTGATCTCCATCCGGAGACGGTCGTCGTTGACCGAGTCCAGGCCAAGGATGCTCTTTGTCGCCAGTTGCGACGCGAGCGAGACGTTGCCGAGCCTGGAGGCGTGAGCGGCACCGAGGCTTGCCGCGTCGGCGGCCAGTTCATTGTCGCCTGCCATCTCGAACAGAGCCATCGCCGCGGAGGCGTCCTCACAAGCCTCGCGGTTGAGCGACTGGTGTGACCTCACTCGTGCCCGGCACAAGAGCAACCGGGCCCGGTCGATCAGCGCGCTCGCCAACTCGAGGCCCAGCGAGATCTCCGGCAGGCATGCCTCGCACGCCGCTGGTGTCGACGCCAGGCGCGTGCGCTCGAGCAACGCCTCGTAGTGGACATCGCCGCGAGAGCTCTGGTTCACCTCTCTACTTATCCTGAATCCACCGATTGACCCCAGCTGCTGACCAGTAGAGCGCAGTCGCCGCTGACGGCTCTCTCGGATGTCGGTCGACCGTGCTCGGGGCGTGGTCGACCAAGCTGTCTTGCTCGGCTTGGT
>Ga0187880_1000431_pt1 | contig 35736 bp, 33 predicted proteins | sample June2016WEW_19_4_FD_132998 | JGI IMG/M metagenome (GOLD analysis project Ga0187880, IMG submission 132998) | Peatland microbial communities from SPRUCE experiment site at the Marcell Experimental Forest, Minnesota, USA - June2016WEW_19_40 | ecosystem: Environmental > Terrestrial > Soil >... | reverse complement strand
GTCGTGTCCGGCAACGCCCACCTCGTGATGCCCTACCACATCGAGCTCGACAGGGTCACCGAGCGCTACCTGGGCAAGGCCAAGCTCGGGACCACCAAGCGCGGGATCGGGCCGGCCTACGCGGACAAAGCCGCCCGGATCGGGCTCAGGGTTCAGGACCTCTTGGATGCCAAGATCTTCCGCCAGAAGCTCGACATCGTCTTGAGGGAGAAGAACGCCATCCTCGCCAAGGTGTACAACCGCCTCCCGCTCGATGCCGATCGGATCGCCGCGCAATACCTCGACGAGGTTGCGCCCGCCCTCGCTCCGATGATCGGCGATTCCGTGAGGCTCGTGCACGAGGCACTCGAGGCCGGCCAGCAGATCATGCTCGAGGGTGCCCAGGCCACCTTCTTGGACCTCGACCACGGGACCTATCCCTTCGTCACGTCCTCCAATCCGACCGCGGGTGGCGCCTGTGTCGGCACCGGGATCGGGCCGCGGGACATCGACCGGGTTGTCGGCATAGCCAAGGCCTACGTCACCCGGGTCGGATCGGGCCCAATGCCCACCGAGGTGGACGGCGAAGAGGGGGACACGCTCGTCGACCTCGGGCATGAATACGGGACGAACACCGGCCGCCGGCGCCGTCCGGGATGGCTTGATCTCGTCATGCTCCGTCATGCTGTGCGGCTGAACTCCCTGTCGGAGATCGCCATCACCAAGCTCGATGTCCTCTCCGCCTTCGAAACGGTAAAGATCTGCATCGGGTACCGGGACGGGGACGAGATGTACGAGCACATCCCCTACCACCAGTCCGTGCTCCACCGGGTCAAGCCCGTCTACCGCGAGTTGCCGGGTTGGCACGCCGACCTGTCCGGGGCGAGGACCGTATCGGATCTCCCCGAAGCGGCGCGTGCTTACCTGGACGTCGTCGCCGAGTACACCGGGGTGCCGGTGACTTATGCCGGAGTGGGACCCGGCCGGGAGCAATACGTACGCTTGGCCGTGTGAGCCCGGCAATGCAGCGTCGCTTCGCGGCCGCAACAGGGAAGGAAGAGGGGGCGCCATGATCCCCCGTTACTCGTTGCCCGAGATGTCGGCGGTCTTCGCGGAGGAGACCCGCCTTCGCATATGGCTCGAGATCGAGCTCCTGGCTGTGGAGGCATGGTCGGAGCTCGGCGTGGTCCCAATGGCACACGCGGCGGCGTGCCGCGCCCGTGCGCCCGAGATCGACGCCGGCTTTCTGAAGCGCGTGGCCGAACGCGAAGCGGTGACCGACCATGACGTCGCCGCTTTCGTCGACGTCGTGCAGGAGTCGATCGGGGAGCCCGAGGGGTCCTGGATCCATCACGGCCTCACCTCTTCGGACGTCGTCGACACGGCTCTTTGCGCAACGCTCGTGCGTGCCGCAGACCTCCTCCTCGTCGCGGTCGGGGAGCTGGTGTCGGTCACAAAGCGCCGCGCCTTGGAGCTCGCGGCCGTGCCCACCGTCGGGCGGACACACGGCATGCACGCCGAACCGACCACCTTCGGCACCAAGCTCGCCCTGGCATGCCTGCAGGCAGATCGTGACCGGACAAGGCTCAAGCGCGCAAGAGAGGCGATCAGCGTGGGGAAGCTCTCGGGAGCCGTCGGCACCTACTCGAACATCCACCCTTCGGTCGAGCAATACGTGTGCAATGCCCTCGGGCTGCAAGCTGTGCCGGCCACACAGGTCATCGCGCGGGACCGCCATGCCGAGTACCTGTACGCCTGTGCGGCGCTCGGCACCACGATCGAAGCCCTTGCGACCGAGATAAGGCACCTGCAGCGAACCGAAGTCGGCGAGGTGGAGGAGCCCTTCACATCTTCCCAGAAGGGCTCGTCCGCAATGCCCCACAAACGGAACCCGATCACCGCAGAGCGCCTTACAGGTCTCGCCCGGGTGCTGCGCGGCTATCTCCTCACGGGCTTGGAGGACGTCGCCCTGTGGCACGAAAGGGACATCTCGCACAGCTCGGTCGAACGTATAGTGCTCCCGGACGCCAGTCTTGTCGCCTACTACGCAACAAGGAAGATGACCGGCTTGATCGAGGGACTCGTGATCCACGCCGATCGGATGCGTGAGAATCTGCTCGAAGGCTCACACGGACTCGTGTTCTCCCAACCCGTGCTGCTCGCCCTTGTTGCTTCGGGCATGGCGCGCGACGCTGCCTACCGACTCGTGCAACGCGACGCGCGGGTTGCTCAGGACGAGCGCCGTCCCTTCAGGGACGTGCTCGCGGAGGACCCAGACGCTGCTGAGGCTCTCGGCGGCACCGAGAAGGCGGCAAGATCGCTGGACGAGGCGTTCGACCTGACGCGGTCGCTTGCCCACATCCAACCAACTTTCGTCGCCCTCGAGAACGTCACCGGGTAAGTCGTCAGCGTGGCTGCCACACACTGTGAGCGCGTACCGGACCCGCCCTTTCGAGGCGGCTACATCTCTCATACGCGCCATCGCCCGGGTTGCCTACCACGAGCACCAACGAGACGACTGGTAAGACCGGTCCGGAAGCGGGGTTCCGCGTCCTGACCGGCTTTCGGCTATGACCGGCGACTCCAGTGGATTCCTGCCTTCTGGAGCACCTCGGCCGTCACTCCGGCCTCGCGCCAGGTCGCGTAGTCGATCCCCTTGCGTGACCCGTAATCGGCCGCGACCGCGATAAACGCCTTCTCGAGCTCGGGAAGGTCGTCCTCGGCCTCGGCACTTGCGCCTTCGATTCGCCGCTCGAGGTTGCGTCGCTCTTGGATCAAATGAATCCGCTGGAGCGGGTCCGCTGCAACGAGCCTCAGCTCGAGGTCTGCAAGACGCGCTTTGAGGGCATCCGCGCTGGTCGAGCGCCCACGACGTGGCTTCGACCGCTCCAGCGCGACCAGGTACCGGCGTACTGCATTGCCCTGGCGCCGGCCTTCGGCGAGCGCGTCTTTGTGCGACGGGGAGAGACCCGGCTTGGTTGGCTTTTTTCTTGGTGGCATATAACCAGTATTGCCGATAACGCCGAGTTAATCCAATACCGCTTAGCCGTCATCGTCACGCAGCTTTATCACGACGGCGACGGGAGCTTGAAACTGGGCACTTGACCGGTCGGTCTCGTCGGTCCGAGAGAAGTACGAAACGCCCATCACGCCGGCACCTGAAGTGCCAGAACCGCTTGAAACTTGCGCTGTTCCCGGCGATCTGGGATGGGCATTGCGCACAGGCCGCAGACCGCGTAGAGGTTGGAAAGCGACCTCGTCGAGGCGACCATGTGGTCACAGGACAAGAGGCGATCGCACCCGAATGACACCGGCACGGCGGGCGATCCGGAGCAACGATTGCACGCGGCGACGCGCTAGTCGGTGCCCTCCGAGCGGGCCGGATTCAGCCGCGCTGTACCAGAAACGTGCCGGTCGAGCGGCTGACCAGACGCCCCTTCGAGTCCTCGATGCGTGCTTCTGCGAAGGCGACCTGCTTCGCCTGGCGCATCACGGCCCCGCGTACCGCGAGCCGCTCACCGGCATTGGCGGGCCGCATGGTCTCGGTCTTCAACTCGAGTGCCCCGCCGGTGCGGTCCTTTCCGGAAAGGCCTGCATTGACCGCGAAGCTCATCGCCGCATCGAGCACCACGGCATGCACGCCGGCTTGCACTATGCCTTGCGGGTTGCACGCCACAGGCGTCGGCTCCCAAGAAGCGGTCGCCCAGCCCGCGCGGTCGTCGTCCTCGATCCCGTAGTCGTCAAAAGCGACCCCGAGCGCGGCGAGGATCGGCATGCCTTGGTCGCCGAGCCAGCGGCTCATGTCCTTGCTGGCAGGCGGTCCTGCAGGACCGGTAGGACCCTCGGATTGACTTGGCACGGTCCTCACCGTACTCCTGGCGACCGACCCGGGCCTTGTCGTTCAAGTGCCGGCGCGGAGCGTGCTCGTGGCACTTGGCGGCACGAGCGTGAGGTTGCCTGCCCGTTGCCGCACAAACGCAGCCCGTACGGGCACTAGTTGGGACGAATGCAGCCGGCGCGGTCGCGTCAGTGATACTGGGTGGCCATCATGGCGCCTATGACGATCCCGATCAGGCCGCCGATGAGGTACCAGTTGCTCGTGCCGCCGGGCATGATGCCCACGTAGTTGCCGACGATCAAGAGCAGCCCGACGACGAGGAGCGCGAGGAGCACTGGCCCGAACCAGGGAGGACTGTGCCTGACGCTCTTCGGGATCGGTGCGGTGTAGCGCTTGTTGACGTCGCGGCTCCCAGGTGGTGTGGCCCGACCGCCCTGTGGGGTGGCCCGACCGCCCTGTGGGGTGGCCCGACCGCCCTGTGGGGTGGTCCGGCCGCCGGGTGGCGTGGCCCGGCCGCTTGTCGCGGTCCGCTTCTTCGATGATGTGCCGTCGTCTGATCCTGCCCGTGTCCTGGCCACGACCTTCGAGGATAGCCACGATTCGCGCTGCCGGTAACCTCGGCGCCTATGAGCATCAAGGTGGCGGTCGTCGACAACTACGACAGCTTCGTCTACAACCTCGTCCAGTACCTCGGCGAGCTCGGGGCCGATCCCGTCGTCGTCCGCAACGATGCCGTGGACGTGGCCGGTTTGCGGACCCTCAACCCCGCCGCTCTGCTCGTGTCTCCGGGCCCAGGCCGGCCCGAGCACGCAGGCGTGAGTTCGGCCGCGATCGCCGAACTGGGCGGTGATGGACTGCCCGTCCTCGGTGTCTGCCTCGGTCATCAGTGCATCGGCCAGATCTTCGGCGGCGCGATCGTGCGCGCGCCCGAGATCGTGCACGGCAAGGCGTCGCCCATCCATCACGACGGACGCGGCGTCTTTGCGGGCCTGCCTCCGGTCTTCGAGGCGACCAGGTACCACTCGCTCGTCGTCGACGCCGACTCGATCCCCGACTGTCTCGAGGTGACAGCCTGGACAGCCGCCGGGCTCGTGATGGGACTACGCCACAAGAGCCTGCCTATCGAGGGCGTGCAGTTCCACCCGGAGTCGATACTCACCGGCGCGGCCGGGCACGATCTGCTCGGGAACTTCCTCGAGCTCGCCGCCGCGGGCGAGCTCGCAAGGAAGTGACCGGCTGACGGCTACGGCGCAGGGAGGCGACGCAGGCCACGACCGCCTTGTGGCACCGCCGTCGGGTTAGGGAGTGACCCCTGAGATCCCCGATATCGGGGCAAGGGTGGTCGTCGTCGACGATGACGGATTGGGCTGCTGGACGTAGATGACGACGGTGGTGCCCCACTTCTCCTGGGTCCCGGGATTCACGGACTGGCTCTGCACCCAGCCCGCCTCGGTGCCCGGAACGTTGACCAGGCTGACACTGCCTGTCAGGTGGGCGTTCTGGAGAGCGGTGATCGCCGCGCCCTGGGTCCTGTGAGTCACGTTGGGCACGACCGCCGCGGGGCCCTGCGAGATCTCGAGAGTGATGGTGTAGCCATATGGCTGCTTGGTACCGGGAGCGGGTTGGGTCGTTATGACGTTGCCGACGGGCACGGTGTTCGAGAACTCGTTGACCGCGTTGATGATGAAGCCGTCGGCGGTGAGCAGGACACGCACCGGCTGGACCGCCTGGCCGACTATTGCCCTGGGCAGTGGCAATTGGACGAGCTTCGGGCCGTGGGCGACCGTGAGGGTCACAGTGGTGCCGTAGGGGTAGTAGCCGCCCGTCAGGCTCTGGTAGAGAACCGTGCCCGCCGGGACGGCCGCATTCGGCGACACCTTGTTGACCACATGCAGGCGGAAGCCCTCGGACTTGATCTTCAACTCGATCGAGCTGAAGCTGTCACCGACGAAGTAGCCCAGGAAGACCGGGCTCGGGCCTCTCGAGACGGTCAGGTGCACGACGTCGTGCTTCTTCACCAAGGTGCCCGTGGCTGGGGACTGGTCGATCACCAACCCGTCGTTGGCGACGGTACCGGTCTCGAACTTGACCACCGGGTGGAGACCTTGGCCCTGCAGCTGCGACACCGCCAGGTGATAGGGCTTGTTGACCTCGTCGATGGGGTGGAACGAGACAGCCCCGCCGAAATAACCGAGTGAGCGACCGCCGTAATAGACGATCGCCACCAGCGCGACGCAAAGCAATACGGCCGCAACCACCCAGGGCACGAACCGTCGCTTGGGGTATTCGGGTTGGCCGGAACCCGGGCGGGGGACCGGCACCCTCTCTTGGACCTCGGTCGGGGCCACCGGCACGCCTGCAGCAGTCAGGACAAGAGTCGGGTTGACCGGGATGGCCATGGTCTGCGCGGCCGCTTCCGGCTGAGACGGTGGCGGTGCCAGGACGGGCAGCCCGCGCATGAAACGCTCGAGATCGTCATGGAAGTCCTGTGCGGTCGCATAACGGGCCTGCGGCTGCTTGGCCATGGCATGCATGATGATCGCCTCTAGGTCACGCGGCACCCGGGGCTCGATGGCACTGGGAAGAGGCGCTGTCTCGGATACGTGCTTGTAGGCGATCGCCACTGGCGTGTCGGCGGTGAAGGGAGGACGCCCCGTCACCATCTCGTAGAGCACGACACCGAGGGCATAGACGTCGCTGCGGCCGTCCACGCCGAGTCCCTGGGCCTGTTCTGGCGAGAAGTAGGTGGCCGTTCCCATCACGAGACCGGTTTGGGTGACGCTCTCGCTGGCGCCGATTGCCCGCGCTATGCCGAAGTCGGCAACCTTCACCTGGCCGTCGGAGGTTATGAGGACGTTGCCGGGCTTCACGTCACGGTGGACGACACCGTGGCGATGCGCGTAGCTGAGGGCCTTGGCGATGTCAGCAGCTATTGCGGCCGCCCGCGTCGGCAACAGCGGCGCCTGGGTGCGGATGATCGAGGACAGCGGCTCGCCGTCCACATACTCCATGACTATGTAGTAGGTGCGGTCGGCTTCGCCCCAGTCGAAGACCGGGACGATATTCGGGTGCGAAAGGTTCGCAGCGGCCTGGGCTTCCCGGCGGAACCTCTCGACGAACGAATGGTCCGACGACAGCTCCGGGAACAGCATCTTCAGAGCCACGGGGCGGTCCAAGAGCAGGTCGTGGGCGAGATAGACCTGGGCCGTCCCACCGCGAGCGATCTGGCGGCTCAGCTCGTAGCGACCGTTGTACACAGGGGGTGGGGTCTCGGGCATCGTCGGGGACAGCCTATTCGTCGGGCCCGTCTGTCCGGGCACACGGTCTGGGGGCAACGTTCCGCTCATTGCTGCATCTCCAATGCCTTTTGCATCACGGCTCTGACGACCGGCCCCGCAACCTGGGCTCCGGTCGAGTCCACGCACGAACTGCCCGGCGGAATCGGGACGATCGCCGCCATCGCGACGGTCGGCGTCTGGCCGGGACCTGCCGGCGCGGTCGCGATGAGCCAGTTGTAGGTTCCGCAGCCTTGCGCATTGATCTGTGCTGTTCCCGTCTTGGCCGCCACCGGTGGGAACAGGTACGAGGGGAACACACCGGATGCCGTCCCGTAAGTGTCCTCGGTGACGCCCAGCATGAGCTGGCGGACGGCCACTGCGGTTGCCGCCGAGGTTGCGCGCCGCCAGGCGTGAGGATGGTAGGTCTCCACGAGGTTGCCCTCGTCGTCGATGATCTTGTCCAACAGGTGGGGGGTCATGACGACGCCGTTGTTCGCGATCCCCGCCGCCACGAGCGCCATCTGCAACGTCGTCGCGGTCACGTTCTCCTGTCCGATGGCGGACTTCATGAGGCCGGGCGTGTCACCGGCAAAGTCCTGTGGCGTCGGGAAGTTCGACGCCGCGGCCTCACCTTCTGGCAGATCGATAGGCGGAACAGCATCGAAGCCGAAGCCGGAAGCCTCTTGGTAAAGCTTCTCGGGACCGAGCTGCTGACCGATCAGCGCGAAGGCGGTGTCGCACGAGCGGGCGAGGATCTCGGCCAGGGGCCCGCCGCAGGGCTCGTTGTTGAAGTTGGAAAGCGTCTGGCCGCTGGTCTCCGGAAGGGGGACGTCGGACACGACTGGGAACACCTTGGTCGCCAGCTGCGGCGCCCGGTCCAAGATGGCGGACGTGTCGACGACCTTGAAAGTCGATCCCGGTGCCTTCGCCTGGGCTGTCGCGTAGTTGATCAACGGGTCGCCGGGCGAGCTCAGGAGCTTGTTGTAGCTGCTGATGACGGCGTTGTAGGCGGACTCACCCTTCGGGCCGCTGTGCACCGAGAAGACATTGGGGTCGAAGGTCGGGTTGCCGTACATGGCGAGGATGGCGCCCGTTCGCGGGTCGATGGCAACCACCGCACCGGTCCGGCCGTCGAGGGCTTGTGCGGCAGCCTCCTGGAGCGCGACGGAAACCGTCAGGGTTATGTCGTCGGTCGTCTTGTGCTGGGTGAGCAGCTGGCCCAGCGTCGACGACGGCGTGTTGTGCTGGGTGAGGAACTGGTTGTACTCGAGCTCGAGCCCCGTGGCGTTGCCGACCGCGACGGACTCGTAGCCAGTTATCCCCGCGAACAACGTGGCCGTGGCGGATGGATAGATCCTGAGCTCGTCGTAGCCGTCGTTGGTGGGCTCGGACATGGCCAGCACGACGCCGTCCGAACTGTAGATGTCACCTCGGGGGAGCGTGTAGGGGTCGGGCAGAAGCGTCTGATTGTGGGGGTTGTTCACGAGGGCCTTGGCCTGGCGGACCTGGAAGTTGTTCAACTGCAGGAACAGCAGGACAAAGCACGCCAGCAGCACGAAGCCCAGCCAGCGGATGCGGCGATTGATCATCCGGTCCTCACTTCTTCTGGACCGTCGTCATCGTGGTGCGGATCGTGGTCGTCGTGGTCGACTCGCTCGGGATGATCACAAGGTGCTCGAGTGCCAGACTGCGCACGAGGTTGCGGGCCGCCTGGTACGAGCTCTCCTCCATCCCCTGTCTCAGGTAGACGACATTGGAGGAGAGCAACTCGGCCGGGGTGATGGTTGTCCTCTCCACGACCGAGGGCTCGATCCACAACAAGCCACCGGGGCGACCCTGGAAGATCGTCACATAGCCGTGATCGAGCCCGACGAAGAACGACGCCTTGTCGAACCAGACCACCACGCCCGCGGTGCTCCCCAATACTCCGACGAAGACGAGCACGAACAGCGCCACCCGAATCGTGAAGATCCGGTCGCGGTGCTCCTTGCGACGCTTCGGGGCCGGCACGAGGACCATCGGCCGCCCGTGAGGTCCCCTCGGCGCCGCGCCGGCTGCCGGCACCGCCACCTTGTGGGGAGGTGCCGCCGTCACCGGAACAGCCGAAGATCCCTGGCTCACGACGGGCGCCGGCTTTTCCCCCGTGGGCTGCGGTCCCGTTCCTGGCGCGGCCGGTGCCGATACCTTTGCCGCAGAGGCCGCAGCCGTCACAGCCGGCGTGACGACAACCACCTCGGTGATCGGTGCCATCTCAGCCTCGCGGGCCTGCGTCGGGGTGCCCGGAACGACCGCCGGGATCACGATGACGTCGTCGGTCACTCCCGATGACTCGCCTGCGAGAACATCGAGCACGACAACCGTCACGTTGTCAATCCCGCCGCGCTGGAGAGCCAGGCGCACGAGCTCTTCCGCAGCCTTGTCGGTGTCAGCCTCGTCAAGAAGCACCTTGGCAATGTCTTGTTCGTCGAGCTCGTTCGTGAGACCGTCGCTGCAGAGCAGGAGACGGCTCCCGGGTTCGAGATCGATCTCCCAGCAGTCCGGTTCGACAAGGGGCTCGACGCCGAGCACGCGCGTCAAGATGTGCCTATGGGGGTGAACGGCCGCCTCCTCAGGCGTCAGCTCACCGCTTCGGACCATCTCCTCGACGACGCTGTGGTCATCGGTCAACTTGTGAATGACGCGTTCCCGGCCGTTGACGAGATACGCTCTCGAGTCACCTACGTTGACTAGAGCGAGCTGAAGCCTGCCGTCAGGCTCGTCTCCGATGAAGGCCGCGGCGGTCAGGGTCGTGCCCATCCCCCGGACGCTGCGGTCGGACTTGCTGCGGCGGTACACCGCCGCATTGGCTTCACGCACGGCTGCGAGCAGACCGTCAGTGGTGCGATCCCGTCGGTATGCCTCGAGCAACTGCTCGACCGCGATGCGGGCGGCAACCTCACCGCCGAGATGACCCCCCATCCCGTCGGCCACGGCTGCCAGGTCGCTCGTTGCCAAAGCGACGTCCTGGTTTGTGACCCGCAGATAACCGGTGTCGGTCGCTGCCGCCATCCGCAGCCGGCTCACCGGGCGACCTCGAGGATCGTGCTCCCGACCTTCACACGGTCCCCGCGGCGCAGCCGTGTGGGAACCTCCAGGCGCTCGTCGTTCAAGAAGGTGCCGTTCGTCGAGCCGAGATCCTCGATCCAGAGCTCGCCGCTGCGCCTGAAGACGCGGGCATGGATCGAGGAAGCGAATGTGTCGTCGTCGAGGGGCACCGCACAGCCCGGCGAACGACCGACGGTGACTTCCTCGCCGAGCTCGAAAACGCGCCCGCGCCTTTGAGGAGGATCGACGACGCGAAGGCGCAGGACCAGGGATTTGTCGACAGCCACCGGAGCCGACGCAGCAGCCTGCGGTTGCTCGGCACGCGAACGCCGTACCTCCACCCAGACCATGCGGGCGGCGTAGACGAAAAAGAGCCAGATCGCGGCGAGCAAGGAGTACCGCAGGAGCTCTAGGAGGGAGTGCGGCATGAACCGTCAACTACCTAGGAAGGCTCGAACCTGAGAGCCGTCGTCCCGACGGAGATGACATCGCCTGGAGCAAGCCGGTGCTCACGGACGGGGACTCCGTTGACCCTGGTCCCGTTGGTGGAGCCGAGGTCGACCACGAAGACGGCGTCACCCTCCCGGCGCACCTGGGCGTGGCGGCGCGAGACGTTCGGGTCGTCGAGGACGACGGCGCACTCGGGCAGGCGACCGATCGTGACCACTTCGGAGCCGATACCGACACGGCGCCCGTCGGGAAAGACGAGCCAGTCGCTCGGCCGGTCCTCACCTTCGACCAGTTCGCTCTCGATGGCGAAGGTGCTGGCCGACAGTTCGGGGTCGACGTGCAGTTCCAGCTTGACGGGGCCGACGAACTGGTAACCCTCGCGGCCGGCATGCTCGCGCACAGCAGCGATCAGCTCACGCTCCATCGAATCGCCGAAATCCTTGAATCTTTGGAAATCCTCCGGTGCGAGGAAGACGCTGAACTCGTTGGGCACGATAAAGCCGTGGATGCCGATCGCGCGACGAAGGTCCATCTCGCGCGTAAGCCTCCGGCCAAGCTCGATCGGCTGGAGCTGGCCGCGGAAAGCCTTTGCGAAGGCACCTTCGACCAGACGCTCGAGGCGACGCTCGAACTGCTGCAATCCCATGGTGTAACAAGACTACTGGTGGGGTGATCTGGCCTGATGGCGCGACGACGTCAGTCGGGCGCAAGAGCTGCGGCCGTGAATTGCAGTGGCGTCGGCGGCTATCGTCTCGGCAACGGGCGAGTGGCGGAATTGGCAGACGCGCAGGATTCAGGTTCCTGTGTCCGCAAGGACGTGGGGGTTCAAGTCCCCCCTCGCCCACATTTGTGATGTCCCGAGACATCGGAGACTGATGTCTCGGGACATCACAGACATCAGGCCGTCAACCGTGCTTGGTGATTCTTCGCCGGGTCAATCAGGAACTGGCCAATCGGGACATCGCGGACGATGTGTCGCGACATCGGAGACAGGATTGGTTCGTCGGGATGCGATGTTTCGACTCGGCTCAGCAGTCCCTACGCGTGACCATGCGGTGCTGGCCGTCGATCCGTTCAACCTCTATGGCGAAGTCGAATCGATCGACGGCTGTGGCATAGGCGACGTCATCCGGGTGGGCGTGGTCTTCACCCATTGCCAGGATGCGTATAGCTGAAGGCGTGCCCGCGACTGCCGCGGCGGTCGGGTGCGCGTCGAGCGGTTGGCCGCAACGAGCGCGCTCGATCAGCTTGGCCGCAAGCAGGTCTTCCTCACCGTCGTCGAGGGTGTCTTCGAACCGCCCCGTGATCACATAGGTCGGTGCCCTGAGCCCCGCGCTCTCGATCGCCGCGGCGGTCGCGGACGCGCAGACAAGGCTCGCAGCAAAGAGCCATTCTGCGCTGGTTGCCGCGATCACTCCCTGCGTGCCGGCAGATGTTCGCTGCACCAACGCGCGCCCTTTCAGATCGGCGCGAGAAACGGCAACCGGTGAGTTGGAGAAGTCGAATCCGGGCGGTCGCCGACCATGCTCCTCGCCCATTGTGAGCGCACCAGGGATCTGCTGAGCCAGATCGATCGCATCTGGCACGGTGGCAACGAGCCAGATCGCCAACGCCCCGGCTGCGAACGCGTAGGCCGCCGTCGTGAAGGCCCGAATCACATCCACGGCCACGACGACCCCGTGGACTCCCTCTAGCTCCCAGCGCGCCACGAAACTGGCCTCTCCACGCATACGGCGAACGTAGACCAAACACTGTCGGCTCCTCACTGCTCGACGGTTCCGCGCCTCTTACGAGCCCGGTCAGTCGGGTCGGGCGGGGCGATGCGCTCCAGCCCGAGGAAACCCGGCGGCGTATCGTGTGCGCCCATGGCGGAGTCACTCTGGAACCAGTACCGCAAGCTCGTACAGGAACGGACAGCAGAGCGGATAGGGACGGTGGCAGACGCGCGCCGCCTCGCCAGTCGGCGGTTGCCACGTGCCTTGTTCGACTACATCGACGGTGGAGCAAGCGCCGAGCTCACCCTCGGGGCGAACCTTGCCGCCATCGAAGCCGTCCAGTTCCGACCCCGCATGGGTGTCACCATGGGAGTGCCTGCACCGGAGCTGCGTACCTCCGTCCTCGGCTTCCCCGTGGACATGCCGATCCTGTTGAGCCCGGTCGGCTACACGCGCACGATGGATCCCCTCGGAGACATTGCCGGAGTCCGGGCAGCAGATAAGGCCGGGACGATCTTCACACTCAGCTCGATGTCGGGCCACACCATGACCGAGGTCACGGCTGCCGCGGCCCGGCCGGCGTGGTTCCAGCTCTACTTCCTCGGTGGCCGCGTCGGCGCCGAGAAGTTGGTCGCCAGGGCCCTGCAGGCGGGTTTCAGCGGGCTCGTGCTGACGCTGGACACACAGATCACTAGCAACCGTGAGCGCGAGCTGCGCCACCGCATAAGTCCGCCGATCAAGGTCGACCTTCCCACCATGAGGAAGATGGCGATGCAGGTGGCCATTCGGCCCGGGTGGCTGGCCGGCATCGCCCACGATCGCTTCCAGCTGAGCATCATCAACACCGAGACTCTTGGCGTTGCCGGGCAACCCATGTCGTCCGAAGAAGCGTTCCGACGATGGGTCGAATCGCCCGTTCGGTGGGAGGACTTCACCTGGCTGCGTGAGCAGTGGCGCGGCCCGATCCTCGCCAAGGGCATCGTCACCGGTGACGATGCCAGGCGCGCGATCGACAGCGGCGCCGACGCCGTCATCGTCTCGAACCACGGTGGCCGGCAGCTGGACTCGCTACCTGGTTCGTTGCGAAGCCTTGTCGAGGTCGTCGACGCAATCGGAGGAGAGGTAGAGGTGCTTGTTGACGGTGGCTTCCGGCGCGGCCCGGACGTCGTCAAGGCGCTCGCGCTCGGCGCCCGGGCGGTGATGGTGGGCCGTCCATGGGCCTACGGGCTCGCCGCTGCCGGCCAGCCGGGCATCGAGCGCGTCCTCGAGTTGCTGCGGGAGGACCTGGATCGCACGCTCCGGCTCTTGGGCTGCGCTTCGGTCGCGGGGCTGGACCGCAGCTACGTGCGCCTTCCGCAGGACTGGTAGGCGGTCGCCGCGACCTCCGGTACGGGCGGAGCGAGAAACGGGGTATCATCACCTTGCACCAGTCTCCGCCACGCAGGCTGAGTGCTGTGCTGGTATCCGTCATTGGACTCCCGCTCTAATGTGCGTGGAGCAAGAGGAGTTCCAAAGATGGCAGTAGGTACTGTGAAGTGGTTCAATGCCACCAAAGGCTTCGGGTTCATTGCACCTGATGGCGGTGGCGAGGACCTCTTCGTTCACCAGTCAGAGATTCAAGCGCAGGGCTACCGCGAGCTGCTCGAGGGCCAAAGGGTCGAGTTTGAGGTCACCCAGGGCAAGAAGGGCATGCAAGCCAGCAGCGTCCGCGCAATCTGAAGTCTCACGTCCGCAGCTCACCCCTGCGGACGTGAACCGCAGGCAAAGGAGCTCGACGTGGCCAACAAGTCGCCACAGAAGGACTCGGGCAAGAAGCCCGGGAAATCGCTGAAGGAAAAGCGCGCGGCCAAGAAGGCGAAGCAGGCCCCGGTGAAGATCGGAACCACCAAGCCCTCCTGAGCTTCTTGAGCCTCACCAAAGACACGAGCGCCGCCCGACCTTTCCACAGTCGCGGCTCGTCGCTCCTTTGAGACGCGGATCTGCCAGGATGTGGCGATGAGCGACGTGTACGGGGACAGCCCGGTGGTCGAAAGGCCTGACCCCTTCCTCGCGTCAGACGCCGCCGACGCCGTGTCGCTGGACAGCGAGATCGACTACGACGACGAGCAGGAGGACGACCAGCTGCCTCTCGACGTCGTCGAGGCGATCGAGGCCGGCGTCCTGCTCGACGATCCCGAGACCGTCGACGACGACGAGACCGGCTGACAGCTGAACGCTGACGCGGGAGCTTCGCGCCCGGGCGAGCGAGCCTGTGGCATCATGCCGGACACGTACGCCGTCGTGCCCGAGGCGAAGTCCGCGCTCGCCAGCACGCCTCCGCCGCTCAACACCGAAGCGGACTGGACGCGCCCGGTCCCCGGCGCCAGCGTGACACCCCAGGCTCCGTAGCCGTTGTCGAGCCAGAAGGTGCCGAGCAGCATGGTCTTGCCGCCGGCCAGGCGCACCTCGCAGCTGGCCTTGCCGGACCACGACCCGTAGTCGAGGCTCATGAACAGCCAAGTGGTCCGGCCCGAGTACACCGTGACGTCTCCGATGTTGCGGCCTGCGGCCACGAGTGACGCCGTCTCGGCTCGTCCTCCGGGCGCGGTCCCAAACGAGGATCGGCTGGGCTGAGGGCCACCGCGCACGAGCCACCCGGCGCCGACTCCCGCGCCGAGCACGACCAGCAGCGCCAGGCAGGCCAGTCCCAAAGACGACCGCCACGCGAGCCAGTGCCGGCGCACGCTGTGCCGGGGCGCGCGGCCGGCCCCGAGCCGTTCCATGAGACGCACCTCGAAACCGAGGGGCGGCTCGATGCCGGGCACGACCTCAAGCAACGAGTCGGCAGCAAGCGAAAGCTGCTCCATCTCGGCGTGACAGCGTGGGCACTCCTCAAGGTGTGCGAGCGCCTGTGCACGTTGTCTTCCTGTCGAGATCCCGAGAGCGAGCTCCGCGATCTCCTCGGCGTACCGGCCGCATTCCGGCCCGGCGCGCAGGTCGTCGCCGCTCATCGATGGCTCCCTTCACTCGTCATCGTGTCGCGCAGCTTCGTCAGGCCCGCGCGGATCCGCGTCTTCGCGGTCCCGAGCGGGATCTGTTCCGCCTCGCTGATCTCGGCGGCTGTCATCCCGTAGAAGTACGCGAGCACGAGGGCGCGACGTTGATCGGCGTTCAGGCCCGCGAGGGCCCGATGCAGCCCTCGGGCCGCGTCCGAGCTCACGGCAGCGTCGTCCGGCGACACTTCGTTGCTCGCGAGGCCGAGATTGACGAAGTCGTCGGGATCGGTCGGCACCGCGCGGCGCATGCGCAACGCGTCGATGGTGAGGTTGCGGGCAATGGTCAGGACCCAGGTGGACACTGCGCCGCGTCGGGAATCGTAAACCGGCGCGTGGCGCCACGCCCGCAGCAGGGCCTCCTGGGCGATGTCCTCGGCAAGGCCCGCATCGGCGACCATGCCCAACGCCAGCCCGAACACTCTTCCCTGATACCTCCTCACGAACGCGAGCCCGGCCCGCTCGTCGCCGTGCGCCATGCCGGCCAGCAACGACTCGTCGGAAAGCCCGTTCGTCGCTTCGCGCGTTCGCCGCATCAGAGGAGATACGTCCGAGGAAGGCGCCCGGATTGCCCATCGGCATCCCAGGACCGCCGGGCCGCTGTCACAGGGATTCGTCCGACATGAAAGGGACAACACCGCGAGCCCCAAATGCCATCCAGAACCGGGCGAAACGGAATTCCGCGCCAGCGGCTCTGACACGAACCGGCCGAGGAGCGCAGACGCTTCGGGCACAGTAGATTCCCGCAGGTGAGCGGCGCCTACCGACCTGACCGGCGGCCGACTTCAAGACGTCTCGACCCCGCCGTCTACCGGCGGCGCCGCGTCGGCGTCTGCCTGGTGGCCCTTCTCATCGTCGCGTTGTTGGTCGGGGTCATCTCGCTGATCGGAGGCGGGGGGCCCTCCAGCCAGAACAATGGCCTGCGCACGACAACGACGACCACTCTCCCCCGGCTGAAGCCAACCGGGATCGGGGCCAGGACCGTCACCTGGACGGACACCAACCCGAACGCCGGTCTTGTCGTGAACCCGGCACCGGGGGGCAGCGCCGGACCCCGGACGCTCGTCACCGAGATCTGGTACCCGTCGATCGGCGGTTCGTCAAGGACGCCGACCGTGGGCGCCAAACCCGACTATCAGGGTGGCCCCTTCCCGGTCATCGTCTTCGCCCACGGTTTCGACACCGTGCCGGCCACCTACACGCCTCTCCTGGCCTCCTGGGTGAAGGCCGGCTTCGTCGTGGTGGCGCCGCTCTTCCCTGACGAGAACGCCAACAAGCTCAACTCCCTCGGGACTCGCACGGTGACCCAGAGCGAACTTGCCGAGTCCGACGTCGTGAACGAGCCCTACGACATCGCCTACGTCGCCGGGCAGGTCGAGGCGGGGGCCGGTGGCACCGCCTCGAGCGGGGCGGCCTGGCTGAAGGGCCTGGCCGAGCCCGGCAAAATAGCCCTTGCGGGTCATTCCGACGGCGCCCAGGCGGTCGCGGCCCTCGTCTACTCGGAGAAGTACGCCTCGACCTATGAAGAGATGGCCGCCCGCCCCTTCGCAGTCCTCATCCTTTCGGGATCGGAGCTCGCGGGTGTCTACGCGCCGCCGGCCAACCCGCCGCCGGTGCTCTTCGTCCAGAGCGGCGTCGACAGCTGCAACCTGCCCCAGGACGCGGAGACCCTGTTCCACGATGCCGGCGGCGGCTTCTTCTTGAAACTGGTGGGGGCGCACCATTTCTCGCCGTATGTGGGCATCGGCCCCGCCGCGCCGGTCGTGGAGAGGCTCACGGCCGCGTTCCTGGAAGAAGCGCTCGTGGGCGCCCCAAGCCCGTCCGGGCTGTCGGCATCCGGTGACGCACCGGGGGTCGCAGCGCTCTACGGGCCGTCGAAGCCCCCTTCTTTGACGGCACTCCCCGCGCCCAGCGAGGCGCAACGCTCCGCGGCGTGCACTGTTCCGGGCTGAGCTATGTGATCCGTCCCGCCGGCGGTCGCTAGCTAGCTAGGCCTTCACTGCTCCCCGGCGCGCAGCGGCCTGGTCGCCGTCGGGCTCCTCAAGCCCGGCCTTCACCACGACGCCGTCGCGCAGCGTGATCGTCCGGGCGTGCTGGGCCGGGATGCGAGGTCCGGGCAGGATGACGCCGGTCAGGTTGAGCGGGTCCGTCGCCGACAGTTGCACGGTGACGCCGTCAGGCGGTGTTTTCGCGACCGCGCGCAGCTGCTCGACGGCCTCGGGGAGCGCGAACTGCTCGCCGCCGAAGCCCGCTACGTGACGCCCGCCGAGCACCACGCCCCGGGCCTCCAAGCGGCGCAAGGCCCAAAGAACCTCCCGCCACGCGATCGCGAGCGACTCGCGCACGAACAGGTCGCGGAAAACCACGCCCCAGCGCGAAAGGAGCTGGCCCGCGACCGCTTCGGCCAGCTCGTCGGGGTCCAAGTCGGGGTCGAGAACGCCGTCGCCGAGCAACGACCACCTGCCCCCTGAGACCGCTGGCCGGACACGCGAGCGATTGCGGCCGGGGCGGGGCAGCCCGGGCCTCGGCCGGCCGGCCGGGCCCAACAGCGGCGCCGTCCGGACCGGGAACGAGCTCGTCCGCGTCCTGGCCCCGCGCCCGGCCAACAGTGCCCGAACTGCCTGGAAGCCGTCCGCGGTGAGCAGCCCGCGGGCCATCCCGTCCCAGAGCGCCTCGACGACCTCGCCCGGCAGGCGTCCCGTCAGCTGACACAGGTCGGTGACGAACAGGGCACCGTGGCCCTTCAGCGTCTCGGCGACCTCCAGCGCGGCACCAACCGCAGGCAGGTCGGGCATGGCCCCGCCCCGGGTGGCGGCGAGGAGCCAGACAAGGTCCTCCCGCCTGCAAAGACTGACCGGGGTCGCCGGCGAGGGCGTCGCGCCGCCGCGCCGGGGCGGGCTGCCCAACCGGTCGCTGGCTCTCAGGCCGAGCCTCGCGAACGCGACCTCGCCCCGCGCGCACCATTCGTCGAGTAGGGCGGCGTGATAACCGGTTACACGGGCGGGCAGGATCGCCGACTCCCAGGCATCGACGGCTGCCTCGTAGCCCTGCAGCTGCTCGATCACTTCGACCACACCTCCTGAGCCGAGCAGGCGGTGCCCAGGCCCGACGTGCTGCCAGGACAGGAGGAAGCGCATGAACTGCTGCGCGCTCACCGCTTCGGCCGAGCGCCGGGAGTTGTCGCGCATCGCGGCGTGGATGCGCGCGAGCAGGTGCCTCGCGCAGAACCGCTCCGTGGGCGCTGGCGTCGCCGACCAGCCGGCCCCCGCGACGCGACAGCCCAGCACCGATCCCTCCGCCTCGAGGCGGGCAACGGCCGAGCGCAGTTCACCGACTGTCCCGGTGCCGATCGAAGCCGACAGCTCCTCGAGCGTCACCGGACCGAGGATCCCCATGTGTCCGCGGGCGGCGGCGACGAGCGCCTCGTCCCTGGGACACGCGGCGGCCTCGGCCGGCCCCCGCTCCAGCCGGTGATCAGGACGAAAGCGCGCCCCGCCCACGAGCGCGGTGGCGAGCTCGCGGCACTCGGTGGCTACCCAGCGTGCGCCGGTGGCGGGAAGCTCGACGGTCATGGCCCGGCCCGAGCGCGCGAGTGCGGCCATGAAGTCGCCCCAATCGGGGCGCGGGGGGGCCAGCACCAGCGAACAGAGAAGGTCGTGCAGCTCCTCGGCACTGCGCAGCTCCGGGCGTGCCTGCTCTGTGATCCTCGCCACGACACCCGGGTCGAGCGCGGCGAGATCGTGCGCCTCGAGGGGCAGTCCCCGTCTCGTCGTGACCGCCCGCGTGCGGCGTTCCTCGAGGGGGGCGTCGTCCAAGAAGGTGTAGGGACGCCCGTTCAAGATCTCCTCGGCCAGGACCGACGGGACGACCGTGTCGACGCAGCGCGCACTCACGTCGCCCGCGCGGATACGGACGAGGACGTCGGTCAGGCCCTCGAGGTCCATCGCCTCCGAGCAGCAGTCGGCGAGGGTCTGGCGCACGATCGGGTGGTCGGGGATCTCGATCGGGCCGGAGACGTTCTCCTGGCACGCGGCAAGGGCAGGGAAGATCGCGGCCATGAGGTCGCCCGCCTCCATGCGCTGGACGGCAGGCGGGACACGCCGGCTCCCGCGGTAGCGGGGGGCGACGAGCGCGCGCGTGAGGTTCCACCGCCAGCGGGACCCGAACATCGGTGTCGGGAGCACCGCCTGGATCAGCGTGTCGCGCACGGTTGCCGGGGACAGGAAGCCGAGAACCTCCTCCAAGGGGAACGAGTGCTGGGGCCCGAGCGACAGCACCACCGCGTCGTCGCTCGCGGCCGCCTGCAGCTCGAAGTCGAAGGTCCTGCAGAATCGTTTCCTGAGCGCCAACCCGAGCGCCCGGTTCACCCTGGCGCCGCGGGGCGAGTGAACGACGAGCTGCATCCCGCCCGTGTCGTCGAAGAACCGCTCGATCACGAACTGTCCTGTCGTGGGCAGGGCACCGAGCTCCCGGTAGCCGGCAGCCAGGTAGGCGACGACCTGCTGGGACACAGTGCGGTCGACCCCGGAAAGGGCCTCGACGACCTCGCGCGCCCTCTCGGTGGCCCCTTCCGGGCCCTGAGCGTCCTCGGCCCGCAGGGCGGACTCGACGGCGCTACGCAAGCTGGAGACCGCCTCCGACAGCTCGGCCGTGCGAGCGGGTGCCTCACCGAGCCAGAACGGCACTGTCGGTGAGGCCCCTTCGGCGTCGACCACCCGGACCGTTCCTGGCTCGATCCTGCGGATACGCCAGGCGGCGCTGCCGAGAAGGAACACGTCGCCCGCCATCGACTCGATCGCCCAGTCCTCGTTGACGGTGCCGACGAGACTGTCCTCCGGCTCGAGCACCACGCGGAAGTCCGCTACGTCCGGGATCGCCCCGCCGGAGGTCACGGCGGTGAGGCGGGCGCCGCGTCGCGGCCGGAGCACGCCGTTCACCTGGTCGCGGTGCAGCTGCGCGCCCCGTCGGCCGCGCCCGGTGACGACGCCTTGGCTGACGAGCTCCACGACCGTCTCGAAGTCGTCGGCGCTGAGCCCGCTGTAGTGAGCCGACCGGCGGGCAAGCGCCAAGAGGTCCGCTTCGGTGCAACCTTCGGCGTCGGAGGCGGCACACTCGGCGACCAGCTGTTGCGCGAGAACATCCAACGGCGCGACCGGCGGCGTAACCGCGTCCAGAACACCCGATCGGACCGCGGCACAAAGCGCCGTGCACTCCACGAGCTCGTCACGCGTGAGCGGGTAGAGGCGGCCGACCGGGACACCGCCGACATGGTGCTGGGCCCGCCCGACGCGCTGGAGGAAAGTGGCGATGCTCCGCGGCGAGCCGAGCTGGCACACGAGCTCCACGGGGCCGACGTCGATGCCGAGCTCCAAAGACGCCGTCGCGACGACGGCCCGGAGCTCGCCCGCGCGAAGGCGCGCCTCCACTCGCAGACGGCGGTCCATGGACAGACTCCCGTGGTGGGCCTGGACGCTGTCCTCCCCGAGTCGCTCCGCCAGCTGGTGGGCAACCCTTTCCGCCATTCTCCGGGTGTTGACGAACACGAGCGTCGTGCGGTGCCGGCTTATGTGCTCCGCGATCCGTTCCAGCACCGAGGCCGTCTGCTCATGGGTCGACACGGCGCCCAGTTCGTCGTCGGGGAGCTCGATGGCGATGTCGAGCCGGCGTTGATGACCGACGTCGACGGTAAGACACCTGGGCTCGCCACCGGGCAAAGTCCGCTCCGGTCCGGCACCGACGAGGAGACGGGCGATGGTCCTGATCGGGCGCTGGGTCGCCGAGAGGCCGATTCGGACGGGTCTTTTCTCCGCCGCGACCAGGCGGTCCAGCCTCTCCAAGCTCAAGGACAGGTGCGCGCCACGCTTGTCGCGTGCCAGGGCGTGGATCTCGTCGACGATGACGGTCCTCACCGTCGAGAGCATCTCGCGGCCGCGCGCCGAGGTGAGCAGGAGGTAGAGCGATTCGGGCGTCGTCACGACGATCTCCGGGCGGTTGCGCAACATCGCCGAGCGCTCCGAAGAAGGCGTGTCCCCGTTGCGGACCGCCACTTGCACCTTGGGCGGCTCCAGGCCGAGCTCGATCGCGACTTCGGCGATCTCGGCGAGGGGCTTTCGCAGGTTCTCGCTCACGTCGACCGTCAAGGCACGAAGCGGCGAGACGTACACGACGTCGGTCCCGCGCCGGGAGTCTCCCAACTCGGCCGCCCGGTAGCAACGGTCGATGGCCACGAGGAAAGCGGCCAGTGTCTTGCCCGATCCGGTGGGAGCGGCGATCAAGGTGTCGAGGCCCGAGGCGATGGCCGCCCAGCCTTCGGCCTGCGCCTGGGTCGGCCCTTCCGGGTAGCGCCTGGCGAACCACTCGGCGACCGCGGGGTGGAATGCCCCGAGCGCCCCGCCGGGGCCGTCGCCGACCTCGTCCCCCCTCACCGGTTGCATGGTCAGATACTATCCGAACACCTGTTCGACTGTCGCGGGCGACTGCGCCGGCTGCGGGCGGGCTTGAATTCGCCCATCTCGGCGCGAAGAGCGCTCCGGTAGGCAAACATGTGCCATGGACCTGCTCGTCGTAGTCGGAACCGACCAGCCGCCCGAACGCCTCTCGGCCAAGGCGCACCACGTTCTCACGGTCCCTCTCGCAGAGGTCACCCCGAGCTTGGTCGCCGAGATCCGGGCGCGAATCCCCAGGCATGTCGCGGTCTTCGGTCCGGGCGCGGACGCCGTGGCGGCGACACTGCGCAAGGCAGGGATCCCCACCGAGCTCCACACCGACGAGGACATGTCCGGCCGGTCTGATCTCAGAGGCGTGGAGGTGGTGCCGCTGGCCGATCGCGGGCCCGAGATGGAGGTGGCCGATTCGCTCCTCGACCTCGTCGGCAACACGCCGATGGTGCGCCTCGATCGGATGGGCCGGGACCTTCCCTGCCCCCTTGTCGCAAAGCTCGAGATCCTGAACCCCGGCGGGAGCGTCAAGGACCGCCCGGCCGTCGCGATGCTCGACGCGGCCGAGCGCGCGGGGCTGATCCTGCCCGGCTCGACGATCGTCGAGGGTACGTCCGGCAACACCGGCGTCGGGCTGGCGATCGTGGCCGCCAGACGTCGCTACCGATGCGTGTTCGTCATGCCCGACAAGATGGCCCCCGAGAAAGTCGCGTTGCTCCGTGCCTACGGCGCGGAGGTGATCCTGTGCCCGACCGCTGTCGCACCGGACCATCCCGACTCGTATTACTCGGTGACGGCGCGCCTCACCGAGGAGATCCCCGGCGCCTTCCACCCAGACCAGTACCACAACCCCGCCAACCCGGCCTCCCACGAAGCCACGACCGGGCCGGAGATCTGGCGCCAGACCGCCGGGCGCGTCAGCCACTTCGTGGCCGGCATCGGCACGGGCGGGACCATCTGCGGCATCGGCCGCTACCTGAAGTCGCAGAACCCCGACGTCCAGATCGTGGGCGCCGACCCGGAAGGCTCCGTCTACTCCGGAGGTTCGGGCAGGCCTTACCTCGTCGAGGGCATAGGCGAGGACTTCTGGCCGACGACCTATGACCCGGGCGCGGTCGACCGCGTCGTGATGGTGAGCGACACCGACTCGTTCCTCACCGCCCGGCGCCTGGCTGTCGACGAAGGGATCCTCGCCGGGGGCTCGACCGGCACCGCCATCTGGGCGGCGCTGCAACTCGCGCCCGAGCTCGGCCGCGACGACGTCGTCGTCGTCCTCGTCCCCGACTCCGGGAGGGGCTACCTGTCCAAGCTCTACGACGACGGCTGGATGGCGGACCACGGCTTTTTGAGGACGAGCGGCCACACCGTGGCTGACCTGCTCGTGGGCAAGGGCGGGCGCCTGCCCGGGATGATCCACGTGCACCCCGACGAGACGGCCCGCCAGGCCGTTGCGGTCATGGCCGAGTACGACGTCTCGCAGATCGCTGTCATCAAGGCCGAGCCCCCGCTGGCGGCGGCCGAAGTGGTCGGATCGGTCCAGGAACACCATCTCATGCAACGGGCGCTCCACGACCCGGAGCTCCTGGACCGCTCGGTGGCGGAGATCATGGCGCCGCCGCTGCCGTCGGTGGGCAGTGGTGAGACCGTTGGCAACGCCCTGCGGCGCCTGGAGTCCTCGCCGGCGGTGGTCGTGCTCGACAACGGTCACCCGGTTGGCATAATCACCCGATCGGACGCGCTCGCGTTCCTGGCCCAAACAGGCTCGTCTAGGGAGGCGCGTTGAACTCGTCCAATGACCGGGAGGGACAGGGCCCGGGGTTCTCCACACGAGCGGTCCACGCCGGCCAGGACCCGGATCCCTTGACGGGCGCGGTGGTCACACCGATCCATCTCGCCACCACTTTCGCCCAGGAGGCCGTGGGCAAGCACAAAGGCTTCGACTACGGGCGCACCCGCAACCCGACGCGCGTCTCGCTGGAGACCACGATCGCCTCGCTCGAGGGGGCGCGCCACGGTTACGCCTTCTCGAGCGGCATGGCGGCTTGCGACGCCGTGCTCCGCCTGCTGAGGCCGGGTGACCACCTGTTGATCCCCGACGACGCCTACGGCGGCACCTACCGGCTCGTCTCCAGCATCTACGCCCAGTCCGGCGTCAGGTTCTCACCGGTCGAGCTGCAAAGCCCGGAGGCACTGGCCGGCGCCTGGCGCGACGAGACGCGTCTCGTGTGGGTGGAGACGCCGAGCAACCCGAAGCTCAACATCATCGACATCGAGGCCGTGTCCGCGGCCGCCCACGACCACGGCGCCCTCTGCATCGTGGACAACACCTTCGCGACCCCCTACCTGCAACAACCGCTCGCGTTGGGCGCCGACGCCGTGGTGCACTCATCGACCAAGTACCTGGGCGGGCACTCCGACGTGGTGGGCGGCTTCGTCGCCACCAACGACGACGAGCTCGGGAGCCACCTCGGCTTCGTCCAGAACTCGGTGGGGGCGGTGCCGAGCCCGTTCGACTGCTACCTCGTGCAGCGCGGTCTCAAGACCCTCGCTGTGCGCCTCGACCGCCAGTGCGCCAACGCGGCCGTCATCGCGGCGCACCTGTCGGCCCACCCGGCCGTGAAGGCGGTCTACTACCCGGGGCTGGCGGGCCACCCGGGACACGGGCTTGCGGCACGGCAGATGCGCGACTTCGGCGCCATGGTCTCGTTCAGCGTGCGGGGGGGCGAGGGCGCTGCCCTCGAGGTCGCAGCGGGCACACGGCTGTTCACGCTGGCCGAGTCTCTCGGGGCCGTCGAGTCCCTCATCGAGCTGCCGGCGAGGATGACCCACGCCTCGACCGCGGGCTCCGAGCTCGAAGTCGATCCCTCGCTCATCCGGTTGTCGGTCGGCCTCGAGACCGTCAGCGACCTCCTCGAGGACATCGACCGGGCGCTCGCTGCGCCGGCGCGCTGAGAGCCGCCCCGCGTCCCGGGTCCGGCGGCGTTAGGTCCCCGGGTCCCGGGGCGGGATGGAAAGGCAGCGGTCCTCGAGCCTCCCGAGCGCGTAAGAGGGGTACATGCCCCAGAACAGGCCGCGGCACTTCTCGGACCAGGCGAGCGCCGCCGACGAGGACAGCCGCCTGTGGATCTGCAGGATCCCTCCCTCGAAGACCCGGTACTCGGCCCAGCTGCCCGGGAAGTCCTTCACGCACGCCACCTCGACGTAGGGAACCTCACCGGTCTCGGCGAAACGCCGCACGCGGTTGCGGTGCGTGTGCCCGGCGAAGTACCCGCATATGGCCGATCGTCGTGCTATCACCTCGACAAGGCGCTCGGAGTCGTTCGGGTTGATCCCGAAGTAGTCCGTAGCCCTGATCGCCGAACCCGGCTTCCACGGGTGGTGATGGCCGAAGACGAGCACCGGCCGGTCCGCCCTGGCGCCGAGCTCGTCGAGCCACTCCAGCTGCTCGCCACGGACCTGGCCCGAGTCCCTGCCCTCGATGACGGTGTCGAGCAGGGCGAGAGTGACACCGGGGAGGTCCATCTCCTGACAAGGCTCGGAAGCGAAATGGCGGCCGGAGAAAGCGTCGTGGTTCCCGCGCACGTGCAGCAGCCGGTCGGCGAACGAACCCAAGTAGCATTGCAGGAAGGCGTCGTACTCGCCGACCTGGCCCGAGGCTGTGAGGTCGCCCTTGACGACGACCGCCGCCGGGTCGATAGCGGCGATCTCGGTGACAGCGGCGCGGCTCATCAGCTCCGGATAGGGCTCCGTCCCCTCCGGCGACGAGATCTCCAAGGCCGGGCCGAGACGATCGAACAGGGCCTGCAGCCTGTCCTTCGCGTCCGCCATGCCCTGGGCGTCCATCCCGCCCGCGGTGAGATAGCCGACGGCGTCGGAGATGTCGGAGATCCGGCCGCACTCGGTCTCGCCGAAGTGGACGTCGTTGACGGTGGCGAAGCGGCAGAGGAGCTCGCCCTCGGGGCGGTCGAGCGTGCGTGTCGCGATCCCGTGGCGCATGACGGGCGTGCCCGGACCGAGGGCGGTGATGACCTCGTAGCCCGGTCCCGACCAGCTGGCCGGCCTACCGGTCTCGAGGCTGTCGGGAGAGTGGAGATGGAAGACGACCTCGTCCTCGGCCACGGTCGTGAGGTCCCAGACCTCCGGGACGGCGCTCATCACCACCCCCGCCCCGTCCCTGGCCGATCCCGACGCAGCGCAACGGGGTCGTGCCAGGAGCGCCCCGAGAAGCGCCAGGCCAGACCGGGCCCTGAGTCGGGTGACCTGCGGGCGCCGCTTCGGGCATCGGCCTCGGCGACGCCCCCCGGCCAGCAGATCGCCACGGCTGCGGCGATCGCCTCGGCCACATCCGCGGGAGCAGTGAGGGGACGAGGTGGCATGCCTGTGCGGCTCCTGCCGGCATCGGTCAAAGCGGCACGTTCCCGTGTTTGCGCTTGGGCAGCTCCTCGCGCTTTGACGCCAGCAGCTGCAGGGCTCGAACCAGGACGCGACGGGTGTCGGCCGGGTCGATGACGGCATCCACGTAGCCGCGTTCGGCGGCGACATACGGGTTCGCGTAGCGCTCGATGTAGTCGTCGACGAGCTCGGCCCTCCGCGCGGCCGGGTCGGGCGAGTCCACGAGCTCACGGCGGTAGACGATCTCGACCGCCCCTTGTGGGCCCATGACCGCGAGCTCGGCCGAGGGCCAGGCGTAGGCGAAGTCCGCGCCTATCGACTTCGAGTCCATGACGATGTAGGCGCCGCCGTAGGCCTTGCGGATGACAACCTGCACCCGGGGCACCGTCGCCTCGCAGTAGGCGTAGAGGAGCTTGGCGCCGTGGCGGATGATGCCGCCGTACTCCTGGTCGGTTCCGGGCATGAATCCCGGCACGTCGACGAAGGTCACGAGCGGGATGTTGAAGGCGTCACAGGTGCGCACAAACCGGGCGCCCTTCTCCGACGAGGCGATGTCCAAGACGCCCGCGAGCACGCTCGGCTCGTTGCCCACGATCCCGACGGCGCGGCCCCCGATCCGGGCGAAGCCGCACGTCAGGTTCATCGCCCAGCGCGGGAAGTACTCCAGGTACTCACCCCCGTCGACCACGGCCGTGATCACCCGCCGCATGTCATAGGGCTGGTTCGGGCTGTCTGGCACAATGTCGCGGAGCTCTGGGACCTGCGCGTCGAGATCGTCGGGCTCCTCGAGGTCCGGTGGCGCCTCGAGGTTGTTGGAAGGGAGGAAGGACAACAGGTAGCGGACTTCGTCGAGGCATGCCTTCTCGTTCGGTGCGACGAAGGTCGCGACACCCGAGCGCGTCGCGTGGCTCATGGCCCCGCCGAGCTGCTCGAGGGACACCTCCTCGCCGGTGACGGTCTTCACGACATCGGGCCCGGTGATGAACATGTGGCTCGTCTCGTGCACCATGAGGATGAAATCCGTCATCGCCGGGGAGTAGACGGCTCCCCCGGCGCACGGGCCGAGAATGACGCTGATCTGGGGCACGACGCCTGACGCCCGCACATTGCGGTAGAAGATCCCGCCATAGCTGTGCAGCGAGACGACACCTTCTTGGATGCGCGCTCCGCCCGAGTCGTCGAGGCCGATGATCGGCACCCCGACAGAGAGCGCAAGGTCCATGACCTTATGGATCTTCTCGGCGTGCGCCTCGCCGAGCGCCCCGCCGAAGACGGTGAAATCCTGGCTGAACACGCACACCCGCCGGTCGTCGATCGTCCCGAAGCCTGTGACGACCCCGTCGGTGTAAGGGCGGGAACGCTCGAGGCCCATGCCGTGGGAGCGGTGCCGCACGAGGAGGTCCATCTCCTGGAACGAGCCCTCGTCGAGCAGGTAGTCGATCCGCTCACGGGCCGTCATCTTCCCCTTAGCCTTGTGGGCCTTGACCGAGCGTTGCGATCCCGCGTTGATCGCCTCCGCGCGCCTCGCCTCGAGCCCGGCAAGACGTGCTCCCATCGAGCGATCCGGGTGCCCCGCCATGGCGCGAAAGGCTACCGGTCCAAGCGACGGCACAGAACATCTCGCGGCGGCTCGCCACGCGGCACCGGGCTTGCCGCGAAACACGGGGCCAGAGCGCGCCATACGCTGCGGGCGTGAGTGACGACGACCTGGTGCGCCGACTGCGCTCCGGCGACGAGTCCGCCTTCGTGGAACTCGTCGACACTTACCAGTCGTCAATGGTCCGCCTGGCACAGGCGTTCGTCCCGAGCCGGGCGCTCGCCGAAGAGGTGACCCAGGACACCTGGCTGGCGGTTCTCAAGGGCCTCCACCGCTTCGAGGGCAGGTCGTCGCTCAAGACCTGGATCTTCCGCATCCTCGCGAACAGGGCCCGGTCGACAGGCGCACGCGAGCAGCGCACGACGCCGGTGGACGTCTCGGACGAGGCCGCCGTGGACAGGCGGCGCTTCGACGCCGGGGGCGCCTGGTCGGACCCGCCCGCCCACTGGGCCGATGAGGTCGTGGAGCGTCTCTCGAGCGGGCCGCTCGTCTCCAAGGTGCGGGCCACCATCTCCGAGCTGCCCGACAGCCAGCGTGCTGTCGTAACACTTCGTGACCTCGAGGGACTATCCAGCAAGGAAGTATGTGACGTGCTCGAGATCAGCGAAGCCAACCAGCGGGTGCTCCTGCACCGGGGACGCAGCCGGGTACGGGCCCGGCTCGAAGAGGAGCTGGCGAAGCGATGAAACTGCCCACCCTCCGCAGGGACATCGTCTGTCGGCAGGCCGTCGAGCTCGTGACCGACTATCTCGAAGGTGCCCTCTCGCGGCGCGACACCCGGCGTTTCGAAGCGCACCTCCAAGCCTGTGACGGCTGCGAGGAGTACCTGCGCCAAGTCGAGATGACCATCAGTGTCCTCGGGCGGGTCGAGCCGGAAGACCTCGCGCCGGAGACCCGTCAGGGCCTGATCGAGCTCTACCGGCAGTTCCTGGAGGCTTGAGCACCGGGGACGAGACGGGTCGTCGGGCTGGTCTGAACCAACTCGATGAGCGTGCCGAAGGCGCTGCGGGGGTGCACGAAGGCAACGGTCGTGCCGCGCGATCCGGGTCTCGGCCTCTCGTCGATCAGCACCGCGCCGGCGGCTCGCATCTTCTCCATGGCGGCGGCACAATCGGCGACCCGGTAGCCGACGTGGTGGATGCCCTCGCCTTTGCGATCGAGGAATCTCGCCACAGGGGAGCTGTCGGTGGTGGGGCTCAGCAGCTGGATGAAGGACTCGGCCACTTGAAGCAGCGCCTCCTCGACCCCGTCGGGATCGACCCGCTCGCGGTGGGCGACCCGGGCGCCTAGCGCCGACTCGTACCAGGCGATCGCCGCGTCGAGATCGCGCACGGCGACGGCGACGTGGTCGATCTCGGTCAGGCTCGAGGGTTCTGATCGACTGTCGTCCACTTGGCCAAGCCTCCTCACGCCGTGATCCTGTCGTGGTGTCCGCGCCGCAGGCGCGGCTGCCCCATTGCCGCCCCCCGGCAGACATCGGGGAGCTAGCCGCTCACCTCCCGCCGGCCCTCGAGGGCGCGCCCCAAGGTGAGCTCGTCGGCGTACTCGAGGTCACCGCCCACCGGCAACCCGCTCGCTATGCGCGTCACCTTCACTCCGAGCGGCAACAAGAGCCGCGCAAGGTACATCGCCGTGGCTTCTCCCTCGAGATTCGGGTTCGTGCACAAGATCACCTCGGCGACGGCCTCGCCGCCGAGCCGCACCAAAAGCGGGCGCACGCGCAATTGCTCGGGTCCGACGCCGTCGATCGGGCTCAGCGCCCCCCCGAGCACGTGGTAAGTACCGCGGAATTCCCGGGTCCGCTCGACAGCGACGATGTCCCGCGGGTCCTCGACCACGCAGATGATGCTGCGGTCACGACGCGGATCGGAACAGATGGTGCAGAGCTCGGCCTCCGCCACATTGAAACACCTCTCGCAGAGCCGGATGCGGTCCTTCACCTCGACTATCGCCTGCGCGAGGCGCAGCGCGGCGTCCCTGTCGGCCTCGAGCACGTAAAACGCGATGCGCTGTGCCGAGCGGGGCCCGACGCCAGGGAGGCGTCCGAGCTCGTCGACCAGCTCCTGAATGGGCCCGGCGAACACTGGACGATCAGGCCTGCGGCTCGTCGCCAGCGCCGTCGACAGGGTCTTCGTTGTCCTCGTCCTCGTCTTCGCCCTCACCGAGCGCTCCGAAGCCCGCGAAAGCTCCGAGATCCTGGCCCATGCCCAGGTTCCCTATCAGTCCCTGGATGTCGACGCCGGCGAGCAGACCCCCGAGATCGAGATTGCCGACGAGGCCGCCGAGATCAAGCCCGCCCGCAGCATCGGCCGGGGACTGCACCGACGAGCGGAGCTCGGTGATCCTGTCGAGCGCGTCCTGCAGGGCAGCGAGCACGGCGTCCTCGAGAAGCGTCGGGTCAGTGGGGTCGACAAGCGAGGGGTCGATGTGCACGGACTCGGCTTCGAGCGACCCGGTGAGCCGTATGACAACGGCACCGCCGGCAGCGTGGCCCTCGACGCTGGTCGCCTCTATCGCCTCGGCCTGCGCCTCGAGGTCGGCCCGAGCTTCCTCGAGCCGGGCGAACAGGTCACCCAGCCCGCCTGTCGCAGACGACTCGCCCTCGGTCATGTCAGACCTCCTCCGCCCCTGGAAATGCCTCCATCACTCGGTCGTGCGCCCAGGAGATCTTGTCGCCAGCAACAATTTCCGCATCCGGATCCAGATCGTCCGGGTCGAGCATCTCGTCATCGGTGTCTTCGGGGCTGTAGCCGGTCACCATGCCGGGAGAAGGTGCAGCTCGGCCTCGCACACGAGCAGCACCGGACGACCCGGGCGGGGTGCCCCCCGCAGCGGAACGCGGAGCTTCACCTTGGACGCCGGCCGGTGGCGTCCTCGGGCTGTGCGCGTCGCCGCCTGGTTCCAGTGATCCTCGCCCACTCGATGTCTCTGCCGGCGCCGAGTAACCAGCCCCGAGACCGGTCTCGGCAACGAGCCGTACCTCCACCGGACGGCCGAAGTGCCGGCTGAGCGCTTCCGCTACCTCCCCGCAGTCGAAGCTCGCGCGCTCGACGTGAGCTGAGTTCGGCAGGGCGAGAACTGCCATCCCATCCTCGCTGGCGAGAAACCGGCCCACGGCGAACACGGCCCGAACCCGGGGACGCAGTTGGCTGAGCACATGATCGCCCCACGCAGCGACGAGCTCGTCCCGGGTCGGAGGGGGAACCGTGCTCTGCGTTGACGGCTGTGCCGTGGAACTCTCGCCCACCGGGCCCGGCGGCGGGACGGCAGTGGCTGGGCTCACCGGGCCTGGCGATGGAACGGCAGGCGGCCGAGAAGTTCGGTCAGCTGGCAGCGCCGGCCGCGGGGCCGGTGCGGGAGGAGGCGGTGGGGGCGGTGGAGCGGCTCCGACCGGCGCCGCCAGGCTCTGAATCCGGCGTTCCAAGCGTTCGATCCTTTCGAGCAAGGCACTTGCATCATCGTCGGCCTCCGGGTGGGTGAGGCGAACGATGGCAACCTCGAGCGTGATCCGGGCGTCGATGGCATCGCGCATCGCCACCAACGCCGTTCCCAATACCTCCATGGCGCGGACGCTGCGCGCGGGCCCGAGGAGGAGACCCTGTCCGCCGCGTGAGTGTGCCGATGGGGTTTCCTGCGGCGCCGGCGGCTCACCTTCGCGTAACAGGCCGGGCGCCACGGCCTCGAGGAACTGGCCGCGCAGCTCTTCAAGCAGCTCAGCAGCAATCCGGGAGGCATCGCGGCCCGAGACGAGCGCGCCCTGGACCACCTTGAGGGCGCTAGCCGTGTCACGCTCCGCGAGCGCGGCGACCAGCTCGCGAATCAACGCGGTGTCGTCATCCACGACGCCTGAGGCAACGACCTGGTCGAGGGCGGACAGGGCGTCACGCGCCGAGCCTCGGCCGCGGCGAACGGCCGACTCCACCGCGGAGTCGGGCAACTCGAGCTTGGCCTCTCTCACGACGTCTGTGAGCAATCGCGCCAGCACCTCGGAGTCGAGCAGATGGAACTCGTAGTGCTGCGTGCGGCTGCGAATCGTGGGGAGGACCTTTTGAGGATCGGTTGTGGCAAGCACGAACACGACGTGGTCCGGAGGTTCTTCCAAAGTCTTCAGGAGTGCGTTCGAGGCCGACGCCGAGAGCATGTGGACCTCGTCGACGATGTACACCTTCCAGCGCCCGGGCGTGGCGAGGGAGGCCCTCGCGACAAGATCCCGCATGGCGTCGACACCGTTGTTGGAGGCTGCGTCGAGCTCGTGCACGTCGAAGGAGGCACCCCTGGTGATGTCCACGCAGGAGTCACACACACCGCAAGGCTCACCGTCGAGGGGGCTCTCGCAGTTCAGTGCCTTCGCGAGGATCCTTGCGGTCGACGTCTTCCCAGTCCCACGCGGCCCCGAGAAGAGGTACGCGTGCGCCACGCGGTTGTCCCGCACCGCATGGCTGAGAGCCGTGACAACGTGGTCCTGGCCGCGCACCTCGGCAAAGCGCTGTGGGCGGTAGCGCCGGTAAAGCGACTGGTAATCGGCCATCGGTGCGAGCCTACGACTTGGCGACGTGACCGACAGCGGCGCGGACCGAGGTCGCGCATGGCGGCCGTCTTGGCAAAGGAACAACGTCCCCTACGACGTTCTTCCGCTGGGACTGAACATCCGGCGCTGCCGTGCGCAGCAGCCAGGTCCCCTGCGGCACACAGGCGAATCCGCTGAGAGCTGCTGCCTTCCGGCCCTGACTCGGTTCACGGTCGTCCGTTGCGCAGAACCCGGCTACTGCGCACGACAGCGCCAGTAAGTGCAACGATAGCGGCCTAAGGCTTGTTGGAGGAGTGCGAGAGCGGCCGAATCGGCACGATTGGAAATCGTGTGACCTGCAAGGGTCCGTGGGTTCAAATCCCACCTCCTCCGCTCGTTGTGATAATCACAACGTCGCTCCAGTTCAGCGGGCAGTTTCAGCGTCCGTTCGTACAACCAGTGAGTGATTCACGTTCGAACCCGGCACGGGAGCGATCCCGCACCCATCAGCGAGCTACACAGACGCTCAACCCGCGATCCCTCACTCTCGATGCCAAAGCTTGTGCTGTGTGACGCCAGAACCGTCTGATCCGCGCCGGCGACACGACTGAAGACTCACCTTGCGCGGCGTACAGATGATTCGATCGGCTGCCGTCTCGCGCCGCTAGGTCAGTCAGTGCCTTTCCGGACAGGTCCGGCGCCCCCATCCGATGCGTAATGACCGGTTGGCCCAGGAGATTCACTCTTGACATTTACATTGGTACCAAGTATCTTGATAGCAAGTTACTTGGTCATCAAGGTATGCTGACCGCGGAGGAGGGGACAATGGCAACAGCAACGTTGATCGTCCGGCACCAAGTCGAGGACTACGGCGTCTGGCGAGCCCAGTACGACAGCGTGGAGGGATTGCGCCAGCAGCACGGCTGCACCGGCGCCGAGGTAATGGTCGACCCCGCCGACAAGAACGATGTATTCGTGCTTCACCGCTTCCCGACCCTCGAACAGGCCCAGGCGTTCGCCAGCAGCGACGAACTGCGAGAGGCGATGGGCCGGGCCGGCGTCGCGGGTCCTCCCAGGATCGAGATAGCCGTCGAGGCCTGATCTGAGCTCGCCAACACCACGTCGGAAAGGTGGCGCCCAGCAACCGGGCGCCACCTCGACGCGCCCGCCCGAAGCCGAAGCGCACGAGCGCGAGTACCCCGGAGCTTCGTGGCTGGCGAGCCAGGCGCTGCGCCAACTCGAGGTAGTCGGTGCCAAAGCCGAAGCCCTCGTCGCCAGCGTGGCCCGCCGCCACGGGTTGTCTCACGCCGCCCTCAACGCGCTGGCCGTCATCGAAGGCTCCGGTGGACCCATCCCGGTGGGCGAAGTCAGCGCACGGATGCACATCACCAGCGGGACGATGACGACCGTGCTCGACACACTCGAACGCAACCGCCTCGTCCGGCGCCTCGCCGACCCAGGAGACCGCCGCCGCGTCCTGGTTGACATCACCCCCTCGGCCGCCGCCGTGCTCGATCGGATGCTTCCAGAAGTGCAGCAGGTTGCCACCGCGGCCATGGGCGCCCTCGACGAGGGCGCCCTTCTAGCTCTTCTCGATACCTTGGCCGCCCTAGAGGCGGCCATCGCCGCGGTACCCGAAGAGCTGCCGCTCCCGGCTGCCCGCCGGGTACCCCATCACCTTCGCCGCAACCGAGACTCTCCCTTACCACCAGCAACGTAGTGAGCGCCACCATCCAAATCGGCTCGTAGCAAGGTGAGACGCATGCAGAACAACGCGGGCTGCGTCCGCCAGGAGGCTCACCTAATCGGCACTGATCGCCCGACCGCACCCGTATCCGTCTGTCGCATGCAAATCGCCGGAACCAGCGGTGTTCTGTTTGGGTGTTCTGGGCGTCGCGGCGGGCACCGGTCGGTTGGAGGCGGTGGCGCCGGGAGAAGAGGTTCAGGGACGCGTCTTTGGGGGCCGTTCTCGTCACTGGCTTGGTAAGTGGGTCGAGGAGGTCAGCGGCGGTGGGGCCGGTTCTGTCGAGGTGGGGGCGGGTAGAGCGCGGGGATTAGGGCCATGAGTTGGGGGAAGAGCGGCGTGAAGCGCCCGTAACCCCACTCGAGGTCGGGTTCGTTGGCTATCGCTTGGCTGAGGACACCGACGATGAAGACCGATACGAGGTGGACGACTTGGTCGACCTCTGCTGGGCCGAGTTGTCCGGCGGCGATGGCGTCTGCGATGGCGGCTTTCTGCAGGTTGACCATCTCAATGCTAGGTGCGAATGCCTCGGGTGACGGTTCGAAGCTGGGCACGGGGCGCCAGAACATGAGCTGTGCGACCGATCGGTTGGCTAGGCACCATTGGCCGCTTGCTTCGAGGCCGGCGGTCAAGGCGGGCAGGCCAGGTTGAGCGTTGGCCATGGCGCCGCGCATGACTCGGAGGTGCTCGAGTTGGCCGCGCTGGAACAGGGCGTCGTAGATGTGCAGTAGCGAGTCGAAGTACTTGTAGATCGAGGGGGGCTGCACGCCGAGGCGGCGGGCGATCTCGGCCATGCTGAGCGCGTTGACACCGTCTTGGGTCATCACGTCGGCGGCGATACGAAGGATCTCGTCGATCGTCTCTCGGCGCCGACGCGCCCGTCGGTCTAGCGGCCGGGCAGGCGCCGGATCGGTTGTGGACGTCCCGTGCTCAGCGACTATCACTTGCGTGATCATAGCGTAACCACCTCTTGACAGCTTTAGTTAATGGTCATAACCTAACCTTCGTACCGTAACCAAGGGGGATGAGATGGCCAAGCCGAGCAGCCGCTGGTGGCTGAGACAAGACAGTGAGCAGACGTTCGTCGCCGCTTCCGCGGAGCGCGTCTACCAGCTCCTGGCTGATATGCCACGCATGGGCGAATGGAGCCCAGAATGCCAACAGGTCGAATGGACCGGCGACACCGCCGCCCCGGCGGTGGGCGCTCGATTCGTCGGCCACAACCGTGGCGGTCCGCGGGGGCTGATGAAGTGGTCGCGGGGCGGTCGGGTCCTAGTGGCCGACCCCGGACGCGAGTTCGCGTTTGTCACCGAAGAGGGGGGCAAGGAGTCCACGATCTGGCACTACCAGCTGGAATCCGTCGACGATGGCACCCGCATCACTGAGTCCTACGAGGTGAAGACCATTCCTGCTTGGGCCCGTGTCATCGACATCCCGACGAACCGATCACGAGAGCTGCGAGAGGGTATGCGCCACACGCTGGCCCGGCTAAAGGCCTCCGCGGAGGCAGCGATGGACCCGGCGAGCGAACGGTGACACTCAAGATGGCGTCCCCGTATCTCCTCGCCGAGGGCGAAGGCGAAGCGCTGTGGTTCTCCGGCGGACTCCTCACATACAAGACCACCGGCGACCAAACAGGCGGACGGCTAGCCATAGCTGAGGTGCTGGCGCCGGAAGGAACCG
>Ga0187880_1000429_pt1 | contig 35829 bp, 41 predicted proteins | sample June2016WEW_19_4_FD_132998 | JGI IMG/M metagenome (GOLD analysis project Ga0187880, IMG submission 132998) | Peatland microbial communities from SPRUCE experiment site at the Marcell Experimental Forest, Minnesota, USA - June2016WEW_19_40 | ecosystem: Environmental > Terrestrial > Soil >... | reverse complement strand
CCGACAACATGCCCGTTACTCTTTAACAAATTCATTATTCTGTCCTTTTGCACTGGAGTTACGCGGGCAAAAACGTTAGCCTCTTCCACGACGCGAGCCAACGCGTCATCATGCATTTGAGCAATATCGCCGCCGAGAACGACCCCTTTAATTTCGAAGCCAAGTTCCAGGCAGACTTTCCTTGTAACTAGCTCGTTGTCGCCAGTTAGGATTTTTAGCTCAATCCCTTCGTTTGCTAGAAGCCGCAGAGATTCTTTCGCTGACGCCTTTGGCGGGTCAAGAAAAGCCACGAAACCAAGAAAAACCATGTTGCTTTCATCGTTAACTGAGTAGGTGGCTTTCTCTTCTCTGAGTTTTTTGTATGCTACACCTAAGACTCGCAAGCCTTCTGCACTTAGGTCAAGGTATTTTTGCTCAATTTTCTTCCGAAGTTCCTCGCCGACGTCTTGTATAAGTCCGCCTATTTCACAATAATCTGAAACTTTCAGTATGTCTTCAGGGGCACCTTTTGCTATGAAAAACCTTTCCCGCTGCTGTTCAACGACAACAGAGACTCGTCTTCGCACGAAATCGAATGGGACTTCATCGATTTTCTGGAAACCTTCAATATTTATTTCTTTGTGGAAAAGTATTGCATCATCGAGGGGACTTTTTAGTCCAGTTTGGAAATAGCTGTTCAGATACGAATATAGAAGAACCTTGTCGTCATCTTTACCTTCAGCATCAACATGCATGACCAGCGAAATGCTGTTTTCAGTCAGGGTCCCTGTCTTATCCGTGCATAAAACGTTCATGCTGCCGAAGTTTTCAATAGAAGGCAAATGTTTGACTATGACACCTTTCTTTGACATGTTCACGGCGCCCTTAGAAAGGTTCATCGTGATAATCATAGGCAAAAGCTCAGGCGTCAACCCAACGGCCAAAGCAGCCGCAAAAAGCAACGATTCCACCAAACCACGATGGAACAAGGCAAGCACAATGAAAACGAAAATAATCAACACAAAAGTGAGTTGCATGATGAGGTAACTGAACCCTTTAACGCCTCTTTCAAATTCTGTTTCAGGCGGCTTAGCAACAAGCTTCTTGGCAATCTTTCCGTATTCCGTGAGGCCGCCTGTTTTCGCGACGACAGCCATTGAACTGCCACTTACAACGGAAGTCCCCATAAACAAATAATTGTCCCATTCTGTAATCGAACCAGAGACTAAGTTAACAGACTGCAAGCTGTCAGCTGTTTTTTCAACAGGGAACGATTCACCAGTTAACGCGCTCTGATTGATGAAAAGGTCTTTAGCGCTGATTATTCTTGCATCTGCAGGAGCGATGTCGCCAGCTGACAGGTAGATAATGTCGCCGGGAACAATTTGGGAAAGCTTAATCTCTTTCTTAGCGTTATCCCGCACAACTGTGGCTGTCGTACTGACCTTTTCCTTGAGAACCTCAGCGGCATTTTCAGCTTTGGATTCCTGATAATGGTCAATGCTAACGCTAATCATTACGATGACAAATATTATGGTAAAATCAGGAATGTCGCCAGTGGCGCCAGCGAAGGCAGCCGCAGCCAAAAGGATGAGAATCAAGGGGCTTTTAAAATGTAAAAGAAAGCTAACGAGGCTGGACCGTTTCATTTTGCGCGCTAATTCGTTTGTCCCGTAAATATTGATTCTTTGTTCCGCTTCTTCGGAACTGAGACCCTGCTGCGAAGTTCCAAGCCGAGACAATAATTCATTCGCTGGCAGAGTCAAAACTTCTTCCGTTGTTACGGGAAGCTGCGCTAAAGGAACATTTTCTTTAACCGTGAATATTTCTGGGTTGCTTTGCGCGCCGTTAGCCACGGTTCTCCCCGCCAGTTTCCTTGCTCAACAAAGGGCAAAAGATTCTAGCATACAAGCAGCACACATCATTTATAAAAACCCTCGCAAGAAATTGAGCACGCAAACCAGAAAAAAGCCTAAACGGCATGGAAAGCGGCTGTTTTTCATAATTAGAAAAAGTTCGCGGAAAAATCGAAAATGGATAATTGTTTTTATAGCTCTAACCTGAATAGTCTAAACATCTACTGAGCAGCTAGTGAAAAACTATTTGACCCTACACATTAAAAAAGCAGCATCTGTGGCAGCCCGTTCGCTTGCACCAGGTAAGCCTCATCACGCACAATGGCTAGTCACGAAAAAATGCAATTACCGTTGCGCGGGATGCAACGTTTGGAAAGAACCAGACGAAAAGGAGCTTTCAGCTGAAGAAATAAAAAAAGGGTTAGATATTCTTAAAGAACTCGGAATAGCCGAACTCGTCATCTCAGGCGGAGACCCACTTCTCAGAGACGACATCGGCGAGATAATTGATTACGCAACAGATTATTTTTTCACGACAGTTTACGATAATGGCAGCATGGCTGCGCAAAAAATTGATTGCCTCAGAAACGTGGATTTCGTCGCGATTTCAATAGACAGCTTAGACGAAGCAAAAAACGATTCCATCAAAAACGTGCCAGGCGCATGGAAGAGGGCAATGGAAACAGTTGAGAAGCTTCACAGCGAGGGAATAAACGTTAGTGTTACGCCGACAATTTCTCGAAAAAACCTCAATGAAATACCGGATATAACTGCATACTTCACCAAGAAACGCATCCCCGTTTGGTACTCGCTTTACTCGTTTGATCATTCAGCCACTGAGAATCAGCTGTTCAAGATCGGAAAAGAAAATGACGAGTTTGTAATCACGGATAATCACGCCATGGCTGAACTCTGGGGATCCATACTTGAAATGAAAAAGAAGAACAGCAGAATCCTCATGACGAAAAAGCTTCTCAAGGCGCTAAGAACCTTCTACTTGGAAGACAAAAGAACATGGAAATGCCAAGCACTCAACAACTTCTTCGTCATTGACCCTTTAGGAAGAATCGCGGGATGCCACGAAAACGATTTTGTAGGTTCAGTGTTCGATTTGCCTAAGGCGTGGAAAAGCCAAGAATTTAAAGACTCGCGTAAGGCTTACAGCGAATGCACAGGATGCAACTATTTGTGTTACATTTTCTACTCTTTGCAGGGAGGCCCGATTGGAAATGTGTCTGTGGCTTTGGACCAGTGGAGAAACGCCGGATTAGTAATCAAGAAACAAGCTAAAACTCCATGTTCGGAAGAGTAGAGAGATAACCCGCGTTTTTTATTGCGAATGGAAAAACCTGTTCTTGCGTTTCTTCAATGTCAACGATCGGGATTTTCGCCAGCCCAAACGTTATTTTCACGGGATTATCAATTAGGATTCTTGGGCCTGCGTCTTTGGGTTTTTTCAATTCAATGATTGCGGGAAGAAAAAAGAGCACGATCACCATCGTCACTACAGTGAGCGTAGAAGCGGCAAAGGTGTCTAAAACCTCACCTGAAATCATTAACATCTCGTAAAAGCATGTATGCCTTAGTTCTTAATATAACAGTTTCCATTGCCCGAATGCTGCGTTTTAACCCAGACAATGTTTTTTCTTCCAAGTATTTTTGAAGCCGCCACGTCAAAAAAAGCCTTCAGGCAGATTGGTATGTTATAAAAGAAATTAAATATCAAAAGGGGAATAAGCCACTGAGTTCTTGCTCTGCCGTCCAAGTATGTGCCTACGCCGATTTCAAAAAAAGGAGCAAAATTGCCTACAAAACTGTAAAGGCAGATGGGAACAAACAGCCAAAGAAGACTGGCAAAATTTGAGCCGACTAAAATCAGCGATAAACCCGTAAGCAATGACAAGAAACCCATGATAGGCATAAAATAGACACAAAGCAACAGTAATGCATCAATTTTCTCTATTGAATTCAATTTTCGGCTTTTCAGAACGTTCCATGAGTGCTTAAAGAAACATTGCATGTGACCCTTTGCCCATCTTAACCTTTGGCGCCTGTAGGATTTCCAGTTATCAACTGCCTCTTCGTAGCATTCCGCGTCCAAGTTGTAGCGAATTTTGTAGCCTGCGAGATAAACGCTGAAAGTTAAGTCAGTGTCTTCAGCCAAAATATTCTCGTCCCAACCATGAAGGCTTTTCAGCAAGCTGCTTCTAAAGCCGCCGGCTGTCCCACCATACTGCGTAATTAGATTCAAGTTTTCTCTGGCTTCTTGGTCAACGCGGTAGCCGCCTATCCTCTCCAACGCTACGAGCCGAGTGACGATGTTTTGCGGTTCATTTAAAACAACGACCCTTCCCTGTACTGCGCCAACCGTCAGATCGGCGAATTCGCAGGTAAGCTTCTCCACGATGTCTCTTGTCGGGTAATAGTCAGCGTCAAAACAAAGGATCACTTCGCCGTTTGACCTGTTAAAGCCTGCGTTGCAAGCCGCTGATTTTCCTCTTCCGCCTGTTTCCTTGTCTCGGTGAAGCACCTCGATGAAAGAGCACCTGCTTTCATAATCGTCAGCGATTGCCCCAGTTTTATCAGATGAAGCGTCGTCGACGACCAAAACCTGCAGTTTATCCTTGGGATATGTTAACTCAGTAACCCGCTCAAGCAACCGCCCGATTACTTTCTCCTCGTTATGCGCGGGAATTATGATGGAAACTGTTGGTTCAAAAGATACGGTTTCACTTTTGGGCTTTCTTTTTCTGTTGGCACCTCTCAAGACGGTTAGAGTGAAGATGTAGTGCCTGACAAGGTACGCCATCATAAACCCAGTTAAAAATATGAAAAAGATCTCAAGAACCCATTCAATCACGGGGTAACCTCAGAGTATCTTTTGCCATGGTGCAAAACTGTCAGGCTTAAAGCCCAAAACGAAACTATCCAAATTGAACTCAGAAAAGGAAAGAAAATGGTGTAGAGACAGAGAAATATTTTGCCAAAAAACTCTGTTGCCGCAACCGCAAAAATTGTAAATACAAAGTTCCAACAGAGCCCCGTAACGTTCCCTAACGCTAAGAGACAGAGTTTTAGGTTAAGACTCCCGCTCAGCTGGAATGGCAGAGAAACAAAAAGCACGTTGAAAATCAATAGTGCAATGGTGGATTGAAGGTTGTTTATGTCAAAAGAGATCGCTAAGCAAATCGTTACCGCTCCTCCAAGTAGGAACGATGTGAGGTACTTTAGTGCTTTCGCCTGCCCATTTCCCCCTTGGAACTGCTCTAAATAGAACTAGATATGGTTTCACGTTTAAGGTGTCTGAAACCCTGTTATAGAAGAAAGTTCTATTTAGACGCACGCAACGCGAGGAATAACAACGTCGTCAATTACTCTGCACAAAACCTCAAACACTTCATCTGCACTTAAATTATCAGTATCCAAAACCAAGTCAAACGGCGCAAAATCTTCTCCTAAAACGAAACCGTAAAGCTTCTGGTAAATTGCTTTCGTCCTAGCTTCCTTCTCCTCCAGAACCCCAAACGCTTCACTAACTGCTATTTTGTCACGCTCAGCAACTCTCGCCGCTCTCTTCTCAAGTGAAGCCATTAACCAAATCTTAAAGCCGCCTTCAAGCAGCCACGGCATAGTCCAACTGTCCAGTAGGACATTTCCTTGGTCAGCGTATTCTATGAGCTTGGCGTCTACAGCCTTATCGAATTTAGGGTCGCTTAACCGTTCCTTAAGAAAATTCAAGCCTTCCGAGCTTTCCCACCAGCCCTCACGTGACGCGTCATAGCCTTCTTCCTTCGCCAGTTCCTTGAGCGCGTCGCCGCCCGAATAACATTTGAGATTATATTTCTTCGCAAGCTTCTTAGTCAGCGTACTTTTTCCAGTTCCAGCCATCCCGCAAATGCAGATTACCAACTTTTTGTCAGAAACACATGCCTTTGAGTCTTTAGCCATTAACGACACCACGTCTTTTGCGGTTAGGGTTCAATCGGCATTATACCAAGTATGCGTGACGCCAAGATCCCTATGAAGAACGATGCGATAGGGTACCAGTAGACAACGGGGAGAGCGCCGAAGCCTGGCAAGTAAACCATTGAAGTCACTCCGTAAGTGGGAGTCAAGACCAAAATCCAAATGAAGATGTACAGAAATGATACGGCAAGCTGGACCATTTGAGGCTTCATCATTTTTGCCTGCATGTTATTGATTTGAGATTGCCGTTTCTTGAGTTTTTCCATCTGCTTTTTGTCGTTAGATCTCGCGGCAGCCATTGTTTCCTGCCTGTATTCGTTCATTTCCTTCTGCATAACACGGTACTGTTCCCAGCCTATGAAATAGTTGATCAAAACCCTGTTCAAGGCAGTGTTTAGGAAGGCGATTCCAGCCGCGATGACTAAGATCAACAACGCATCTTGAAGAGAACTTATCACAATTGAAGAGGTTACGTCATTGGTGAATGTTTGGGGAACATTCGTTCCCGTTGTGGTCGTGTTTTCGTTAATCCCAGCCACCCACTTATATTTCCCTTCCGGCAAGGGGTTCCTTGCGTTAAAGGTAAGGGTGAGGCTCTGACCCGGGCTTAACCCTTGAGTGGACCCGTAAACAATAATGAAATAGTTGCTTTTGCCCGTTTGCAGAGTCGTAGTCCAACCTTGCGATGCTGGCGAAGTTACAACTATGCTTCCTACGTCAGTGTAGCCCGTTGGCACAGTTATGTTTGCGCTGCCAATGGTGACAGTGCCTGTGTTGCTTATGCCCAGCGTGTACGAAGTGTGCTGCCCAACTGAGTAGGAGTTGCCGGAAACAGACGCTGTGCAACCAAGACCGCTAGCAGCCGACGCCGAACCAGTGAAGAGGCTTACAGCTGCCATTGCAACAAGCGCAAATAGCAGGGCAATAACCATTTTCTTAATTACTTTCATGCATTCTTCTCCAGTTTGCTAACAGTCACTCGCAGTTTGTCTTTGCGTAATGCGTAACTTGTTTCCTTACTAATAACCGTTTTTGCTTCCCAACGTTGCAAGCTGCCAACAAAAACACGTTACCAAAGGCATTGGCTTAGCGGGGCTGCGAGGCTCGAGAGAACTTGCTTGTACGTCTTTTTGGGAAATTGGATTATATGAAGTTCTATATATAGGAAATTCTATATAGCTGAGGGAGAAAATCAGGCGTTTTTCGCTCAGAGCTAAACGTGAATTTTGGTCTATGACTAGCGGTTAAAGGGGTAAACCTTGTTTGTCTCTAAGTACGTCAGCGATTCGTCGGTTTTCCTTATTGTTTCGGTTTCGAGGACGATTTCTGGGTTAACTCGGTGTTTCTCTAGGACGGCGGTTAAGGCTTGCCAGTTGATGTTGCCGCAGCCTATCTGCAAGTGCTGGTCTGAGTTTCCCATGTTGTCGCTGAAATGCATATAAGGAATTTGCTTGCCCAGTTTTGCTACCCATTCTTCGATGGGTACTTTTGAGAAAGCGTTTATGTGACCTGTGTCCAAGCAGACTTTCAGGCGAGACATGTTAACCTCGTTTAAAAGTTTCTTTAAGATTTCAGGTGAGGGCTCCCAGAAATTCTCCAAAAGCACGGTAGCTTCATAGTTGCCAAGAACTTCCCGCCAGAAAGCGGCGTTTCTCGCTATCCAGTTGCTCCTGTAGAGTTCGCCGTAAACGAAGGGATTGAAGTTAGCGTGGAAAACCACGTATTTGGCGTTGAGGGATTGGGCAATGTCCATGTTTCTGAGGATTCGCTGTTTTGAAACTTTCGCTATTTTGCTGTCGTTGCTGTGTATGCAGATGTCCTGAAACACGCCGTGAACTGACACTTTGCCTGCGAATGAGGATAGTGCGCGTTGATGCCCCTTAACGAGGCTGCGCCAATTACTGTCTAACGCGTTAGCGTAGGCGAAGGTTCCCAGTTCAAGGTTGCAGCCGTGTGCTCTTGCGAATTTAAGAAAATCTTCAAAACAATACTCAGCATGCTCCGCTATGCCGCGGCTCTTCCAAATTCTAGGCTGCACATATATCATTGACATTGCAATTTCCCATGCTTAATCAGCACAATCCCTTATCTGCTTATCGCACACAAACGCATAGATCAATTAGAAAACTGAGGGACAGGCGCTTTTTTCCAAAACAAGTAAACTTTGGTCTGCATCAATACCCCGGCAATCTTGATTAGTTTCGCGACCTTCGCGTTGTCAGCGTTTTCCAAGCTTCTGAGATAGTCGGACGTTTTTCCGAAGGGCTGTCCACAGAGGAGTTCCTGTCTGAACCTTAAATGCTTGTTCTTAACAAACGCCTCTTTTAACTGACGCATTTGCTGGGGGTTTAAGCCGTCGAGTTTTCCCCGCACGTAGCTTTCACTGCCAAGAAAGTGCAGGTCAAAACCCAGTTGTGAAAGCGTTTTTGAGACCTCCACTACGGAGCCACCGGACTGTTGCTGAGCTATTTTTTGCATGCCAGCCTTCTCCGCGAAAGGCGAATACTTCGGCATGACCGCAATCAGCTCCACGCAAGGGGTTCCGGCTAGAGGAAGCGTTTCGCCTATCAGTTTGGCGCCTAAGCCGATTGTTCGGTACTTCGGATGGATTACCACTCGGCTGATGATGCTCAGTTGCCTGTTAAGTTCCTCAATCGACAAGTTGGGGAGCACGAGACGACGCCCAAAGCAGCGCGGCGGCGGATAGCTGTAAACGACGACGCCGCAAAGTTCGTCGCCTCTAACTAGCCTGAAGATTCTGCGGGGAGCCGCCGTTCGGTGACCACGGTAATGGAAACGGCTAAGCCTACGCCAATCCTCCATGGTTCCTTGCTCCACCCTCATTTCTCTGATTAGGCTGCACTCCGCCGCTGGCTTGCCATGGAAGTATTTAATTTGGATTTCTTCGCCGAAACGCTTATGCACGTGCACGCTGGGGGCAAGGTCCTCGAACAGGTCGCTGTGGGTTGTGGCTGCAATTACCGCTTTGCCCTGTTGCCGAGCGATCTTCTGTAGGTTAAAAGCGATGATCTTCGCTGTATCACGATCCAAGCAAGCCGCGAACTCGTCCATGAGCCACCACTGCTTGCCGCTTTCGATCAGCTTTGCGATGCGGTAACGGTACTTCTGCCCGTCGCTCAACTGATTGTACGTGCGTAGAAACAGGAAGGCGTCGTTTAACCCGACTTTGCTCAGCAACTCCAAACCTTCTCCAACCGTGGCGCCAACCGTTTCAATCAAGGGCTTGTCAGCGTCAATTGCAACTTCGGACAAATCCACGGCTTCACCGCCCAAGTCCGCCCTGATCGCATGCAGCAACACGCTTTTTCCGCTGCCGCTGTCCCCGCTGATGTACACTATGTCGGTTGGGCTAATCTTGATTACGGCGTCTAAAACCTTGAACTTCTGTGCTTCGTCAATGCCGAGACCGAACGCTTCAGCCACGACAACACTTCGGGGAGTTACCTGCGCACGGGTTTCGTAGCTGATGTCAAACGCAAATTTACCCGCTGCTCTGTCGTAGGTTCTTCGAAACTGTCTAATACGGAAAACTTCACGTCTTCTTCGCAATCTGCATAGCCTCCGCAAACAACAATTTAAAATGCCTAAAAACAGATTTTACCATAGCATTCAAGCATGCCGTGGTAAACGAAACTATCTTGTCACACCTGTGACCTGGCGCTTTTTGAGTTTCCTGCGCAGTTCTTCAAGTTTGGCTCTACGTTTTTCTTCCAACAAAAACACCGACCACTATCCCAGTTAAGCCTGTGATGGCGCTGAAAACTTCGCTGTTCCAACCGTGAAGAAAAGCCATGTTGGCAATTTCAAGCGCTGAAAGGCAAGCGGTCATGGCAATCCCGAACTTCACCAAGTAAACCAGCGTCTCGTCAGGCTCCTCCTCTACGAAGCGCCCCCGTTGAAACCGCCTGCGAGTTAAGGCGTGCTTAATCGGGTCGGCCATCAAGGCTTAACCTCTGCTGAAACTTCCTTCGCTGAAAAGTCATGGAACGATTAATCGTCCGATGCCCTCCAACCATGAAGCTGCTAACGAGTTTGCCAGCGGTTTCTTTCGGAACATGTTCTTTTATTATGACTGAAACGTTGAGGACCCAGCCAAGCGGGATAGCGGTGTAGTCCAAGTCGAAGATGCCGTCTGCATAGCGGAAACTGTTTTGGGCAAGTACGATGTGCTTTGCCTTGACTCCTAAGACGCCGATGAATATGCCCCAGCTTTTAACTGGTATGTCAATAGTTGCTCCGCTGTCCATGCTTTTGCCGACGCTGGCGTCACACCACTCTATGGTCAGTAGGTCGCCAGGAGTCAACAAGTCAAGTTGTTTCTTCAGTTCCTTCTTTTTTTCTTTTGGTTCCAAGATTTCACCATTCAATTATCATTATAAAAAACAAAAAAATGAAAACTCAAAAAGGGTTTTGTAGGGCAGCTAAGTGCTCTGTGCTGGAGTGCTCGGCGAAGTTGAATTTACTTGTTCGTAATGTAGGGCTGCGGTTAAACCGATGACTATTCCCATCAGCACCATGCTGACCGTGACGGGCGTGTTCTGGTCTATCAGGTAGGTTAAACCCGCGATTAAACCGACGATGAACGCCAAAGCAACTCCATGGTTTAGACTGAACGAAACTTTATAACTCATACAATCACCCCCGCGCTTTTGGTTAAGCGATGCGTTTTAAGGAAAAAAGGGCAATCAGCTGCCTGCGCCCGCAAGCAGAGCCATTGCAATCGGCAAGACTAAGAAGCCGCCTTCGGTAATGGTTGAACCTGAAGAGATTTGGCTTCGCCAGAGCCTGCCTGTCACGTCGATGTCATCGCAGACTCGCCCGTCAGGAAGAGCAAGCCACTTAAGAAAACTCTGAAGCCCTGAAATGAGCGAAGCATACTTTGCGCTGTTCACTTTTTGAGCCGCTATACACATCAAAGCTGAATAGCCGGCGAACTCGTCCTGTGTTTGACCTGAAGCCGCGGTGTACGGGCAGTAGTATTCTCCGCCCCATGAGCCGCGAGTCACCGTTATGATGAAGTCGAGGCAGGGTTCACAGATGCCGCCGCTGAAGTCGCCAGTGTTCTGGTAAGCGCTTTTTGCGAACTCGTAAACTGCCCAGCTGCACAACGCCTGAGTGTAACTGATTTTCTCCTGGTAATTGAAGGGTACGTTTGTGTTCTGCCCGTACGGGTATGACGTGTCAAAGTAAAGCGCTGAACTACCTCGCCATCCAACGACGCAGATGCTGTAGTACAAGTTGTTTGCGAAGGTTTGCACGCTGTAGCCAGCAGACGTTTGAAGGGCCACGCCGTAAGCGTCCATCGCATGCTTCGTCGAGAGAAGGCATTCCGCGCAGTCAGCCAATAACGCGGTCGTGTCCGTCGTCCCATCAAGGATGACGTTTGCTATTAAATTCGATGAGTGAGCAACCGTATGCGCATACTGCAACTGCCGAAGGAAGCTTAAGGCGCTCTGCACGTTTGACTTATAACGCGTGCCGCTTGTCAGTTGATCATAATAACTCATTGCCCAAGCTAAAAGAGCAGCGCCAGAATCAACTTTCAAGTTGCCATCCGTGCCTTCCGATGTTTGAGCCACCACACCATAAGGCGAATACGGGTTATATTGCTGATACCAGCTGCCGTCTGAATTCTGAAGGGAAGCCCACAAATCCAAGATTGCCTGACATAGGCTATAATAAGTTGAACCACCGAATTGCAGCAGCGAAACAATAGTATAACCAGCCTCATAACTGTTCATTGTGCCAGTAGCTGAGGAGACAACCACTTTACCTGATAAAATCAAAGAATCCAGAAGGTAAGTTGGCGCAACCACATATTGCGGTTTAACGCTTGAGCCATATTCGAGATAAAGCCCAACTTGGCTTATGTTGATAACTCGCACAAGGGGACGAAAAAAGAGCTCCTGCACCTCCTGAGCGCCCAAGGCACGGCTCCAAATCATGCATTCAGCAATCACGCCTTGATACGTGGAGCCCGCCAAATAGAGCTCTGCCGTCGATGAGGCAATGCTTCCCGTTTGTGCTTGTGTGTAAGTTAAAAGCTGGCTGACACCTGAAGGGTTTGAAACGTACAAGTAGAGATTTGCGCCGTCATAGACACCCATTGCAAAGCAGCGTCCATTCACAGAAATGACCCCGTTGGGAGAAGTCAAATAATGCCAGGTGCCGCCGATGTACACTCCGAAACGGATGGCGCCAGCTGTCCCGGACAATTCCAAAATAAATTGGTTAGCCTTGCTGATTAAAGGCGCTTGATCAACCAATGCGGAGGGGCTAAACCAGCCGCCGACCGCGAACTTGCTGTTCGTGCCCCCTTCGGTGACGTCAGCGTTATTTGTACAGTCGACGTTGCCAGTGCCGCTGAACTGTAAAACGTCGCTAAGAGGACCTGCTATCCAAGTTCCATTCGTTATGTTACCATTGTTTGGGGCGGTGTTCGGCGCTGAATCCTGAGCAAAAGTGCCCTGCCCCTCCCACAGGTGATAGAACCCGATTAAGCCTTGCAAAACCAGCGCGGTAGGCGTCTGCGTGCTTGGCTGCGCCGGGTAAGAAGACAAGTCGCCGCCGGGTCCAGAGTAATCGTCCTGCTCAAGCGCGTCAACATCCATCTGAGGCATAGCCGCGTCGACTTCAACTGTGCAGGTTACAACGTTTTTGGTGATCCGCTGAATAATGTAGCTGCCGACCAGATCTAAATCGGCTCGGCTCGCCGAAACGTACTGACCCGGATGCCACGTGGCAACCTGGGTGATTAAGCATTCCAGGCTGTTGCCGTCAGAAGGGTTGTTAAGTTTCTGAAGCTTGAAGGCTGCAACATTGTTTAGCGTCGCAACGTCGCAGGCTTTCTTTTCCGTAAAAGTGGCTATGCTCCCGCCAGGTGTGCCCGCTGACCCTTGAATCGCCAACCCGCTTGAGTTAACGCCGTTTACAACTACGTAATCCACTGTTTTGCTGTAGTCCAAACCTCTTTTGCTGTTGTCATCACAATAGCCCAGCGTCTGAAGCGTGCTATCTCGCGTGCCGATGTTGAAGCCGTTAGCGTCAGCCCAATAATCCATGCCGCATGCCTGTGCAAGGCTCTGTGCAGCTTTGAAGCAGTTGGCGTTGTTAAACGTGATGCTGACCGCGAAGGTTGGGCAAGCACCAGCCGATACCCCGGCTGCGCTGCAAATGGCTGAAAGGATGGTGTTTGCCGCCGTGTCGTTGTAGACCTGGGTGATTGTCTGGGAAGCCTGGCTCATCTTGACAAAAACCGCGTTGTAAGCGGTAACCTGAATCAAGGTGGGGGAATACTGTAGTTCACCGATTACCGCGCCCATGTTGCAGAGCGGAAAAATCAATGCGCCGTTGAACAGGCACTGAACAAAAGGCAAAGACTGCACGATTGCTCGGTTAGCAGCCGTGTTCGGCAAGTTGAAAACAAGCTCTTCTTGGCCCCCAACGCTGCTGAGTTCTTCCAGTATATGATCTATTTGTGCGTTCGCAAAGTTAACCCATGCTGAACCGTTCCAGTACTGAAATTGCCAACCCATAACTTAATCACCTCAATCCAAAAACGTAAAATTGTTAGATTTAGCTTGAAGAGTTTTAACTTAAACTACAATTCGAATTTGTAGGCTTGAATGAGAAAAAAATGTGATACTCAAGGTTTGAAATGAAATGCTACATAAGCGCAAAAGGCATAGGTTAAACTTATGGCAATAAAGATTTCAAAGTCCACCAAGGTTCTTAACTCCTGAGATCAAAGCAATTTTCCTGTATGCGTTAACATCTTGCGTATTATTGCTTCACGTATTTGAAAACTATGAATAGAGAATCCATAAACTATCAAGCCCCTAAAGGACGACGAAAGCTGCGCCTTGCTTTAGCACAAGCGTGTAAGTGTACCGTTGCAGGTTGCCCTCGGACTTTTCCTCAACGCTCTTCACAATGAGAAGCCAACCGCCATTGTACCTGGGAGTCGGACAAGTAAGCGTGACCTGCTGCCGATTCAAACTAAGCAATGGCGACACAAAATTAGTGTCCAAATTAGTTTTTGTTTGTCCTGAAACATAAAAGAACCCTTTCAGCGTCAGCGTCCGCACATCTAAGCCTTCGCTGACGACAACGCTCTGCTGACTGTCAACTTGGAAATCGGTTTCAACAATCGGGTTTTCATCGGTGATGTTCTGCGGGTTCACGGGGAAAGTAACCGTTGTAGACCCGGAGCTTATCTGCCAACTCATCAAAATCGCCTCGCCAAAGCCTGCGCTGTGCCTTGATTAACGGAGTTGATCACGTCGTTTAGACCCGTGTTTCTGTCGATCTTGCCGATGTTAATGGTTGGGTTGACCGTGATGTGTTGAGTGCCGCCGCCAAGCCCGTTAACGTTCGCGTTTCCAGTGCTCCCAGAAACACCCATCAAACTCTTGCTTAGAGGCTCAAGCTTCTGGGTCAGACTGTTCGAAAGCTCGATGCTGCTGGACACCTGCTTGTTGAACTCCTCAGCAGCGGGTGCTGCATGCGCAAAACACAAGCCCTTAAGAGCATTCGATAAGCCGCCGATAATGTCGGTAAGAGGCTTCACGGCATTCGCAACCTTGCTAACCGCAGACTCAAAAGCATCAATCGGAACCATAACGAAATCAATAGCGTCAACGAAGGCGCCCTTGAAAAAGTTAGCCACGGGTACAAGAACATCGTTCCACAGGTAACTTAGCACGGCGCCCAAGCCGCTCCAAGCAGCCTCCAAGGAAGAAATGCAACCGGTAAAAACGGAAGACAAGAATTCGCCGAAAGGCTTGAACACGTTGTCCCACAAGAACAGGAGCGCGCCCTCAACCTCCGTCAAGGCAGTCTTGAAAGCTCCTTCCAAAACGCTTCCGACCTCGTTGATTGCGTCCCTGAAGGGTGCACAGTGCTCGTAAGCCTCGTAGAGCCCAACAGCCAAAGCGGCGACGCCAGCGATTACCAGGATAATTGGGTTAGCAGCCAAGAAATCCATGGCGGAGCCAACCGCATCGGTTGCGGCTGAAACGGCTGAAGCAACTGCCGGGTACGTGGAAAATAACGTGTTCAGACTTGTAAACGCGCCGATGACGCCTGGGATGATCTGCAGGGAACTCATCATGATCGTGTTGTTCAGGTTCCGCTGGTCCTCGCTGACTTTTTCTTGGGCGACGCTTAACGTGTCCTGCGCGTCTTTAAGCTTCGACGCTGCGTCAGATGCCTGTTGACTGTCGTCGCCATAGTCGCTCACTGCCTTGTTGTAAGCCTGCTGAGCCAATGTAACCGCCGTTTGATCCTTCTCCAATGTCACATGTGCCCGGTCAAGCGTAACCTCCGCGTTCTCAACGTTGCTGATGCCCATTACCAAGCTGGCAGCTGAAAGAGCAGCCATATTCATAGCCATGGCGTTACTCTGCAGGCCACCAGTCGCAATAGCCTGATTGTCCCCGAGTGTTGCACTCGCAGAAGCCACGGAAGCTTGAGACTCAGCCGCCTCGCTGCAAGCCGAAGAAACACCCTGCATGCTACTTGACACTTCAGATGCAGCAGCTTCAGTAGAGTCAGCGGCTTCAGAAGCTCCAGATGTGATCGTAGAGAAGCATTCAGTAGCGCTGCTGCCTACGTCTTCGAAAACGCTTGACGCTTCGTCAAACGCCGTAATGTTAAACTCAACGTTGGCACTCATGAAAAATCCCGTTTTTTCTATTTTTAAGAGGTTAACTTTGATTTTTGTTGGAAGACAGCGCCGAAAAAGCTATACGTGCTCTTTTTTGGAATAAAGAAGGACTGAGCCTAAAGAAAAGAGGGTTTGAACAAGCAATTCTCGATAATCAAGCTTTTGCTACAATTAAGAATCTGATTTGACGAGCCATCCGCAAAATTACGGCAGTCGCCCAATCAAACCTCTGCTTGGTTGATAGCCAGTCGAGTTATGGAGCGGGAAGAACGGCTGGTTTAGTTACTCTTCCATGAACCACCCTTGCCGCAACGCTTAGCCCAGCGACGACGACGGCGAAATAGAATGGCCATTCCAAGACCGCTGAAGCGCTGGCGCTCTGGCTTGAACCCTTAGGACTTATTACGGCTGAACCGTTGATTGGCAGGCTAATTCCCGCCACGAATTGCAGTATCAGGGTCAAAGCAACTAATATTACGACGAAAGCCACAACCGTGTACAAGGGTTTTTTGTATCCGAATCCAAGCAGCTGTTTTGAGTAAGATTTAGTTGGTTTTACCGCGTAGATTGTAAGTATGAGTGCGCCTGCCAGCAAAGTCAGCAAACACGCGATGTTCAAAGCCCAAATCAGGGGTATGGAAATTGAGGTGCCGGAATGTGAAAAGTTAAAGTTGACTGGCGAAAAGTTAACTTGGACGTTCGCTGGGCTGCTAACCGTGAACTGCCACCATGGGACAAACATTGATACGGCAATCAGGACCAAGCCTAAGATTCCAGCAGCCAACGCGATGAAGTTTATTTTGTTTTCCATCATAATCACCTTAACTCACTAAGTTAATGTTGCCGAGATCTTGGGTCTGTGAATTTGACTGTGCCACTCCGTTTATGGTCATTGATCCACCGGATATTTCAATGTCGATTGATGTGTCACCAGCAAAATTATTTGATAAGTCACTTTTGCCCTGCGATGTCAAAGTGCCTGACACCACAACCGTGGAGCTTTGACCAGCATTGATAGTCACCGATGATGACAGGCTTACTGTCCCCAAGGTTACTTGGTTTTTGCCATCTATCAGGGTTCCGCCCATTTTGCTTATTTTTGCGGCTTGGCTGTTGCTGTTGGTTATGGTGAAAGTTAGAGTTATTTTTCCTGTTGCAGTGTTAATTTGACTGCTTGAAGTGTCTAAGGTTGGGTTGACTCCGTTCGAATTGTTGTTATTTCCGTTAGGGCTGCTGCTTGGAGAGCTAGTGTTGCTCGGGTTGCCGTTGTTGTTATTGTTAACGTACAAGCTTATCGCTTGAGGAGTGGTGATGAATACCTGCGGGTTTCCTCCCGAGGCAGTAGCTAATGTGAACGTGAATGTATCCTGAGCCTGATCAATTGATCCAGAAAGGTTAATGTTAAATGGGATTGATCCGGGGTTGAGGCCTCCCTGATCGTTCGCCGATATCTGAGTGCCGGAAGATGAGCTGCTTGTCGTTCCAGCAAAGTTAAAGGTGTAATCGTTGTTTGTGCTGAACAGCGGCTCAAGATCGTTAGGGACATTCGTCGGGGTCAAGTCTAAACTTATCTGGATGTTGTTCCCGTTTTGGTTGAGGGGACAGTTGATGTTCGCCGTCATTTCGTCCGAAACTTGGTTTCCGTTGATTTGAGCGGTAACGTCGAACTGCCCAGAGCCTCCGAAACTGCTTGTTGGGTTGTTAACAAGGGGACTATTGCTTATCACGTTTCCCGAATTGCTCAGGATGTTTCCGTTGTTATTGTTGTTGCCATTTGGGTTGTTACTGTTGCTGGGGTTCCCGTTGCCGTTGTTATTGTTGTTATTATTATTGTTATTATTGTTGTTGTTATTGTTGTTATTATTATTGTTGTTATTGTTATTGTTCCCGTTGTTATTGGAACTAATCAAGTTCTGAAGTTGAGAAGGGATGACCAGTTGGACCAAATTGGTATGGTACATAACTAACACAGCACCAACAGGACCTAAAATGCAACCTATTGTAATTAAAGTCAGGATAACGCGAACTTTCTGCAACTCTATTGACCTCAGTTTTCAGCCATGATTTGATGATGGTAACTCTTAAGGTTTTGCCAATTACTTCTGCGACATACAAAAAGGCGAGACGAGCTGCCCACTGTGCTTTTTCACGGATTGCCAAGTTGACGGATTAACCTTACACCTTCCGCGAGAACCTGAATTTGGAGACGACTTAGTTTTCCAGCTTTCTCCAAGTCGTAGGCGGGGTAGTAGTGGCAGATCAGGATGAGGCTTTGAAGTTCGCCGCTGCTGTCGAGCCAGACTTGGACGTCTTCCGCTGAGGCAAAAAACTCGCGTTCAAAACCGTCTCCTGCAACACGCGACTGACATCGTAAGGCAGGGCTCTTAGCTTTTCAAGCGTTATCTCGGGGTCCACAGCAGCCAAAGACCTGAACAAAGCCTGCAAGTTCCGTTCACGAGCGTCGTCTGGGAACTTCTTTGCAATTTCGCTGATGTCGGCTTCGGACAAGAGCACGTAACGAACCACGCCGAGGCCTTCAACGAAAACAGAACGCAAATCCTTTGCTTGCCTTAAAACCTCATTGATGTTAAACTTGCCCAAGCGTTCACGCATGCGAGCTTCGTATTCCAAATAGTCTTTTTTTAACCGTTCAAAGCCTTCTTGATCAAATTCCTCTTCACTCAAACTTTAACCTCCTAATACAAGCAAATTACCCTAAAAAGGGGAAACAACAAACATGGAAAATCTGCTCCCTTACGAGAACGTTCCCACCGCAGATAAGATGCCTTTGGCGCTGAAGCTGTTGCTGGTTGCGCTTTTCTGATCCCACTTAAGATCCAACTGTGTGATGACTGCGTTGCTGAAAGTGTATTTGGGGTTGCCTGTTGCTGTGCCCTTCGGCCCGACGATTATGGTAATGGCAGTTCCAGGCGTCTGCGCAAGCGTCAGCACATTGTTGTCTGTCCAGAGCTGTTCCGCTTTGATTTCTGCATGCTGATTCGTCGCCGCCAAAAGCACGGGTTGATTCGGGTTTGTTCCTCCGCAAGCGTACTCTTCGACACTGTCGTTTTTTATGCTGAAACTAGCGTTCTTCAGGTTCGCCACGGCGACTCCGTTAACTTGGACCACGCCGTTCATGCCAACAGAAAGAAAATTGCTGCTCATAGCTTAATTCACCTCCCATGACCATCAGACAATAAAGAAATTATCGCGCAACTGAACCAGGGCAGACAGCACTTCCTGCGGAAGTTCCCCTTCATGCTGCTGAATCGACCGCGTAAGAAACAGCCGAGCAGACATGCGCGAAGTCCCAAACTCGACATAAGAAGCGTAAGAAGCTGCCGCAAAAAAAGTCACCTGGAAACTGCTGTCTTGCCGATAACCAAGCGTTGACTTAAGGAAACCCGTCCGCACAGGCACAAGAACACTGCTTGTCTCAAGCACGCGGTCAGCAACCGTCCTCATCGCGGATGCTACAGCCTCAGGGTACTGCTCAACATAGTTTTCCAGAGCAGCCGTGATCCCTTGCTGAATTGAAACCTCAATATTTACGCTCACACTTTTTCACCCAAAACTGAAGAACTAAACTTGCGTCAAATTCAATGGCGACTGGGCTAACTAGCTAGACATCCCGCAAAGAACTAAGGACGAAAAGGGGTTCGTATTAATGGTGAAAATTAGGTAAACGGGAATGATGACGGTCGCTTGATGGCTTCCCCAACGAAGCTGAGGGTAACCGAACCATTGTTTCTTAGCCCAATCCGCCTAGCAACGCGGCTGCAACCGCAATTATAGCTACAAAAACGATGGCTGCTATCGTCCCGTACCACACGATTTGCAGGTAATCTCTGGTTTCGCCGACATGCCAAACAGCAAGATTATTGGGGTCGCTTCTCTCGGAAATTTCGATCTCCGTCCGCAGATGCTTCAGCGGTAAATAATAGACGTACAACGCGCCGACTATGAACATCCCAACAGCAAGACCGATTGCCGAGGCGTCAATGGAGCCAGCAGACAAGGCTAATTCCAGTATGGCAATCAAAGGCAGCAACACCAACACGGCGTTCACAACTAGGGCAATCAACCCCGCGACGGAAAAGTAGCTGCCGAAGTAGGACGGCGCAATGAGCTCCCAGAACCCCTTCCACAGCTTCTGTTCAGTTGTGAAACTCGACCAGGGTTTCAATCCTGTACTGATTTCTGCGTGGCAGTGCCCGCACACGACTTTTTCTGGACCAATCCGAGGCATTCCCTGTTTAAGACGGCCGCCGCATTGCGGACACTTTTTGAAAACAACCTTGTATAAACCCAACTTATCGCTCTCCCACTTGCTCTATTTCAAGCATTTTGTATATAATTTTTGCGCAGTCAACGCTGTCGGGAGAAAACAGATTTGTTTTGTATATTCAAGCCGGTGAAACGTCGAAGAAGCTTACAGCCACCTTGAAAGTCTCACGCTGAATCTGCGGCAGCTCACCACGCACATACTCGCCTTCCACATTCATGAGGTTGGCTCCAGGCAAAAGCGTTTGATGAGCATGCAAAATCTTAAGGATAAACTGTCGCACGGATTCACGCAGAGCAATGCAGCTGTCGGTTCCCCCGAGAATTGCAACATGGAGGATAACGTCGACCACGATTGTTTCATGAATAAAGTTGGTCTGGGGGGTAAGCACCTCGACAGCAACTGGGTTCTGAGGGTTATACGTTGAAACAATGGCTTTTTGGCTGACCTGTTCAACCTGGCTCATAGTGTCGAATTTGTCGTGGCTCCAGAACACGTCAGTCATCTGAATGCCTGTGCTGTCGCTGTCCCAGTTCTGCTGCAACAGGTTGCTAATTTTCTCTGCGAACGTGTCGCTTGGTGTAGACATGGTAAAAACAACTCCCTGCTGTTAGTGTACCAAAGAAGTGGCTATAGACTATGAACAAAATCCTTATTTCTCTGTTCCGTACGCTACTTCGGAACTTGTTAAAGGAAGAGAGGTGACAAGATGCTATCTCGTGATTGTGATGGATGCGAGCTTCAACTCTTCGAGTGCAAGAGACGCTACGCGAAAGTTGAAACAGGCGAGAAGGTCTACTGTCCCGACGGCACAGCACACCTAGTCGACTAACAAAAAGTTTTCTTCAAGTTGACGTTACAACTTCTACATCATACCCATCGCAGATAAGCTGCCCCAGTTCACCGCTTGAAAGAACCATCTTGACCCCGTTCACTTTAGCCAAGATGTAATTTCCTTTTGTCAGCACTTTTCCATAACTCATGGCGAAACCAACCCACCCCTGTACCTTGGCACTTTCCCAGCCGCAGAAGCCTCAGCCGCAGAAACAACCGCTGCCACGTTCGCCAAGTTAGCTATCGCGCTGCTGCGGTAGCCGTCAATCGCAGCCTTGATCGCGGAAGCGTAAGGCCCCGCGCGTGCCACACGCATGTCGCCGAGGAAATAGTCGTACGCCCCGACGAGGCTGCCCCCGACGCTTGTCACTAGAACGCCCAGGCAAGCAATGTCCAATGCGGCTAACTGCGCGTTGACATAAAGCGAATCCGTGGGCGTTAAACTTGGCACGAGAGAGTAAAGGTACTTGTTCGCGTAGTCCACGTGAGCCTGCACGCTGTCGGCAGAAATCGCAAGACCGAAAACGGTGAAGTTGTCGTTGCTGTCTGGTCCCGTGACGTTCAAGCGGCTTATGACCTCGCCAAGCGTGGTAAACTGCGGGTACTGCGGGGGAAAAACAATGTTTAACTGGGCGCCAACGGGGAACGTCCGCGTCAACCCAGACGGGTACGTGACGACGAAAACGCCGACGCAGCTGCCATAATAATCTGTGTTGCCAGGGAGCCAACAGTAAAGAACCACCCCGTTAACCGCGTCAACAATCGTCGCTGGATTACTGAACAGAACTGCACCTTGCTGCATCATGGTAAAGACGACGCTTGCCCCAGTTAAGTCTGCAGGAGTGTTGTCTGGGTTCAAAAGGGTAGCCTGCAGGCTCGGCTGCAAATCACCCGTATTCATCCTGAAAACAGTTGACATAATCTCATTCCTCAATTACTCTGCCTTGACATGTGCACCGTCACCGCGCAACACAACCTGGCTGCCCTCAACCCGCAAAGTTACAGGCGCACCGTCACCCACAAGGTTGACCAAACGAACAAACAACTGACCAGCCTTGGCTCTATCAACACCTAAACCAGAATCAAAAACGCTCAAGAAAGCTGACACCCCAGCAGAATCCACAACTACGCCAGAATCTAAAGCGCTAACTAACGCCTGAACAGTTGCTGCATCAAAGCCTACGGCTGTTTCGAGCAGACTAAGAAAAGTATGAACTGTGGCTGAATCAGCACCTACACCTGACTCAAGAAGAGAGATCAAGGCGTGCAAAGTAACTGAATCTAAGCTTAAGCCTGATTCAGCTGCGGATACGGTCGCTTGAACTGTTGAAGACTCAAAAGCCGTTCCAACGTCGCTTCCGGGAATTGCTGCTTGAAGCCCGGCAGCATCTGCGCCCTGTCCAGATTCAACTGCTGGAACCGAAGCAGCTAAACTTGCAACGTCTGAGCCGACACCACTTTCCGAGGCTGAAATAACATGAATTCCTTGAAAAAATATTTCGCCGAACTCTGTTAACTTACTGCCGAAAACAACTTCGCCATACTCAGTAAGCCCGTTAGAAACGATTTCACCGTACTCGGTGACAGCGACAGACAACACTCGCAACTCCTACTTTAAAGCTCTATCCAAATAACGCCAACCTATTGTGCTGACCCAGTGATAGTCTTGGTAGTAATATGGGCGATATGTTGCGCTTGTGTTGACGATAGCCGTGTTAACTCCAGCTTGTTCGCCATAATACATTCTGACTAGTCCATAAATCGAGCTTACCAGCAACGCACCCACGTTTTGCGAACTTGATATTGGCACAGCAAAACCTGAATTTCCAACATTGAAATTTGGATATTGCGTACCTGTTGAAGCAGGATTGCCTTTAACTAATGTGGGAAGGTTTGCATTAGGCGTAAAAAGAGTGTACGTTAAGTTGTACACGTAGAGCTTATTCGGGTTTTCTGGAATTAACCTATCATAGTGAATTTGATAAGCATTGTAATCCCAATTGCTGTCTGTCTGGTTGCTCCAAAGAGAAATCGTCAAGACATCGCCAACCGCTACGCCAACAAAGTAGGCATTTACGGTGTAGAATGTGTTAGCAGCAACAGCCTGAGTTCCCGTAGCAACATTAGAGCCGTTTTTCTTCATTCGCCACGAAATAGTTGCTGCGGTTACAGCTTTTCCAGCAGCAATAACATCAGCAATCCAAGTCTGCGCAATCGGCACTGAACCACTGAACGTCGGCAAATCGCCAGACACCACCGTATAGCTAACCTGCTCGCTCCCGGCGCCAGGCTCAGAAGTTGGCAGCGTAGTCGGCGTGCCTTGCAACGTTTCTTGTGCAGCCTGCATTGTTATGGTCAACGTGTGAAGCGTTGAAGTACGGGGAGTAAGCCTTGTCATTACTAGGTCACGAACGCCGCGGTTGAGTAGATGCCCTGGATGTTCGTAAGTAATTGCGCGCCATCGTCAGAAGGAACAGCATTAAAGTACACAGTCAAGACTCCCGACGGCTCATCATAAAACCAGCCGACGGCACTCCACAAGCCATTAGGATCCTGAGTTTGATTAACTGCTGCGTTAACCTGATCTGAGCCACTCGCGGAAATCCCTAAGTTCTGCGCAAGCTGAATTTTCGCGTAGATACATGCGTTACCCTGTTCAACGTTTGTCAACCTCGGTCACCTCAAGTATGAGTATAGATCCCGTCAGCGGTAATTACGAGGTTTCCGCCGCTCGTGTTCTTCACGTAGTACCAATAGCTCGCGCTGCAGTGAAAAGCAAAGTTCAGCCAGCCGCCGTTAGAAGAATCCATATCAACCTTCACATCATTCGTACCATCAGTTGCGTGTAACTCCACTGCACCTGCATAGCAGATGTTGTGAATTACCACGCATTGAGTACTTGATTGCTGAAGACTAAGGCTTGCTCCGTTGCTAATAGTTGCGCTGTAAGTGTAAGTATCCCCAACGTTAACCATGCCCATACACCTATTGCAGCGAAACCGTCAACGTCGCAGTCCACGTGGTACCGCTTGCTTTCGTGCCCATGGTTGACACCAAACGATTCAAAGCCGTCCCTGAACCTGGCGGAGCAGCTGAGGCACTAGGCAGCCCAGACGGAGCCACACCAGCGCAGATCTCGTTCCAAACGTAGTTGGCTTGGCCTGAGCTGAAGTTGGCTACGACAACCATCTGCTGGCTTGAACCAACCGTGACGCTTGTCGCAACAACCCAGAGGTAATTGCTGCTTGCCTGCAGCCCCGTTTGACTTGCCGACGCCGCCGTCGTCGAGTCGCCCACGCCTATGCAGCCGTAAGTAGCGTTCAACGGGGACGTTAACCCGCCGTTCACGGCCTTCCAGATGATGCTGTTGATTCCGCAGTTCAGCAGACAGTTGCCCTCTAACTCCAAGGACTCATAAGGTTTAACGCCTGAATCCATGATTTCCCGCGGAGTCATCCCTGGAAAGTCGCCGACGAACTTTTGTATCGTCCAACGCGCCATCCACGCGGCTTTCTCGCTTGCTGCTGCATGTGCAGCTACGCTCACTTTTTCATGTCCAAATGCTTTTTCCATGTTTAAATCACCCTTTCACACTGCCCAGCGCATGGCCAAGCAAAATTGCGAGATGATTTTGAAAGCCGGCTTTACGGACCCTAACTTAAAAGACAGGGGCAAGAAGTTTTTTTGCTCTTTTCAAAAGTTGTGTTTAACTCGTGTTGAGTCCAGTCACTTTGCAGATTGCTTCTCCACAGACTACCACGGGGCTGTAGCGGGTTGTCAAAGTCACGTCGACAGAGTCGAACTCCTGTTTTATTTCAACGTCGCTCATCAAGGGGCGTTTTACTTCGCGGCTGCTTAGGCGGCAACCTTAACGAAAAAGCCCAAAGGTGAATACGCCGCCGACAGGTTCGGCCCAGTGCTCAATATGTACGCGTTTCCCGCTGGAACAGTGTTGCTTATGTACAGTGACATGCCGTAGATTGAGCCGATCACGCCGTTCTGCATTGCTCCCGGCTGCTCGCCGTACTGTGCGTACAGCGAAAACTGGGGAAGATACATGACGTCTCTGGCGTTGATTGGGTTAAGCAGGATGCTGTCGGGAATGAAGTTTTTGCCCTCGATCGCTGCTTTGCCAGCCAAGATGTCTTTGGTGCCAAGCCCACCGGTTATGGTGAACTCGGATCCCGTGGCGCCTAAGCTTTTGCCCGTTGCAGGAGTAGACGTCGCTGCGGCGGAGTCGAGAACGGTCATGCAGTCGCTGTCGATGGTGTAAGCCATGCGTCGTGCTAAGCGTCGCAGTTGATTCTCAATCACTGGAATGTAAAGGTCCTCGATGTTTTCCCGGCTGATGCGTTCGCGCAGACCCTTCTTGTACGGCGTAATTGTGATCGTGGTATAAGGCGTGAAGTCCATCTGAATCTCAGCGCCCTCGCCAACCTGGCTTATCGCAGCTGAGCGGCTGCCGTTTTCCTTAACGAAAGTAGCTGTTTTGCCAGCGACCAGCGGAAACTCAGCCAGCAATTTCTTGACGACAAGTGCGGGCATGCATAGCTCGATGATTTTGCGGTGAAGCGCGGGGTAAGCAACGCCTCCTGTGTCAACGAAAGTTAATGCGTCTCTAACGAAACTCATGTGAAGTCACCTTTGCTTAGGGTATGCAGTAGATCAAGGCGTAGATGACGGTGCCAGCCGTTGACGAAGCCGTTATTGCCCTGCCGATCCATTGCTCAGTTTTGTCAAGCTGCGCCTGCATGGCAGCGGTCGTGTAGGTGTCTGATGCGGGAGCCGCCATTGCGGCGACACCCTGAACTTGCCCGCTTGCGTCGCTTGCTATCCTCTGCGCCGTCGAGATGCTTCCTGAAGCCGTGACCCGCACTAAGCCTCTGCAGATAACCGTTATTGTTTTGCCTGCTGCGCCGCCTGTCAATGCCACGCCGATGACGTCTTTGCGTATGCCATCTGTTGGTTTTACCGCTGGGATGAAGCCTGGGTTGCTTATGTAGACAACTTGGCCTGCTGTGACGGTTGCTCCCGTGTCAACTTGCGCGCTGATTAGGTAGCGGTCACTTACAAGCGCGGTTGTTCCTTCTAAAGACATGCAAATTCACCTTTAATGGAAACCTGTGAGTTTCTTGTGTGCTTTGAGGAGGTCTTTGAACCAGTCGTAATTGCCAAGTGCATCGCGCTGCATCTCGTCCGCTGCCACTATGCCTTTGCCGCTTGCGTGTCTCGCCGAGTTGGATTGGGTTTCCTGCTTGTCGCCCTCGTCTTCGCCGTCCTGTTGGGGTTGCTGAAGCTGCTTTGAAAGCTCGCTTATTTTGCGGCTTAAACTGCGTTTGGTGGCTTTTTTCGCCACTGCGTCTTCAAGCTCAGAGACTTTCTTTTTGAGAGCTTCAACGTCGGCTTCCGAAGTGCTTGAGTTGGTTATTTGCTTTTCGAGGTCTTGTAGCTGCTGCATGAAATCTTCGTACGTTACCTGCTTCGGCTCCTCTTCGTCTGGCGCCACGTTAACTACGCCCTGTGCCTTATGTGGAGAAGCGCCCATCTGACTGTTATGTTCAGACAAGTGCCTCACCTCTCTTGCAAACAATTTGCTTTCAGGTTCTTGCGGCCTATGCCTAGAACCCACATCCTCGTTATCATTTTCTGATAACTGTGAATCCGCGACGGCTTTGACGATGGCGTCCCATTGGTCGCGGTTCATTGCGGCGAAGAAGCCGACAGGTTGAAACGCCGTTTCCTTGTACGCCGGGCTTGCCACGACGCTGAGCTCGCGGACTTTGGGTCGATGGATGATTTCCCAGGCGCCCGGGCACAGGTGAACGAGCATGCCTTCCTTACGGGTTGGCCGCTTGCATTTGCTGCACTCCACGTCGTCGCTGTCCACCTGAATGCTCACATGGGTCACGTAGCCGCGAAGAATCTTCTCAATCAAGCGTTCCTCGCCGACCTCAGCGCGGAAGAGCACGCGGTCGCCGTCCCGCTTCGCCTCTGAAACCTTGCCAACAACCATCAGGGCGCTTTCGGCGTGGTCAACCCTGAGCTGTGCCCCCGCCAGGCTGGACGCTACGTACTCTAGGTCCTGCTGGGGAACCTGCCATTTGTTGGCGTTCACGCTCGTATCGATGGCTACGCCTTCAATGTTGACAAGCTTCTCGCGCAGCGCGTACTGGGCGTTGACGCCGTCCTGAGCCTTAAAAGGCACAAAATAACGAAGTTCCATCCAAATCACCTTGCCTTCAACTTTGGAAATCAAACGCGGGTACTTGTTTGCCCTGAGCCGTGTAGACTGCTTCCTGCAAAGCGCGGAAGCTCTGCCAATCCCCAAGCAAACTGGGCTGCGCCTTCGCGGCGGCTTTTCTGGTTTGTTTATTCTGTTGTCTCATCCAAAACACCACTTTGATAATTCGATACTTTTGACGGCTTATTCGACGTTTGAGATTTGCATGTACGCATTCACAAATCTGCGGCGCCACTCGTCCCAAGCTTTGAAGTCAAGAAGCGTTCGGATTTCAGCTTTTAAATGCCCGTCAAGCCATTTCCGCACGGAATGGGCATCCTTAAAAGTGGTTTTTTCGAACATGTAATTTTGGATTTCCCACCTTTGCGACCCCTTGACTTTTCCAAGCGTTATTTTGACGCCTTTGCCCAGCTCCTTCACGCGGAACTTTTCAAACTTGTCAGGGTCAGCCACGCGGTAACGCCAAACATTTATTGCTTCTTCCAAACCAGGCATAATATCTTCTTCCCATCAGTTCATATTAATAAAGCATAGTAACCTTTAGTTTCCATTCTGAGAAACTTTTAAAATCGAATGCTTAAGGAAATTACTTTGCAATACAAATGCTTTACATGGTTTTTACTACAACAACGAATTTGTCAATATTGGTGACTATTGTAATTGCATCCGATTGAGCAGTAGTTAATTTCAAATCATAATCGGCTTGATTCCTCTTTTCCCTAAAATTCATGAATTTACTTGCAATAATCGGTTTCTGCATATTTCGCATTACAACAGGAAGGATTCGATGAAAGTTTATTCGGCATAGAAAATCAGGGTCCAACGAATTTAACTTAGCCCTTTCTTGAATGGTAAGTTGCCGGCCATATTGTCGCTCAATTTCTCTGATCAGGTCTAATGAATATTTCTTAATTACTAACTGTAGTGTTTCATGATATAAGGAATAGTAAGCTCTGCTTATGGCCGAGCGAGCCTCCTCTTCAGGAATTCCCGGGTTTGAGACCATCCGTTTTGCGAGAAGGAGGAATCGATCAGGAGTTATCAAATGCCTTACCTGCTATCAATTGTAACAGATAGTCGTTTTAGCGTTTTCTGGGTTATACCAGAAAAAGCGCATGTTAATAGCTCGTCAAATAAGTCATAGGTCTCTGACACTTGATCCTTGCTTACTCTAATCTCTACTTTTGGTTCGACCCAATCACTATACTCGGGATCTGTGAAGAGATCCACGCAAACATCTGCGGGAATTTTTCTAGCTGTTAGAAAACTAGAAATACGCTTTGCAACAAGTAATATTTCTTTTTTGTATTTAACAGCGCTCTTTTGGTGGACAATGAAGGTATCTGCCGTGTTTGTAATTTCGAATTTTAAGGTATCTGAAAGTGTCGGTAACATGAGGTCACCTTTTGTCGCGACGCCAATTGAAAGCCCTTGAAGTTTTACTGTTCCGGTTGGAGTACTTTGAGTTTCAAAAAAAATGTTGTTAGGTATTTCTTTCTCTTCACGCGCCTTAAACATTTCGGTAAGTCTTTGAAAGTGGTTTGTCGCTCCATTTAGGCGCGTGCCCTCAACGAGGACATTTGCTTCAGAATCTATGTTCAAATCAAAAAGCATTTGTGACGTTGCACTCATATTAAGAGCCTTCAATTTGTTCGATAATTCGAGGAATTCTTTTTTCAATAGTCTTGGCGAAATCCACTACTTCTTGAGTAGTTCCTCTAAAAACAACCTTTATTATATAGCTCTTGTTTGGGCTTGGATAAAGCGGTTCAATTATCAAATTTAGCCAATTTGTTGAAGTTGGATTCGATCCTTTTACAGTTAAACTCAAGTTTAAAGGTGCGAGTTCTTTTTCCAGTATTGAACCAATTTTGTCCAGCATCTTATCCTGAACTCTTAGAGAGTTGATTTTATCGAGTGGACTGTTTTTTGAATTTAGGATGTAGCTACCTAAAAACTCAAGGAATATCAGATTAGAAGGTTCCATACCGATTTCTTGATATGTTTTTTCCAAATCACCAAACGCGAGAAGGATATCTTTCAATGATGTTTCGCTTTCAATTCCAAGAACTCGTCTTTCAAGATTTACAAAAATGTCAATTGTCCCTTTTTTGGCTATTATGATTTGGGGGCCTTGAAGCTGCTGGACTAGGGTGTAACCCTTGGCTTCCAACGATTGCCTTACACCCCTATAATCGGGCTGCAACATCCACATAGCATTAAGAGACAGTTCAATAGGTTGAGCTTCTAAAGGCTCGGTTTCAGACATTAAATTGATCCCTCAGTCTCAATAGAAGTGAACGAACTGCTTTTATTAGCTTTTCCTAATTTTATCCAATCAATATGGTCATCACACCTTCAAAATTTTTCTGCACTATTTTTTAGCCAGTTGTAACGCCGAACAGATGCGCCTTCCTCCAGCCCGGCATGCTACTCGCCCCTCGCCTCTTTTTCGTTTAGCTGCTCCATGACGCCTTTGACGGTTTTCTGCACGATTTTTTCGCCCTCGCTTTTCGGCTTGGGCAACAGTTGCGGCAGCCCCTGATCCTCCGGCTCCGCTGGGTACCCGAGTTGCATGCGCGCTTCCGCCACGGTTATGATGCCGTTCTGCACCAGGTCGCTGACGAATTTGGCTTTGTCCTCCACCGTTGCTTCCCAGATCGGTCGCCACTGGACCTTGGGGATTTCGACGCCTTCGCCGAACTCATCCTTGACCAGCTGCTTGAACAGAACCGTTTCCAAAACGTCGCCCACGATTTCCTGAAGCATCCGAAGGCGGGTAACGTACTCCTGCATTACGACGTCGGCTGTGGCACGGTTGGTTCCCTGACTTTCTCCTAAAAATATCTTCGGAACGCCAAGAACCGCCTCGCGCTGCTTGTAGAGGTAGTCAAGCCAGAATTGGACGTTGACGTCTTTAGTCAGGCTTGGAAGCACGTCGACGGTGACGTCTCCGCGGACGAAAACGTCGGTGGCTGCTTTGCGGTCTCGGAAGGCTTCCATAAGTGTCTGGATCTGCGCGTCGCTGAAAGGCCGCTCCGCCGTGCCCGCTTTTACGATGAGCATCGGCTTGCTGTAGGTGTGGCAGATAACCGCCATGTCATCCTCGAACTGGTCGATCAGCGCCTGGGTTTTGAGCAGCGGACGCAACAGGCTCGTGCCGTAAGACCATTCGTACCACCAGCTTTTGGCACCCCACATGAAATGCACCATGTCTTGAGCCGTGAAAACCACGGGCGGCACGGTTAGAAGCTGGATGTAGCCGAAGACGTTGCCGTAGGCGTCGCGTCTGGGGCGCATGTAAACTGGGTCGAGGGGTTTTAGCCAGGTGACTTCGCCGCTGGTTTCGTCCCGGCAAATCTCCAGATAAGCGTTGCCGAAGACAAGCATGTCCGTTGCTGCGATGCGCAGGATGCGCAGGATGTTTTGTTCGTCCAGCCAGTCGGTGAGCCACTCGCGGACCGCGTTGTCGCCGCCGTTGAGTTCGAACCCGTTGCTGATTGCCAAGTTCACGGTGACGTCGACGGCTGCCTTGATGTACGGGGTGAAAGTGTACAGGTCCTTGTACTTGGGCAAATCCTCAATCGGCGTTGCTCCCCAAATGCGATCCCAATACGAGTCATAAGGAGAAGTTACAAAGCCAGCGCCCGAACCCTTAAGCAAATAGCGGTTAACGTACCCGTAGAGCATCTCATCCTTCTTCCAGCTAAGAGGCACCTCCTCCTCAATCTGGCGCTTGCTAACGTTGGGCGGCACCTGCCTCTCCGCTTTAAAGCCCAGCCGCGCCTGCAGCTTTTGGAAGCTCTCGCTGATTTTTTCAGCAACAAAACTCATATTTTGATGCACCTCAAATTACCATAACTTTGAAATCCGCTTAGTGTGGTAGCATTGCTGCTCCTTTTCCCGGCAGCGGCGACTGCACCGCGCTCAGGCAAGCGAGTGCCATGCTCCAGAATACGTCGTCGTGTCCTCCGTCGGGGTGGCTAAACCGCAGGTGCCCAGTTTTCATAAGCATGAATTTTTCAACGTTGAGTTCAGCCGTCAAGTCCACGTCGTCGAGCCTTTTGGCGGGGACGTAGGGGATTTTTACTTCGCCGTTTCGCATTTTTTCCCGAAGGATCGTCGCCATCTCCTCCTTGGACTGCACGGTGAAGGTGACGCCTGTGACGCCTTGGATGCCGCTGCGGACCATGTCCTCGGTCACATAATTTCCCACGCCGGTGACGTCCGTGTAGACGCTGCGGATGGTTCTCCAGCGGTCCTGCAGGCTCTTGACGTAGCCGATGACGCTGGCGTACTCCGAGTGAAGGGGAAAGCGATGAACGTGAACAACCCGCAATTGGGAACCCAGCTTTTCCATGACCAGCACGACGCTGAAATCCTGCTCTTTTCCCAAGTCGACGCCGACGAAGAATTCTCCCGTGGGTTGGGCCATGAAATCGTGGGGGGCAAGCTGACTATCAATGCAGCTGACGATGAGGCTCTGGGTTAGCCACGCGTCTATGTCTTCCACGAACTCAGCCATGAACTCGCGTTGGAAACGGTCGATCGGCAGTTGGCTCCGCATCTCGTCGATGAAGCCCTGCTTGATTAAGCCGGCTTTGACGACTTCTTCGCAGGTTATGGTGTGCTTGCTGAATTCGCTTGCTTGGCACATGCGGTAGTAGACGCTGTCCTTGCTCCAAGGCGTGCTGCTCGCAACCAAGGTGCCGTCCGTCGTGCTCAGCATGGGGTAGAGAACGTTGTAGAAGACCAACTTGTCATCCTTAAAGAAGGCAGTTTCATCCGTTATAATTTGATGCGCCGCATAACCCCGAAGAAGCTGCGGGCTGTTAGGTAAGGCGACGATTTTGCTGCCGTTTCTGAAGCGGATGGTTGTGCGCTGCATCTTGCCGACGAGCGCCGCGCGTTTTTCCTGTGGCAGAGCCGCGAGGAAGTCTTGGATGCGGTCGCTCATAATCATGCTTTGGCGGAGGGTGGGAGCCACAATCAGGGTCAACGTCTTCGGGTAGGCGCATGCGAACCAAATCGCGCGCAGCGCGATGCAGGTGGTTTTGCCTGCTTGCCTGCTCCACCGTACCACGACGCGTTTTGCCCGATCCCGGAGAAGGCCAGCCTGGTAAGGTAAGACCTGAAACCCGAAAAATTCTTGGGAGAAAAGAACCGGGTCTTCAGGCACAATTAGGCGGGAGAACGCTTTTTCAGGTGCCTCCTGACTTTCCTGGCAGCACCCCACCATCCGCCGCAACCGCGAACGCTGAAGCTGCTTCACCTAAAACCGCCTCCTACTTCCAAAACCCCAAAAATTCGCAAGTCTTTTATTTAAACAACCGCTTACTCCCAATAAGAGAGATACAGATTGCGAAAACCCGCCTACACACTCTTAATGCTGACTATTGTGGTTCTTGGGCTCATCTTTATCGGCAATGTGCCTATCGGCAATGCCCAGAAATGCACAAACGTCAGTGGCATAATTAGCCAAGACACAACTTGGACGCCCTCAAATAACCCCTACAACTTCACAGGGGATGTAACAGTAGCGAGCGGTGTCACATTGACCATTGAACCAGGCACCGAAGTGTACCAATTTGTCGGTGTCGACTCATACATTGCGCCAGACGATTCTCGTCTCCATACACTTAATGTAAATGGCACGTTGCATGCCGAAGGAACCGACAAGGATTTAATTGAATTTGGAAACGTCAACATAGGCTTTGGGTCGTCAAGTCAGAGATGGAACTCTCAATCTTCCTCTGGCTCCATATTGCAATATACTGCAGGTGAGCATGCAGTTGGAACAGACAACGCATCCCCGAAAATAGATAATAACAATATGCTCACTATTGGTGTTTCTGGCGGCTCGCCCATAATCTCCAACAATGTAATCGTAACTGAAATGGACATCGAAGCTGGCTCCCCTATCATTTCGAATAATACAATTACTGCTGAATCTGGAGGTTACCCAACAGAACTTCCTGCCGTCAATTTTGAGGGTCAAAATTCTGCGTTATTTTACGGGAATCATGTCACTGGAGATTTGTCGGTAAGCGCAGGGTCGCCTGTGATTGAGAACAATTTCATCAGCGACGGCTTAGTTGTCCTGAGCGCTGGGTCGCCTTGTGTTGAGAACAACCTTATTCAATATGGCGGCATAACAATTTACGGCGAAACAAACCCAGTTATCGAAAACAACACTATCGCCGCCTGCACTATCGGAATAAACATTTACGACTCAAGCGGCTCCCCTGTCCCCACCATAGCCTACAACAACTTTGAACAGAACAGCAAGTACAACATTTACTTGGGGCAACAGGGCAATTACAGCTCGACCGCACCTAACGTTAATGCCGCGAATAATTGGTGGGGAACAACTGACCTCTCAGTAATCAACCAGACGATCTACGACCATAAAGACAACTTCAACGTGGGCACGGTAACCTTTACGCCGATCTTAACCTCGCCAAACACGCAGGCAGCGCCTAACCCGAACGCGCCCATACCGACGCCTAATCCCCAAACGACCAGCCAACCCAGCCAACCCACAACCACGAACCCGCCAACGTCAACCTCAACCCAAAGCAAAAATGGAAATTCAACGCTCAGCCAGACCAGCCTTTCAGTTGTTATCGGTGTCCTGCTGGCGGTGATTTTCGGGTTGATAGCAGCAGTCGTCGTTTTCTGGCGCAGATCAAAACTGCCCAGGACCAAAGCGGGAATTGAAGCAACCTAAAAGTCACCCCTGATTACGTTAGAAAACATTTGCTTTGCACTTTCTACGTATAAAACTGCAAAGCAATTTATCATAACTTTTATATGAAAAACCATTTATTCCTAATTGTTATGGGAATTATTGGTAAGAGTTTCACATTAATTCTGATTTTTATTATGCTTGTTTCAAGCCTAAGTTTAACGGTGGTCAGAACTGTATGTGCGCAAACTGGGGTTACTACCCCCTCTGCGCCAGACTTTGGAGTAAAATACCAAATCTTTTCTGTCAACATACCGCCGGTTTATGGAGTAGACCCCTCGACCGGGAAAGCAGTGATTACTAAGGCAGGATACACTGTAGTAGATGAAGAAGTTTGGGTGAACATTATGAATCAACCTTTTGTTCCCTATAATGAATCAAGTGGGAACAGTATACAGTTGTTTTATAACATAAGATGGAAAGAGCCTAGCAATAACTCTTGGATAATTCTCCCCAACTACTTCAGATTAACTCAAAGTGACAGCGAATACACAGCTATTCCCTTTGATTTCAAGGGAAATTACCAAGCAGGTTTGAATGCAATAGACATTCCCATCGGCAGTGAAACGGATTTCCAAGTCGAAGCAGCCATAGGATACTACACAGCAGACAATGGTTTTGTCGGCAAAACAAGCGGTTGGACAAATCCCCAGTCAATACAGCATGCGGGTAACTACACTATACCGAGTCCTAGCTCATCTCCTTCATCGACAGCCGCAAACCCCTCCAATTCGCCTTCAATAAACCCAACAGAAACAAGCCAGCAATCAGGAGCGTTTCTGGGTCTTGATTGGGAGAAAATCGCTATAATAGTACTAAGCACGGCAGTCATTGTTTTGGGCGTTACCTTGGTGCTTTCACATAGGAAGAGCAAACAATTTCATTCGTCCAGTTCAGAAAACAAAAAGCCATTGGTTTAAATGTCTGAATGAACCAATGGTTGATTCAACTCGGACATCGGCTCGAGAGCAAGCCTGGATAACGAAACCTCAACCAACAGTGACGGTTTACGGCTTCACTTGATATACTTGCTAAATTCACCGTTTCATATTGGCATCATTGTAGCCGTTTGCTTTAGCTTTTATTGGCGTTTTTTAAGTGTGAAGGAGCCATTCCACGAGGTTGTAATGGGAGCGGTGCAAGCGTCTAATTGCGTGGAATCGCAGCCTTGGTTATGGTTGGCGTTTAGCGGCGTTTCTGAGAAGAATTCACAGGCGAAGGTAAAGCCTTCTTTTGCCTGACCGCTTTTTTCTTTGAGGCAGATTTTGACTGCGGGAACTTTCAACTTCATCATTTTTGCACTTTCAAGCTTTTGATTATTTTGATTGCGTTTAGTCTGGGCGTCATGAACGGGAATTTGGGGAGCCGCTGTCAAGGTAGGTCGGGAAGCGCGTGGGAACCGCAAAAAGCAGGGTGGACAGTTTTCGCCGCCTGTCCCGATGCAGCGGAACCAAACGCGCTTGCCGACACATTGCTTGAGGGGCAACCTGGCAAAACATGCCCAAAGCAAAAACGGCGAAATAGGCGCCTCAGGCACAGCAACGCTCAAGGGAGCTTTTTTCAGGCGCCCCCAGGCTTTCTCGGCGGCTCCCAGCATCCAAACACGCGCCCGCATCCGCCCCGGTCTTCTTCAGCATGGCTTCCAGCTGGTCTAGGTCTTTGTCGATTTGTCGTTCGTCTAGGCCTTTTGCGATGGAGGCGATGATTTGGGCGGTGTAGGCGGCGATGCGGGTGTAGCTTTGTCGTTCGGCTACTGTTAGGGGGCGCTGTTTGCCTTTTTCGTCCACTACGTACTTGACGACGCCCCGGGCGTAGTTGCTGCTGATTTGGAACAGCTCCTCCAGCTGGGTGAGGAGTTTGCGGCGCGTGTGCTGGGTGTCAACGTGCAGGATGCGGCGCATCTTGGTCACGCGGCCGCTGACTCGCCTATCAAGACTTAATCTATGAGGCATGTTTTTCACCCGAGGGGGGAGGGGGTCTAGTATTAGTGACAAAATTCCAACACAAATATGGGTTTTTAACATGAATCCCTGGCTTGCAGGCTGCCCGTGCCCCGAGGATCAATCAGAACCTCGCCCCGCTCAACATCAGGAACCAAATGAACCTCAACAGGCTCAGCAAGCCGAGCCAGGACGTCGATGCGGGTCATCTGGGAGACGGCTTCGCCCAGCGCTCGGTCGTAGAAGCTGCCGCGAAGGATTATGCCGCGGATTTTGCGCTCCAAAAGTTTCT
>Ga0187880_1000427_pt1 | contig 35869 bp, 30 predicted proteins | sample June2016WEW_19_4_FD_132998 | JGI IMG/M metagenome (GOLD analysis project Ga0187880, IMG submission 132998) | Peatland microbial communities from SPRUCE experiment site at the Marcell Experimental Forest, Minnesota, USA - June2016WEW_19_40 | ecosystem: Environmental > Terrestrial > Soil >... | reverse complement strand
TCGATGGTCGGACGCACCTTACGTCAGGAATTGGAATTGGCGTTCGGAGTGCTCGGCCGCGATGTTGACGACAACGCAATCGATCGGATGACCGATTGGTTTGACCTCGCGCCGTTGTTGGATCGCGACTATCGTCAGTTTTCCGGTGGGGAGCAGGTGCGGGCGGCTCTGGCATGTGTGCTGGTGAAGGGTCCTGAGGTCGTTGTCACCGACCAGGTGGCCGATCAAATTGATCCCGAATTTCGCCGAAAGGTATCTGCTATCTTTGAGGACTGGGCACGTGAAGATGGGGGCGTCCTGGTGCAATTCGCGACCGCAATGCGCGATGGCTTTGGAAACCAAGCCCGGCATTGCGCATTCCTTACGGGCCAGGAATTGCTAACCGGCACATCCCAAGAGTGCTGGCCCCGACTCGGGCAAGACGGGCCGATTCTTTTGGGTGGTCCCATGCGACTGGGTGCCCTCCTTCAGCAGAAAGGCCTGGCTGTGTTTGACTCAATGCCTTGTGAAGCAGAAGTTCTGGCTTCTGCATTGACGCCCTCGTCCCAATACATGACCCCCTTCGTGACGCCTCCATCCGGTACTGGCACGGATTGGCTCACCGCCAGAATCTACGAGTTCGCCTATCCGGGAGGGGCGTTTCATTTGCGAGATGCCGTACTCAGGGTTCCGGCCAAGACGCTTTGTGCCGTTCTCGGTCCCAACGGAGCGGGCAAGACGACCCTGTTGAAGTGCCTCGCTAATCTGGTCGGCCCGTGGAAAGGGGCCGTTTCGATTAACGGGCGTGACTATGATACCAAGTTGTCGCTTCCCAAAACGGCGCGTCTCGCGCTCTACTGCTTTCAGAATCCGGATGACCAACTCTATAGATCCACGGTTGCCGAGGAGTTGGTTGAGTGTTCCCGGAACGCTGGTGGTTCAAGCGCTCTTACAAGCGATGACCTTCAGTTAGCGGAGTCGTTTGGGCTCATGGCCTATTTGGAAGCGTCACCCTTCGAGCTCCCCTTGTCTCTGCGCCGTCTGCTGGTTACGGCGAGTTGTCTGATCGCCCGGCCCCCCTTGCTGTTGCTTGACGAACCGACGGCATGGCTAGATGGCCAGCAGAAGATCGCACTTGCAGGCGCCCTGTCGGCCTTTCTTCGCAAAGGGGGATGCGCTCTCGCGGTTTCTCATGACTTGGACTGGGTCAGTACAGCCGCTTCCCAGCTCGTTTTCCTCGCCAACGGGAGAATTGTCCAGCGCGTTGAATCATCGGTGCTGCCCGCCTCCCAGTCACTGCCGTATCCGCCAACGTGTTTGGAGGTGGCGGAGCACTTGGCGGGTTTCCCGAGATTGTGGCGTGAGGAGGAATTTCTTCGTCGCTTGCACCATGCCTAAGACTCCTAAACTGCTTTCAACGGATTCCGGACGCGTTTGGCAGCGAATGCCGCCTCGTTTGATTCCCGCCACACTCCCGTTGCCGGAAGAATTCATGGCTGCGGCGCGCCTCTCCGCCCGTGTGCTGGACCTCGGGTGCGGTGTTGGTTCGGCTGCCAGAGAGCTGCCGACGGAATCCTTCGCGGCTTGGGTCGGTTTGGATATCAACCCTGCGGCCGTTGCCACGGCAAAGAAGGACTTACAACCGAACACTAAGTTTCTAGTTCACGATGTCCGTCAGCCGTTGCCAGACGTTGGGGCTTTTGACCTTTTTCTCTTTAAGGGTGTTTTGACGTGCCTGCCCACGCATCAGGAGCAGTTGCAGGTGCTGCACCACGCCACCATGCATGCGGCGAAAAGGCGCGTGTTCGTCGTCGTCGACTTCCTTCAAAACTGGGACCTTCGGATTTACCGGCGGCGTTATGAACGCGGTCTCCGGGGTGGGCTGGAGAGGGGAACGTTCTTGGCGCCTGACGGAGAGGCTTCGTTGCGAGGCTATCTCGCTCACCATTTCGAGTACCCTGAGTTGATTCGGCTTCTCACGGCGGTGGGGTTGAGGTTAGTCTGTTGCCGCGATGTCCCGGTGCGCACGCGGACCGGGAATGAAGCGCGGGGTTTTGTGCTGATAGCGGAATAAAGAAATGGCAAGGTCCAGCATCACGGCAGTCGGAAGAGGCACCGCTGCGGTCTCCGGACCGGCAGCAAAAGCTTGCCGGCCGGACGCAAAAGTGATGGACCAAGCGTGGATTGACTTCTTTGATCCGAACCATGACGGTATTGTTGAGCATCCTTACGGCGATCTTTACCGAATGTGGCTGATCAACCCGACCGTCGTACAGGTCGCTTTGGGCGCAGCGCGCAAGAAGGCTGGAGAAGCTGACCTGACGAGCCTTGACCTCGGCTTAGCCGTGCAGGGGCAGTGTTTCAGTCAGGACTTCAGGCAAGGACTGCAGTTGGAGAAGCTTGAACGGTGGCACGCCGACTTGCTGAAGGAGATTGGCGATTGGCGGCCATTCAAAGACCTGACCATTCTCGACCTTGGTTGCGGCGTTGGGTATCTGGCCCCAATTCTGACGGGACTAGGCGCAGACTACTATGGTGTGGATCGGTCTACAGAGTTGGTAAGGAGAGCGGCGGCTTGGTGGTCCTCCTCCTGCAATAAGCGCGCTTCATTCCTGGAGTGCGATCTTGATTCAATACCTGCGGAGCCGGTGGGAGCGGCGGACAAATTGCGCGCTCTGTGCGGCGGCCGGGTGCCTGACCTCGTGCTTGCCATCAATTGTGTTGAGTATTTGAGGAAGCCGGAGTTGCTTCTGTGCGCCGTGCGCCACTTACTTGCGCCGAAATATGCGACCGCCTCAGCATTTTTTGTCAGCATCAACCCGGACTATTACGTTCAACTTCGGCACCAACAGACCGTCGAGCGTCCCTTCCTGCGGGAGCCAGCGGAAATCATGATTGCGTGCCTAAACCGGGCGGTCGCTATAGAGGAATGCAACCTGTTGGGGCGTTTCAAGCTCTGTGAATTGCTCCGCGACGGCGGGTTTGTGATCCTGCAAGAGGGATTCCTCAGTGTGCCGCCAGGCGGCGATGCCGAGCTGAAGCGCCATTACGAGCATGGGTGCGAGGCGGTGAACCTTGGGTTGGCACCCTTCATCAGCTTCGCTGTGAATCCTCTCCCCGTCGGAAGACGGCCAGCGGAGACGGAGTGGGGTCAGATTCGCTCCAGATCAGTGCTGAGGTACCTAGAAGACTCGGATTCGCGGTCGCATGACCCAAGGCTACTGAAGAGGATCAGGGCTGAAGGCGTAGTCATTACTTTGCAAAAGTCGGAGCGCTTGTTGGCGCGCCATAATCTTGGGGGTCGTCTTTACATTGTCGTGAAGGGCCAGTTTTGTGCGCCCGTAGCGCCCGAAAATGTGTTCAAGCCTTACGACCTGTTCGGCGAATTAGAGGCGAATTTTTGCATCGAGCCGAGCGGGGTGCGCTACGGATATTACGTCAACGACGTTGTGGCAATGGAGGATGGCTCCGCTGTCTTCGTGATTCCCACACCGCTTGCCACGGAGCTGGTCGGGCCAAGATCCAGCCTGCGCGCTGAGCTGTTTGCGAAACTGCGGGACAATGTGATGTTGCGCAACGCGCGGCTAACGCTTCGGGCAGCGCGCGAGAAACCGTTGTATAAAGCGTCGCCTAAATGGGAGGAGTTTGGCGGCGTGAACCAGCGCCATAAGTTGAGCTCACGAGCCAGCGGTTTCTTCTTTCCGAGCATTTCCGGAAATCCTTTCAGCCAGATCAAGAACTTCGGCAAATACGAGTTGGGTCGTGTTGCCGGGGCGCTCTTGGAGTTGCAGGAGATCGAGCACAGGGTGTTCCGGCGCTGTTCTTCGGCACATTGCGTGTTGGTCGACACGAAGACGCTTAGAAAGATAGCGGATCTTACCGACGATGACATCAATATGTATATCCGCGCTCTACATTGGCTGGGTACGATTGATGCGTTCGTCCCTGCGGGAACAATCTGTGGAGCCGAGGTGGCCGCTGTGGTCGGACAGCATTTTAAAGGCTTGGTACGGGGAAACGCGGATTGGGAAAGGGCGACGAAGAATGCGATTGACAGGTGGACGGGACACGCTCATTCGAAAAGCTTTTGGTCGGGTAAAGAACCGTCTGACGATCCAATGACTGCCAAGTTTCACGACGTTGTTGACCAATACCGTGAACAGCGGGCCGATGGGAACGCCTTTTGTGACCTGCTTCGTCAGGCTCTGACAGCGTTGGCTCACGTGAACTACCTGCTGTTCGATAAAACACCTAATTTCTTTATTGTTCGGGATCTGCCCTTGCTCCGGTCGCTGGCCTACGATCCAGAGCCGGTCCTAAATCGGAACCTGTTTGCGCGAGCTTCTAGCCTGTGCCGGGGTGCCGAGCAGATTGGCAGCCCGTTGCCACCGTTGGAGAAGTTGGCAGAAAAGGCGCGTGACACCGGCACGCTTGGCAGGTTGCAATTCTATGGCGCGGCCCTGTGTCAATTCATAGCAACTGACATCGAGAGGTACAGTGGGGCGCTGTGTTACTCGACTGGCGTTGCCACGCATCACGTGCCAACCGTTCCGGAATAGACGTGGCAGAGCGCCTCATACTCCGGTTTCTAGGCTGGGGCGCGCACGGCCGGTGGCGGCCGGTGCGACCTGTTTGGGAACGGGGGTCAGGATGCATTGTTTTGCGGCTTTCGCACAGCGTGCTTTTCTGCGATGAATGGGGCACCCGCGCCGTCCCCTAGAACTCCACCACGCGGCACCGCTCATCCAGCCGCCGTATTGTCATCTCCAACTGCTCCGGTAAGAACACCCGCCTCGCCCCGGTAAGGTATCCCACCAGATACGTCGCGTTCATTACCTTCACAGGATAGTTGCCCTTCGTCTTCACGTACCAGCCTGGCACGACTATCACCGGCTGAACCACCAGGTTTTTCGGCCCGAACCCGGCCAGAAACTCGCGCACCCAGCGCGCATTTCTTTTTGCATCAACTTCTCCCGCTGGGGTGGCCGCTCCTTCCTCTCCTCCCTCCGCCGCCTTTTCAGCCAGAACAGGCCCCAGAAACTGCCCAGGACCAGCGCACAGGCCACCAGCGAGCCAGGCGCTTGTGCCAGGCAACGTCGTTCCAGAGGCGGGCAAACTGCGGATGGGTAAAGTTCGACGTGCAGTTGAAACGGTAGCCATGCTTGGCGCCCAGCCCGGCGCAGATCTCACCCGACTCTTTAATGATGTCCCAGCTCAGCGCCGGATGATCCAGCCAGTTGATCGTGCCCCAACATTCGGTGTTGCCGACCGGCTTCTGGTGACGGCGTCCCAGGTCCGCAACCTCCGCCATGTTGTGATCCATCCGATTCCCGGTGAATCCCCGGTGTAATCTTCAGGGATTGCCCCGGTTGGATTTAACCCATGCGGGGCGATACAGTTTGCCGATGGATAGCTACATTCGATGGTGGGAATCCGAGTGGTTCAAAGAATGGGAGCGCCTCGCACTCCACAGGAGCTGAGTGCGAAGGCGGACGGGGTGATGGCAGTCGCTTGGATTCATGGCATGGCTGACGGGTCTGCCAGCGGTGGTGTTCGACCGGATTGCTGAATCTGCGCCAGCTTCGCGCTGAGTTCCTTCACGGTTTCCGGGTGCGCAGCGGCAACATTGTTGGTCTCACCCGGGTCGGTTGACAGGTCAAATAGAGCGCCGGGCGCGGCAAAGGTTACCTGCTTCCACGGCCCGAGTTGGTCCTGAACCGGACCGGGAGGGATAAACTTCCATTGGCCCTGGCGCAAGGCGATGCGATTGGCGTACTCGACCACGTGATCGCGTCCGGTCTTCGATTGGCCAAGCAACGCCGGCAGGACATTCAGGCTGTCAGGCATGGTGGCAGGGTCGGTTTCTGTCCGGTGAGCGCCGCCAATGAGGCGGCGAGATCCACCTGGTCAACCAAGGCATCCGAGACGCCGGGCTGCACGTGGCCCGGCCAGCGCACGATAAAAGGAATGCGGGTGCCACCTTCGAACAGGCTGTATTTGCCGGCGCGCAGCGGGCCGGCGGGTCTGTGGCTGCCGACCTTTTCGTTTGCGCCATCCTTGTAGCCGTCGTCCAGCGTCGGACCATTGTCACTGCTCAGAATGACCAGCGTGCGGTCGGTGAGTTTCAGTTGGTCGAGCAGGTCGAGAATCACGTTTACGCACGCGTCGAATTCCACGATCGCATCACCCCGAGGCCCCATGCTGGTCTGGCCGACAAAACGACGGTTCGGCACGCGCGGCACATGGATGTCATGCGTGGCAAAGTAAAGGAAGAAAGGCTTGTCTTGCGAGCGTTTGATGAATTCGACGGCATGCTGGGTGAACTGCTCCGCCATGTCCTCGTCCTTCCACAACGCCGATTGGCCGCCTTTCATGAAGCCGATGCGTCCGATGCCGTTCACGACGGCGTTGTTGTGGCCGTGGCTCCAGTCCAGCTTGAGCTTGTCCCGAATGCTGACGCCGGTTTCCTCGCCGGGATAGGCCTCGTTGTAATTCACAAACATCGGGTCTTCCGCCATCAACCCCACCACGCGATGGTTTTCAATATAGACGCACGGCACCCGATCGCCCGTGGCGGCCATGATGAACGCATAATCAAAACCCACTTCCAACGGGCCGGGTTTGACTTCGCCGTTCCAATCGGCCTTGGAACCGTATTCACCCAATCCGAGGTGCCACTTTCCCACGACGGCGGTGGCGTAGCCAGCTTTCTTTAAGATCGAAGGCAGTGTGGCGCGGCCGGGTTTGATTATGAGGGCGGCGTCGCCTGGCAAGACACCCGTGCCCTTCTGGCGGAAGGCATATTCACCGGTCAGGAGCGAATACCGCGACGGCGTGCAAGTCGCCGAGGAACAGTAAGCGCACGTGAAGCGCAAACCCTCTTTGGCGAGCCGGTCCACGCTGGGCGTCTGCACCGATGTCGCTCCGTAGCAACTGAAGTCGCCATACCCGATGTCATCGCCGTAAATATAAACGATGTTGGGCGTTCCCGTGAGGTTCGTCTCGGTCGCCGAAGCGCTAAAGTTGAAGCTCCAGCCGGCCACGACGAAACACAAATGCACGAGCCAGGACTTCATCATAACGAGCACTCGCCTAGAGATAAGACGAACCGGGTCTCCCTGGCAATAGATATAGTCCCAGCCGCTTTGCAAAGGGCAGAATTCGGTTATATTCTCCCAAACCTAGAGAATACCAATGAATCCATCGCTTACGCTTTGCCTGGCCGCGCTGCTGCCGGCCCTCACCGCCTCAGCCCAGGATTGGGCCAAGGCCCGTCTCGATAAATCCCCGCGCCACCTTGAGTGGGTGAAGGTCAAACAGGGTCAGCGGGAGGTCAACTGCTTCGTGGCTTATCCCGAAGTGAAAGATAAAGCCACGGCAGTCATTCTGATCCATGAGATTTTTGGCCTGACCGACTGGGTCCGCGACGTAGCCGACCGGCTGGCCGAAGCCGGCTACATTGCCATAGCGCCCGACCTGCTTTCCGGCACGGCCCCGGGTGGCGGCGGCACGGCGGAGCTTGGCGGTGCTGATGCCGTGCGCAAGGCCATTTCCTCACTCCCGCCCGAGCAAATTACCGCCGACTTGACTGCCGTGGCCAATTACGCAGCTCAGTTGCCGGCCTGCAACGGCAAGCTGACGGTGGGCGGCTTTTGCTGGGGCGGCAGTCAGACCTTCCGCTTTGCTACAAACGATAAGCGCCTGAAGGCAGCCTTTGTCTTCTACGGCACCGCCCCGGAAGCCGAGCAGGAACTGGCCCGCATCGCCTGTCCGGTCTATGGTTTCTACGCCGGCAACGATGCGCGGGTCACCGCCACCGTTCCCCAGACAACCAAGTTGATGACCAAAGTCGGGAAGGAGTACGAGCCCAAGACCTACGACGGTGCCGGCCACGGCTTTATGCGGGCGGGCGAGGCGCCGGACGCCAGCACGGCCAACCAACAGGCCCGCGATGCCGCCTGGCGGCGCTGGCTGGAATTGCTAAAGAAGGTCTGACCGGGAAACCGCAGCCTCAATCGAAATCTGAGCAACTGAGGAAGTAGTGGCAGCGCGGGCAGATTAGCTTGCACTTCGCTTCGGCTTTAAGAATCATGGCTGGGACGCATTCAGCGGCAGACGGTAAAACGCGGCCTCCTGATCGTTACGAACCAGCAGCAGATCACGGAGCAGCGCGGGATTATTCCAGGTCTTGCCTTTGAGAGCCCGGAAGCGGGCTCGTTCCCGGGGTCCTTGCGGGCTGATTTCCACCAGCGCAACATCACCCGACTCGGCCTGAATGAGCAGCAGGTCATCCACCAGAAGGATCTGGCCGTGGCCGTAACGGCCATCCTTCCACTCCCGGTTTCCCTGCTCAAGGTTCACGCAGGCGAGGACTCCATCGTCGAGCCCATACACGTAATGGCCCCGGCGGACGAGGTTGGTGAACTTGGGTTTCAAGCTGCGATTCTTCCAAAGCGCCGTGGCCGACCAACCTCCGGCCGCGGAGCGCTCGATGTTCAGCATCACGCAGCCGACGCCGTAGCCGGCGGCGATGAAAACCCGATTCGTATCGACCACCAGCGGTTGAGTGGCTTTGGCGAACTCGTCTGGCCATGGGTATTCCCACAGGATTTCGCCATTGCGCAGGTCATGTCCGGTGACGCTGTGGCCGTTGACCATCACGATTTGCTCCTGGCCGCACACGGAGGCCAGGAGCGGCGAACAGTAACTGGCTCGGTCGCGGCCCGCCTGCCAGACGGGTTTGCCCGTAGCAGCCTCGTAGGCGAGGAGCGTCTTTTCTCGCTGTTCTCCGCCGGTCACCACCACCAGATCTTGCGCCAGCAAGGGGGAACAGCTCTTGCCCCAACTGAGGTTGGACAGATGGTTCTCACCCAACACGTCGCGGGACCAGATCAACTTGCCAGTGGCCTCCTCCAGACAATCCAGGATGCCCGTTGCCCCCATGGCATAGACACATCCCTGGTGAAGCGTCGGCGTGGCACGCGGCCCATCTCCGCCCAGCGTCTCGCTAAAACGAACGCGATTAGTGTGTGCCCACAGCGCGCGGCCGGTCGGCAATTCGTAGCAAACGATCAACTCATCCTCGCGCCGTTGCTCCTGCGTGATCGCATGTTGGCCTGATACGGCGAATGCCGACCACCCCAGGCCGATCGGCTGGCGCCAGATCGCTTTCGGGGGCGAGCGATCCCAGTCGCACCGCAGCGGAATGCCGGTGAGTATTCCCGAGCGATCCGGCCCGAGAAACTGGGGAAAGGCACCCTCCGGCAACGGCACCGCTCCGGCAGGTTGCGCCGGCGATGCAGCCTCCGGTTCCAGCTTCAACGCGCGTGCCGGCCCTTCTCGCCGGGGCGACCATTTCCAGACCAGTCGCGGAATCCCGGAACCGCCGATAGATCCTTCCATTCGAGTGAACCGTTGCACGCCGAAGTAAAGGCCTGCGAGAAAGCCGGCGCTGATCAAGACCAGGAGCAAACGGGTTCTCCACCGCAGCCCCGTCAAGAAGATATACCAGAGGCCGAGCAACAGGGCCGTCAAGAGGCCTATGCCAATCAGGATTGGCTCAATGAAGGGGACTTCGCGGGAACGCAAGTAAACGGAGGCTGCCCCGGCCAAAACGAGCACGGTCGCTGGCATCCACCAGCGCATTTGACGACGATTAGGATTCTGATCTCCGGTGTGCGTTTCGAGGTTCACATTCTAAATTTCAGGCCCAGCTCCGACAACAGGGTGCTCTCCCATGAGCTCACATGTTGGTCACTGGTCATCATCTGTTGAACCGCCCCATACACCTGCTTCTGCTGGCTGCGCGTGGTGAACGCGTCTGCGAGCAACAGAGCTTGTTCTTTGGCTTTCTGGATGGATTGAGCGAACGGGCGCATACGGGTTACTGCCGCATCAAATTCGCGCTGGCGATCAAATTCTTCAGTGTGTCCGAATGCCGTGAGCAATTTCTGCAACTGCTCGTCTTCAATCGTGGTCAGGTGGCCGTCCGCATACATCGCCAAGACCAGAAGCTCGAGTAGTGCCCGTTGTTGGGCGGCTGAAAAGCCATTGAGGCCAATGTCCATTCAAGGAAGCTGCCGGATATTGAAGATGATTTCAAGGCTCAGGGCTCAGGTTCCGTGGAGCAGGCGCAACGGGAGCGACCGGCAGGGGCCAGCGGAGCCGCACCAGGGGATAGTAAATTCGCGCGAAAGGGGGATCTCAGAAATGGCGCTGCGACTTGCTCGAGGTCCGCGAGCTACGCCGACCCCGTCAGTTTCTTCAGGTCGGCGCGGACCGTTTGGTAGGTGGTCGAGTAGGCCAGGACGTTCGGGTCGGGCTCGATGCTCCAGCGGAGGCAGGCTTCGCGGTAAAGGTCCGGCCACCAGTTGCGGTGCTGAGTCAGGCCCTGCTGCCGCCAGTTCTCCCAATTCATCAGAACGCGAGACCAGCACTCATCGCCGTAACGCACCGCCTCCTGCGGGTTCTTAAAGTCCTTGAGATACCAGTCGCGGCCGATGCGTGCGTGGAGGACTTCGTCGGCCCAGTCGTAATCCTGGAAGAGGGCCGCCAGTGGATTGTGGGAAGCGACGCCAACTTCCCATTCGAAGCGTTTACCGGTCTTGGGCATGAGCCCCTGCTCGATGAAGTAGAGCACGGCGTGGCGTTCGATCGGTTTGAGCTGCGTGTTGAGCGCGAGCGACCAGGTATAGTTGATCATAACCTTCGCGGGCCAGTCGATGCCGAGGTTGGCGAAGCCGGCTTCCCCCATCATGGCATGGCGGGCTTCATCCCAAAGCTGGCGAGTCATGTCGCGGTAATACTCCCACGGTTTGCCTTCCGTCTCAGTAATGATGCTGGCCATCATTTCGGGCACGTCAACTTCGCGGAGGCGCTTGTAAAACATCATCAGCGTCTTGGGCTCGGGCGGGAAGTGCTCGTCGTACAGGAAGACCTCGGCGTTCACGCCCATGTTGTAGGGATCGGGGAAGCGGTGGTCCCGTTTCGGCACGCGGTCATATTGGTAGGGCTTGGCCGAATGCCGGCGATGGACCGTTTTGCCGCTGGGGGTCTCGGTGCCATCCAGCCCGCCTGCCGCGGCGAGACAATCATCCAGCAGCGACAGCCAATCGGCCAGGCGTTGACGGCAGGCGACATCCACCAGAGCGGTGATACTCTGCGCTCCGAACGCCAGCATGTCGCCCAATTCGAGCAGGGCGAACCGGCAGATGCGGACGGTCGGTTGGTCTGCCAGCGGGTTGGTGTCCCGCAGATGTCGTTCGAGTGCGGCTTTCAGCGCGGGAACGGCCTCCTCGTAAAGCCCTAGCAGCAGTTCCTCAGTGGTCGGGGCGCCGAGGATTTCGTCAAAGAAGACTTCGAGGTTCGGGTCGGGCACGGCTTCGAGGCCGAGCGGGGGCTCGCGCATTTCGCCGACCCGCTTGCGCAGCGCGGTGGCGTGATCGGCACAGAGATGCGCGTGAAGGCTAAAGCCCATCTTGAGTTCATAGAGCGGTTCAGCCGTGATGCGCGCGGTGAGCGTCTGGTGGAGCCGCTTGCAGGCGTAGTGGTAACGCTTGAGCCGGCGGACGCATTCTTCGACGGAGAGGCCAGGCTTTGCAGCCTCGTCCATGGAACAGACCCCGGCCAACGACGGCAAGTGGCGATATGACTGGTAAGTGCTCATAACCAAGCTGGTATTTGAGACTATCTTAGCATCGGCCCGCCGCGCCGTCCAAAGCCTGGGCTTAAATATTGGGCAGGCGAGACACACTGCCCTGCTTCACGGGGAATGCGGATTGCGCTCCCCTAAGCCACCACTTCCACCGGACACTTCGGCAGGGCGTCGATGAAAGCCTGGCCGTATTGCTTGGTCAGGATGCGGTTGTCCAATGCCACGATGATGCCCTGATCCGTCTTGGTGCGAATAAGCCGGCCGACGCCCTGGCGAAACTTCAGGATAGCCTCCGGCAGCGAGAACTCGCGGAAGGAATCTCCGCCGCGGGCCTCGATGGCCTCGATCCGCGCCTCGATGAGCGGGTGATCCGGCACGGCGAACGGCAGGCGCGTGATGATCACATTGGACAACGCCTCGCCGGGCACATCCACGCCTTGCCAGAAGCTGTCGGTGCCGAACAGCACGGAGTCCACGTCGTCCTTGAACTTCTCAAGCATTAGCGAGCGGGGCGTGCCCGTGCCTTGCACGAAACATGCGATGCCGATCTTGTCGAAGAACGGCTGCATCAGCTCGGCGACTTCCTGCATCAGCTTGAAGTTGGTGAAGAGCACGAAGGCCTTGCCGTGCGTTAGCTTCACGAAATGCTCGATCCAGTGGGTCAGTGCGTCGCGATAACCCTCCGTGCGCGGGTCCGGCATCTTGCCGACCACGTAAAGCTTCATCTGCCGCTCGTAATCGAACGGCGTGCCGACTTGCAGTAGCGTGGCGGCCTCGGCGCCGACGCGGTGGGAGAAATAGTTCAAGCCTGAGGTGTTGCGTGCTTCAGTGCCCTTTTGCGTGGTGCGTGGTGCGTGGTGCGTGGACTTCGCGACGGCACCCGCACCACGCACTACGCCTGAGACCGAGAGCGTGGCACTCGTCATTATGATCGAGGTGTCGCTGCCGAAGAGGCGGCGGCGCAGGTACTCGGCCACGTCTATCGGGGCGGCGTTCAGGGCCAGCGTCTTTTGCGCGCGGCCCGTCCGCTCGACCCAATAGACCGAGTCCTCGGCGCCCTGGTTGAGGAAGATGGCGACTTCCTCGCGCAACTCTGCCAGCCGCCGGTTGCATTCCATTAATTCCTGACCAATCTCCTGGTCTTCGCTCAGCTTGATCGCTTCGCTGACGGCCTCCCGCAGGCGCTGGATGGGGAGCGTGACGTTGTCCTGGACCAGCTCCGGCTGGCGGATGCGCAGTTCGGTCCACTCGCGCCGCCGGGCCACCGCCGACTCCCCGCTGCCAAAGCTGCGCTTCTTGGCGGCTTGCTGGAGCGTTTCGCACGCCGTTTCGACGTTGGCGAAGAATCCGTCTGCCTCCTTCAACAGGTCGGCGACGAGCTTCACCGCGGCGCCCTTGCGCAACGTGGCGAGCAAGCCCTTCTCGGTGCGAGGATTCCAGAGGCGATGCAAGGCATAGCGCACCTGACCGCTGGATACGCTCAGCCCGATGTGCCTGGAGGCGACGTGTTCCATATGGTGCGCCTCGTCGAAAATCACGAAGTCATTGCGGAACAGGATGCCGCCCTCCACTTCCTCCTCCAGGCCGCCAAGCAGGGTGAAGAACAGGGTGTGGTTCACGACCAGCACGTCCGATGAGAGGATGCGGTTGCGCGCGCGCTGGAAGAAGCAGATGGGGTGATCCTTGCCGAAATCGGACGGGTAACCGCACAGCTTGGGCGCGCACAGCCCGCGCTCGGAACACACCTGCGCCCAAACCTTCGGGTCCGGCTCCACCTCGAAATCCGACAGGCTGCCGTCGGTGGTGGTCTTGGACCACTCGTGAATCCGCTGCAACTCCTCGGCTTCTGAGGAGGTGAAGAGGTTGCCGGCCTGTTGGACGGCCTTATGAAGGCGGCGAGTGCAAAGGTAATTGGCCCGGCCTTTGAGCATAGTGAAGTTGAACTTCACCGGCAGGATCTGTTCGAGCATCGGCAGGTCTTTCTGCGTGAGCTGCTCCTGCAGGTTGATGGTGTGCGTGGAGATGACCGCCTTTTTCTTGTTGGCCACGGCATGCAGGATCGCCGGGACCAGGTAGGCCAGGCTCTTGCCGACGCCCGTGCCGGCTTCGACCGCCAGGTGCTCGCCGTTGGCCAGAGCCTGCGCCACCGCCACCGCCATTTCCTGCTGCTGCGGCCGGAACTCGAAGTTCTTCGACCGCGAGAGAATGCCCTCCGGGGAAAAGATCTCTGCGACCTGTTGCACCAGGTCATGAGTTGAGCCTGCGGGCTGGGATTCGACGGTGCTGATCATTGGGAATCAGGGACAGGCGGGACGCCCGTCCTGCCTTGGGCGGCGGACAATCACTTCCTGGGGGGCCTGGTTCTTCACGATCATGTTGGCGGGGAGAATGCCGCGCCAGTTCGTGTTCGGGTACACCACCGAGCCGCGCCCAATGATGCTGCCGGGGTTGAGCACGGCGTTGCAACCGATGTCGGTTTGGTCGCCCAGCAAGGCGCCGAATTTGCGCAGCCCGGTATCGAATGGCCGGCCATCCATGTCCACCGTGATATTGCCGGGGACGAGCTTGACGTTGGAAATCTTCACGCCGGCGCCCAGGTGCGCCTTATAGCCGAGAATGGAGTCGCCGATATAATTAAAATGAGGGGCGCCGGCGTGGTTGAAGAGGATCGAGTTCTTCAACTCGCAGGAATTACCGACGACGCAGTTGTCGCCGATGATCACCCGCTCCCGGAGGTAGGCATTATGGCGAATCTGGCAGTTCCGGCCGATGATGGCCGGCCCTTTAATCATCACCCCGTCCTCGACCAGCGTGCCTTCGCCAATGAAAACCCGCTCGCCCACGAATGCGACCCCTTCGCAGCGGTTGTGCAGACCGGGGCGCAGGTTGGCCTCCAGGTACGCCTGAATCTTCTTCAGCGCATCCCAGGCATATTCGCACCCATCAAAGATCGCCGCGTGCTCCGTCTGGCTCAGGTTGAACAAATCCGCCGCTTTGAACATGCCGGCAACTTAGGCGAAAGCAGCAAGGCCGCAAATCACTTTTATCGAGAACCTCTGGCAGCCATGGCGGCCCTGAGGTAGCCTGTGCCTTACAAACAGCAGCGCTAGCGTCATGCAAACAGTTTACTTCGACTACAACGCCACCACGCCCCTGGACCCGCAGGTGCGCGCGGCGATGCTGCCATTTCTGAGCAAGGTCTGGGGCAACCCGTCCAGCGTGCATCACGTCGGACGGCAGGCGCGCGCGTTCCTGGACGAGGCCCGCGAGCGTGCCGCAAAGGTTCTGGGCAGCAAACCCAGCGAAGTCGTCTTCACCTCAGGCGGCACCGAGAGCGCGAATTTGGCGATAATTGGGACCGCGCGGCACCTGAAGCCGAAAGGCCGGCACATTATCACCTCCGCCATCGAACATCACGCGGTGCTCCACTGCTGCGAATACCTCGCGCAATGTGAGGGCTTTGAAGTGACCTTGCTGCCGGTGGACCGCGACGGGCTCGTCTCCCCGGATTCCCTCGCCAAGGCCCTGCGGGTTGACACAATCTTGGTCTCGCTCATGGCCGCCAATAACGAGATTGGCACCATCCAACCGGTAGCTGAATTAGGCGCGCTGTGCCAGCAGCACGGCGTGTTGTTTCACACCGACGCAGTCCAGTGGTTCGGTAAAGAGCCGTTTGAAGATGTCCACCAGTTCAATGCCGACCTGGTTTCCATCTGTGCCCACAAGATTCACGGCCCAAAGGGGGCGGGGGCGCTGTTTATCCGGTCGTCGCTGCAGCCCGCTCCGATTTTACTTGGCGGCAGCCATGAGAATGAGCGCCGGGCCGGCACAGAGAATCTGGCTGGAATCATTGGCTTCGTGGAGGCCCTCGAGCGCTTCGTCCGCACACCTGTTTTCGCCAAAGAAAGACTGGCTCCGCTGACCGGGCGCCTGATTCAACTGATTGACCGGCTGCCCGGGGTCCAATTCGTCGGTTCCCGCGAGCGACGCCTCACCAACACGGTTGCTTTCGTAGTGGAAGGTTCAGACAGCATCCCCTTGCTGGCAGGGCTGGATTTGGAGCGGATTTGCGCCTCCAGCGGCTCAGCCTGCTCCGCTGGGTCAGTGGAGCCTTCGCATGTCATCGAAGCGCTGGGGATAGTGAAGGGGCTGGCGAATTCCCTCATTCGCTTTTCGCTCGGCCGGGAATCCACGTTGGAAGAAGTTGAACGCGTGGAGAGAGTCCTGCCTGAAGTCATTCGCCGTGCACAACCTCACCAATAACCCCAGTGTTACGCGTGAATGAATTGTGTGCAATGTGAACAACCAGGACTTTACAGCTTTTTTAGCTGGTGCTATTCTCCAATTTAGAGTTTCGTTTCAACGTAAGTGGTTGACGTGACCTTGACTGTAAGGGTTGTTTGCTTTATTCACAGCCCTTAATACGGATAATATTTTAAAGATAGAACAGATATATTAAGCACGCAATGAATCTGACGATCTCGAAGGAGCAAATCATTAACGGGCTGCAGGCTGTGCAGAATGTGGTCAGCACACGAACCACACTCCCAATTCTGTCGAATGTGCTGCTGCGGGCCGAGGGCGATCGGCTCGAATTCACCGCGACTGACTTAGATGTGACGGTGGCGTGTGGCGTCGAAGCCAAGGTCAAAAAGCCCGGTGCCACTACTGTGCCGGTCAAACGGCTCTTCGGCATTGTGCGCGAGTTGAGCAATATGGAAATTGACTTGGAGGTGGATGAGAAGAACGCCTGCACCGTCCGTTCCGGCTCCTCATTTTATAAAATAAACGGCCTGAGCGCCGATGAATTCCCCCCTCTGCCAAAGTTTAAGGAGGACAAAAAGGTGGTTCTGGCCCAGGAAACGCTTAAAGGCATGATGAAAAAGACCTCCTTTGCTATCTCGACCGACGAGTCACGCTATGTGTTGAACGGCATTTTCATCAGCCTGAAGGATCACAAGATGACCATGGTGGCCACCGACGGCCGGCGCCTGGCGCTGGTGGACGAAGAAATGGATGTGGCCGAAAAAAGCCAGGGCGAGTTCATCGTTCCAGCAAAGGCTGTCAACGAGTTGAACCGCCTGCTGCAGGACAAAGGTGAAGTTGAGGTCCGCTACGCAGAGAATCAGGCCTCCTTCACGCTAAAGGACGAGAAAGGTTCCACCGTTCTAATTGTCACCAAGCTTATTGAGGGCAATTATCCTAATTATCGCCAGGTCATCCCGGCGGAGACCAAAGAGCGCGTCGCCCTGGTCCGTGAGGAATTCCTGCACGCCCTGCGGCGCGCCGAGATAATGACCAGCGAGAAATCCAACTCAGTGAAGTTGAGCTTTGGCAAGAACAGGCTGGAAATCACCGCCAATTCTCCTGAGGTTGGCGAGGCCAAAGAATCGCTGGCCATCAACTACAAAGGCCCCGATATCGCCATCGCCTTTAATCCAAAGTATGTCATTGATCCGCTCAACGCGCTCGTCAACGACGAGGTCTTCCTCGAGCTGATTGACGAGCTGAGCCCCGGCGTCCTAAAGATCAATGGCCCGTTCCTCTACGTGGTCATGCCGATGCGGCTGAGCTGAGAGCGCAGCGGGCGCGAGTCTCCCAGCCGTCGCCAACCCAAACAGTTCAGGCAACAAAAAAGGCGCAGTTGAAACTGCACTCTGGTTGCTTCCGCTGTTAATCGCCGGTTTGGGGAGTCCGCTACATCTGGTCCAGCGTCTCGATTCCCAGCACGTCCAAGCCCTGTTTCAAGACGCGCGCCGTCAGATCGCAGAGAACCAGGCGGCTGGTGCGTCGCTCAGCCTCGGACTTCAGCACCGGACAGTTCTCGTAGAAACTGGTGAAGCGCCCGGCCAGATCATAGAGATAATTGCAGAGGAAATTAGGCCGGTAATCTTCAACGACCGCTTCCAGCACCAGCCCGAAGTTGAGCAGGTGCCTGGCCAGTGCCAACTCCTCCGGGGCGTCCAGGTGCAGAGAAACAGGGGGTTGAGAATTGGTGGAGGGTGATTGGGAAGAGAGGACTGGCGGGACGCCCTGTTCCACGTTGCCCTTCCGAAAGATGCTGCGGATGCGGGCGTAGGCGTATTGGAGATACGGGGCGGTGTTCCCGTTCAATGCCAACAGCTTGTCCCAACTGAAGACGTAATCACTTTGGCGGTTGGGGAGCAGATCGGCGTACTTGACTGCGCCGATTCCGACGATGCGCGCGATTTCGCGCCGCCGGGCATCCGGCAGTTGCGGGCTCTTCTCTGACACCACCTTAAACGCGCGCTCCTCAGCCTCGTCCAGGAGGTCGGACAATTTGACGGTCTCCCCCGAGCGGGTTTTGAAGGGCTTGCCATCGTCTCCCAGGATTGAACCGAACCAGACATGGGCCAGTTTCACCTTGGCCTCCGGGTGCCATCGGTGGAACACAGCGAAGAGTTGCTGGAAATGGAGCTGCTGGCGGGCATCCGTGACATAGACGATCTCGTCCGGACGCCAGGTCTCCAATCGGTGCGCCAGGGTGGCCAGGTCGGTGGTGGTGTAGTTGAATGCGCCGTCACTCTTTTGAACCAGGGCGGGGTGTTCTTTCAACTGCAGGATGTCATCGAAGAAGACAGCCAGCGCCCCTTCGCTTTCCCGGGCGATGCCCTTGGTGCGCAGCTCTTGGATGAGCGGCTGCAGGCGCGGATGGTAGAAGCTCTCGCCCAAAGTGTAGTCGAATTTTACACCCAGTTGCTGGTAAATCGTGTCGAATTGGACCTGCGACAGCGCGATCATTTCGCGCCAGATGCGGAGATTCTGCTCGTCGCCGCGTTGGAGTTTGACCAATTCCTGCCGGGCCTCTTCGAGCGAGGCTGGATTGGCTTTGCACTCAGCGCTGGCCTTTTTGTAGAGGCGTTCCATCTCGGCAATGGGGTCAGCCTTCAACGATGTTTCGTCCAAACCGCGCTTCCACCCGGCGAGCAACATTCCAAATTGGGTGCCCCAGTCTCCCAGGTGATTGTCGGTGAAGACTTTGTGGCCCAGGAGGCGGAGCGTGCGCGCTAGGCAATCGCCCAGCATGGTCGAGCGAATATGCCCCACGTGCATAGACTTCGCCACGTTGGGCGAACTGAAATCGACGACCACGGTTCGCGGCTGCTGGGCTGGCGCGAAGAAGAGATGTTCTCCGTGCGCGGCGGCCTCCAAGGTTTCTGTCAGCGCGGTAGGTTTGAGGCGGAAGTTCAGGAAGCCGGCGCCCGCAACCTCTACTTTCTCGCAAACTTCAGCAACCTCAAGTTTGGCGACCACGTCGGAGGCCACTTGGCGGGGATTCATTTTGCGGGCCTTGGCCAGCGACATGAGCGCGTTGGTCTGGTAATCGCCGAACCTCGGATCCGGGCACGGGCGGACGAGGACAATGGCAACATCTGCGTCCGGCAAGACGGCTTTCACCGCCTGTTGGAGGCGCTGTTCGATCCGTTTGTGGGGCAGCACAGGGAAGAGACGTTGCGGCATTGAAGCGCTGAAGCGGGCAAAGGGTTTGAGCGCTTTAACGCGTCAACCCCTTTGGCGCAGGGTCATTTTTGCCCCTGGCTCCGGACGATTTGGAGCATGGCATCGGCATCGGGCGCTTGCTCGAGAGCTTGGCGAAATTCCGCCTTGTGCAAGAGCTTGGCAATGTTTGCCAGGGTATGAAGATGCTTCTGAAACTGGCCTTGCGGAACGAGGAAGAGCATAACCAGGTTGACCGGCTGATTATCCAAGGCATCAAAGTTAACACCCTTCTTCGAGCGGCCAAGCGCGCCGACCACTTCACTAATCAAGTCGGTCGAAGCGTGCGGGATGCCGATGCCAAACCCGATCCCGGTGCTCATGGAGGACTCGCGCTTTTTCACCACGGCCGCAATGGCCTCCTGATGTTCCGGCGTGATCTTGCCCGTGACTACCAGGTTGTTGATCAACTCGTCTATTGCTTCCCAGCGATTGGTTGCTCGCAAGTCAGTAATGATCTGCGCTTTGGTCAGAATGTCGCCTAAATCCATAGATACGGAATCAGTCCGCTTGAGCATTTGGCCTGAAACGGGGGGTGATTTCAAGCTCGAATTAACAGCCTCCGGCTCACAAGATCCTTCCCAGGCGACGCACCGTCTCGCTGGTGCATTCCAGCCACCAGCCCAGCGCCGTGAGTATCCCCACTTTGGACACCAGCAGCGGGATCCCCACCAACAATAGCGCAACATTGCCCAAAAAGATAATCACGGTTGAAAAGAGATACCCCTGATCGCTAATGTCGGTTTGGCTGTGTTTGAGAATGTGCCAATTGAGCGTGACGTGAAAGGCGTAGGCCGCGCCGAGCAGCAGGTGAAACCAGACGACGTAATGGCGCCAATTCCACAGCGCATGGCCGGCCAGGAACACCGCCACCACCAGCACCGCGTACAGGGGGAAAAAGTAAGGGGCCAGCGCAATCACGAAATTGCTCTTTGTCACAACCACATGGCCCCCGTTGGCTGAAGCCTTGAACTTCCTGACTTTGCCGCCCAACAGCCAGGTCCAGAGAACGTGGGTCAGTTCATGCCCAAAGACATACACCCACATCGGTTTGGGCAGCAGCAGATAGATGGTCACCCAGCAGGCGGCGCCGGACAGGAACGCCACCCAAATCGTGTCCGCATCCCCGCTCGCGCGCAGCACCATCCAGAGCGCAGAAACCGCGCCGGCGCACACCGGCAACAACAGAATCGCAATGATGGTCTTGCACCATTTAGGCACGGCCGAAGTCTAACCACAGATGACCACAGATGAACACAGATAAGAGGAGGAAGGGAACCCTCACACACTGCGCCTGAGGCAGCACTCCCAGCGCACCCCATTTGACGAATGCAGCGATCCAAAGAAAGCGGCTCCTTGACCCCGTTAGTTTGTGCTTTGCTCTTTGCCTCCTGCTCCTAACATTCGCCCATGACCGGGAACGGAATCTTGCAGATCTTCCGCGAGAGCGGCGCGCTGTTGGAAGGCCATTTCGTGCTCCGCAGCGGATTGCACAGCCGCCAGTACTTTCAATGCGCGCTGGCCTTGCAGCGGATGCCGGTCGTCGAGCAGCTCGGGGCGGAGCTCGCGGGGAAGGTTCGTTCGCTGGGAGCTGTGACGGTCGTCTCGCCGGCTATGGGCGGCCTGGTGCTCGGCCAGGAAGTGGCTCGGCAACTTGGCCTTCGCTTTATCTTCGTCGAAAAGGAACAAGGCAAGCTGGCGCTGCGGCGCGGATTCAAGATCGCAATAGGCGAGAAAATCCTGGTCGTTGAGGACGTGGTTACCAAAGGGGGCCGTGTTCAGGAAACCCTCGACATCGTCCGCGAGCATGGCGGGCAGGTCGTCGGCGTTGCTATGGCGGTGGATCGCTCGGGCGGCACGGTTGAGTTTGGCGTGCCGCGGTTCAGTTTGCTTTCCTTGCAGGTGGAGACCTTCGAGCCGGACCAACTCCCGCCCGATCTGGCAGCCATTCCCGCCACTAAACCGGGTAGCCGGTAGGACAGCTTGTAATCACTGTAATAATGCTTTATAGTGGAGTGGTTCTGGCAGACGTGATGTCTCGACGGAGTCCCCTCCAACTCCGTCTCTATTGCGGAGTCTCCCCGACTCCGCTCCCTCCCTGGCGTCCGCCGCCAGGACCATAGCAGGGTCCCACGCGTCATTTTCACGCAAGCCGAGTGAAAATCATGCGAAATAGGAGACAAGCGCACGCCAAAATGCCCATTTTCGGCCAGAATCGGGCTTGGCACTCGTGATGCTAAACAGGCCTCAGCGCGTCGCGTGGAACACAGTCACGCGAGCAGCTTGAAGCGCAGTTGATTATTGGATTCGAGCGGACATGAGAACGCTTTTGCGAAACACAGCGACCGGGCTTTACTTTCAAGGTCCTGACCGATGGACCAGTGACCCCGCGCAGGCGCGCGATTTCAAAATGATCGACCGGGCGCTCGACTTTATTGACACCTTTAGGCTCAAGGATATGGAGTTGGCGTTTGCATTCAGGGGGGCCCGCCATGTCACCGCCGTGCCGCCCGAAAAGATCGCCCTCCGCTATTCTGAGAGTTAAAGAGTCCGGCTGGGAGTATCTTCGCCAGCCTTCCCATCGATCGCAAAAGCTGCTGGCAGCGCCTTCGCCGCTCTGTCAGTATCCCTCCGCATGAACTACCGGCCCGGCGCCATTGAGCGCGGCTTTACCCTGATCGAGTTGTTGGTCGTCATCGCCATCATTTCGATTCTGGCCAGCTTGTTGTTGCCTGCGCTGTCGAGGGCCAAAATGAGCGCCCAGGCAACGGCGTGCGGCAATAACGTCAAGCAGTTGTCCCTCGCCTGGCTGCTGTACGCCGATGACAACGACGGCTTGCTGGTCAATAACTCCAGCACGGCGGACACGCGAACCTATCGCCAGAGCTGGGTCAATAATATCCAGGACTGGGCGACAAGCGTGGAGAATACAAACCCCGCCTATGTGCTCAGCGGCAAGCTGGCGCCTTACGTGAACAATAACCTGCGAGTTTACAAGTGTCCCGCCGATCAATCGGTGGCGCAAAACGGCCCGCGGCTGCGAAGCATCTCAATGAACTCGCTGGTCGGCAATCCGCTCATCAACCCCAACCGCTTCAATCCCACCTGGCTCCAGTTCCTTAAAGTCACGGAGTTCCCCGGCCCGACCAAATTCTACGTGTTCGTGGAAGAGCATCCCGACACGATTAACGATGGGTATTTCATGAATCGCTGGGACGAGATCAAGTGGGGGAATTTGCCGGCTTCCTGGCACAACGGCGCGGCCAATATGTCATGGGCCGATGGCCACATGGAACGGCATCGCTGGATAGCGGACACCGTGCGCCCGCCCGTCCGTGGTGGTGTGGGCGCCAGCGGGTTTGTGCCCTCTCCTGCGACTGATTACCTGTGGCTGGGAGAACGCACTAGCATCAAGATCAACTGAAGCGCGGCTGTGCTTTGGCGGAAGGCTATCCCCAAGGAAAGCGGGTTTCGTGAAGGCGGCGAAGCAAGAGGTCAACGAGGGAATAAAAAACCCCGCCGTTGCCGTGTCCGACCGTCCTGCGGAACCTGGTTGCAACATTTGGAACAAGCGGGCTGCTTTCGACGTCCATTGAAGGCGTGTCGGCCACAACCGCAGCTTCCAGTTCCTCTTTATCGCCCAACTTACGGTTCAAGTTCTTGGTCGCTGATCACGAACAGGGCAGGGTAAAACCTGCTCAAAACAAAACAAAGAACGCACCGGGCTTTGCCGCAGCATCCGTGCCAGTCTCAAGATCGAAAAGGAGAAGAGCAGTCCAGGGCGTGGATTAACAGGCCGGCAACGCCGCAAAAGTGCGTCAACACACTATGATTGCCCCATTTCTGCGAGGAGCGCGCGGGGGCGCACCTGGGCCGGTGTCGGTTGAGAGTCGCGTGCCGCCTGTCCTCGGGCTAGGCAGTGGCGTCGCTTCGCGAGGCGCGGCTTACAACTTCTTGGCCATGCCGTAGCCCCGGACGAAGCCGATGCATTGTCCAACCTCCGGCGTCGAGTTCTCCCAATGGTACTCGTACTCGATGGAGATGTTGCCGGCGAAGCCCTGGGCCTTGAGTTCGTCCAAAAGCGCGGGAACGTCGGAAACGCCCGTGCCATACGGCACGTCATGTGCCCCGGGACCCATTTCGTTCAAATCCTTGAGGTGGCTGCTGATAATACGTCCTTTGAGAATGCGCAGACAGTCCGCCGGCTTGAGGCCGGAACGGACCCAGTGGCCTGTGTCGGCGCAAGACCCGATGCGCGTATCACGGTCTTTGACCACGGACAGGACATAATTAGGGTCCCACATACGGTAACTGGGGTTGTTGGCCTGCTTCGGATGATCGTGGAAGCCGACCTTAATATCGTATTCCTTGACCAGTTTCTCGATAGTATCAAGGGCGCCCACGGACTCAGTGGTGATGCCATACAGGCCCAGGGTCTTGGCGAACTCAAAAACCTTGCGCGCCTCGGCCTCGTCTTTGGGGATATCGACTACGCCATAGTTCACCGCCGTCACTTTGGCGGCGGCGAGCTTGGCTTTGACCTTCTCGATGGTCTCGGCCGAGGCGTTGTGGTCCCACTTCACATTTGGCTCCTCCTTGCTAAGGTTCTGCCCGGGATAAAACTCGATGACTTTGCCGCCGCACTGGGCCGTCTTCTCAATGGCCTCGAATACGCTGAAATGATTGAAGGTATAGGCCTGGCAGCCGATGAAGAACCCGCCGGTCTTGCAACCATCGGGGATCTGGTTTTCGGCGCGCAGGGAGACAGTCGCGGCCAAGATGGCGGCGTTGCAACACATAGAGAGAGTAAACAGTTGTTTTAGAAACATAGCGGCACGATTCAACCCGATTTCTCGCCAAAGGCAAAGCCTATTCGCAGCCTATTCGCGGCCCCGGTCATTCGACGAAGTTATCAATCCTATGCCCAGGGGTGTTGACGCCGGGGCCACCGCCTCTTAGAATGCCGGCAGAAACCGCTGATTGTTATGGCCGCCAACGATATCCCCACGAACATTGAGTCTGTCCTGCAAGAAGCGCGCGTCTTTCCGCCGCCTAAAGCGTTCTCCCGGCGCGCCCATCTCAAATCGCTCACCCAGTATCGCAAGCTGTATCGTGAATCCATCCAGTCCCCGGAGACGTTCTGGAGCCGGCAGGCCAAAGCGGAACTGGTCTGGTTCAAGCGCTGGACCCGGGTGCTGAAATGGAAGGAGCCTTACGCCCAGTGGTTCATCGGCGGCCAACTGAATGTCAGTTACAATTGTCTTGACCGGCATTTGGACACCCCGCGCGCCAACAAGGCCGCGCTGATCTGGGAGGGGGAGCCCGCCGCCCCCGGCAAGCCGGGTGAAGAACGCGCCCTCACCTACAAGCAGCTTCATCACGAGGTCTGCCTGTTCGGCAATGTCCTCAAGCGCAACGGCATCAAGCCCGGCGACCGTGTCCTGATCTACCTGCCGATGGTGCCCGAGGCCGCCATTGCCATGCTCGCCTGCGCCCGCATCGGCGCGGTGCACTCCGTCGTCTTCGGAGGTTTCAGCGCGCAATCCGTCGCCGACCGCATCTGGGACTCGCAAGCCAAACTGGTCCTCACGGCCGACGGTGGCTTCCGCCGCGGCGCCGTGGTGCCGCTTAAGCAGAATGTGGACGAAGCGCTCACGCTTAAGGATGCCAAAGGCGAACTGCTCGCGAAGTCAATCGAAAAGGTTATCGTGCTCCGCCGTGCCAACAACGAGGTACAGTTCCAGGAAGGCCGCGACCTGTGGTGGCATCGCGAGTTGGAGAGCGTCGATGCGCATTGTCCGGCCGAGAACATGGACAGCGAAGCCCCCCTGTTCATTCTCTACACCAGCGGCTCGACCGGCAAACCGAAAGGCATCCTGCACACCACGGGTGGTTATCTGCTCTATGCCAAGCTCACCGCCAAATACGTCTTTGATTTGCGCGATGAGGACACGTTCTGGTGCACCGCCGACGTCGGTTGGGTCACGGGCCACAGCTACGTGGTCTATGGGCCGCTGGCGAACGGCGCGACCAGCTTGATGTACGAGGGCGCGCCGAACTTCCCCGAGCCCGACCGGTTCTGGCGCATCGTCGAGAAATATGGCGTGACGATCCTCTACACCGCGCCCACCGCCATTCGCGCGTTTATGAAGTGGGGCGTCGAGTGGCCGCAAAAGCATGACCTATCCTCCCTGCGCCTGCTTGGCACCGTCGGCGAACCGATCAATCCCGAGGCGTGGATGTGGTACAACGAGTTCATCGGCGGCAAGCGCTGCCCCATCGTTGATACCTGGTGGCAGACCGAGACCGGCGGCATCCTGATCACGCCGCTGCCGGGCGCGACGCCCACCAAGCCGGGTTCCGCTACTCTGCCCTTCTTTGGCATCGTGCCCGAGGTGGTGGACGACTACGGCCGCCCGGTCCCGCGCAATTCCGGCGGCAAGCTCGTCATTCGTAAACCCTGGCCGGGCATGTTACGCGGCCTATGGGGCGACCCGCAACGCTACCAGCAGGTCTATTGGGGTGAAGTGGAAAACAGTTACTTCACCGGCGACGGTAGCCGCCAGGACAAGGACGGCTACTTCTGGATTGTTGGCCGCATAGACGACGTCCTCAACGTCGCCGGCCATCGCATCGGCACCGCCGAAGTAGAGAGCGCCCTGGTCAGCCACCAGAAAGTCGCCGAGGCCGCGGTAGTCGGCCGGCCCGATGCCATGAAGGGCCAGGCGCTGGTGGCCTTCGTGACGGTCAAAACTGGTGTGCACGCCGATGCCGCCCTGCGCGAGGAACTGCGTCTGCACGTGGCGAAGGAGATTGGCCCCGTCGCCAAGCCCGATGACATCCGCTTCGCCGAAGCGTTGCCGAAGACCCGGTCGGGCAAGATCATGCGCCGCCTGCTCAAGCAAATCGCCGCCGGCACTGAGATCAAAGGCGACACCACCACGCTCGAAGACCTCGGCGTCCTCGCCCGCCTGACCCATGTCGAGGAGTGAAGCATGCACGGCTGCCTCAGCCAAAGCGCGAGGCAAAAGACGGGCACCCTCCCGGCAGTGGACTGCCGGCGTAACCAAGGAAACTCCGCCCTTGGCTTCATCGTAGCCTGAGGCTCGCATCAGGGTGGCTTTGGGGTGCCTTCTGGGTCGCAATTACCTCCCAAGTGGTTGGCTTACCCCCTGTATACTCCCTGTATACCCCCTGTATACCTCCTGTATACCTCCTGTATACCCCTTGTATCCCCCTTGTATGCAGTGCCCTTGCCTGTGGCTTTGCCCTGGCCTTGCGCTGGCTCTTGCCACCAGCCAAGCTTGGAGCCGGCATTATCTTTATGATCGCAATCAGCGGTTCCGCCGCCGACCAAACATCGCCACCGAAACCCAACGCTGCCACCCTGGCAGAAGTCCGCCAACTGTTGCGCGAGGTGCCGCTTATCGACGGCCACAACGACTTGCCGTGGCAATATCGCAAGCGCACCAACGACCTCACCGCCATCGACCTGGCTCGCGACACCAGCAAGCTCACCCCGACGGTAATCACGGACATCCCCCGTTTGCGGGCTGGCGGCGTCGGCGCCCAATTCTGGTCGGTCTATGTCCCCCCGATACCCGCCGGGCCGCCCGCAGTCCAGGCAGTGCTTGAACAGATCGATGTCGTCCACCGGATGGTGGCGCGCTATCCCGAGACGTTCGAGTTGGCCCTGACTGCCGCGGACATCGAGCGCATCCATCGCCAGGGAAAAATCGCTTCCCTAATCGGCATGGAAGGCGGCCACTCGATCAACGATTCACTGGCGGTGTTGCGTATGACTTATGGGCTTGGCGCGCGTTACATGACGCTGACCCACACCAAGAACACCGATTGGGCCGATGCCGCGGGCGACAAGCCCAAACATCACGGCCTGACCCGGTTCGGCGAAGAGGTCGTGCGCGAGATGAACCACCTCGGCATGTTGGTGGACCTCTCGCACGTCACCGATGAGACCATGCGCGCCGCGCTGAAAGTGAGCCAGGCCCCGGTCATTTTCTCGCATTCCTCCGCGCGGGCCCTGTGCGATTCCCCGCGCAATGTCCCCGACGACGTGCTCGAGATGACGGCCCGCAACGGCGGCGTGGTAATGGTTTGTTTCCTTCCCGGCTATCTGACCGAGCGCGCGCGCATCGCCATGGCGGCGTCGGAGGCCGAAAAGGCGCGCCTGCGCAAGCTCTACCCGGAGAACTCGCCACGCTATCAGAAAGCGCTGGACGCTTGGCGCCGAAAGCATCCGTCCCTCCATGAATCTAGCCTGACCGACGTGGCGGATCACATTGACCACATGCGCAAAGTCGCCGGCATCGAGCACGTCGGCATCGGCTCGGACTTTGATGGCTTTGACGGCGCACCGGACGGGCTGGAGGATGTGTCCTGCTACCCCGCACTGCTCGCGGAGTTGATGCGGCGCGGTTATACCCCAGAGGAGGTCAAGCAGGTGGCCGGCCTAAACCTGCTGCGCGTCTTTCGCGAGGTCGAAAAGGTCTCAGCCCAACTGAAAAGCGGAAAGAAGTAGGCGCGCCTGGGTTCTTGTAACGGGCGAGTGGTTCTCCCTCGCCTCCTCTGGAGGAGAGGGTTGGGGAGAGGATGCCCGTCACCATTTTTGATGCTGCGGTTCGTGGCGACGTTACAACGGGTGGCCGCAGCAATATATCTGGCGTGCTGACCGAGAACGACGACCTCCTCATTCTGTCCCTCTCCTCCAGAGGAAAAGAGGCAAACGGCGCCGCGGCCAACGAGCACCGAGATGCGTGTAGGGAGCAGTCGCTGGCCGCGCCCGCTCTTTGAGCTTGGCCTCTGGGGCTCCGTGCTCGAAAGTCCTTCCGTGCAGTCCGCCACCGGATACAGAATAGTCAAGCTCGCCAACGGGGCGCACAGCGTCCATTCCCTGGCCCATCACGAGACCTTTCATCCGGTGATCGGCCCGGTCGCCGAAGCCGAAGCATTATATGTCCGCCAACTGCGCTTGGTCGAGCGGCTCCGGTGTCACTCAGGCGAATTTGTCCTGTGGGACGTCGGCCTCGGAGCAGCGGCCAATGCGCTCACCGCGCTGCGGACAGCCCGCGACATCCCGTGCTCGATCCACCTGCTCAGCTTCGATCACACCATCGAACCGCTGGCCTTCGCGCTTCAGCACCGCGACGCGCTCGGCTACCTGGCGGGCTATGAACCGCACCTGGAGCGACTCCTGCACGAACACCACTGCACGTTCCAGGACGGCGCGCAAACGGTAAAATGGGACATGCACCTGGCGGACTTCCCCGGGTTGCTGGCACAACCGGCCGCTCTGAAACTCGCCAAGCCCCACGCGATCATGTTCGACGCGTTCTCCCCCGCCAAGAACCCGGCGATGTGGACGCAGCCGCTGTTCGCCGATCTGTTCCGCCTCCTCACCCCGGACCGCCCCTGCTCCCTCCCGACCTACTCGCGCAGCACCATGCTCCGCGTCACACTCCTGCTCGCCGGTTTCTTTGTCGGCGTCGGCCACGCCACGGGGGAGAAGGAGGAAACCACTATCGCGGCGAACACGGCGGACCTTATCGAAGAACCGCTCGACCGCCGCTGGCTGCAGCGGGCACACCGTTCCAGCAGCGCGGAGCCCATGTGGGAGCCCGTATATCGGCAAGCCCGCCTTTTCCCCGGCACCTGGGACAAACTATTGCAACACGAGCAGTTTCGTTGACCTGCGCCAGCGGCGCAGAGGGGGACCTCACATGCACGCGCGCAGAGACGCCGCAGATTACGAGAAAATGATTGACCGACCTTCGGCTGACTTAGCGCAATATTTCAACAACTTCTTTTCTTGACACCGAGCCATCACAAGTCAGATACTGGGTTGACTGCAAAGCGCATGTGGTTGGCTGCGCGTTGATTGAACTCTCGGCGCGAAGCCACGAGCTGGCGGGTGTGCCCGGAAAAGGCCGCTGCTGCTCAGCGCACAACCCGAGTTCTGGAAAGGACAGTGATGTATGGCAAGGCAAATGGAAACTCCCTCAAAGCAGACGTTTCGTTTCTCCGCACCCGGAGCCATGAGCGTTTTGTTGGTCGGTGATTTCAGTCACTGGCAACAACGCGGCATCCCAATGCAGAAAGGCAAGGATGGGATCTGGACGGCAACGGTCTCGCTGTCGCCCGGGAAACATAGCTACCGCTTCATCGTGGACGGTGATTGGCGGGATGATCCGGAGTGCACGCTCCGCGTCCCCAACCCATATGGCAGCCAGGACATGGTTCGCCAGGTGAGCTGAGTCCAACGTTCGCCGGCAACGGAATCTGCTCCAGCCCGCGTACAGCGGAGAAGGATGTCCACGCTCGGTCGCCGGTGGCCGCGCAGGTTTCAAATGCGGGTTGGCCTCCCGCTTACCGTTGATTCTGCTGCTGGTGCCGCGGAGGTGAGCCAGGCGCAAAAGTCCTCTGCCCGACCCACTCAAGCGGGAGAAGCCTTGCCCGCTCCGACTTCCCTAATTGCCAGCCTTCCAGGCGGGAAAGGCTCCACGGATCCGCTGAGGTTTATATGGCATGGCTTCTTGCCCTGGGGCTGGGGCGCGACCAGTGCGTCACCGTAAGGCTCCGATTGTTGGTATTTCATTCCGCGCCAGCGTGTGATACGGTTTCCCTCGCTGATATGAATCTCTGGAAACTGCGATTCGCCAGCGTTCACGGGAACTGCCGAGCGCTTGCCTTCGATTGGAAGACCCGAAATGCTGGGCCTGGCGCCAACCATCGAAATGGATGCGAATTCGATGATATAAGCCGCAAGCCCCATAGGTCTGGGCCTCGAGCGAACTGGACCCGGGAAGCCGGTGGCGATGTCAGCCCTTATGATGCCTTTGGCCGCAGCTCAAACAGACATGAGGTGATTGATGCGATGGTTTATGCTAGATATCGGCACCAATTTTGTCTCGGTAACGATAACGTAACGTCGAATGCAGGTGTTTCACCCAGAATAAGCGATAATCCAAGGCGTTTCTTTGCTATGCGAAATAGCAAATCACAATGGCAATCGCGGTCGTGTTTTCACCCAAAAATCGTGAAAGTTAACACAACAATAAGGCATTATTATGCACATCAGAATATGGCTTCAATCTTCATGTTTTCTATCATAACTGGCCTTATTAGACTGACGTTAACGTTAACGTATGCCACTTTACGGCTTGGAGTATTCCAGATTTGAGAAGCTAAATGTTCGTTTATCCGAAGAAATATGATGTGATCGTCGTCGGGGCGGGTCACGCGGGAATTGAGGCCGCTTTGGCCGCTGCCAGGATTGGCTGCCAGACATTGCTGCTGACTATAAACGCCGACACGGTCGGCCAAATGTCCTGCAATCCGGCGATAGGTGGACTGGCAAAAGGGCACCTTGCTCGCGAGATAGACGCGCTAGGGGGAGAAATGGCCAAGACCACAGACCTGACCGGGTTGCAATTCCGGATGCTGAACCGCAAGAAAGGTCCTGCAGTCTGGGCGCCTCGCGCTCAGTGCGACAAGAAGGCATATCAGTTGAGGATGAAGTGGGTTTGCGAGCGAGAGCCGAACTTGGACTTAAGACAAGCGCAAACCTCTAAACTTCTGCACCAGGATGGCCAGGTCTATGGTGTTGAGACCACCTTGGACGTTCAGTACCACGGGCTGACGGTGATCGTGACCACCGGCACTTTCCTCAAAGGTCTGATACACATCGGCCAGAATCAACAATCTGGCGGTCGTGCCGGAGAGTCGGCTGCGCTCGGCTTGTCAGCTTCTTTAATGGATGCTGGGTTGGAACTCGGCCGCCTCAAGACCGGAACCCCACCACGGCTTCTGCGGCGGTCGATCGACTTCTCCAAGACGGAAATCCAGCCCGGGGACGAGCCGATCCCCTTCTTTACGCACTGGCGGGACGATTTGTTCCATGTGGAACATCCAGATGGACCAAGTACTGGCATGGCAATGAACAGTGCCACGGATAGGAAGTTCCACGTGGAACATCCGCCCAGATATCCCATCGGGTCAATCCTGGAGCGTATCAATGGTCAACTTCCTTGCTATATTACCTACACAACCGATGCCACAGCCCGGATTATCCGCGCCAACTTGCACAAGTCGCCGTTGTACTCCGGGATAATCCAAGGCATTGGGCCCCGGTATTGCCCTTCAATTGAAGACAAGATCGTCAGGTTTTCCGACAAGGATCGGCACCACATATTCCTCGAACCGGAGGGTATCGCCACGGATGAAATCTACGTGAACGGTTTCTCCACCTCCTTGCCATTCGAGGTGCAAGTTGATTTGGTAAGGACTATTGTCGGCTGCGAGCACGCTGAGATTCTCCGGCCTGCCTACGCGATCGAATACGATTTCTGCTTTCCAACCCAATTGCACCCATCGCTCGAAACCAAGCTCTGCAAGAACCTCTACCTCGCGGGCCAGATCAACGGCACCTCGGGATATGAAGAGGCTGCCGCGCAAGGGCTCATGGCTGGGATCAATGCCGCACGCCGGGTTAAGGGACTCGACTCGGTGATCCTGCAACGCAACCAAGCCTATATCGGCGTGTTGATCGACGACCTCGTAACCAAAGGCACTACGGAACCCTACCGGATGTTTACGTCCCGTGCCGAATACCGCCTGCTGTTGCGCCAGGATAACGCCGATTCCAGATTGTCCGGATTGGGATTCAAGATCGGGCTCTTGCCCAAGCGCCATTACCTCCAATTCGAGGCCAGGCAGAAGGCTGTGGATGAAGAGATCGCGCGCTTACAGGTGGCCCGCTGCGGCACGGAGACGCTCGCCCAGATGCTCCGTCAACCCGGTGTAGAGTATAAGGATATAGTATCACATAATACTACTGTATCAGATATAATAATCACTAAGGTTGAGATTGCGATCAAGTATGCCGGCTATATTGCCCGCCAGGAAAACGAGGTCATCAAGTTCAGGAATGTGGAGGACAAACAAATCCCCCGGGGCTTCGATTACGGACTGGTCCCCAGTTTGCGAACCGAGGCGCGGCAGAAGCTCATGAAGATTCAGCCCGCGACACTTGGCCAGGCGTCCCGCATCTCGGGCGTGTCTCCGGCGGATATCGGGATTCTGATGGTGTGGCTGAAACGCGGCAGCGTGGAAAACCGGGTCGGAAAGGGTTGAAATAGCAGTCGGTTCAATTAACCGGCGAATAGCCAGCATGCTGTGCCCTCACAAAAAGTCTTCGCGAAGACGAAAGACTCTGCTCAATAATGATCCGGCGCGTTGGACTACTATCCAGCAAAGTTCGCGCAACCTGCGCAAATTAATTATGCGAATGCACAACATGAATTTGTCATTTGCCATTTGCCATCTTTGGCTGCGGCTCGGCCGCGCTGCGACGGACGCGCCCTGCTATCGCTGCGACCACCAGGGTAGCACGAGCAAGCTGCACGCAAGCGCCGCTCATTTCACAGCCCTTGACCCGCCCAAGTACGGCACCTATACTGCGGGCGATTTCGGATGAGAGTATTCTGTGTCATGCTGATTGTCGGCGCTGTTCTTGGTTCCGCGCCGCGCCTGCGCGCCGAGCCGCAGTTGGTGAACGGCATCAACGCGGTGGTGCATGATTCCGTCGTCACGTTCTCAGAAGTGCAGGATATGACGATGCGGGTGATGGATGTGCTCTATCGTCAGTACCGCGACCAGGCGGTGGTGTTCCAAAAGAAGCTGAACGATGCCCGGAATGATAACCTGGAACAGTTGGTGGAGCGGCAGTTGATCCTGCACGATTTCAAGACCACGTTCGCCAAGGCCGAACAGCAGGCCGCCATCGAAAAGATGATTAACAAGGACATCGATCAGGAGATTGAAGCGGAAATTAAATCGCGTTACCGCGACAACCGGACGTCGTTCATTCAGACCTTGCAGGCGGAGGGCATCACTCTGGAGCGGCATCGCCAGATAATTCGCGACCGGCTTATCGTTACCTGGCTGCGCCAGAAGAATATTTCTTCCGAGATCATCGTCTCGCCCCACCGCGTGGAGGCGTATTACCTGGCCCACCGCGATGAATACAAAGTGCAGGATGAGGTGAAGCTCCGGATGATCGTGCTGAAGTGTCCCGGAGAGAGTGAGGCGCCCCGGACCGAAAAGCTGGCGGAGGACATCTTGGCGGAGATCAAGTCGGGAGCCACCTTTGCGGAGATGGCGACGATCCATTCCGAGGGCTCGCAGCGTAACCAGGGCGGCGATATGGGCTGGCTTGCCCTATCCTCCACGGGCACCGATTCGTCGGGGTCGCAGCGCAACCAGGATACCCCGCAGGTGGCTAAGTATTTGGCGGACACGGCCGTTTCGCTGCAAGCCGGGCAGCGCAGCGGCGTGCTGAGCCGCTCCGCCGGGGATGATTACTGGGTTTGTCAATACGACAACGGGATGGCAACGGTTGGGCGTCACTACGTAGCGGATACCGTTTTGAAGAAGGAGACCATGGTGGAAGAGCGCCAATTCGAAAGTGCCGCCGCGGTCACCAACCTGCCGCCGCCGATGGAATTCTACCTGCTGCTGTTGGAAGACAAGCGCCCGGCACGGTTCAAAACGATAACCGAGGTGCGGGAGCAGATTGAAACAAACATGAAGGCGGAGGAGAAAGCGCGCCTGGAAAAGCAGTGGGTTGAAAAGCTGAAGAAGAAGACCTTTGTGACGCGCTTTTGAAAGGTTGAGAGCTGCGAGTTGCGGGCAGAAGGTTCCCCGAGGCCAAACCTCAGCCGTCAACTTTCAACCTTCAGCCCTCAACCCTCAAATCAAAATGACAGGCTGGATTGGCATTTCGCTTGGTGACGTCACGGGCATCGGCCCGGAGGTCACGCTCAAAGCCCTCGCTATCGAGGCGCAGGCCGACAAAACGCAGTACCTGCTGATAGGGGACGCGGAGCACACACACCGCCTCAACCAGCAACTCGGGCTAAAGCTCCCACTGCAATCCTATGCCAGGAACGAAGACCCTGGTCGGTTTTTCCTGTGCCAGCCGCTGTCTGACCCTTTGCCGGCTGACTTGATGGACGGATCGCCCGCCGCCGCGCGGGCGGCGGTCGCTTGGGTCCGGGACGGCGCGGAGCGCTGTTTGCGCGGCCAGCTCGATGCGCTGGTGACCGCGCCGGTGAATAAGGAAGCGATCGTGCGGTCCGGGCAGGCCTTCGTCGGGCAAACCGAGATGCTCTCACAACTCGCCGGCACTGACCGCACGGCGATGATGTTGCTCGGCCAGGATGACCGCGGCCGCTGGCTGCGCGTGGCGCTGGCGACGACGCATTTGCCGCTGAAGCTGGTCTCCGACCACCTGACGCAGGCCAAAATCGAGATGGTGATCGAGCTGGCGGCCCAAGCCTGTCGTGACCTCGGGCTGCCGCGCGCTTGTGTCGCCGTCTGCGGCCTGAACCCGCACGCGGGGGAGGGCGGGGAAATGGGCACCGAAGAGCAAACCACCATCATCCCCGCGGTGAGGGCCGCGCGCCACCGGCAGCTCAACGTCGTCGGACCGTTGAGCGCCGACGCCTTGTTTTACCACGCATTCAAAGGCGACTACGACGCGGTGGTGGCCATGTATCACGACCAGGGGTTGGTGCCGCTCAAAATGATCGGCTTCGAGACCGGCGTGAACTGGACGCTGGGCCTGCCGTTCATCCGCACTTCGCCCGATCACGGCACCGCCTATGACATCGCCGGCCAGGGCAAAGCGAATCCGTCGAGCATGCTGGCGGCAATCCGGCTGGCGAAGCAATTGACCAGAAACAAGTAAGCAACGCGCCATCTGTCCGGAACGCTCAATCGGCTGACCTCCCATGCCTTCTACCTTCGCCTTGAAACTCTCTGTCATCGGTCAATGCTTTTTCCTGGCGGCAGCCTTGCCGCTCTCGCTGCCAGCCGCAAGCCTGCCTGATGCTTCGCTTAATCTGAAGCTCCAGGCGCCGATCAAGACTTGGGACGAAGCCATCCCGCTCGGTAATGGTCTGCTGGGCGGCTTGGTCTGGGGTGAGGACAATATCCTCCGGCTCTCGCTGGACCGGGGCGACCTGTGGGATGAGCGCCCGTCGAAAGCTTTCGTTGCCGTTCACGACCGCTTCAATTGGGCGACCATGCAGCGACTCGTCGCCGAAGACCGCATGGCGGAGTTTAACGACATCTTCGACTCGAATTATGACTACGATGGCCCGCCCACGAAGCTCCCGGCGGGCCGGCTTGAAATCACACTTGACCCCTCCCAATCTATCGAAGCGTTCGCGCTGAACCTGGCCACTGCGGAAGCCATCGCCCGGCTCAAGGGTGGCGACGGGATCCGCACGTTTATCAGCGCCGCCAAAACTCAAGAGCCGGTTGCCGTCCTTCGTATCCCTGGGCCCGCCCTGAAGGACGTGCGGTTGCGGTCGCCGGACTCGGTGAAAAAGCTGCACTACCCTCCCGCGCAAACCGGCCAGGCTGAGCAACTCTGCTGGTTTGAGCAGGAATGCGCTGATGGTTATTCTTACGCGGTCTGCGCTGGCTGGAAGCGTGTAGGTGATGCAACGTTGGTTGCCGTCACCGTCGCCACGCGTGCCGAGGGCAAGAATCCATTGGCCGTGGCCCAGGCCCGCGTCCGAAACGCGCTCAAGCAGGGCTACGACAAACTTGCCGCTCCGCATGCTGCGTGGTGGGCGCGGTTCTGGCAACGGTCCAGCCTGGTCATCCCCGAGCCGCGCATCCGTCAGCAATACT
>Ga0187880_1000425_pt1 | contig 35930 bp, 29 predicted proteins | sample June2016WEW_19_4_FD_132998 | JGI IMG/M metagenome (GOLD analysis project Ga0187880, IMG submission 132998) | Peatland microbial communities from SPRUCE experiment site at the Marcell Experimental Forest, Minnesota, USA - June2016WEW_19_40 | ecosystem: Environmental > Terrestrial > Soil >... | reverse complement strand
CGCGCGCCTCTGCCACCATGCGCCGGCACTCCTCCTTGGTCGCGTCGAAGAGCGCGACGGCCTCGGCGTGCGCCACCTCTGTCATCGAGGCGGCCTCGGCCTGGGCGCGGCTCAAGTGCTCGGCAGCCTCACGTTCCGCGGCACCGCGGATCTCCAGTGCCTCCGCCTCGGCAGCCGCTTGCTTTTCAGCGAGGACCTGCCCGGCTTCTGCGATCAGCTCGGCCGCACGCTCCTCGGCCCTGGCCACGACCTTGCCGGCCGCGTCGTGCGCCGTCCACAGGATCTTGGCCGTCTCGATGCCAATTGCCCGGGTGAGCGTCGCCTCGTCCAAGACGGGCTCCTCTGCCCGGCGCTCCGCCTCGGCGACACGTTCACGAAGGATCGCCTCGCGCTCGAGCGCGCCGCGTAGCTCGCCGGCCACCTTGGCGAGGAACAGCCGAACGGCCTCGCCGTCAACACCCCGGCGCGCGGAGGAAAAGGACCTGCGTGCGATCTCGTCAGGACTCAGCGGCGTAGCTGAGGCGATCGAGGCGGCCTGCGGATCCTGCGACATTGCCAATAGCCTACGACGCTGGTTCACGTGGTGGTGGTCTGTGAGATACGGCCCCCGAGCGACTCGAGAATGTGAACCGCCTCGCCGATCGTGCTCACGGCGTACACCTTGAGATGCGGACCGGCGTGTGCCTTGGCGACTGCATACTCCTGCGGGGGCACGAGGAACACGTTCGCTCCCGCGCCGCGAACGGCGATCGTCTTCTGGGCGACCCCACCGACGTCCCCGACGGTACCGTCGATCGACATCGTCCCGGTCGCGGCCACCTTCAGCCCACCGGTCAGATTGGCGGGGTCGAGCTCCTGCATGAGGCCGAGCGTGAAAGCCAAACCGGCCGACGGCCCGACGATCCCTTCGGAGGACAGGTCCACCTTTACTGGCAAAGGCCCTATCTTGAAGGCGGTTCCGTCGACGGCGACGCCTCCGGAGCCCTGTGGGTAGATACCCAGGCAGGAGACGGCATGGGGCTTGCCCCCTTTTTCCGTCACAAGCTCGGCGATCTTGAGCTTGGTCCCCTCGCCCTCGGGCAGGCAGGTGAGCGCCGCCGAGGCGCCCGCGCCCTCGATGCGGAACACGCCGAGGCGCAAGGTCACAGTCCGCGGCTTGCCGGCCGGGTAGGCGCTCACCTGCAGGCGCACTGCCGTGTCCGGGGTGATCGCCTCGAGCCTGTTCTGGAGATTGAGGAAGCTGGACACCTTGAAACCGTTGATCTTGCTGATGACCTCGCCTACCTGCAGCGCCGAGGCGGCCGGCGCGCCGGGCAGGATCCCGTAGATGAGCGCCCCGAGCGGCACGACCGGGACTTTGTAACCGAGCTGCTCGAGGGCGACGACCGTGGCGGCCTGTTGGGCGGTCGACATGTCGATCTCGCCCTCGGTCTGGTACTGGGCCGTGGACTCGCTCCCGAGGATGGCGGCGCTCGGATAGATGGTGGCGTTCGGGTCGAGCCAGAAGAACGGGTAGTAGAGCGCACGCATGGGCGTGAGCTCCACATAGACGAGGAGCACCGAGCCGCGGTGGGAGTGCCGGTCGGCTGCGGGGACCTTTATGAGGCTGCTCACCGCCGGCGCCGAACCGGGCGTAAGTGCGTAGTACGGCAGCTGGATGAACCACGCGACGACCGCCGCCACGAGGATGACGGTGAGGATCGCCAACAGGGTGTGGCCGGCGCTCCAGGAGAACCGGTCCCTGCCGCGACGCGCCTTGCTGTTTGCACCGGTCCCCTCGCCGTAGACCTCGACCGTGCCGTCGCGCGCGACAGCCGGGCGTTCGCCCTCTACGCTCGATCCATCGTGTGGCGAATTCATCGAGCCGTAGCCTGCCATGGCGCCACCGCGCGCGGGCAGCGCCGATGACGGGACCCGGCGACCAGGCTTCGATAGATGCGGCCCGCCGGCGGGGAGATGCCGCTCTCGCCGGGCACGCGCGAGACGAGCCGGCGGCGAGGTCTCTGCTCGGCGATGCCGATCCCGAAGTGCGCGCGACGGCGCTCGGGGCACTCGTGCGGATGGGCCGCGCGACGCCGGACGACTCCGCCAGAGCGCTCTCGGATCCTGATCCCCGCACCCGCCGGCGCGCCTGTGAGCTGGGCGCTGCCCTCCCGGGTGCGAACTTCGCCGGACTGCTGGATGACCTGGACGCGGCGGCAGTCGAGTCCGCCTGCTTCGCCGTCGGCGAGGTGGGCGACGTGGAGGCCGTCCCGGCCCTCGTTGAGATCGCCTCGATACACACCGATCCACTGTGCCGGGAGTCGGCCGTGGCCGCCCTCGGAGCCATCGGCGACATAAGAGGTCTCGCCGCCATCCTGGCCGCTCTGGAAGACAAGCCGCAGATCCGCCGCCGCGCGGTGATCGCGCTCGCAGCGATCGACAGTCCTGCGTCCGAGGCCGCTCTCCGCCGATGCCTCGAGGACAGGGACTGGCAAGTTCGTCAAGCTGCCGAGGACTTGCTCGACATCACCACCGGCGGCGACTGACCGATTCGGCGCTGTAGCCCATCGTGGCCATGCACAAGGCGGCCCCGGCGACGGCACAACGCTCGGGATTCTCGACGAGGTGGACCGGGATGCCGGTCGCGGACGCGAGCCGTTTGCCGAAACCTGCAAGGAGCGCGCCTCCCCCGGCAAGGTAAAGGCCCCGGTTCAAAAGGTCGTTCGCAAGATCGGGCGGTGCCGAGGTGATGCACGAGACGGCCGCATGCACGATCCGGTCCACGCGCGGCGCTATCGCATCTGCCACCTCGGTGCGTGTGATGACCACCGAGCGCACGATGCCGTTGGAGACGTCACGGCCCCGAACCTCGACCTTGTCGTCCTCCTCCACCCAGGCGCTCCCAATGGCGCGCTTGACCGCCTCGGCTGTCTCGAGGTCGATCACGAGCTCGAAGTCGCGCACGCAAAAGCGCCGAATGGCCTCGTCGAAGTCTCCCCCGCCAACGGGAACCGACGCATGGGTCACGAGACCCCCGAGGGCGAGCACCCCGATCTCGGTCGTGCCAGCGCCGACGTCCACGACCATCGAGGCGACCGGTTCCTCGATCCGAAGGCCGGAGCCGAGCGCCACTGCGACCTGCTGTTCCACGAAGCGGACGTTGCCCGCGCCGGCCTGCTTGAAGGCACGATCGAGAGCGCGCCGCTGCACACCTGTCGCCGCACCGGACGCACAGCACAGCACGGTCGGCTGGCTGGCCGACCATGTCCTCACCACCCGCAGCAGCTCTCTCGCGACTGCCCAGGTGAGATCGAGATCGGCCAGCTGGCCGTGGCAGACGGGCCGGATGAACGCCACGTCACCTGAGCAGCGGCCACGCAGGCTCAGCGCGCGGTTGCCGAAAGCCACGAGACGGTTGCGCCCGAGATCCACGGCTGCGACCGTCGGCTCGTCCACGACGACGCCGCGGCCGCGGACGGCCACGAGGGTGCGCGCCGTGCCGAAGTCGACCGCGAGGTCGGCGCCCACTACCGGCCGACCTCGGGTGGCGCCTCGATGGGCCGGGCCGCCGGGCTCCAGTCGGTGCCGCCCTCCCAGGTCTCCCGCTTCCAGATCGGAGTCGTCGCCTTCAAGGTGTCGATCACGTACCGGCAGGCTTCGAATGCCTCGGCCCGGTGCGGCGTCGAGACGACCACGACGACGGACGCCTCGCCGAGCTCGAGATGACCGACCCTGTGCCACACGGCTGCCCGCCCGATCTCGGGCCAGCGCTCCCGTGCCGCCGCCACGATCGCCTCGAACCTGGGCAGCACCTGGTCCACATAGGCCTCGTAGTCGATCGCCTGCACGCCTGTGCGCCCTTCGGCGTGGTCGCGCACCGTGCCGACGAAGCACGCCACGGCACCGCACGACGGACTCTCGGCCCAGTGAAGGGCGCGCTCGGCCGGGAGGGGCTCGGTGGTGAGCTCGAGCCAGTTGTCACCTGTTGCCGACACGAGCACGTGGGTCATGGTATGCGACCCGCTGCAGCCGGGCAGCCTCGCTCGAGGTGCCCGACGCCCCATTGGGACCCACCTTCAGTATCCTCGGTGACCGTGGTCGAACCCGGAGACGACTTCGACGACATAGCCGATGAAGGCCTGTGCGGTCCCCTTCTGCCACCTGACGACCGCCTCTGGCGACACCCCTCCGAGCTCGGCGAGCACCACCTCCCTGTCACCGCGGAGACCCTCTCGGCGCGCCGCAGCTGGATGGCTTCCACGCCCTCCCGGGCCGGGGCCTGGTCGGCCGGCATCGTCGGCGCCTTGCTGGCGACCGGTGTCGTGCTCGTCGGCGGCCACCTCACCCATCTGCTCTCCTCGCCTGCGCCGGACCCTTCCACTTCGGCCGTGAACCACAGCTACACGAACGCCCAGGTGAGCACCACGATCCTGCCGACCATGGGCGTGAGCGTCTCCACGACGACCACGGTCCTGTTCGGTGTCGAGCCCGGGCTCTACAAGCTTGCGGCGCGGGTCGCCACGGCCATGCCGGTCGTCCTCGACGGCGACGCGAGCGGCGTCGGTGTGGTTGTCAGCCGGAAGGGCTTCGTGCTCGTGCCCGCCTCACTCGTCAACGAGACGGACGACATCTCCGTGGTCATTGACGGCCAGCAGCTCGTGGCGACGCTGGTCGGGGTCGACCCCGGCACCGGGCTAGCCGTCGTGAGAGTGCACGACCCCGACACCCTCACAGTGGCGCGTTTCGTCTCGGGAGCTCAGATGGGATACGGCTCGTTCGTCGCCGTCGTATGGGTCGACGACCATGGGCCCCATACGTGTTGGGGCACCGTCAACGAGGCCGACGTCCAGCTGAGCTCAGCGACCGACAGCCCACCACTTCTCGACTCTTTGGTGGCGCTGGACCCGCTCGCCGGGGTCGAGACCGGTGGCGTCGTCCTCGACGGGGCCGGACGCCTCATCGGGATCATCACGAGCGTCAGCGGCCAGACCATGGTGGCGACGCCCGGTTGGCTGGCCGCCATCGTCTCGCAGGACCTCATCACATCCGGGCGGGTCGTGCACGGCTGGCTCGGGATCACGGGTGAGACGACTCCGGTGTCACCCTCCGCTACGGCCGTAGAGGTGACGTCCGTCGCCGCGGGCGGCGCGGCCGCCAAGGCCGGGGTGAGACCGGGCGACCTCATAGAGGCCGTGAACTCCAAGCCCGTGAGCACGATGTCGGACATCGTGGCGGCGCTGTACTCGCTCCCACCCAACCAGGCCGTCGTGCTCAACGTGGTCCGGCGCGGTCACCTCTGGGACGCTCACGCTCGGCTCACAGCAGCAGCCTGAAGCCCTCACGGTCCACCAAGGAGGTCCGGACCCTGCATTGGCGGCCCCCGCTCTAGCATCGGGCACGTGAGCGATCCTCTCGCACCAGGTGGCGGTGACTTCCTCCGCAACATGCTGGGCGACCTGCTGCGACTCATCAGGACCGAAGGACCGCTGCAGTGGGAGCTCGCCTTTCAACTGGCAGCGAGCGTGGCCGCAGGCGACGAGCCTGACCCCAACCCTGACCCGATCGCCCGCATCCGCCTCGAGGAGCTGAGCGCGATCGCCGAGCTGCACGTGAGCGACGTCACCGGCATGGTCCTCGGGTCCGGCGGCTCGAGCCTCAGGCTCGTTCCGACGACGCGCGTCGATTGGGCCCGGCGGAGCCTCGAGGCCTGGCGGCCGCTGCTCGACCGCCTCGCGTCTGCGTTGACGACCGCGGCCGGAGCTGCGGGCTCTGGCGCGAGCTCGCCCGGGCCGCTCGGGTTCGCCCGAGGCGCGGACGCCGAGGAACCTGCCGGCGGCTCGACGCCCTCTGCGGGCCGTGACGAGGACGGGCTGCCACCGGATCCCTTCCTCGCGGACGGAGACCCCCTCAGGGGCGCGGACACCGGCGGTGATGACGAGGACTCCGATGCGGATCTCACCGAGATGATCGGCCGCTGGACCTCGGCGATGGCCCCGGCGATGGCGGCGATGCAGGTGGGCTCGGTGGTGGGCCACCTCGCACGGCGCTCTCTGGGGCAGTACGACTTGCCGTTGCCGCGGGCGTCCTCGAACGAGATCCTCGTCGTTCTCGGCAACCTGGGACGCGTGGCCGAGGAATGGAGCCTCCCCGCCGACGACCTGAGATTGTGGCTGTGCGCGCACGAGATGGCCTTCCACGCCGTGCTCACCCGCCCGCACGTCGCAAAGCGGCTCGAAGATCTCGTCGTCGCTCACGTCCGGCTCGTCCGGCCCGATCCGCGTGACTTCGAAGGTCTGTTGCAGGGCATCGACCCGGGCTCCATCCCCGGCCTGTCCCAGATCATGGGTGACCCGAGTCTTGCCGGCGAAGGCGATCACGGGCCGTCCCCCGAGCTCGAGAAGGTTCGCGCCCAGCTCTCCTGTTTGACAGCCGCCATCGCCGGCTACGCCGAGTACGTCACTTCGGTCGTCGCCTCCCGACTGATCGGGGGCCATGCGCCCATCGGCGAGGCGATGCGGCGGCGCCGGGTCGGCCGTGGCGAAGGCGAGCGCGTCGCGGAGTCCTTGTTCGGCCTGCATCTCGATCAAGAAGACGTCGATCGCGGGGCCGCCTTCGTTGCGGGCGTGCTCGAGCGATCGGGCGAGCTCGACCTGGCAAGGCTGTGGGTCGACGAGAAGCACCTGCCGACGCCCGCGGAACTCGAAGCCCCGGGACTCTGGCTCGCCCGGATAAATCTCGGGGCGGACGGCGACTAGCGCCGCTCAGGCAAGCCCGACCTCTTCTTCGGGCACGCCGAAGTCCCACTCCAAGATCAGGTTCTCGCGCTCGGCGTCACGGACGATGCGCTCACGGTTCCTGCGGAATTGCGGGTCGTGCGGAGGCAGCAGCACGAGGCGCGCGAGGGCGCGCTGGCGGAACTCCTCGATGACGGCCCGGTCACCGAACTCCGACTCCACCTCCCAGTGGGGCGCGACCGGCCCAAGATAGACCATGCGAACATGCCCCCGTGGAGGCTCGGGCGGCTGGTGTTCCTCCGGGTTGATCAAGCTCATTGTCTCTCCTTGGCGGCACGACCGGCCCACTGTACCGGGCGGCAGGACAACGAGGCTGCGGGCGAACGCTTCTCGTCCGGTCAGTGCATGCCCGCCCGCGCGAGGATCTGGGCCACGATGGCGCGGATCTCGTCGATCGCGATCGCGAAACCGACGTTCTGCGCGGGTGCATTGCCTTGCGAACTCGTCGCGACGGCGGTGTTCATGGCGACGACCAGTCCCGACGAGTTCACCAACGGACCGCCCGAGTTACCCGGGTTGATGGGGGCGTCCGTCTGGATCAGGCCGGTGAGGTTCTCGGTTGTGCCGTTGTCGGTGGTGGCGGTGAGCGAGCGATTCAGTGCCGACACGATGCCCTCGGTCACCGTCGGGCCACCGGCGAGCGCGAGCGCATTGCCTATGGCAAGCACACCGTCGCCTTGCTGGGCCGAGTTGGAGTTCCCGAAGCGGACGGTTGGCAGCGAGTGCCCCGCACCTTCGACCTGCACGAGAGCTATGTCCTTTAAGGCATCGGTTCCGATGATCCTGGCGGGGAACTGCTTGACCTGACCGTAGAGAGTCACGGTGACGGTCTCGGCCCCTTCGATGACGTGGTTGTTCGTGAGGATGACGCCGTTCGGCTCGATGATCATGCCGGTGCCGGCACCTTGCACATACGAGCCGAGGGCGCCAACGCCCCGGAAACTGCTCGTGTCGATCGAGACGACCGCTGGGAGTACCGAGGCGAGGATCGACTGGACGTCGCCGACTTGGACCTTGTGGCTTTTCGTCGGGAAGTACTCCCTGACGATCGTCTGGGGGGACCGGTTCGTGAACACGGCGACGACGGCGCTGCCGGCCACCGCGCCGATCAAAGCCGACACGAGCGCCACGCCGAACCATCCGGGAAGCGAGCGCGGGGGACGTTTCGGCGCCCTGTGCCTGGGTGGTTCGCGGTAGGTCCACTGACTCGGCCACTGCGTCTGCCCGAAGGCCGGCCCGGGCCAAGCGTTTGGTTCGTAGCCGGCGGGCCCGTTCTCCTGTTTCAGGTAGAGGCGCTCACGGTCCCCGGCAAAGCCGGCCCCTGGCGTGCGTGTCTCGGCGTAGACCGCGTGGGTGAAACTCCCCCTTTCGTGGGCGTCCCGGGGTGGCACGGTGTCGGTCGCGCTTTCGAGCTCGCCCCAACTCAGCAGCTCGCTCAGCGGGTCAGTGCCGACAATGTCGTCGCCACCTGGGCTTTGGGGCACCTTGACAATCTACCGGTCGCCTGGTGCGAGCGTTTGGGCACCGTGCCCGGAATCGCCGAATGCCGCCTCGGTCAAAGTCTTAGGATTTCCTGCGAATATGCTCACGGCTGTAGCGTCGGGCCTCCGGACAGGTCACAATGGTGACGTGGACACTTCGTGGATGGGGCGGGGAAAGTGCCGGGAGATGCCTCCAGACACCTTCTTCCCGAGTGACGGCGTGGGGGTCGAAGTGGCGCGACGAGTTTGCGCCGATTGCCCGGCAAAAGAGCCGTGCCTCGAGTACGCCATGGTCAATCACATCGACCACGGCGTTTGGGGTGGGACTTCAGAGCGCGAGCGCAGGCGGATCGCCCGCCACCGCCGGCTCATAGCAGTTCGCTCTAGCTGAGCCGGCGAGCGGTCGCCTCTGGGCCGCTGCAAGAGGAAAGCGCCTGGCTTTCCGCGCCCGAGCGGCGCACATCAAAGGCGTGCGCCGCTTCGAAGGGTGCCGGACGCGGTACCCGGCAGTCGTAGGCCGAAAGGTCCCGAGCGAGGAGAGCGCGATCAGGCTTCGCCCCGACGGCCGGGCGCCGCTCTTGAGGGGAAAATTCAGGAAGCCGTATTTGCCGTCTGGGCAAGCACACGGGCCCGCCGGACCCTGCGACGCTCCCGTTCACTCATGCCGCCCCAAATGCCGAACTTCTCGCTGTTGGCGATCGCAAATTCGAGGCAGTCGAGGCGGACCACGCAGCCTCGGCAAACCTCCTTGGCCTCCCGCGTCGATGCACCCCGCTCCGGGAAAAACAGTTCCGGATCGACACCCATGCAGTTAGCACGACCCTGCCAGGTCCTATCGAGGCCACCTTCGAGCAATGCTTGGAGTGCCATCTTGGGCGCCCCCTCCCCTAACAACTCGCAACCGTGTAGTTACAAGATGGTGATTATCATGGACCTTGGCGCGATCGGATGCAAGGGGGAGTTTCGATTTGCCCGAAAACTGGGCAAAGCGCGGCTGGGGCTCGTGCCTGCGACCGGCCCCTCCAGTATTTGGAAATGTCTTATGCGCCCCGGGAGCGCCTTTGGGACAGGCGGCGGCGGTTCTCTATGAACTCGACGAGGACGTAGTCGCCGAGAGTTTCGGGCGTCGTGAAAAAGGCCCGGCCCCGGTTCAGTTGGGTGATCTTCTCGATGAAATTGCGAAGGTGGCCCGTCGCGTCCAGGGCGAAGGTGTTGATCCGGATCCCCTCTTGGGAACAGCGCAGGACCTCGAGCAATGTTGCCTCGACGGTGGCGCGAGCAGGCGGGTAGTTGAAGAAAACCTCCCCGTCCGCCTGGATGTGCGCCGTCGGCTCACCATCGGTGATCATCACGATCTGGCGTGTGCCGTGGTGGCGCGCGAGCAACTTGCGGGCGATCACGAGCGCGTGCTGCATGTTGGTGCCGTACAAGTAATCCCACGAAACAGTCGGCAGCTCGGAGGCGCGGATCTCGCGTGCCCGCTCCGAGAAACCCACGATCCCTAGGTAGTCCCTGGGGAACTGGCCCGAGATGAGGGCCTGCATGGCGAGCGCGACCTTCTTCGCGGCAAGGAAGTTGTCGCGAAGCGGCATGGACAGGGACAGATCGATGAGGAGCACGGACGCACACTGGCTCTGGTGCTCGGTCCGCTCCACCTCGAAGTCCTCGGGGCTCAGCCGGACCGGGAACCGCACCGCGGGCCTGTCGCCAGAATCGAGGTCACCCTCGGCGACCTGGCGGCGCAAGGCGTTGCGCAGCGTCCGCTCGATGTTCAAGTTGAACGGGTCGCCGATCTCGTAAGGCTTGGTGTCCTCCGCGCGCTCGTGACCCGTCCCGATCCTCGCCAGCCCGTGCCCACCGAGACGGTCCTTCGACAAGTGCTTGAACAGGTCCTCGAGCGCCCGCTGGCCGATCCTCCGCAGCCCTTTCGGCGTGAGCTCGAGCCGGCCCTCACGTTGCTCGGCGAGCCCTGCCTCCTCGAGGCGACGCGACAGTTTCTGCAGCTGTTCCAAAGAAGCGGCGGCCTGCGTGCCCAATAGGTCCCGCATCCGATCGAGGTCGATCTCGGCGAGCGCGCCCGGCTGGGGGGAGCCCGACAGCATCCTCTCGAGCTGGTCGAGCTCGCCGAGGCGCTGGAACATGTCGGTTGTCTCCGCCAACCCCATAGTCCCACCGCCGCTGAACGACGTCCGGCGGTCCCACTGCTCGGCCGGGAAGGCCCCGCGCAGGTTTGCCGCCAGGCGACTGACCTGCCAGGAAAGGTCCATGTCGCTCAGGAGCTCGTCCATCAGCTCCTGCAACTGCGCCCGTTCGCCGGGCGTCATCGACGCGAGCATCGCCGAGACGGCCGCCATTCGCCGGGCCAGCTGTTCCAAGAGCTCGTCGAGATTCGCCGGGTCACCGGGGAACAGGTCGCCGTAGCGCTCCATGAACTCGGAGAAGCTCGGGTCGAGCGCTTCGCCCGCTGCGCGCTGCTCCATCATCGTGTTCAGGGCATCGAGGGCGTTACGGATGCGCTCACGTTCGGGAGCGTCGGACGTGGCCGCGGCGCCCGCCACCTGGTCGAGGAATGTCTTGGCCGTCTCGGCGCGCAGGCGCTCCAGGAGCTCGTCGAAGCGCTGGCCCGCCTCGCTCGAGGTGAAGTCGTAATTCATGAGGCCGCGCACCCGGCCGGCCAGGTCCTCGGGGAGCAGTCCCAGCTCGGCGCGGCGTTCGCCCACGACCTCGTCGGTGACCTGGCGGCGGCGCTCGTCTCCCGAGTCGCTCGCCGCCCGCTCCAAGTCCTCGAGCGCGCCGCGCTCCAGGTCGAGAATCTCATTCAGCTCGTCCGCGATCTCCTGATAGGCGCCGGAAGGATCATGCTGCGCACGTTCCTGACGCCGGCTCTCCCGGATCCGCTCCAAGAGGTCCTGTAGGCCTTCAATGCGCCGGCCACCCGAGTCCCGAAAGCCCTGCTGCATCATCCGCCGAAGCGCAAAGCCGACGTCACCGTGGTAAACGAGATCATCGTGGATCTCCGACAGGATGGCGTCCGCGTCCAGGTCGAAGCCGGCCTGGGTGCCGTCCCATCTCGAGTACCGGTAGATCGCCACAGAGCCCTGCCTATCGCGCCCGGTAGGTCGCCCGCGGCCCTGCCGCGTCCTTGTTGAGCCGCTTGGAGAGATGCAGCCCGTCCAACACGAGCTCGATGGCACTGGCGATCGCGGCAGGGCTCTCCGACTCGGCGGTCAGCACTCTCACCGGCGTGCGCAGTGCCGGCAGCTGGCCGAGGACAGCGACGTAGTCCTGCGACGAGATGTCCGGACCGATGTGCACGACGTTCCCGTCCTCGAAGGCGCCGACCACCTGGCCGAGGGTCTCTGGCGGGCAGTGCTCGCGGAAGGTCTGGAGGATGGCCGCCTTTATGAGCTTGTCGACGACCTCCTCGTCCTCGCCGTCCTCGAGCGACTCGATCTCGAGCTTGCCGAGGGTCGAGGACTGAAGGGCACCGAGGTCGCTCACGCGGGGAGACGCCTCCGTCTCGCCGTGCCGGAGGGCACGGCGTATGGCCGCTGCCGCCAGCGTCTCCTGGTTCGTGACGCTGAGGCGCACGGACACGCCCGAATGCTGGCTCACCCTGGGGTTGCGACGCGCCAGCTGGCTCAAGCGGGCGACGATCTCGGACATGTACTCGGGGAAGAGGAGACGGACGCTCCCCGCCTCGAAGGCGCGGGCCTCCTGGGACACGATCGTGAGCTCGGTCTCGAGGTCCTGGGGGTAGTGCGTCCTTATGCGGGCCCCGAAACGGTCCTTCAAGGGAGTGATGATCCTCCCCCGGTTCGTGTAGTCCTCCGGGTTCGCCGAGGCCACGAGCAGTATGTCGAGCGGCAGACGCACCTTGTGGCCACGGATCTGCACGTCGCGTTCCTCCAGCACGTCGAGCAGGCCCACCTGTATGCGCTCGGCGAGATCGGGCAGCTCGTTGATGGCGAAGATCCCGCGGTTGGTCCTCGGCACGAGCCCGTAGTGCAGCGTGAGCTCATCGGAGAGGTAGCGGCCCTCGGCCACCTTGATCGGGTCGACCTCTCCGATCAGGTCCGCCATGGACGTGTCCGGAGTGGCGAGCTTCTCGCCATAGCGATCGCTGCGGTGGACCCAGGCGACCGGCGTGTCGTCGCCGGCCTCTGCCACCAGGTCACGGGCCATCCGCGAGACCGGGCGGTAGGGATCGTCGTTTATTTCCGAGCCCGCGACCACCGGCAGCCACTCGTCCAAGAGGCCGACCAGAGAGCGGATCATCCGACTCTTGGCCTGACCCCGCTCGCCGAGGAAAATCACGTCGTGGCCGGCTATGAGCGCATGCTCGAGTGCCGGCAGGACGCTGTCGTCATAGCCGAGCACGCCGTTCACGACGGGCTTGCCCTCGGATACGCGAACGAGCACGTTGCGGCGGATTTCCTCCTTGACGGGCACCGAGCACCACCCGGAGGCGCGCAGCTCTCCGAGCGTCGAGGCTAGCGCCGAAGGGGCGGCGAGATGGGCGCCGGCAGCAGTCGCGGGGGCACGAGAGGCGGGTCTTGGCTCAGGGGGGCGTGGCATCTCGGACATCCGGCGAGACTACGGGCGTCAACTCGCAGCACGTGCAACCCCGGTGCAATGATGATCGCCACGCCGCACGGAGGTTGTGAGGACATGTCCGACCTACGCTCGGGCGAGATCGATCCCCACGGAGGCAACTGATGAGCGTCATCGAGGAGGCACCGTCGCCGGCACCTCGGCCGCAGCCGATCCCTGTCCGCATCGGCGCGCAAAGGGCCGGACCCTCGAGGGCGGTCGTTCTCCGCAAGGATCCCTGGTGGGCACAGCCTTTGGTCACCGGGCTCGGCCTGTTGGCGTTCGTCGTCTACGCGACGTGGGCCGCCTTCCGCAACGGGCACTACTTCGTCGGTTTCGCCGAGGCGCGCAACTACCTCTCGCCCTTCTATTCGCCGTGCCTCGCGTCGAACTGCCCGCCGGCGGTGCGCTGGGGTCCGGTCACGCCGGCGAACTCCGGCTTCTCACCCGCGCTCATCATCCTCGTCTTCCCGCTGGCCTTCCGGCTCACCTGCTACTACTACCGCAAGACCTACTACCGGGCCTTTTGGCTGTCGCCGCCGGCGTGCGCTGTCGCCGACGCCGGTTCGACGTCGATCAAACGCAACGCTTTCCGCAAGCGCTACACAGGCGAGACCCGCTTCCCACTCGTGCTCCAGAACATCCACAGGTACACCTGGTACTTCACGTTCATCTTCGCCGTGCTGTTGACCTACGACGCCATCGAGGCCTTCCGCTTCCCCGGTGGTGTCGGCATGGGGGTGGGCACGCTCATACTCGTCGCGAACTCGGTGTTCATCTGGGCCTACCAGCTCGGCTGTCATGCCTGCCGCCACCTGAGCGGCGGGAACCTGAAGAAGTTCTCCGCCGCCCCGGTGAGGCGGTGGATCTGGACCAACCTCACGACACCGCTGAACAAGCACCACCAGCTGTTCGCCTGGTTGTCGCTCATGACGATCGTGGTGTCGGACCTGTACATCTACCTGGTGTCGTCCGGCGCCTTTAGTGACCCGAGGATCTTCTGATGACCGATACCGAGCGTTACGACTTCGACGTCGTGGTCATAGGCGCCGGTGGAGCCGGGCTGCGGGCCGCCATCGAGGCGCGCGAGATGGGCGCCCGCACGGCACTGGTGTGCAAGTCCCTCCTCGGAAAGGCGCACACAGTGATGGCGGAGGGCGGCATCGCCGCGGCCCTCGGCAGCGTGTGGCCGGAGGACAACTGGGAGGTCCACTTCCGCGACACCATGCGTGGCGGCAAGATGCTCAACAACTGGCGCATGGCTCAGATCCACGCCCTCGAGTCCCCCGACCGCGTCCTCGAGCTCGAGGAGTGGGGCGCACTGTTCGACCGCACGGCCGACGGCCGGATCCTGCAGCGGGACTTCGGGGGCCATCGTTACGCGCGCCTCGCCCATGTCGGTGACCGCACCGGTCTCGAGATGATCAGGGCCCTGCAGCACCGCGCCGTGTCGATCGGGATCGACGTCTTCATGGAGTGCAAGATCGTCCGGCTCCTCCAGGACGACGCCGGGGCCGTGAACGGGGCGGTGGGCTTCTGGCGGGAATCGGGGCGTTTTGTCACCTTCGGCGCCAAGGCGATCGTCATCGCGACCGGCGGGCTCGGCAAGGCGTGGAAGTTCACCTCGAACTCGTGGGAGTGCACCGGTGACGGGATGGCGCTGGCGCTGTGGGCCGGGGGCGATCTGATCGACATGGAGGCCATTCAATTCCACCCGACGGGGATGGTCTGGCCGCCTTCGGCGCGTGGCCTGTTGGTGACCGAAGGCGTGCGAGGCGACGGCGGGGTCTTGAAGAACCGAGACGGCGAGCGCTTCATGTTCAACTACATCTCGCCCTTCTTCGCCGCCGAGACCGCCGACACGATCGAGGAGGCGGACCAGTGGTACAAGAACAAGAGGGACTTCCGCCGTCCCCCCGACCTTCTCCCACGTGACGAGGTCGCCCGCGCGATCAACGCGGAGGTGAAAGCAGGACGGGGGAGCCCGCACGGCGGCGTCTTCTTGGACATCGCGAGCCGCCGGACACCAGAGGAGATTCGCCGCCTGCTCCCCTCCATGTACCACCAGTTCAAGGAGCTGGCCGACATCGACATCACGACGACGCCGATGGAGGTCGGCCCCACCTGCCACTACGCCATGGGAGGCATCCGCGTCGAGGCTGACACGGAGGCCACCACGGTGACGGGCCTTTACGCCGCCGGCGAGGCCGCAGGGGGCATGCACGGGTCGAACAGGCTCGGGGGCAACTCACTGTCGGACCTGGTGGTGTTCGGCCGCAGGGCAGGTCTGGCGGCAGCCGAGCGTGCCCTCGGCATCCCGGGGATCCCGCAGGTCTCCGAGACTCAAGTCGCCGAGGTGACAGAACATGCGACGTCCTACTTCGCCAACGAGAGCCACGAGGACGCCTATGCCGTGCACCGTGACCTGCAAGAGACGATGCAGGCACTCGTGGGCATAATCCGCGTCGAGAGCGAGCTGCTCGAGGCAAGGGAGAAGCTCGCCGAGCTGGGCGAACGCGCCTCGCACTGCGCCGTCGAGGGAAACCTCCAGTTCAACCCGGGGTGGCACCTCGCCCTGGACCTCGAGTCGATGCTGGCCGTCTCGAACTGCACGACATTGAGCGCCATCGAGCGCCGTGAGAGCCGAGGAGGCCATACCCGCGAGGACTACCCGGGCTTCAGGCCGGAGTTCGAGAACGTCAACATGGTCACCCGCTTCGTCGACGGCGAATACGTACTAGCGAAGGAGCCCAAGCCTCAAATGCCCGACGAGCTCGCGAAACTCTTCGAGGAGGGGGCGCACTGATGGCGATCGACACCGAACCGGCCCCGTCCGCAGCTCCCCAACCCTCCCCGGAACCGCCGCCGAAGGACCTCGTCATGCGCCTGTGGCGCGGGGATGCGAACGGGGGCCGGTTCCAGGACTACCACGTCACACCGCAGGAAGGCGAGGTCGTGCTCGACGTCGTCCACCGTATCCAGGCGACCCAGGCACCGGACCTCGCCGTCCGCTGGAACTGCAAGGCGGGCAAGTGCGGCTCCTGCAGCGCCGAGATCAACGGCCGGCCCAGGTTGATGTGCATGACGCGGATGAGCACGCTGCCCACCGACGAGCCCATCACGATCTCGCCGATGCGCGCCTTCCCGATCATGCGCGACCTCGTGACCGACGTCTCTTACAACTTCGAGGTCGCGAAGCTAATCCCCGCCTTCAAGCCCGGCCCGAGGGATGCGGACGGCCTGTACCGGATGGCCCAGGTGGACATCGACCGCGGCCAGGAATTCCACAAGTGCATCGAGTGCTTCCTCTGTCAGAACGTCTGCCACGTGATCAGGGACCACGAGGATAACAAGCCCCGTTACGCAGGCCCTCGGTTCTTCGTGCGCCTTGCAGAGCTCGAGATGCATCCCCTCGACACCTTGGACCGGCGCGATTACATCCACCGGGACATGGGCATCGGTCTTTGCAACATCACCAAGTGCTGCACCGAGGTGTGCCCGGAGGACATCCACATAACCGACAACGCGATCATCCCCCTCAAAGAGCGCATCGTCGACTCGCGCTACGACCCCGTCGCCTGGCTCGGGCGCAAGATCACGGGACGCCCGGCTCCCCTTCCCGCCTCGCAGGCCCGTAAGTACACGGGCGCCGAGCACCAACAGCCTGCGGCGCCGACTTCGCCCAAGCCCGGTGACGGTGCCTGAGTTCTTGAGCGAGGGCTGGTTCGAGGCGTTCGCCGCGGCTTTGAGGAGCTTGCCGGTCACGGGCGATGCGGCGAATGCGCCCCTCGGCGGGCTCCGCCTCGGTCAGATCATCACCGCCGTGCCCGACGACGCGAGCGCCGCGGGCGTGCGCAACGGTGAGGTGCGCTTCACGATCGTGCTGGGTCGGGACGGCTCGGGGTCGCTTGTGCCCGATTCGACCGAAACGGCGGACGTGACACTCGTCGAGGACTTCTCCACTGCGAAAGCGATCGCCTCGGAGAGCGCGTCGCTGCCGGACCTGCTGGGCGCCGGCAAGATCAAGCTGAGAGGCGACGCGCGGGCTCTGGTCGCCGCCGGGGACCTTCTCGCGCGGCTCGCGCCACTCGTCACCGCGGCACTCGGGGGCGGTCAAGCTTCCTAGTCTCGGGCGAAGGAGGCATGATGCTCGATCGCCCTTACCCGAAAGCCCGCAGGAGCGACCAGGCCGACGACTATCACGGGGAGCTGGTCCCAGATCCCTACCGGTGGCTCGAGCGGAGCGACGACCCCGAGACGCTCACCTGGATAAGAGCGGAGAACGAGCTGACAGAAGCCTTCCTCGCGGCGGTGCCCAACCGCGAGAAGATCCGTTCCCGACTGACGGCGCTGTCTGACTACCCCAGCTTCGGTGTTCCCTTCCAACGGGGCGGGCTCTGGTTCCAGACCCGCAACAGCGGGCTCCAGGACCAGCCGGTGCTGTGGGTGATGGACGACCCGGGCTCGGAAGGTCGGGTCCTGCTCGACCCCAACTTGTTGTCCGAGGACGGCACCGTGGCTGTGACCGGCCTCGAGGTCACCGAGGACGGCTCGAAGCTCGCCTATGCCACGAGCGCGGCGGGATCGGACTGGAGGACCTGGCGGGTCCGGGAGGTGGCGACAGGAGAGGACCTCGACGACATCGTCGAATGGTCCAAGTTCGGCTCTCTCGCCTGGCGAAAAGATGGCGCGGGCTTCTACTACGTCGCCATGGAGCAGCCGCGCCAAAGTGCCCAGTACGTCCAGGAAAGCCGCCTGGCACGCGTCTTCTTTCACCGCCTGCACACAGGCCAAGGCGATGACGAGCTCGTCTTCGCCGCTCCCGAGGAGCCGGACTGGCTGCCGAATGCGACAGTGAGCGACGACGGGCGCTTCGTGATCGTTTCGATCACACGGGGGACGTTCCCCGAGACTCAGATCCGCGTCCTCGACCTCGAGGACCCCGAAGGCGGCTACCGGGACCTCATCGAGGACTTCGCCTCGAAAGCGTGCGTGCTCACCAACGTGGGCAATACCTTTTACGTCCTGACCGACTGGGAGGCCCAGCTGCAAAGGATTGTCACGATCGACCTCGACCACCCGGCCCGGGAAATGTGGCGCGAGATCGTCGGCGAGACAGAGGACTGCCTCTGCGACGCGTATTTCTACGGCGGGCGGCTCGTCTGCCACTACCTGCACCACGCCAGCTCGCAGCTGCGCGTCCACGAGCTCGGCGGGCCATTTGTCCGCGACATCCAACTGCCTGCACTGTCGGCGGTGGTCAGCAGCCCCCGCGACCACGAGGGGATCGAGGGCCGGCCCGGCGCAAACCTCGTCCACTTCGAGGTCGAGTCCTTCACGCAGTCCTCCTCGGTCTTCGCGCACGACCTCTCGAGCGGTGAGACCCGGGTGCTCCGGCCTTCCGGCGCACGGACCGAGCCCGGCCTTTACGTCACAGAGCAGCTCTTCGCGACCTCAGACGACGGCACGAAGATCCCGCTTTTCCTCGCCAGGCAACGCGACCTGTCCCCGAACGGGGACGTGCCCGTTCTCCTTTACGGATACGGGGGCTTCGACATCCCGGTGACGCCGCGATTCTCGGCCATGTGCGCGCTCTTCATGGAGCAGGGTGGGCTCTTCGCTGTCGCCAACCTCCGCGGAGGTGGCGAGTACGGCAAGGCCTGGCACGATGCCGGCCGTCTCGCCAACAAGCAGAACGTCTTCGACGACTTCTGCGCGTGCGCGCGGTGGCTCGCCGGCTCGGGTTGGTCGCGGGCGGACCGGATCGCCATCATCGGCGGATCGAACGGCGGTCTTTTGGTCGGGGCGTGCTTGACCCAGCACCCGGAACTGTTCGGGGCTGCCGTGGCCAACGTCGGAGTGCTCGACATGCTGCGCTTCCCCAAGTTCACCATCGGTTGGGCCTGGACGAGCGACTTCGGCAACCCGGACGATCCCGAGCAGTACCGGTGGCTCCGCGCCTACTCACCGCTGCACAACCTGCGCCAAGACGGGCGCTACCCGGCGACGTTGCTCCTGACGGGCGACCACGACGACAGAGTCGTCCCGGGCCACTCGTTCAAGTTCGCCGCCGCCCTCCAAAGAGCCCAGGGCGCCGATCGGCCGGTCCTCATCCGCGTCGAGACCGCCGCCGGCCACGGGACGGGCAAGCCGACGGCCAAGCGCATCGCGGAGGGCACCGACGTCCTGGCCTTCTTGGAGGCCGTCCTCTCCCTCGATGCCTCTGGCCTGCACCCGTCCGAGCACGGAGGCGGCTGAAGGGAGCCGACCCCGGATCCGCGCCGTGTCCGCGGCGCGACCCCTGGTCACGCAATCGTCATCGGAGTGCATTCTGTCGCACAAACCCACGGGGGTACGCTGTCGCAACGGCATACGGAAAGGGGACCAGGAACATGACCTTGACGGGTGTGGTCGACGATCACATGCTGAGCCAGTACCGCGTGTTGCTCGACCGTGAAGACGCAGCCTTCGACGAACTCGAGCATGCTTTCGAGGACGGAGACAGTGACCACTTCGAGGCTGACTACAAGGACTGGATCCAGGCAATGAGCCGTCGGCTCGCCTATCTGAGGCGCCTCGGCATCGAGGTCAACGTCTGATCTGCTTCCTTTCCGGCACCCGCTCGTGAACCGCCCGAGCTACGCGCCGGACGATTTCGGGATCCCGCTCGCTTCTTGGGGCGTCCGCGCCGTGGGGGCCGTCGCTGATGCCGTGTTCATCGGGGTCGCCACCTACCTCCTCCATCTGGCCGCCCACGTCCGCACCCGCACCGGTTACCTCTACTTGGACCTCGCCGTGAGCTTTGCCTATTCGTTCGCCCTCGTCGGTTTCTTCGGCCACACCCTCGGCATGGCGTTGCTGCGCCTCGACGCCGTCGACGCAATCGAGGGGCGCACCCCGATCGGTCCCGCCCGGGCGGCGGTCCGATCGCTCGCCGCCGGAGTGCTGACCGTCATCCCCTTCGCCGCTTTCCTCGACCTGCTCTGGCCGCTGTGGGACAACCGCAACCAGACGCTCCACGACAAGGCTGCCGGGACCGTGGTGCTGCGCCACTAGGCGCTCGCTTCAGCCTTTCAGCAACCCTTCCGCTTCGGCCCGCTCCTCGAGCAGCTCTTTGGTCGTCGCCCGGATCTGCTGAGTCGCGAAATCCGAGTGCGGTTGGTCGGGGACGACTTCCCAATTCTTCCCGTCCGAACGCACCGGGTACCCGAACTGCAACCCTTCCGGCACGCCGTACTCGCCCCTCGACACGACCGCCAGCGACACGGCCTCACCGGGCGGCGTCGGACGCACAATGCTCGCCACCGAGTCGACTATTGCGTGCGAGGCGCTGGCAGCCGACGACATGCCCCGTGCCTCCAAGATGGCCGCGCCGCGCCCCTTCACCGTCTTCAGGAACTCGCCCTTCAGCCAGTCGATGTCGCCTATCACGTCGATCGCGGGCCGGCCGAGGATGCGGGCGTTCTCGTAATCGGGGAATTGCGTCAGGGAGTGGTTCCCGTACACGACCATGTTCGTCACCTGCCCGTTGAACACCTGGGCGCGGCGTGCGAGCAGGCTCTGGGCCCGGTTCTGGTCCAGGCGCATCATGGCGAACCAGCGTTCCGCCGGCACCTCGGGGGCGTTCGAGCGGGCGATGAGGCAGTTGGTGTTGCACGGGTTGCCGACCACGAGCACCCGCACGTCCGAGGCCGCATAGTCGGCGATGGCGCGTCCCTGGGTCTTGAAAGTACCGGCGTTCACCCCCAACAGGTCCTTGCGCTCCATGCCGGGCTTGCGGGGAACCGAGCCGACCAAGAGCGCGAACGAGGTCCTGCGAAAAGCGATCGCAAGGTTGGCCGTCGCCTCGATGTCGACGAGAAGGGGGAACGCACAGTCCTCGAGCTCCAACACCACGCCCTCGAGCGCTTTCATGGCGGGCTCGATCTCCAAGAGGCGAAGCGCCACGGGCTGGCCCGGCCCGAACATCTCACCCGAAGCGATGCGGAACAGCAGCGCATAGCCGACCTGGCCCGCGGCACCGGTGACGGTGACGTTGACAGGCCAGTGCATCCTGGCGTCAATGGCGGTTGTCGTGGCAGAAGTGTCGGTCACGGCGTAGCAGACTAACCGAGCGCAAGGATGTCCCGTAACCGGGCCTCGCAGCCGTGACCGCGCCAGGGCTCGGCTGGTCCGCCCGTTCAGAGGCGCTCGACGATTGCCTCTGCGAACTGGCTGCAGCGGACTTCGTGCGCGCCTTGCATCAACCGGGCGAAGTCGTAGGTCACGATCTTGTCGGCGATTGTCCGCTCGAGCGCGGCGACGATGTCGTCGGCAGCCTCCTGCCACCCGAAGTGCTCGAACATGAGCACGCCGGAGAGGAGCAACGAGCCAGGATTGACCTTGTCCTGACCGGCGTATTTCGGCGCCGTGCCGTGCGTCGCCTCGAAGACGCCGTGCCCGGTCACGTAGTTGATGTTGCCTCCGGGCGCGATCCCAATCCCCCCGACCTGGGCCGCCAGCGCATCGGACAGGTAGTCGCCGTTCAGGTTCGTCGCCGCGATCACGTCGAACTCGTCGGGGCGGGTCAGGACCTGCTGGAAGGTGATGTCCGCTATCGCGTCCTTCACAAGGATCTTGTCGCCGGGCTGGCCGCCGCAGTCCTCCCAGGCGACCGCCACGTCGGAGAACTCGTCGCGGGCGACCTCGTAACCCCAGTTGCGGAACGCCCCCTCGGTGAACTTCTGGATGTTCCCCTTGTGCATGAACGTGACGCTGCGGCGATGGCGTCGCACGGCGTACTGCAGGGCCGCGCGCACGAGGCGCTTCGAGCCGGTCTCCGAGATCGGCTTCAGGCCGATCCCGGAATCGGCCCGCACCGTCCAGCCGAACTCCTCTTGCACAAAGGCGATCAGCTTGCGGGCTTCGGGCGTGCCCTCCTTGAGCTCGAGGCCGGCGTACACGTCCTCGGTGTTCTCCCGGAAGATCACCATGTCGACCTTCTCAGGGTGCAGGACCGGCGAGGGCACCCCGGCGAACCAGCGCACCGGCCGCAGGCAGACGTACAGGTCGAGCAACTGTCGCAGCGCCACGTTGAGCGAGCGGAAACCGCCGCCCACAGGTGTCGTGAGCGGTCCCTTGATGCCGATCAGGTGATCCCGGAACGCCTCGACCGTCTCTTCGGGAAGCCACTCGCCGGTCGCCTTGAAGGCCTTCTCACCGGCGAGCACCTCCTTCCAGGAGATGTGCTTGCCGTGCTTGGCCGCGGCGGCATCGAGGACATGCTGCGCGGCGGGCCAGATGTCGACACCGATCCCATCGCCCTCGATGTAGGGGACTATGGGTTCATCCGGTACCAAGAGGGCACCCGCCGGCGACATCGTGATCTTCGTTGACATACAGGCGAGCCTACTTAGGAGGGCGCGCGTCGGCACAAGGCTGAGCCGCAAAGCCGCTCGGCGCCGAAGGCGGCGCCTGCTTGCATCGAGTCCCCGACAGTGCTGTTGGAGCCAGTACGGTAACCGGCAACGTTTGCCCCGTTGCAGTGATACGGCGACCTGCGACCATCGCCGCGTGCCCCGCGTGCGTGCCGCCGATGCCCCAAGGGTGGTTCACCGCTGCGCCCCGATTGCGCTGCAGACCACCACGGCCCAGCGCCGGCGCCTGTTCGCTCAGCTCGTCGCGGGCGGCGACGTCTGGGCCTGGGTGCTCGCCCTGAACGAGGCGCGCGCGGCGGGGGGCGAGGAGCGGACCGTCAGCTAGCAGGCACTCTGTCGGGAGCTTTCTGCCCGCGGACGAGCAAGCTTCGGTGAGTTGTCGGTGAGCGCGGCACGCTCTGTGCTGCGTCGCTACTCCGACGCCTGCTTCGCCGTCACAAGAGCACGTCGCGCTGGCGATGAAAGGGCGCCCTTTGCGCGCCGGCGGCGCCACCTCGTGCCGGGGCGCCCGTACACCGGGACGTTTTCACTGCTCGGCCAACAGCTGCCCGTGCCGAGGAGGCGAACGTTGGCTGAAGCGGCACTAGCCCCCGCCGAGTGCAGCCGCCCGCCGTTCGGCCGCGAGCACGGCGTTGCTCAGCAGCATCGCCCTCGTCATCGGCCCGACCCCCCCGATCCGCGGCGTTATCCAGCCTGCAACCTCAGCGACCGATTCCTCGACGTCCGAGAGCAAGCGCTTTCCCTCGCGTGAGACCCCGGCGCCGACCACTGCTGCGCCGGGCTTCACCATGTCGCGGGTGACCAGGTTCGCCCAACCCGCCGCCGCGACGACAATGTCACCCTGTCGCACGTAGTCGCCCAGGTCGGCCACTCCGGTGTGAACGACCGTCACGGCCGCGTTCAGTCCCGGGCGCTTCAACGCCAGCAACAGTGCGAGCGGCCGGCCGATCGTGAGCCCGCGGCCCACTATGACGACGTGCTTGCCACTCACGGGCACGTCGTAGGCGTGCAGCAGCGCGACGATGCCCGCAGGAGTGCAGGGGAGCGGCCCGGGCGCGCCCATCACGAGGCGACCCAGGTTCACAGGGTGCAACCCGTCGACGTCCTTGTCCGGATTCACGGCCAATAGAGCCCGCTCCTCGTTCAAGTGCTTCGGCAAGGGCAGCTGGATGAGCAGCGCGTCGACTTCCGGATTGGCACTGAGCGATCGCACGACCGACTCGAGTCGCTCCTGGGTGACGTTCTCCGGTAGTTCCTCGTGCACGGACTCGACACCGATCTCGGCGCAGTCCTGGTGCTTCATCGCCACATAGCGGGCACTCGGTCCGTCGTCCCCGACGAGGATCGTCCCGAGACCCGGGGTGACGCCGGCCGCCTTCAGCTCGGCGACCCGCTTCGACAGCTCGCCCCGTTCATGGGCGGCGAGCGCTTGCCCGTCCAGCAGGATGGCGGCCATCAGTGGCGGAAGTGGCGCTCGGAAGTGAGCACCATCGAGATCCCACGCGCGTCGGCCGCGGCGATCACCTCGTCATCGCGAACTGACCCGCCCGGCTGTACGACGGCGGTGACGCCCGCATCGATCATCGCGTCCAACCCATCTCGAAACGGGAAAAATGCATCACTTGCCCCTGCGCCTCCTTGCGCCCGTCCGCCAGCCTTGCGGGCGGCGATCCCGGCCGCGTCCACGCGGTTCTGTTGCCCGCACCCGATACCGACTATCTGCCCACCGTAGGCCAGAACGATGGCGTTGGACGAAGTCAGTCCGCAAACCCTCCACGCCAGCTCGAGATCGCGCCATTGTTGACGGCTCGGTGTGAGCCTTGTCACCACGCGCCAGGTGTCGGGTGCCGATCGAAACCTGTCGTGCTCCTGGACGAGAAAGCCTCCGTCGATCTGGCGCAGGCCGATCTCCATGGGCGACGGCGCAGGCGCGGCCATCACCCGCATGTTCTTGCGCTTGCCCGCAAAACAGGAAAGGGCGTCGTCATCGAACCCGGGTGCTATGAGCAGGTCCGACATCGGGCCCGCGACGATCCTGTCCGCGAGCACAGCGTCGACACGGCCGCTCAGGGCCACGATGCCGCCGAAAGCCGAGACGGGGTCGGCATCGAGGGCCCGCGCATAGGCGGTGCCGAGGTCTTCGTCGATGGCGACCCCGCAAGGGTTGGTGTGCTTGACGATCGCCGCCGCGTAAAGGCCCGCCCCAAAGCTGAGGCCCTCGGAGCCGACGAGCTCGTGCACCAGCCGCCACGCCGCCTCGGCGTCGAGCAGGTTCAGGTAGGAAAGCTCCTTCCCGCCGTGCTGGACCGCTTCCTCCCACCAACCGGGGGGATTGCCGCGCGCCCTGTAGAGCGAGGCCTTCTGGTGCGGGTTCTCCCCGTAGCGGAGTGACCTGACTCGCTCGAGGACGACGGAGAAGGTCTCGGGCAGCGTTCCCGCACGATTGCCGGCCTCGGGCCCGGTCTCGTCCAGCCAGCGGACGATGGCGGCGTCGTAGGCGGCGGTGTGCGCGAAGGCGGCGCGTGCCAGCCTGCGACGCGTGGCGTCGCTCACGACCCCGTTGGCCCGCAGCTCCTCCAGGACGGCCCCGTACTGCCCGGGATCGACGACCACCGTGACGTAAGCGCAGTTCTTCGCCGCGGCCCGGATCATCGTCGGGCCTCCAACGTCCATCGTCTCCACCGACGGCTGTGCCTCGAACGGGTACAGATTGCAGACGACGAGGTCGATCGGGGCGATGTGCTGGGACGCCAGGTCCTCAAGGTGGGACGGGACCGACCGGTCGGCCAGGATACCCGCGTGGATTGCAGGGTGCAGGGTCTTCACGCGCCCTCCCAGCATCTCGGGCACACCCGTGAGCTCGGCGACTTCGCGGTGGTCGATCCCGGCCGCTTCCAGGAGCTTTGCGGTGCCGCCGCTCGCCACGAGCTCGACGCCGAGGTCGTCCAGACCGCGCGCGAATTCGTCCAGGCCGGTCTTGTCGTAGACAGAGAGAAGCGCACGCACCCGCGACGACCCTATCAGGACGGTGCCTGGAGTCTGAGCTGCACTTTCCGTCCGCAATCGGCCCGTCGTCCTGGTGCGGCAACCGCGCGATTCGTCCCTGAATTTTGCCAAGTCCGGGTGGCGAGACGGGTATCCTTCTGTGACGCGAGCCCCCCGTTGCGATGTTTCACTCGCTACGCTCGATCGAGCTGTTCGGGACAGATGAGGAGTACTTTGAGCGACGACCTCCAGGGCATCGGATGGTGGCTCGCGTCTGACGGCAAGTGGTACCCGCCGGACCTGCATCCGGCCGCGCGTTATGCGGCAACCGGTGAACAAGCCCGCATTGCCGCCCTCTTCGACGCCACGATCGGCGTGGCCCGAGTCCGGGACAAGGTCTACGCCCAAGTCCATGGCGAGGTCAGGAACGGGACTTTCTCCCCGGACGAGCGCGGCGGTGCGTATTCGGGCGCGCAAAACGGCAGTGCCGATGAAAAGAGCCCCGGCCGAGCGGCCGGACTGGGACGCGACAGCGACATGCCCCGTTTCAGGGGTCTGGACCGGCCAAACTGGCCGTTCGAGCCGCGGAGCGCATCGGAGCCGATCACCTCGAAGTCCGAGACCCGGTGGCGACCCGATGCGCGGCAAAGAGCCGACTCGAGATGGCCACCATCCCGGTCGCCGTCGGGGCCTGACCGCCCCGCTCCCACACCGCCAGCCCTGGAACGACCCGCGCGCGCAGCTGCCGTGCTAGAACCCCTGCCTCGCTGGCATCCCGTCCAGCCGCACGAGCCCGAGAAGCCCTGTGACCAGGGCACTACGTTCGCTCCGGAACCGCTGGCTGCGCCGGCCGCGACGCGCGAGCCCGTCTCAACGGCCTCGGCGCAGGCGTCAGCGTCGCCCACCGTCGCCCCCCCGCCGCCTACTCCCCCACCTCCGGCACCAAGGTTCGCGATCCCGCAGCCCACATCGGCCGCACCACCTGTCGTGGCCCCGCCGCCTGCGACAACCCTCGAGAGAATCGGCCCGCCGCCGAGCGCGCGCCGGCGCCCCTCGACGATCAGGCCAACCTCGGAACTGCGTGAGGCGGTGGCGGGAGCCGTCGCCCGCGCCGCGGCCCAGGGGCCGCTCATGCCGAGAGGACCGGAGGAGTCGGACGCCGAGGACCGTCCGGCACCGCAAGTCTCCGAGCCGTGGGCCTACGACGAACGTCCCTCTGCTGGGCTCGCAACCACCGACGCTCAGCCGGCCGTCGCCCCACAGACGCCTCCCGACGCCGGCTCGCGGATGTACGACCCCTATGACGAATTCGTCAGAATGGCCGGTGAGCGTGCCCTGGCCGACGCGGTCCCGAGACGTCGCAGCAACCGCCCGCCGGCGTCGTCGCTCGGGACGTCACCTCTCCAAGGCGAGGAGCCTTCAGACCTGGCAACGGAGTCGATCCCGGCCGAGGGGGCGCCTTACGCAGCTGACTCGGATACCGCCCAGGTCGTGAGCCCGGCCCCTGCAGAGCCGGAGCTGGCTGCTTCTGCCGAACCAGAGCTGGCTGCTTCTGCCGAGCCAGAGCTGGCTGCGTCTGCCGAACCAGAGCTGGCTGCGTCTGCCGAACCAGAGCTGGCTGCGTCTGCCGAACCAGAGCTGGCTGCGTCTGCCGAACCAGAGCTGGCTGCGTCTGCCGAACCAGAGCTTGCTGCGTCTGCCGAACCAGAGCTTGCTGCGTCTGCCGAACCAGAGCTTGCTGCTTATGGCGAGCCCGAGCCCGCTGCCCCTGCCGAGCCAGAGCTTGCTTCCAGCGGAGAGCAGCACTTCCCCCGTTCGTCCGACGGCGAGGGAGCAGCCTGGCCGATCGGCGAACGGCGATCGTTCGCACGCCAGGCTCGCAAGCCATTGCCGGCGGCTCTTCAGGCGGTCGTCGCCGCCGAGGTCTCCCAAGCCGACTCAGGCACGCAGGCATCCGAGCCGCTTGCCTCGAGACAGCCTCAGGCGCCGACGCCGGCCCTACTGGGCGCCACCGCCACGAGCAGCGAACAAGGCCCGGCACCGGTCACAGCCAAGAAGCCGGGCATCATCCGCCGCTACGGCTCGGCCATCGCGATTGTCGTGCTCTTCGTCGCGGCAGCCGGAGCAGCTGCCGGCATCGCCGCCTTCAGGGGCCCCACTCAGCCCGGGCTCACGACCGTCGCCCAGGCACAGCAGGCGGCAAACAGCGTCGTCCTCAGGACCGGCGACTTCCCACCCCCTTGGCACGTGGCAAAGACCGGGGTCACAGCCAGCTCTTACGGGGTCGCCGCAGGGCTCGTGACACCCTCGCTCGTCCGTTCCTGGACCGCTTCGAACCCGGGATGCGCCGGCGACATCCAAAGCGTCAGCGCCGCCCTGACGGCTTCTGACACCAGCGCGGCCGCCGTGGCCTCCACCCAGGCGGCCGCCTCGGACCCGCTCGGCGGTTCCTGGCAGACCGCTGACGTGGTCGCCATCCACTCCGACGCCACAACGGTGATTAGGGACCTGGCAGCACCGCGTTCCCTGCTCACCCGGTCAGCCGCGAGATCGTGCATCAACAGGTTCTGGTCGGCATCCATGCTGGCCGGACTGCCGGACGGCTCGCACATCTCGCTGTCGGTGGCTCCGGCGGCGCTTCCCGCCCTTCCTGGGAGCCCACCCTTGTGGGCAATGTCCATGGGTGGCACGGCCGTGGTCCGGGGCGTGACGCTGCCGTTCCGTTTCGAGGTCATCTCGTTCGCCGTCGGTCACGCCCAGGTGAGCTTCACGTCGTCGTCCAAGCTTGCACCCCTCCCGCTCAGCCTCAACCAGGCGCTGCTCGTCGTGCTTGCGACCCGGGCTGAGCTACAGACCTCCTGACAGGCGACCCTCGTCCCTCGGCGCCGGTTCTCAGGCGAGATAGGGGTACAGCGGCATCGCGCCCGTGAGCTCGGCGACGCGGCCGGCCAGGGATCCGTCGCGGTCCTCGCCGCCGTTCGCGAGAGCGTCCGCGAGAATGGCACCGACCTCGGCGAAGTGCTCGCGGCCAAAGCCCCGGCTCGCGAGCGCCGTCGCCCCGAAGCGCAGCCCTGAGCACGCCGGCCCTTCGAGCGGGTCGTAGGCGAGCGCGATCGCGTTGGCGGAGATCCCGATCTTGTTGAGCCGCCGGAGCGTGGCCCAGGCCTCGCGACCAGCAGGTGCGAGGTCCACGAGCAGCTGGTGGACGTCGGTGCCACCGGTGACGACCGCCGCCCGGGTCCTGTGCTCCGCCTCGACGAGCACCTGCGCCATCGTCCGCGCCCCCGCCACGGTGCGCTCCATCCGTTCGCGGAATTCGTCGGTCCCTGCAAGCTTGAACGTCACCGCCTTGGCGGCGATCACGTGCGGAAGCGGGCAACCCTGTTCGCCGGGATATACGGCGGCGTCGATCCGCTCGGCGAGCTCGCGCCGACACAAGATGGCACCGCCCCGAGCCCCGCCGAGAGTCTTGTGGACCGTCATCGTGCAGGCGTCCGCCAGCGGGACCGGGTCGGGATGCACCTTGGCGGCAACCAGGCCGGCGATGTGGGCCATGTCGACCACGAGCGCGGCACCGATCTCGTCGGCGATGGCACGGAATCGCGCGAAGTCGAGGTGGCGGCTGTAGCACGACCAACCGGCGAACACGACCCGCGGCCGGTGGCGCCGGGCGAGCAGCTCGACCTCGTCCATGTCCACCAGCCGGTCGTCGCGCCGCACGTGATACGCGAAGGCCCGGTAGTTGCGCCCCGCGAAGGTCTCGGTGCCGCACTGTGTCGGGTGACCACCGTGGGCGAAGTCGAAACCGAGCACTACGTCACCCGGCTTGCAAAGGGCGTGAAGCACGGCGGCGTTGGCGCTCGCGCCGGAATAGGGCTGGACGTTGGCGTGGTCGGCACCGAACAGCGCCTTCGCCCGGTCGATCGCCAGGCGCTCGATCTCGTCGATCCATTCGCAGGTGTCGTAGTCGCGTCTTTCGGGATAGCCGTCCGCGTACTTCGCCGTGAGCACCGAACCTTGCGCCTCGAGAACCGCCCGTGGTGGCACGCTCTCGGACGCGACCAGGTCGAGCGTGGACCTTTGCCGCGCGAGCTCGGAGTCGATGGCCGCACTCACCTCAGGGTCGATCTGGCTGAGCGTCTCCTCGAAAGGGCTTTCCGCGGACTTGGGCATGGGGCCAAACTACTTGGCGCAGGCGGACACCGGGACCGGACCGGCCGGAGCCAACGCCGATAGCCGGAAACGGGGGTGCGGTCTCTCAGGCCGCTCCGTGGCCGGCCATGCGGACGTCGAAGCCGGCCTGTCTCGCTGCGTCCAGAACCGCCTTTGCGTGTTCACGGTTTCGCGTCTCCAACACGATGTGGACCGCCGTCTCGCGCACCTGCAGGTCGTAGCCCTCGCGCAGGTGCTCCACCGTGACGAGGTTGGCACCGTTCAACCCGAGGCAGGTGAGCAGGCGGGCGAGGCTGCCGGGCCGGTCGGGGATCCGGGCGAAGAAAACGACCCGCCGGCCGGCGTTGGTCTCGTGGCGTCGGATGACCGGGGCGAGAAGGCCCGTGTCCACGTTGCCGCCTGACAGCACCACGACCGTCGTGCCGGTGGCCGGCGGAATGATGCGGCGCGCCATCAGCGCCGCGGCACCCACGGCTCCGGCCCCTTCGACCACGAGCTTGGAACGCATGAGCAGCATCACGATGGCGTCGGCGATCTCGTTCTCCCCGACACCCACGATCTCGTCGACGTGGCGCTCGATCAGCCCGAGGGTGATACCGCTGGGACGCTTCACTGCGATGCCGTCGGCAAGCGTCGAGCCGGCCTTGGTGGTGGTCGCGCGGTGACCCTCCCTCCTGGCGAGGTAGGGGGCGCAGACCGCCGCCTGCACAGCGACGACCCGCACGTGCGGCGCAAGAGCGTCGATGGCGCACGCGATCCCTGAGACGAGCCCGCCCCCTCCGAGTGGCACGATGACCATGGCGAGGTCGTCGACGTCCTCGATGAGCTCGAGGCCGAGCGTGCCCTGCCCGGCGACGATCGCCGGGTCGTCGAAGGGATGGACCAAGTGAAGACCCGCCTCCCGGGCCCTTTTCTCGGCCAGCACGACGCAGTCGTCGAGCGAGTCGCCCTCCAGATGAACCGAGGCGCCGTAGCCGATCGTCGCCTCCGCCTTGGAGACCGACGCCTCCGCTGGCATGTACACCTCGCAGCGCACGCCCGCCGAGCGTGCCGCGAGCGCGGCAGCCTGGGCGTGGTTGCCGGCCGAGGCCACGACGATGCCGGGCTTGGCCGCGGGTCCGAGAGCGGCCAGCTTCGCCGACGCACCCCGGATCTTGAACGAACCGGTGGGCTGCAGGTTCTCCGCCTTCAACACGACGCGTGAGCCCGTGAGCTCGCTGAGCAGGCGTGAGGCGAAGATCGGCGTGTGCACTGCGATGCGTTGCACGGCGGGCCGGGCGGCCTCTATCGCCTCGAGGCTGACCTCGCCCGGTCCGCTCCCCCCCGTCACCGCGTGACCCTAGAAGGCCCGCACGAGCTCGACCATGAGCTCACCGGCTTCGGTGGGGTTCTGTGCCACGAGCACGCCTGCGGCCGTCAGGGCCTCCATCTTGGCCTTGGCGGTGCCCTTCGAGCCCGAGATGATGGCGCCGGCATGGCCCATCTTCCGGCCCGGCGGCGCCGTCACGCCCGCGATGTAAGCGACGACCGGCTTGTCCATCGACGATGCGATGAAGTCCGCGGCTCGCTCCTCGCCGTCACCGCCGATCTCGCCGATCATCAGCACGGCACGGGTCTCCGGATCTGCCTGGAAGGCCGTGAGCACGTCGACGAAGCTCGAGCCCGGCACCGGATCGCCGCCGATGCCCACACAGGTGGTCTGGCCGACCCCCTGCTGGGACAGCTCGTGCAGCGCCTGGTAGGTCAACGTGCCCGAACGGCTGACGACCCCGACCGGGCCCCCCGGCAAGGCGATGTCCCCGGAGGTGATGCCGATGTTGCACTTTCCCGGCGAGATGATGCCCGGGCAGTTGGGACCGATGAGCACGACGCCGGGGTAGTCACGGCGCAGCCGCGCGTTCACGAGCGCCTCGTCCTTGGACGGGATGTGCTCGGTTATGCACACGACGACGCGGATCCCGGCCGCGGCGGCGTCGACGATCGCCGACGGCGCCGCGCGGGGCGGCACGGCGATGAAGCTCGCCGTGGCCCCGGTGGCGACGACCGCCTCGGTGACGGTGTCGAAGACCGGGATCCCCTCCACGTCCTGGCCGCCCTTGCCCGGCGTCACGCCGGCGACGACCTTGGTGCCGTAGGCGCGGTTGCGAAGGCCGTGAAAGCGGCCCTGGCTCCCGGTCAGGCCTTGGACGACCACACGCGTCGTCTCGTCCACGAAGATGCTCACAGCCCCGAACCTCCTTGCGCCTTGGGTGCACCCGCGAGCTCGACCGCGCGCCGCGCGGCACTCAGCATGGTCAGCTCGCTGATGATCTTCTCCGAAGCGCTCTCGTCGATGATCCGGCGCGCCTCGGCCACGTTGGTCCCGTCGAGGCGCAGCACGATCTGGGAAGTGATGTCCACCTTGTCCAGCGCCTTGACGATGCCGCGGGCGACCTCGTCGCAGCGCACGATCCCGCCGAAGATGTTCACGAAGATGGACCGGACGCTCGGGTCGAGGTTGATCACCTCGAGCGCGCTCGCCATGCCATCCTCGTCGGCACCGCCGCCGACGTCGAGGAAGTTCGCCGCGCTGCCACCGACCTGGCTCACCATGTCGACGGTGCTCATCGCGAGACCGGCGCCGTTGGCGATGATGCCGACCGACCCCTCCAGGGGGATGTACGAGAGCCCCTTCGACTTGGCCAGGCGCTCGCGTTCTGTGGACTCGCCCATGTTGTCGATCTCCGCCCATTCCGGGTGGCGAAAGGCCGCGTCGTCGTCGAGGGTCACCTTGGCGTCGAGGGCGCGCACAACACCGTCGGTCGTGAGCACGAGCGGGTTGATCTCCACGAGGTCGGCGTCGCCTTGGATGTAGCAGTCGTAGAGCTTGACGAGGATCTCGGCGGCACCCTCCCGGGCCTGCGGGTCGAGCCCGGCGCGGGCGACCAGTTCGCGCATCGCCTCGAGGGTCACGCCGTCGAGCGGGTTGACGTGCAGCCGCGCGATCGCGTCAGGGTCCTCGGATGCGACCTGTTCGATGTCGATCCCGCCCCGGGCCGAGACCATTGCGAGGTGCAACTTGGCGGAGCGGTCGAGCGTGAAGCTCGCGTAGTACTCCTTGGCGATGTCTGTCGCCCTCTCGATCCAAAGGCGCCGGACCTTGTGGCCCTTCATGTCCATGCCCAAGATGTTCCCCGCGTGCTCTCTCACCTCCGCGGCGGAATCCGCGAGCTTGATCCCGCCCGCCTTGCCACGCCCGCCGACTTGCACTTGGGCCTTCACCACCACGGGGTAGCCGAGCCGTTCGGCCGCGTCCTCGGCCTCGGCCACGGTGTCCGCGACCTCTCCGGGCGATACGGCGATGCCGTAGCGCGCGAAGTACTGCTTGCCCTGGTACTCAACTAGATCCACCAGTCACCTTCCTGTCGGTCGACGCAGTTGCTTCGGTCTTGGTCGCTTCAGTCGCGGCCCGGCCCCGGCGGCCCGGCACCTGCCCGCTCGCGTTCGTCGAGCGCTGCCTCCAAGAAGGCGGCGATCTCGGGCAGGTGGGCGCCGGGCGTGAAGACTGCGCTCACGCCGGCGGACTTCAGCGATTCGATGTCGCGCTCGGGGATGATGCCGCCCACGACGACGATCACGTCCTCCAGCCCTTCGGCCCGGAGGCCCTCCACGACGCGGGGAACCAGGGTCAGGTGCGCCCCCGACAGCAGCGAGAGCCCCACCGCGTCGGCGTCCTCCTGCATCGCGGTCCGGACCACCTGCTCGGGCGTCTGGTGGAGACCGGTGTAGATGACCTCGAAACCGGCGTCCCTGAGGGCCCTTGATATGACCTTGGCGCCTCGGTCGTGACCGTCGAGGCCGGGCTTGGCCACGACGATTCGGTAGCGGCGTTCCACCCTGGCGATACTAGGCAGCACGCTACCTGAGGACTAATCGAGCCTCTCAGTGCGCCGCGGCGGGCAGCAGCACGAAGGCGACCAAGCTCAGATGCAAGGCTGCCGCCGCCACGACGCAGGCGTGGAAAACCTCGTGGTACCCGAACACTCTGGGCCACGGGTTGGGACGACGGAACGCGTACACGACCGCGCCGAGGGTGTAGAGGAGCCCGCCTGCCATCATCAGAGAAAAGCCCAGCACGCCGAGGTAGTGCCAGAACTCGGGCATGGCCCCCACGGCGATCCACCCTGCCGCCACGTAGGGCAGGGCGATGGCCCACTTCGGCGCGTCCAGCCACGCGAAGCGGATCACGATCCCGGCCACCGACGCTCCCCAGACGAGGCCAAGGACTATCCACGCGTCCACAGGGGGAAGCGACAGGCCCGCGACCGCGGCGTAGGTCCCCGCGATGCAGACGAAGATCATGGAATGGTCCGCGTGGCGCATCTTGCGGCGCACACCGGGTGACCAGCCGATCCGGTGGTAGAGGGCGCTCGTCGTCAGCATCGCCGTCACCGCGAAACACACGGCTGCGGCGCAGACCTCCGCCTTGGCACCGTTCGCCTCGAGACCGATCAGCGGCCCGACGACCACCATCACGAGGGCGCCCACCTCGTGGAACCACCCGCGCAGGAGCGGTTTCGGCTTCTCGATCGCCGCTGCGGTCACCTCTGTAGCCTGCGCCACGGGCGGCACTCTACCTACTGGTCGGTAGGCTCGCCAACCGGCGGCCGTTCGATCGGGCTGAGCGCCAAGAGAAAGCGCTTCTCGCCGTGTTCGGGAAAGCAGATGGCCGCGCGGGCGTCCTCACCCGCGCCCTGGACCTCGACCACGACGCCGAGACCGAAGCGGGCGTGCACGACCGCGTCACCCGGCGCCAGGCCGAGGCGCTCGGCACCGCTCGAGGGGGCGGCCGCCTGCACCTTCGGGCGTGGGCCGCCGCCCCCGCCGGTCAGCTTGCCGCCCCATCCCCCGCCTGCGACAGCTCCTCGCCCCCCGCCGATGACGACGCCTTCGCCGACGTCTTCCACTAGCTCCTCGGGGATCTCTTTCAAGAACCGGCTCGGGAAGCTCTGCTGGATGCCGCCGAACAACAAGCGGCTCCAGGTGTGGGTCAGGTAGAGCCGTTCCCGCGCCCGGGTCACCCCGACATAGCAGAGGCGGCGCTCCTCCTCCAGCTCATCGGGCTCCGACAGGCTCTGGGAGTGCGGGAAGATCCCCTCCTCCATCCCGGTGAGGAACACGACCCGGAACTCGAGACCCTTGGCGGAGTGCAGCGTCATGAGCGACACGCTCGCACCGTCGTCGGCGACGTCCGTGGCGGCTATGAGAGCCGTGGACTCGAGGAACGACTCGAGGTCGGTGTGCTCGGACGCCACGTTCAAGAGCTCGGCCAGGTTCTCGACGCGGCCCTCGGCCTCGATCGCACGGCCCCCGCCGATCGCTATCTCGGCCTCGAGCAGGTCGCGGTAGCCGGTCCGCTCGAGGATCGCCGCGATCAGCCGGTCCGGCGGGTTGGTGAGGAGATCCCCGGAGCGCAGCTCGGAGAGCAGGCCGAGGAAGCTCCGGACGCCTGCCAGGGCCTTGCCCGACGCACCGGCCTGCTCGGCGCGGGCGAGCGCTTCGGCAAAGCCGATCCCCTGCTGGCGGGCGAAGTCCACAAGGCGCGCCTGGGTCGTATCGCCGATACCGCGTCGCGGCGTGTTGAGGATGCGCCGCAGCGACACCTCGTCGCCGGGGTTGGCGACGGCGCGCAGGTAGGCGAGCACGTCGCGCACCTCGCGCCGGTCGAAGAAGCGGGTCCCGCCGATCACGGTGTAGGCGATCCCACGATCGGCCAGGGCGGTCTCCAGCGCGCGGCTCTGGGCGTTGGTCCGGTAGAAGACGGCGATGTCGCCATAGCCGATGTTCTCGTCCCGGTGCAGGGCCGCGATCTCGCCCGTCACGAAACTGGCCTCGTCCCGGTCGTCTCCGGCCCGGTAGCGCCTGATCCGGTCGCCCTTGCCGAGCGCGCTCCAGAGCTCCTTTTCCTGGCGGAACAGGTTGTTGCCTATGACGGCGTTGGCGGCATCCAGGATCGTCTGGCTCGAGCGGTAATTCTGGTCGAGCACGATCATGCGGGCGTCGGGGAACGCCCGCTCGAACTCGAGCAGGTTGCGCATCTCGGCGCCCCGGAACCGGTAGATGCTCTGGTCGGTGTCGCCCACGACACACACGTTGCGCTTTGCCGCGCCGAGCTGGATCACGAGCTCGTTCTGGGCGATGTTCGTGTCCTGGTACTCGTCCACGAGGACGTGCTCGAAACGTTCCTGGTAGTGCTCGAGCACGTCGGGGTGCTCGCGGAACATGCGCACGGTGCGAACCAGGAGGTCGTCGAAGTCCATCGCGTTGGCCGCGCCGAGGCGCCGCTCGTACTCGGCGTAGGCCTGGGCGATCCGCCGCTCGTAGATCGTCCCGGAGCGCTCGTCGAAGGCCGCTACGCCGACCATGTCCGACTTGGCAGAGCTGATGACGCCCAGCACGGCTCGAGGAGGGAAGCGCTGTTGATCGATGCCGAGGTCGAAGAGGACATGTTCGACGAGCCGTCGGCT
>Ga0187880_1000423_pt1 | contig 36040 bp, 37 predicted proteins | sample June2016WEW_19_4_FD_132998 | JGI IMG/M metagenome (GOLD analysis project Ga0187880, IMG submission 132998) | Peatland microbial communities from SPRUCE experiment site at the Marcell Experimental Forest, Minnesota, USA - June2016WEW_19_40 | ecosystem: Environmental > Terrestrial > Soil >... | reverse complement strand
GTGGTCAGACCACCACGTTGATAGGCCGGAGGTGTACGCACAGCAATGTGTTCAGCCGACCGGTACTAATCGGCCGAGGGCTTGGGGCTCGTGCTCGCTATGGAAGGCTCGAGGGGTAGTTGGTGACAACACCCTCCAGCGGGAGCACCGGCTGGCGCCGGTGCCCGCAGCGTCCTGCGGATCCGCTCGAGCGAAAAGTTTCCGGTGATCATAGCGGCAGGGTCACACCCGTTCCCATCCCGAACACGGAAGTTAAGCCTGCCTGCGCCGATGGTACTTGGGGGGAGACTCCCTGGGAGAGTAGGTCGTCGCCGGAATTAATCTCAGACAATGCCCACCCGCTGACCGGGTGGGCATTGTCGCGTTGGAAGCGGGGTAACGTTCCCGATTGTGACCAATCCGAGCGGTGCTCCCGGACAACGGCGCGCCCGCGGTGCGGCTTCGGGGAATCGCAGCCAACAGCCCGCGGCGGCCGAGGCGCGACCTCAGTCCCGGCAAGGCAAGGAACCTGCCTCGGAGCGGGAATCGGAACGCGATAGGCGCGTTCGCAAGAGGGGCGAGGGCGATCTGCCGCTCGAGGTACGGGAGGAGCTGCGGGCAGCGGTCGGTACCGACCGCGCGGCTGGGCTGGAACGACGCCTTGGCATCGCGACCCGGGCCTACGAGCGCGAGCGGTACCCGGAGGCGCTGGCGGAGTTGCGCGTGCTCGCCCGGCTGGCCCCGGAGGTCGGGGCGATCCGAGAGCTGTACGGCCTCACTCTCTATCGGCTCGGTCGTTGGCGGGAGGCGGCTCGCGAGCTGCGGGCCTTCCACGACCTGACCGCGTCCTTCGACCAGCATCCCGTGATCGCCGACTGCGAGAGGGCGCTCGGTCGCGACAAGGCAGTCCTCGCACTTTGGGATGCATTGCGAAAACAGGGCGTGGACAGGGAAGTTCTTGTCGAGGGCCGTCTCGTCGTGGCAGGCATGATGGCCGACCGAGGCGACCTCGAGGGCGCGATCGCGCTTCTCGGGCCTGGCGGCAAGTCCCTCCGACACCCCGACACCTGCCATCTGAGGCAGTGGTATGCACTCGCCGACCTCTATGAGAGGGCGGGCGACCTCCCCCGGGCGCGGGAACTGTTCACCCGCGTTGCGTCGTTCTCACCCGAGCTTTTCGACACAGAGGACCGCCTGGCCGCCCTGCGCTGATCAGCTCACGCGCGGGCGCACAGCTCCGTCGACGTGACTGGCGCGGGTGCGGACCCGCAAACGCAGGCAGCTTGGTCGTCGGGGTAGTGCCTCGACGCACTACCGTCGTCATCATGGACCGAGTCGGCCTCGTGGGACTGCCCAACTCGGGCAAGTCTTCCCTCTTCAATGCGCTCACAGGCGGTAACGCGGTCGTCGCGTCCCACCCGTTCTCGACGGTCGAGACCGAGGTCGGGGTCGCGCATGTTCCCGATCCTCGGGTCGACGCGCTCGGGAAGATGAGCCGGAGCCGCAAGATCGTCTATGCCGGCTTCGAGGTCGTCGACATCGCCGCCGTCGCCAAGGGGGGTGAAAAGGGCGATGCCCTTGGGGGACGGTTCCTTGCGGGGGTGCGCGAGGTGGACGCCCTCTGCCTTGTACTGCGCAGCTTCGAGGACGAGAACGTGCCAGGTGACACGGACCCGCTGGCTGCGCTCGGAGTCCTCGAGCTCGAGCTCGCCCTGGCGGACCTGGCGACCCTCGAGCAGCAGCTCACGAAGAAGCGCAGCCGTGTTGCCCCCGTCGATCCTGCCGTAGCGGCCGGATTGAAGGCCGCGCCGGCGGCGGTCGAGGTTCTCGAACGGGGCACGCCTTTGTACCGTTCGGGCCTGCACGCACCCGACCGGGAGGCGTTGAAGCCCTTCTTCCTGCTGACCAACAAGCCGACAATGGCCGTCATCAACGTGGGAGAGGATGAGCTCGTCGGCGGCGACGAGCTCGTGGCCGCCGTGCAGAAAGAGGTTGGGGGCGCCGTGGACGTGCTTGCCGTCTCCGTCCAATTGGAGGCCGAGACGGCGAGGCTCGATCCCGCCGAGCGCGCCGAGTTGCTCGAAGGCCTCGGCCTCGGACAGGGCGCGCTCATTCGCGTGGCGCAGGCGGCATTCGACATCTTGGGGAAGTGGGTCTTCCTCACGACGGGCGAAGACGAATCGCGGGCCTGGATCTTCCGCCGCGGCGCCAAGGCCCCCGAATGTGCCGGCGTGATCCACTCGGATCTCCAGCGGGGCTTTATCAAGGCCGACGTCATCCGCTGGGACGAACTGCTCGAGTTCGGTTCGCTTGCTGCCGCCAGGGCAAAGGGGAAGGTCCGCCTCGAAGGTAAGGACCACTTCGTGCAAGACGGCGACGTGCTCGAGATCAGGTTCAACGTCTGAGGCACGATGACGAGCGCCGCTGAGCTACTGGAGCGCTGGCGGTCCGATCTCGAGTTGTGGGCGATCCCGGACGAGATCATTGCGGCCGCGCCGGAATCTCCTTGGGTGCTGCCACGCCGGATCTTCATTCGGAGAGCCGAGATCCATTGCGAGGCGCCGCCCTCCAGCCCTTCCTATCGACGCGCTTGGGAAGCCCTCGAGAAGCCGGGTTCGGTTCTCGACGTCGGCGCGGGCGCCGGTGCGGCGTGTCTCCCGCTTGTGGCGCGGGCGACCGAGGTTTGCGCTGTCGACAGCGATCAGGAACTGCTGAATGTGTTAGTCGACAGCGCCAATCGGCTTGGCAAGCCGGCGTTTCCGATCTGCGGGCGCTGGCCGGACATCGCCGGCGAGGTCGCGCCGGCCGACGTCGTGACGTGCCACCACGTGCTGTACAACGTCCCTGACCTTGGGCCGTTCGTCGCGGCGCTCATGAGCCATGCCCGCCGGCGCGTCGTGGTCGAGATGACAGCTCGCCACCCGCTCACTGCCCTGAATCCGCTCTGGGAGCGTTTCCACGGTCTTGCCCGGCCGGAGGTCCCGACCGTCGACGACGCGCTCGCCGTGTTGGAGGCGCTTGGCCTCGCGCCGCGACACGAGACCTGGTGCCGTTCGGGAGGGTCCGATCACGAATCCTTCGAGGACCTAGTCGAGGTGACCACGCGCAGACTTTGCCTAGGCCCCGGTCGAATCGGCGAGATCGCCTCGGCCTTGCGCGAGCTCGGAGCCGAGGGCGAACGGTCCGCTGAACCGGGGTCACCCGGAGTCGACCTTGTCACGATCTGGTGGGACGGCCCGGTTTGATAGCCCAGTGACCACTGGGGCTAGGATCGCCAAGGAGCGCCCATTCGGGCGCGGCTTGGACCTGCACCGATTCGATCCGGCGGAGCACTCGTCCCCGCACCGGCGGAATGGGTTCAGCTAGAACGCGCTGACCAGGAGGAACAAGACAATGGGAATCAACATCCGCGAGGTGCTCGGGGACGAGGCCGACTCCCTGCTCGGCCACGAGTGCAAGACAATCGAGCGGGACCAGCTCACGCTCCCCGGGCCCGACTTCGTCGACCGGGTCCTCGTGCAAAGTGACCGGCCGGTGCCGGTCCTGCGCAACTTGCAGCAGCTGTTCAACCACGGCCGCCTGGGCGGCACCGGGTACCTGTCGATCCTGCCGGTCGACCAAGGCATTGAGCATTCTGCAGCGGCGAGCTTCTCGAAGAACCCCGCCTACTTCGACCCGCAGAATCTTGCCGAGCTGGCCCTCGCGGCCGACTGCAGCGCCTTCGCCTCGACGATGGGCGTCCTTGGCATCATCGCCCGTCGCTACGCCCACAAGATCCCGTTGATCGTCAAGCTCAACCACAACGAGCTCCTCACCTACCCGAACCGGGGCGACCAGGTGCCCTTTGCGTCCGTCCAGCAGGCCGTCGACCTCGGGGCGATGGGTGTGGGTGCCACGATCTACTACGGCTCGGAGGAGGCGACACGGCAGATCCGGGAGGTGAGCGCCCTGTTCGCCGAGGCACACAGGCAGGGACTGTTCACGGTCCTGTGGTGCTATCTGCGCAATCCGGCCTTCAAGACGCCCGAGGCCGACTATGCCCTTGCGGCAGACCTCACGGGACAGGCGAACCACCTCGGGGTCACAATCGAGGCCGACATCATCAAGCAGAAGCAGCCCGAGAACAACGGCGGCTACACGGCGCTCAAGTACGGTCGCACGGATCCCCTCGTCTACAGCCAGCTGACGACCGACCACCCAGTCGACCTCACCCGTTGGCAGGTCGTGAACTGCTACTCGGGGCGTATCGGGCTGATCAACTCGGGTGGCGAGTCAGCGGGCGCGAGCGACTTCGCACAGGCAGTTCGGACGGCTGTGATCAACAAGCGCGCCGGTGGCATGGGGCTGATACTGGGGCGCAAGGCATTCCAGCGCCCGTTGCGCGACGGAGTCGACATCATCCACGCCGTTCAAGACGTATACCTCGACAACTCCGTCACGGTCGCGTAGAGCGCACCGGACAAGCCGGAACAGGCTGCCAACACACGCCCGTTTCGGGCGTTGGGGTCTCGAGCCGCGCCCGAAGCCGGCCCGGCACATTGCCTGAAGGTGAAAGGCTCGGCGGTACAATGCCGGTAGCCACAGGCAAGCAGGTGAGAAGGTGATCGCGGCAGTGGCGGAAAATGGGCCGGTGAGCCGAGTGGAGGAGCCGTGATGACAAAGTCAGAGCCGGCGACCGAACCGGGCAGAGTAGAGACGATCGATCAGGTCGTGATCCGTTTCGCCGGGGACTCCGGCGACGGCATGCAGGTGACCGGGGACCGGTTCACTGACGAGAGCGCGCTGTTCGGCAATGACTTGTCGACGTTCCCGAACTACCCGGCCGAGATCCGCGCCCCGGCAGGCACGCTTGCGGGTGTCTCCGCCTTCCAGATCCACATCTCGGACCACGAGATCCTCACCCCGGGCGACGCCCCGAACGTGCTCGTGGCGATGAACCCTGCGGCTTTGAAGGCGAATGTCAACGACTTGCCGAACGGCGGCATCCTCGTGATCAACGTGGACTCGTTCGATGAGAGGGACCTCGTCAAAGCCGGCTACGAATCCAACCCCCTCAAAGACGGCAGCCTCTCGGCGTACAGGACGTACGAGATACCGATGACATCGCTGACCCTCGAGGCATGCAAGCCGACAGGGGCCAAGCCACGCGATGCCGAACGGAGCAAGAACTTCTTCGCCCTCGGGCTCTTGTCGTGGCTCTACCACAGGCCCATCGGGGACACCGAGCGCTGGATCGTCCGCCGCTACGGCAAATCACCCATCGTGGCCGAGGCGAACAAGCTGGCGTTCCGGGCCGGCTACAACTTCGGCGAGACGGCGGAGATATTCGAGTCCTCCTACGACATAGCACCCGCCGAGCACCTCCCGGGCACTTACACGAACGTGACCGGGAACGTGGCGCTCGCCTGGGGGTTGCTTGCAGCGGCACACCTCGCCAAACTGCCTTTGTTCCTCGGGTCCTATCCGATCACGCCGGCGTCGGACATCTTGCACGAGCTCTCCAAGCACAAGAACTTCGGCGTGCGAACGCTTCAAGCCGAAGACGAGATCGCAGGCATCGGTGCCGCCCTCGGTGCGGCTTTCGGGGGCGCCCTCGGGGTGACGACAACGAGCGGGCCGGGCATCGACTTGAAGGCGGAGACCGTCGGTCTGGCCGTGAGCCTGGAACTGCCGCTTCTCATCGTCGACATCCAGCGGGGCGGCCCCTCGACGGGGCTGCCCACCAAGACCGAGCAGTCGGACCTGCTCCACGCCATGTTCGGTCGCCACGGCGAGGCTCCCGTCCCAATCGTCGCCGCGAAGACGCCCTCGCACTGCTTCGAGGCTGCGATCGAGGCGGCCCGCATCGCTCTCAAGTTCCGCACGCCGGTCTACCTGCTCTCCGATGGCTACCTCGCCAACGGTGCCGAGCCCTGGCGGCTCCCGGACGTGGAGTCACTGCCCGACATCTCGGTGGAGTTCACGACCGAGCCGAATGCGACCGGTGCGGACGGTGCGCCGAGCTTCTGGCCGTTCAAGCGGGACCCCGACACGCTCGCCAGGCCCTGGGCGGTGCCCGGCACACCGGGACTCGAGCACCGCATCGGCGGTCTCGAGAAGCAGGACGGCATAGGGACTGTCTCCTACGAGCCCGCAAACCACAGCGCCATGGTCCATGCGCGCGCCGCCAAGATCGCCGGGATCGCGAAGACCCTCCTGCCCGTGGAAGCCGACGACCCGAATGGCGACGCGAGGGTGCTGCTGCTCGGGTGGGGCTCGACGTACGCGGCGATCACAGCCGGTGTGAAGAGGGTGCGCAAGGCCGGAAAGTCGGTCGCGCAGGTGCACCTGGTCCACTTGAACCCGTTCCCGCCCAACCTCGGTGAAGTGCTGCGGTCCTATGAGGTGATACTCGTGCCGGAGGGCAATCTCGGCCACCTGACCCGCCTCGTGCGCTCGGACTTCCTGGTGGACGCGAGGGTGCTCTCGAAGGTCGAGGGAACCCCGTTCAGGGTGGGCGAGATCCAGCAGGCCATCCTCGACGAGATCGAGCGGCTCGAATCGCCCGCCGCTGATGCGAGGACCGCCAAGGAGGCAGCACTGTGGCCGACGTGGCCGACCCCGTGACGACCCGCAAGGACTGGGCGAGCGACCAGGAAGTCCGCTGGTGCCCAGGCTGCGGGGACTACAGCATCCTGTCCGCCGTGCAGCTGTTGTTGCCCGAGCTCGGTGTCCGCCGTGAGAACACGGTGTTCATATCGGGTATCGGCTGTGCGGCGCGCTTCCCATACTACATGAACACCTACGGCATTCACTCGATTCACGGCCGCGCACCTGCGATCGCGACGGGCCTCGCCGTGACGCGGCCCGATCTCGACGTGTGGGTGGTGACAGGCGACGGCGACGCCCTCTCGATCGGGGGCAACCACCTCGTCCACGCCTTGCGACGCAACGTCAAGCTCACCATCCTGATGTTCAACAACCAGATCTACGGCTTGACCAAGGGCCAGTACTCGCCGACTTCGGAGATCGGCAAGATCACCAAGTCGACGCCCTTCGGTTCGCTCGACACTCCCTTCAACCCCGTGAGCCTGGCGCTCGGTGCCGAAGCGACGTTCGTCGCGCGTACTCACGACCTCGACCGCAAGCACATGATCGAGATCTTCCGCCGTGCGCACGACCATCCGGGAGCATCGTTCGTCGAGGTCTACCAGAACTGCAACGTCTTCAACGACGGCGCGTTCGCGGCGATCAACGGCAAGGACAACCGCGCCGACATGATTATCCCGCTCGAGCACGGAAAGCCGATCCGTTTCGGGGCCGACGGGGAGCACGGCGTCGCTTCCGACGGTCAAGGGGGTCTCCGGCTCGTCGAGGTGAAAGACGTGGGCGAGGATGCCTTGGTCGTCCACGACGAAACCCACGTCAATCCGAGCCTGGCGTTCGCGTTGTCGCGTCTTGCGACCGGCCCCCACCAGCCGACCCCGATCGGCGTGTTCCGGGCAGTGGACCGCCCTGACTACGGCAGCCTCGTCGACGGGCAGCTCCTCGAGGCACAGAGCCGCCAGGGCGTAGGTGAGCTGGCGTCGCTGCTGCGGTCGGGAGCCACCTGGAACTACGAGTGAGGGCCTCTCCCGCTCAGTCCTCGAGTGACCGGTAAGCCATGCCGGTACGGGGCTTGGGCTGGAAGTAGGTGCTCTTGGGGGGCATTCGGCGCCCGTCCTGCGCGACGCGCTCGATTCTCGCGACCGGTACGGGCCTCAGCAGGAAGGCGGCGTCCGCCCGGCCCGTTCGAACCGCCGCGACGGCTGCGTGCCACCCGGCCTCGTAGCTGAGCTCGTGGGAGGGGAGGCTCCCGAGCGCCACTTTCAGCCGGCTCACGTCGAGATCGTCCTCGGCGGCGTGCTCCAGAGCCGGGAGGGGCTGCAGCAGCTTGAACCCGTCGCGAGTGAACAGGCCGATCTCCCCTGGGGCCGACGTCGGCGGGAGCGCGACAAGGTCCTCTCCGGCAGGCTCGATGCGGAAGAACTGCACGAGCACGTCTTGGAGCTGCTCGGCGGCGATCCCTTTCACGAGCCGGTGGATCGCCCTTATGGACAGCTCCTCTTCGGACAGCTCGACGACGAAGGCGAGAGCGAGATCGTAAGGACCCGGCGTGTCGCCGTTTGCCGCGCGGCATTCGCTGGCATAGGTGCAAGCGGTCTCGTAACGGTGATGGCCATCGGCGATCAGCACGGGGCCGCTCGCGACGAGCGCGGCGATCTCCGCCACACGGCGCTCGTCGGTCATCGGCCAGACCTCGTGGACGACTCCGGCGGCGTCGGTGGTCCTCCAGCTCTTCTCGGTGATCTGCGAGAGAGCCTCGCGGCAGGCGGCTGTGAGGCCCTTCGCGAGAGACAGCACCCAGATCGGCGAGGTGTTCAAACGGGTGCTCCGCAAGATCGAGAGCCTGTCCAGGCGGTCCTTGGGGATCGTCTCCTCATGGGCAAGCACGTCTCCGGCGCCGTGGAGGTCCAGGCCGAGGGCGCCGAGGAGCCCCGTCATCACCCGCAGCTGCCCGCGCGCGTCGTGGAAGGTCATGCGGTAGAGGTAAAACCCCGCCCGCGGGTCACGCCTCACGATGCCGGTATCGAGCCACCCATGCAAGATCCGGGAGGCGTTCTGGTACTGGTCGAGCCCCCCGATCGGGTCGCTCACCGGGACTTCGACGTGGATGGCGTTGTAGGGGCTCGTGTCCGCGAGCCGCGCCCGTTCGGCGGGGCCGACGACGTCATACGGGGGTGAGACGACGTCGTCGGGAACGACTCGGGCCGGGTCGTAACGGATCGCGGCAAAAGGTTCCAGGCGGGCCATCGCTCTTGGTTAGCACACGGGGCCATCTCAGCTCTGCGAGGATCTCCCGTCATGACCTGGCTTCTCGATTGCGATGGTGTGGTTTGGCTCTCCGAGCAGGTGATCGAAGGCGCGCCGGAGGCCTTGGCCAGCTTGCGGGAGTCCGGTGCCCGGGTCGTGCTCCTCACGAACAACTCCTATCCGAGACGTTCCGACCACGTCGCAAAGCTGGAACGCATGGGGATGCCGACCGACCCTGCGGACGTCCTGACTTCGGCGATGGCCGCAGCCCTCCTGCTCGAGCCTGGGGAGCGGGCTCTTGTCCTGGGCGGCCCAGGGATACTCGAAGAGCTGAACGAGCGTGGCGTCGCTACCGTCACACCCGGAACGGGCCGGGAGACAGGCCCGGTGGACGCGGTCGTGGTCGGCCTCGACCCGACCTTCGACTTCTCGTCTCTCACCGCGGCCGCCTCGGCGTTGCACGCGGGTGCACGCCTCATCGGCACGAACGACGATCCGTCGTTTCCCACTCCGCAAGGCATGCTCCCCGGTGCCGGTTCGGTGCTGGCCGCGGTGGCCTGTGCGGGCGGGGCGAACCCCACCATCGCCGGCAAGCCGTACCCGCCGATGGTGGGCCTCGTGCGCGAGCGGATTGGCGAGGTCGCGATGGTGGTGGGGGACCGCCCTTCGACCGACGGCCTTCTCGCGCGCAGGCTCGAGGCGCGCTTCGGGCTCGTGCTCACGGGTGTCACGCCCGCCCACCACGGCATGCTTGACCCTCAGCCTGACCTTGAGGCTTCGGATCTCCTCGCTCTCGTCAGAGCCGAGCTGGCCTGAGCCTACTTGCAGGTGCTAGCTCCAGCTAGCAATCCCCGCCCCGCGAGGGAATGTCTGCTTGCTATTGCAAGCAGACCTGTATAATAAAGGCATGGCAGAGAAGAAACCTCTTGAGAGGTATGTGGAGGCCGGCAAGGAATTCACCGAGGCGAGCCGCAAGCGAGTTCAGCAGGTTGCGCACGAGCTGGCCAGGGAGAGCGAGACCGGGCGCGAGCATGCGGAGGAGTGGGCCGACGAGTTCGTCCAGCGCGGCCGCAAGAGTGCCGAGCAGTTCGCCGAGCTCGTCAGGAAGGAGATCCGCGCGCAGATCAAGCAGTTCAACCTCGCAACAAATCAGGACGTGATCAAGGTCGTTCAGCAGTTCATCGAGCGCACCACCAAGGCCGCTGCTCCTGTGATGGAAGCTGCGAGCCGGACAGTGAGCGCGACCAAGAAGGCAGCGGCGGGCAAGTCCCCGGTCGGGAAGAAGGACGGAGCCGGGAAGAAAGCAGATTCAGGCAAGAAGTCGGTTCCTGCCAAGAAGGCGGACGAGGCCAAGAAGCCTGCAAGCGCGAAGAAGGCCACTGCGGCCAAGAAGGCAGCACCCGTGAAGAAGGCGCCACCGGTGAAGAAAGTCGCACCCGTCAAGAAGGCGGCGCCCGCGGCGAAGAAGGCCCCAGCTGCAAAGAAAACCCAGCCCAGCAGCAGTTGAGCCGTGAAGCCGCCCTTACGGGTGGCGGCTGAGGACTGGGACCGCAAGGATGGCGGTATGTCGCGCATCCTTCTCGTGGTCCATCCCGAGCAACCAGCTGCATGGGAGCTGGCTAGGACCGCTACGCGGTGGTGGCAGCGCCAGGGCCGCGACGTGATCGAGATCCGGGGCGCCGGGCCCGAGACACCCTTCTCCGAAGCTGACGGCGTGGAGTTCGCGGTGAGTCTCGGTGGTGACGGAACAATGCTGCGCACCGTGGAATTCGTCCTCGCCGTGCGGGTGCCCGTGCTGGGCGTGAACCTGGGCCGGATGGGTTACCTCACGGCGGTCGAACCGGCCGGCATCGAGCAGGCGTTCGAGAGGATGCTCGCAGGTGACTATCTCGTCGAAGAGCGCATGGCCCTCGACGTCGAGCTCACGGGCAGCACCGAGGGCCGGTTCATGGCCCTCAACGACGCCATCGTCGAGAAGACCGGCCCTGGGCACACGATCCGGGTGGCTGTGGAGATCTCCGGTCGCCCGTTTCTCACCTACGTGGCCGACGGGATACTCGTTTGCACGCCGACAGGCTCGACCGCGTACAACCTGTCGGCACGCGGCCCGGTGGTGTCCCCGAGACTGCGGGCGATGGTGCTGACGCCGGTGTCGCCGCACATGCCCTTCGACAGGTCTCTCGTGCTCGAGCCCGGTGAGTACGTCCGGCTCACTGTTCTCGATGACCGGGCCGCTGCCGCGGTGATCGACGGCGCCCGCATAATCCGCCTGGCCACGGGCGACGCCGTGCTGTGCCACGCCGCCGTGGAACCGGCGCGGCTCGTCAGCTTCGCCGAGCGCGATTTCCATTCGGCTCTCCGGCACCGTTTCGGCTTGACCGATCGCTGAGAGCGGCGATGCTTGTCGAGCTCCGGGTGCGGGACCTCGGTGTCATCGCAGATCTCGACCTTGTGATCGGCCCCGGCATGACGGCGCTCACCGGCGAGACGGGCGCCGGGAAGACGCTCGTGGTCGAGGCATTGGAACTGCTCCTCGGAGGTCGGGCCGACGCCTCCATTGTGCGGGCGGGCGCCTCAGAGGCATTCGTCGAAGGTCGCTTCATCGCCGACGACCGAGAGGTCGTCCTGTCCCGGGCGGTGCCCATCGACGGACGGTCCCGGGCCCATGTGGACGGTCGCATGGCGCCGGCGTCGGCACTCTCCGAGATAGGTGACGACCTCGTCGACCTGCACGGTCAGCACGTGCATCAGTCCCTGCTGCACCAGGCCGCGCAACGAGAGGCGCTGGACAGGTTCGCCGGGGCCGACCGCGAAGAGGTCGCGCAGGCACGAGAGGAGCTCGCCGGCATCGACGCACGCCTCGCCGAGCTCGGCGGCGATCCCCGGGTGCTTGCCCGCACCGTCGGTCTTCTCCGCTTCCAGCTGGACGAGATCGCCTCGGCGGCCATCACCTCTTCGGACGAGGACGGCCTGCTGGCCGCCGAGGAGTCGTTGCTCGCGCACATCGGAGCGCTCAGGGCCGCCACGGCCGAGGCCCGCGATGCTCTCGTGGGCTCCGACGCCTCCCAGTCCCATGCGGGCGTCGGAGCGACGGACCTGCTCGGGACGGCCATAGCGAGGCTTGCATCCCACGAGGCCCTCTCAGACCTTGCCGCGCTTTTGCGGACGGCCCAGGCGGACGTCGAGGACGTGGCCCGAGAGCTGAGGCTGCGCGACGAGCGACTCGAAGAAGACCCGGACCGCCTGGAGGCGGTCCGGCGGCGCCTGCAGCTGTTCTCCGACCTGCGACGCAAGTACGGCCCGAGCCTTGCCGACGTGCTCGAGTTCGCGCGGGTCACCCGAGCGCAGCTGGCCGACCTCGAGGGTGCAGAACAGACGCGTGACGCCCTCGCGGCCCGGCGTGTCGGCGCGGCCGCGTCCCTGCGACAGGCGGAGGAGCGGCTCGGCGCCTGTCGGCGGCAAGCCGCTCCCAAGCTCGCTGCCGCGGTCGAGGCTCACCTCCACGAGCTTGCTCTGGGCGGTGCCCGACTCGAGGTTCGCATAGGTGAGGACCCGGCGGGCTCGGACGTGGAGTTCCTTCTCGGGGCCAACCCGGGGGAACCCTCGCTGCCCTTCTCGAAAGTCGTCTCCGGCGGCGAGCTGGCCCGCGCCATGCTGGCGACTCGCCTCGTGCTGTCGGCGGCGCCTCCGACGCTGGTGTTCGACGAGGTCGACGCCGGCGTGGGCGGAGAGGCCGCCCTCGCCGTGGGTCGTGCGCTGTGCGCCCTCGGGCGCGACCATCAGGTGCTCGTCGTGACGCACCTGGCGCAAGTGGCAGCGTTCGCCGACCAGCAGGTGCTCGTGTCCAAGAGCGAGTCGCAAGGCCGGACCGTCGCCCGGGCCCGGACCGTCACGGGCGAGGATCGGATTGTCGAGCTCTCGAGGATGCTCTCGGGCCATCCGGACAGTGCGGCTGCGCGCCGGCATGCAAAAGAGCTGTTGGCGATGGCCGCGAGTTCCAGCACCGCTCGCGACCGCTCCGGTAGCCTTGACTGATACCGGCCGGGAGGAGAGCGTGGCGAAGTTCGTGTTCGTGACAGGTGGCGTGATGAGCTCACTCGGGAAGGGGCTCACGTCCTCCTCCCTCGGCCGACTCCTCAAGTCGCGTGGACTCCGCGTCACTATGTGCAAGCTGGACCCCTACATCAACGTCGATCCGGGCACGATGAACCCGTTCGAGCACGGTGAGGTCTTCGTCACCGAGGACGGCGGTGAGACCGATCTCGACCTGGGCCACTACGAACGTTTCATCGACGAGTACCTCCACAAGGACTCGAACGCCACGACGGGCCAGATCTACTCGTCGGTGATCGCCAAGGAGCGCCGGGGCGACTACCTCGGCAAGACGGTGCAGGTCATTCCCCACATAACCGACGAGATCAAAGAGCGGATCCGCCGGCTCGGGCGCGAGAACATCGACGTTGTCATCGTCGAGGTCGGCGGCACCGTCGGCGACATCGAGATCGTGCCCTTCCTCGAGGCCATCCGCCAGTTCCGCCGCGACGTCGGCCGGGACAACGTCTGCTACCTGCACTTGACGCTCGTTCCCCATTCGCTCCCCGCGGGGGAGCAGAAGACCAAGCCGACGCAGCATTCGGTCACAGAGCTGCGCGGGCGTGGCATCCAGCCCGACGTGATCGTGTGCCGCAGCCACGAGCCGATCTCGGAGAACCTGAAGCGCAAGATCTCGCTGCTCTGTGACGTGTCGACCGATGCGGTCGTGTCTGAGATCGATGCCGAGAACATCTACGAGATACCGCTCGACCTGCACGAGGAAGGCCTCGACGACATCGTCTGCCGGATCCTGCGCCTCGACGAGGCGGATCGCCAGATCGACCTCTCCAGCTGGGAGGCACTTGTCGAACGGGTGCGCGCCGCGTCCGAGGTTGTGCGCATCGGGGTCATCGGGAAGTACGTGAACCTTCCCGATGCCTACCTGTCGGTCGTGGAGGCGCTCAAGCACGCCGGCTTCCACCACGGGGCCAAGGTCGAGATCGACTGGGTCCAGGCCGAGGAGATCACAGGCATGCTGGCTGCCGCCCGCCTGGACAGCCTCGACGGGATCGTGATCCCGGGCGGTTTCGGTGAACGCGGCCTGGAAGGCAAGATTGCAGCAGCCGGCTACGCCCGCGAGCACGCCTTACCGTGCCTCGGCCTGTGCCTCGGCCTGCACATGATGGTCGTCGAGTTCGCCCGCTCCGTGGTCGGTCTCGAAGGCGCCAACAGCCGCGAGCTCGCCCCCACGACGCCGCACCCGGTCATCGACCTAATGGACGATCAGGTCGGCGTCGAGGAGAAGGGGGCCACGATGCGGCTCGGGGCCTGCCTGGCCCAGCTGCAGCCAGGGTCGCAGGTGGCCGCGATCTACGGCTCCGAGGTCGTCTCCGAACGGCACCGCCACCGCTACGAGCTCAATCCCCGCTACCGTGACCGGCTCGTGGAGGCCGGGCTCAGCTGCTCGGGTGCCTCGCCGGACGGACGACTGGTGGAGTTCATCGAGCTGCCCGGTCACCCGTTCTGGGTCGCAACCCAGGCCCATCCGGAGTTCAAGAGCCGGCCGGACCGGCCCCACCCGCTCTTTCGGGCGCTCGTCGGGGCGGCGCTCAACCGTGCGCACGAGCGCACTCCTCGGCTCTACGACCTCGACAATGTCCCCTCCTGAGCCAGACGGGCAGGCACCACCGGGGGAGCAGGCGAGAGTCACGGCGGGCTCGCCCCTGGACCGTGGCATCTTTCGCCAGATCGGCGAGCGGTCGCGATACCCGGGCGAACGCCTCCGGGTGGTCGTGGGCACTTTCGTAGGCCCGGACGGGTTCACCTTCGAGCGCGAGATCGTGCGGACCTTCGCAGCCGTGTGCGTCGTGCCGCTCGAGAGCGATCGTGAGCACGTTTTGCTCGTCCGCCAGTACCGGGGCCCGGTCGACCAGGCTCTCCTGGAACTGCCCGCGGGCAAGCTCGACGTCCCCGGTGAGCCACCCGAGTCCTGCGCGGCGCGCGAACTCGCCGAGGAGGTCGGTGCCGGGACGGAGCGGCTCACCGAGCTCGGCCGCTTCTGGAACTCGCCTGGGTACTGTGACGAGCTGACGACGTGTTTCCTCGCGGAAGGCCTCACGGCCGGGCCGCGGAGCGCGGACGGCATCGAGGAGGAGCATCTCGTCGTGGAGCGGATCGCGCTCTCCTCGGTCGAGGAGCTCATCGCTACCGGCGAGATCGCCGACGCGAAGACAATCGTGGGGTTGCTGCTGGCGCGCTCTTTCCTCGCCTCGGAGCGTTCGGGCCCGCATCCGCGCGGCTGAGGGGCAGTCCTTGGCCACCCAGGCCGTGCTCAGCCGGGATGCCGAGGAATTCCTCTCGTACCTGAGTGTGGAACGCGGGCGAGCGCCGGCATCGATCTCGGCCTATCGCCGAGACCTCCTCGCCTATGAGCGCTTCCTCGCCGAGCGCGGCGTGACGCTGCTGCAGGCGGACGTGGGCGTGATCGAGGCGTACGTGGCGTTGTTGAGCGAGACACGCCGGCCCACCTCGACGGCGCGGGCACTGGCGGCGGTGCGGGGCCTGCACCGTTTCTGCGTCGACGAGCGCGGGGCGACGCTCGACCCGACCGAGGGTGTCTCGACGCCGCGCATCCCCCAAGCCATCCCGAAGGCGCTTTCCGAAGCCGAGGTGGAGCTGCTGCTCTCGGCGGTCATCGGTGACGACCCCCGCGCGCTGCGCAACCGGGCGATCCTGGAGACGCTCTACGCGACCGGGATGCGCATCTCGGAGCTGGCAGGGCTGCGGCTCGGGGACCTCGACACCGGCCGGGGCCTGGCCGTTGCCTACGGCAAGGGATCCAAAGAGCGCCTGGTCCCGATCGGGCGGCACGCCGTCTCGGCGCTCGAGGCCTGGCTGGGCAAGGGGGGACGCGATGCCATGGCCCCGGCGCGCTGGGCGCGGCGGGCGGATGCGGAGGCGGTGTTCATCTCGACGCGTGGCCGGCGCATGTCACGCCAGGCGGTGTGGCAGGTTGTGAGGGCCGCCGCCAGGAAGGTCAAGCTGGAGGACCGCGTGTCGCCTCACGTGCTTCGCCACTCCTGCGCGACCCACCTGCTCGAGCACGGCGCTGACATCCGCGTCGTGCAGGAGCTGTTGGGGCACGCGACCATCACGACGACTCAGGTGTACACGAAAGTCTCGCCTGAGCTGTTGCGGCGCGTATACGAAAAAGCCCATCCCCGGGCACTTTCCACCCGTGCCACGAGTGGGGGGCCCGCTGTGCCAGAGCAGACCTGAACCCGCGGACACGCCGCGCAGGGGCGGTTGGCCGGCAGTGGCGCCGACCGCCCGATCGGTTCAGGTCGCAGGCGATGCTTTGCTGGCCGCGGCGGGTCGTGGCGGGACTAGTGTTGCGCCGTGGCAAACGAAGCAGCCGGCATCGACTACCGCGCACTCCTCGAAGAGGAGCGCGGGTCCTTGTTACGCCAGCTTCAGGAGATCGGTTTCGGTGAGGACGGAACGCTCACCTATGACGCCAACTTCGCCGACTCGTCGCAGGTCACCGCCGAGCGCGGGGAGGCCGAGGCTCTGGCCGCGCAGTTGCAGGAGTCCCTCGAGCACGTGGAGGCGGCGCTGGGCCGCATCGAGCAGGGCACCTACGGCATGTGTGCGCGCTGTGGCAAGCCGATCTCTTCAGCTCGCCTGGAAGCCCAGCCGGCCACGACGCTCTGCATCGACTGCGCCTCGGTTCGGCGTTGAGCACCCGAGCGCAGTGGCGCTCACTTAGATCCAACCAGCGGCTGCCCACCTACATCGTCATTGCCGCGGTCGCCGTCGGCGTGATCGCGTTGGCAATGCGCCACCACGTCCTCAACGAGCAGACGCTGATCTTCCTCCTCGTGTTCATCCCCGCCGTGATGCTCCACGAGGTGAGCCACGGTGTGGTGGCCCTGTGGTGCGGCGACGACACCGCCAAGCGGGCGGGGCGGCTCACGCTCAATCCGCTGAAGCACATCGATCCGTTCGGCTCGATCGTGGTGCCGGTCGTCCTCGCGTTGACCGGTGCGCCGGTCTTCGGATGGGCGAAGCCCGTTCCGGTGTCGATCAACCGGCTTCGCCATCCCCGCAACGACTCGGTGCTCGTGTCCTTCGCCGGCCCGGCCACCAACGTCATCCTGGCGGCGATCGCGGGCCTCGTCCTGCACGAGGTGCTGCATGTGTGGGCGCTGCCGATCCAGTCCTGTGGGGCGTTCCTCTGCTACGCCCCGGTCTCGCAGTGGGCCCTTTTCGAGCAGATCCTCTTCTACTTCGGGATCGTGAACGTCGTCCTCGCCGTGTTCAACATGCTCCCGATCCCGCCCCTCGACGGCTCGGCGCTCGTGGAGCGGCTCCTGCCGGTCTCGGCGCTGCCGGCGTACTACCGCATGCGCATGGGGTTCATGGTGGTCGTCCTCCTGTTGGTCTTCTTGGACCAGAGCCTGTTGTCACGCATCCTCGGCGACGTGGAGAACTGGTACCTGAACCTGGTCTTCTGAGCTCGCGGCTCGCAGGGGCGCGCTCGCCCCGGGAGTCGCCCCCTCATGGGGCGAGCAGACCGATGGCCTGGCGGGCTCTCTCGAGGGTCTTCGACGCGATCAGACTCGCTTTGCGGGCTCCCATCTTGAGCAGGCGGGGGACCTCGCCCGGGTCCGCGGTGATCTCCGCGTAGCGCTCGCGCACGGGCGTGAGAACCTCGACGAGAGTTTCGGCGAGGTCGGCCTTCAAGGGGCCGTAACGGTCGTAGGAGGCGGTGACGTCCTCGACCGTGCGGTCCGTCGCGGCCGCGAAGAGCTCTATGAGATTGGACAACCCGGGCTTTTTCTCGGGGTCATAGCGCACCTCGCCGTCGGTGTCGGTGACGGCCTTGCGGATCTTCTGGCGGATCGTGTCCGGCGCGTCGATGAGATCGATCGTCCCGAGCGGGGAGGCCACCGACTTCGACATCTTGCGCGCGGGATGCTGGAGGTCCATCACCCTGGCGGCGACCTTGGGCACGGCCGCCACGGGAACGACGAACGTATCCCCATAGCGCCCGTTGAAGCGGATCGCGACATCGCGGGTGAGCTCGAGATGCTGGCGCTGATCGTCCCCGACGGGCACCTTGTCGGTGTCGTAGAGGAGGATGTCGGCGGCCATGAGCACCGGATATGTGAACAGCCCCGCGCTGACCGACTCGTCGCCTTTGCTCTTCTCCTTGAACTGGGTCATGCGCCGCAGCTCGCCGTAGGTCGCCGTGCACTCGAGAAGCCAGCTCAGACCGGTGTGCTCGGGCACGTGGCTCTGGGCGAAGACTGTGCAGACCTCGGGGTCGAGGCCGCTCGCGAACAGCCACGACGCCGTCTCGAGCGTGCGGCCCCGGACCTGGGACGGGTCCTGTTCGACCGTGAGGGCGTGCAGATCGACGACGCAGAAGATCGAGTCGGCGGTGTGCTGGTCGGCGACCCACTGGCGGAACGCGCCGAAGTAGTTGCCGACGTGCGGCGCGCCGGACGATTGCACCCCGGAGAACACCTTTTCCATCCGCAGCAGGATACCGGTCATTGCCGGACGGCAGAGAACTCCTGGGTCATCGTGGTATCCGACCCTTGCGCGTACGAGGCCGGTAACCTCGCCCATGTGGCGTACAAGGTCCACACGGACGTCTTTGCCGGCCCCTTCGACCTGTTGCTCAGGCTCATCATCGAGCAGCGGGTCGACCTGTATGAGGTCGCCCTCGCCGACATCGTGGACGGGTTCCTGGCCGAGATCGCCGAGATGCAACGCCTCGACCTCGAAGTAGCCACCGAGTTCCTCGTCATCGCCGCCACCCTTGTCGAATTGAAGTGCCGCAGGCTCCTGCCCGGCCGCGCCGAGCCCGACGAGGACACCCTGGCCCTTTTGGAAGAGCGCGACTACCTGCTGGCGCGCCTGGTCGAGTGCACGACCTTTTCCGCCGCGGGGGCCCAGCTCGCCAGCGCCGAGCTGGCCGCTTCGAGGTCGTGGCCGCGCCTCGCCGGGCTGGACGAGCGTTTCGAGGGCCTCCAGCCGGACCTGCTCGCATATCTGAGCCCCGAAGACGTTCGCGCAGCGGCCCTGCGGGCGCTCGCGCCACGGCCGATACCGCATGTCGAAGTCGACCACGTCCTCGTCGACGAGGTCACCGTGGCAGACATCGTCGATGCGCTGTGCGTTTTGCTGCCCGGGTCCCCACCGACCAGCTTCCGGGAGCTGACGGCTGGTGCCCGCACCCGGATGGAAGTCGTCGTGCACTTCCTCGGTCTCTTGGAGCTGTACAAGCAGGGCCTTGTCGAGCTCGAGCAGGCCAGCACCTTCGGCGAGCTGCGTGTTGCGTGGACAGGAGGGCTCCTCGAGGACGCGCCGCAGGCCGCCGATGGCCAGGCAGCCCTGGGGTCTCGGTGGCGTGCGACGGCCTCGGCAGGGTTTGCGGACCTCGAATACCAGGGATGAGCGCTCCCGAGCCCGGCTTGACGCCCGAGGGACCCGAAGAGGACCGGGACGAGGCGGCGAATGAAGGCCGGGCCGAGTCGGCAGCCATCGAGGCCGTGCTCACAGTCGCCACCGAACCCGTGCCGCCCGGCTTGCTGGCCGAGCTCCTCGAGCTCCCGGTCGAGCGTGTCGAGCAGCTCTGCCGTGAGCTCGGGGCGGGTTACGAAGCCGAGGGTCGCGGCTTCGTCCTGGCGAGGGTCGCGGGCGGCTACAGGTTCCAATCCAGCGAGGCCTACGCCGCCTACGTGGAGCGTTTCGTGCTGGACGGCGGCCCGCAGAAGCTGTCACCCGCGGCGCTCGAGACGCTCGCGGTCGTCGCCTACAAGCAGCCCATCTCCCGGTCGCAGGTCTCGGCCATCCGTGGGGTCAACGTCGAGAGCGTGATGCGGATGCTGGTTGCGCGGGGCTACGTGCAGGCGGTGGGACGCGATGACGGCCCCGGGCAGGCCATCTTGTTCGGGACGACCCCGATGTTCCTGGAGCGTCTCGGCCTTGACTCGATCGATGATCTGCCCCCTCTCGTGGCGTTCGTCCCGCCGGCTTCGACGGTGGAGATGCTCGAGAACGTGCTGCGCGCCGAGCCGGGAGAGTGAGCGATACCCAAGGCGAGCGGCTCCAGAAGGTGCTCGCCCGCGTCGGTTACGGCAGCCGCCGGACCTGTGAGGAGCTCATCGCCGAGGGGCGTGTCACCGTAAACGGCGAGGTCGCCGTCCTCGGCAGGCGCGTCGACGTCGAAAAGGACGTCGTTGCGGTCGACCGGGCACCGGTGGGCGTCCTTCCGGGCCTGGTGTACTACCTGTTGAACAAGCCTGCGGGGGTGGTGACGACCGCGGACGACCCGCAGGGGCGCCGTAGTGTCCTCGAACTTGTGCCTGAGTCGCCGCGCGTGTTCTCGGTCGGGCGCCTCGACCTTGGGACCGAGGGACTGCTCGTGATGACCAACGACGGCACTCTCGCCCAGCTGTTGGCGCACCCGCGCTTTGGGGTGGAGAAGGAGTACCTCGCCGAGCTGCGAGGGGTCCCGGGCCCGGGAGCGCTCCGCAAGCTGAGAGAGGGAGTCCTCTTGGACGATGGGGAGATGACCGCCCCGGCGAGGGTGGCGGCGGTCTCGCCGGGCGTGATCCGCATCGTCATCCACGAGGGGCGCAATCGCCAGGTCCGCCGCATGTGCGAGGCGGTCGGCCATCCCGTCGTGAGGCTCGTCCGCACCAGGATCGGGCCGATCACAGACCGTTCGCTGCGCCCGGGCGCCTGGAGACCGCTCAGCGCCTCCGAGGTGCGGTCCCTCACCGAGGCCGCCCTTCGCTCATCGCCCAAACGGTAGGTAGGCTGCCCGCCCATGGCCGCGGTCTTGCGCGCTCTGCGGGGCGCTACGACACTCGAGGAGGACACGCCGGTTCAGGTCAACGAGCGCGTGCGCGCCCTCGTCACCGCCTTGCTGGACCGTAACGGGGTCGATCACGACGACATCGTCAGCATCCTGTTCACCGCGACACAAGATCTCACCTCGATGTTCCCCGCCACCGCGGCGCGCTCGCTCGGGCTCGGCGACGTACCGCTCATCTGCGCGAGCGAGCTCGCCATCGAAGGCGCAATGCCGCGCTGTGTCCGGGTCCTCTTGCACTTCTACACCGAGCGCTCGCGAGAAGAGCTGCACCATGTGTATCTCGAGGGTGCGCGCGGGCTGCGCGATGACCTCCCCGACTGAGCCCGGCTCCGCGGGCGCCCCGCCCAACTCGCGGCGCGCGCAGGTGACCGGCCTCGGGCTGGTGGGGACCTCGATCGCCCTCGCGCTGCGGGCGCAGGGGTGGCATGTCACAGGGCGCGATCTCGATGAAGCCCGGGCGCGGCGCGCCCAGGAGCTCGGAGCTGTCGACGGGCTCGGCGTGGACCACCTTGCGGCCGTCGCGTTCGTGGCGACCCCGGTGGCGGCGATTGCCGCCGAGGTCAACGCCCTGCTCGCTTCGGACGAGACCGGCGAGCTCGTCGTCACCGACGTCGGCGGCGTCAAGGGGCCGATCGTCTCTGAGATCTCCCACCCGCGCTTTGTCGGCGGACATCCCATGGCGGGATCGGAGCTGGAGGGGCCCGACGGCGCCGACCCGGAGCTCTTCGACGGTTCGACCTGGGTCCTCACGCCGACGTCGTCCACGGACCCGAGGGCCTTTTCCGCGGTCCAGTCCGTGATAGCCAGCCTGGGCGCCGACCTGGTGGCACTCGCGCCCGACCGCCACGACGACCTCGTGGCGGTGGTCTCCCACGTGCCCCACCTGACCGCCGCCACGCTCATGGGGCTCGCCACAGAAGCCACCGACGCCCACACCGCGCTCTTGAGGCTGGCGGCAGGAGGCTTCCGGGACATGACGAGGATCGCAGCCGGGTCGCCTGCGATCTGGCCCGACATCTGCCGGGACAACGCCCCCGCCATCCTCCCGGTCCTCGACGACCTGATCGCCAGGCTGAACGAAGTCCGCCGTATCGTCGCCGAGGAGGACCGCCCCGGTCTCGTCGCTCTCCTCGACCGGGCGCAGCTCGCCCGACGGAACCTCCCCCCGCGTGCAAGCCGGCCGAGCTCTGTCACCGAGCTCCACGTGCTCATCCCCGACCGGCCCGGCGTGCTCGCCCAGGTGACCACGATCGCGGGGGAGCTCGGGGTCAACGTCGAGGATTTCGAGATCGTGCACTCGCAATACCGGCCCCGGGGCGTCCTCATCCTCACGGTCGCCGCGTCCGCGGCCGAGCGCGTTCGTCACGCCCTCGCCGAGCACGGCTTCGGTCTCAGCCGCGCCGCAGGACGCCGGCCCGTCATCGCCATCGACGGTCCTGCAGGTGCCGGCAAGTCGACCGTGGCGAAAGCGGTTGCCCAGCGGCTCGGGCTCGAGCGCCTCGACACCGGTGCCATGTACCGTGCCGTGACCTTGGAGGCTCTGAGGCGTGGCGTCGACGTGACCGACGCCGAGGGCTGTGCGGCGATAGCGCGGTCGATGGACCTGAGTGTCGGCGAGAGTGTCGTGCTGAACGGCGAGGACGTGACCGAGCAGATCAGGACGCCTTCGGTCGACGGGGCCGTGTCGATCGTCGCCGCCCATCCGCAGGTGCGCGCGGAGCTCGTGAGCCGCCAGCAGGCCTGGGTGGCGGCCAACGGTGGGGGAGTCGTCGAGGGCCGTGACATCGGCAGCGTGGTGCTCCCGGACGCGGACGTGAAGATCTTCCTCACCGCCGATTCGGCCGAGCGCGTTTCGCGACGCGCAAACGAGGACGCGGCTAGCCTGGGCGGCCTCGCCACGACGGCCGAGTCGATCCGGCGCCGCGACGAGCTCGACTCGACCCGGGCGGCCTCGCCCCTCGTCGCCCCGCCGGACGCGATCGTCGTGGACTCGACGGCACGTAGCGTCGAGGCTGTCGTGGAGGAGGTGCTCTCCCAGCTGTGACCACCTCTGGTGTGGCGGCGTCGCCACCGTCGCGAGGCGACATGGTCGTCTACCGGTTGTGCCGCTCCATAGCAGTCGGCGTGTCCCGGCTGTACTTCCCCGGAACGGTGAAAGGCAGGGAGAACCTGCCCCCCCGGGGTGCCTACATCGTGGCCCCGGTGCACCGCTCGTATGTCGACTGGCTCATCGTTGCCCGGGTCACGGCGAGAAGGCGGCTGCGCTACATCGTGAAGGAAGAAGTGTGGAAGTCCAAGCTGATCGGGCGCGTGATAGAGGCCTGCGGGGGCTTCCCCGTGAACCGGTCCGGGGCGGACCGCGAAGCGCTGCAGCGGTGCGGGGCCGTGCTGGTGGGCGGGGAGCCTCTCGTGATGTTCCCCGAGGGCACGCGACGATCGGGGCCGGAGGTGCAAGAGCTCAAGGACGGGGTGGCGTACCTGTCCTTACGCGCCGGCGTGCCCGTGGTTCCCGTGGGCATCGGCGGCGCGGAACGCGCCATGCCGCGAGGATCATCGTTCCCCCGCCCGAGGCGGGTGAACATCGTGATAGGCCCACCGGTCCCGGCCCGGACCGCAGCTGGCCCGGACGCCAAGGCCGCGGCCGGTGAGACCGAGGACCCGGTGGCGTCGCGCCGGCGGGCCCGAATCGGACGGGAGGCGATAACAGAACAGTCGGTGCGCGTGAGAGCGGCCATCCAACAAGCCTTCGACGCCGCCGAGGCAAGCCTGCCGCGCTAGCCGAGCTGTCAACCTGCGCAGGCGGTCCGGCACCCGAACCCTCGGCGCCCAGGGAGGAGGTTGGCCGCCTGCTAACTTCCCGGCGTGGTCGCCGATGGGTGAGACAAAGGGTGTCCTCGTGACCGGCGGGGCCGGGTTCGTGGGAGCGACGCTGGTCAGGCGGCTCGTCGATGCCGGGCGCGCGGTGCGTGTCCTCGACAATCTCACGACGGGCGACGTCGCCCACCTGGACGGAGTCGACGCCGAGCTCATCGAGGGTGACATCCGAGATGCCAAGACCTTGGACGATGCCCTGGACGGGATCGAGTCGGTCGTGCATCTCGCGGCCGCGGGCTCGGTCGTCATGTCGGTGGCGGACCCGGCGACGAACTTCAACGTGAACGTGTTCGGCACCTTCCAGGTCCTCGATGCCGCCCGGCGCGCCGGCATAGGCCGGACCGTGCTGGCTTCAACCGGCGGCGCGCTCATCGGCGACGCCAAACCGCCTGTCGACGAGCACTCGTTGCCCAAGCCGATCTCGCCCTACGGTGCGAGCAAGCTCGCCGGTGAGGGCTACGCCCACGCCTTTGCGAAGGTCTACGACCTTGGCACGATCGCACTCCGCTTCGCCAATGCCTACGGACCGTGGAGCGCCCGCAAGAGGGGTGCCATAACAACCTTCTTCAGGGCTATCAACGCGGGCGAGCCGATCGTCATCTACGGCGACGGCTCCGCCTCACGCGACTACACCCACGTGGACGACATCTGCCACGCCCTCGAGCTGGCGCTCGACAGCGACGTGCCTGGAGGCGCGGTCTTCCACATCGCCTCCGGCGTCGAGACGACGGTGCAGGCGCTGGCCGACATGTGCCGCGACGCCGCCGGCGTGCCGGACCATCCGATCGAGTACCGACCCAAACGCCCCGGTGAGGTCGAGCGCAACTTCGCCTCCTACGACCTTGCCCGGCGGGTCCTCGGATACGTGCCCACCATCAGCCGGGAGGAGGGGATCCGCAGCACCTGGACGTGGTTCCAGGAGTCGGTCTTCGCCGATGGTTGAGGCCACCGGAGGCGTTCTCCTCTCGTTACTGTACCGTCTGGACGGTATAGTAACTGTGTGACAAGAGGAGAGGACACCCGGGAGCGGATCCTGCACGGCGCCGAGGAGGTGGTGCTCCGTGACGGCGTCGCCCACCTCACCCTCGAGGCGGCAGCAATCGAGGCCGGGATCTCCAAGGGCGGGATCCTTTACCACTTCCCGACGCGGGCGGCACTCGTTGCGGCCATGGTGGAACGCCTCAGCTCGCGCTTTGACGAGGACCTCGAACGCGAAGGTGCCGGGTCGGGTCGGCCCGGAGCCTTCACGAGGGCGTACCTCGAGGCCAGCTTCGGGCCGTCGAGCGACGACCATGCAAGCCGGGAACGGCGCCTCGGCGCCGCGGTGATCGCCGGTGTGGCGTCCGATCCCGAGCTCCTGGAGCCGCTGCGGGAGCGTTTCGCGGCCTGGCAGCACGCCCTCACCGCCGACGGCATCTCCCCGGCGAGCGCCAGCCTCATGCGCCTTGCGGCCGACGGCCTGTGGTTCGCCGAGCTCTTCAGCCTGGCGCCGCTCGACGAGCACCTCCGTTCCGCGGTTCACGCGGAGCTGTTGGCCCATCTCGGCTCGTGCCTGGACCAGCGCACGTCGCCGGGGGCGCCGAAGGCAGGCGACAAGCCACGATCCGCGCGCCAGGTCGGTGACAAGGGCCGCTCATGAGCGTTACCCAACCAGCGTCGGTAAAGGCCGGTGTGGCGCGCGGCCCCCGCCGCGTCGTGGTCGCGTTGTCGATCTCGACCTTCGTCGAATGGGCAGGTGCCGGCTGCATGATGCCGCTGCTCCCGCTCTACCTGCGCAAGCTGGGCGCACCGGTGGCACTCGTCGGCGTGGTGATGGCCGCCTTTTTCCTCTTTGCCATCCTCGTGCAGTACCCGATCGGCCGCCTGTCGGACCGCGTCGGTCGCCGCCCTGTCCAGCTGAGCGGCCTTGTCACCTACGCGGTCGCGAGCGCTGCTTTTGCCTTGATCGGCACGCCCATCGCCGCGCTTTTCGTGCGCGGCCTGCAAGGTGCCGGCGCCGGTGTCGTCGACGTCGCCAACAACGCCACGGTGGGCGAGGTCGTGTCCCCGTCCCAGCAGGGCCGCGCTTACGGGGCGCTGTTCGGGTCCCGCACGGTCGGGCTCGCCATCGGGCCGCTCGTCGGCGGCGCGGTGGGCTTGTCGGGGATGCGCTGGCTGTTCGTGGCCGCGGCGCTGGCATCGCTCCTGGCCTGTGTGCCCGTGCTGGTCGCGGTGCCCAAGACTGTACGACGACACGCGCCCGTCATCGCGCCCCGGGTGGTGCTGTGGGGTGACCGGAGCGTGCTCGGTGTGGTCATGGGCTACGCCGGCGCCGGCCTCGTCATCGGTGTGTACGACGTCTGCTGGAGCCTCCTGTTGCACCTGCGGGGTGCGAGCGGACTTCAGATCGGCCTGTCGTGGACTTTGTTCGCATTGCCCTTTGCCGCCCTGTCGGTCCCCGGCGGCTGGCTGGTCGATCACTTCGACCGTCGTTACCTGGCGGCCGCCTCAACGCTGGCGTCGGCCGGCTTCGCGTCCACGTACCCGTTCCTCCATTCTGTGTGGCTGCTTGTGGGTCTCGGCGCGGCCGAGGCCGTCGCCGTGTCGCTGGCAGGGCCGGCACTGGCGGCCCAGCTCGCGCACAGCGTGCCGAGCCGCCAGCTCGGGCGCGCCCAAGGGGCCGGTTCGACGGCTCAGACGGGAGCGACCGCGGTGGCGGCTCTCGTGGCCGGGGCGCTGTTCGGGTTGCATCCCTGGGTCCCCTTCGTGGGGGCGGCGGGCGCGATCGTCATCTTGGTGGCACTGCTGTCGTGGTGCTGGCGGGGCGTGCCGGGGCGGGACCCGAGACGGGGCGATTCGCGCACGGATGAGGCCGGGCTCGCCCCGGTGTCACCGGCGCGCCAGGGGCCGGGAGAGGCCGTCACCCCGGCGTCTCAGATGGCCGGGGGTTGAGCCGGCGGGCGCCCGCGTTCGCGCAACCACGTGTGCAGGACGCCGCGGCCGTAGCGGAGGCCGTAGAGGAGGTTCCCGCTCTTTTTTGACCTGCCGGCGAGCCGGGCGCGCATCGTCACGGGCCGCTCCTCGAAGCGGCAGCCGTGCATGATCGCCGCGATCAAGAGCTCCTGCGCCTGGTATTGCGGCTCCTCCAAGACGAGCTCGGCGGGCAGGCTGGCCCGAAAGCCCCGGACCGGGTTCGCGGTGTCTGTCACCGGGGTCTTGGTGAGGAACGAGATCACCGCCGCGAAGAACACAACTCCCAAATTGCGGACGGCGTCGGTGCCATGAGTCCGCCCGAGCCGGCGTGAGCCGTTGACGAAATCGGCCCGGCCGGAGACGACGGGTTCGAGTACGACCTCCAGGTCGCCGGGGTCTGTTTGCCCGTCCGCGTCCGATGTGACGATGAAGCTGGCCCCGTACTCGCGGGCGATCCTGTAGCCGAGCCGCAAGGCCGCCCCCTGGCCCCGGTTGACAGGGGCGATGCAGGCGTAGTGACCGGCTGCGCGGACCTCGGCCCCGGTGCCGTCGTCCTCGCCGTCGACGACCACGAGCAAGGAGGCGGGCTCCCCACAGACCTCCTTCGGCATGCCCGCCAGCACCTCGGATATGTTGTCGCGCTCTTTGTAGGCCGCGATCACGATCGCGACCGGGGAGAGCTCGACGGGGCCTTGGGAGGCCAGGAGCTCTTCGATGGCGACCCGATCGACAAGCTCGTCGACCTGCCGCCTGCGTCGCCGGGCGCGGGCGTTCACGCTGAGCGGCCGGGTGAAGCCGCGCTGAGCATGTCGGTCGCGGTGACCTGGCGGTCTGTCGCGGTCAAGGGCAGGCCCTCCGAACCGGCGCCGAGGTTGAGGCTCGCCGCCGTCGCCAGGCAGCGGAGGAGATCACGCAATTCCGGCGGGGGAGGGAAGTACTCGTCCTCGTCGGTCGTGTGAACGACCTCAACGCCTCGCGTGGGGGCCAAACGGTCGAGGAGATCGTCGACGAGCCAGTCCGGGGCGGACGCCCCGGCTGTGACGCCCACCACTCCGTTGAGGTCGTCCGGCACCTCGTTCGGGGAGTTCACCCGGATCACTCGCGGGCAGCCGGCTGCTGCGGCCACCTTTGCGAGAGCGACCGTGTTGGAGGAGTTGGCGGAGCCCAGCACGATCATGGCGTCCGCTCTGGGGGCCACGGCCTTGACAGCGCTCTGACGGTTCGTCGTGGCGTAGCAGAGATCGGAGCGTCCCGGCATCCAGAGCTCGGAATAGCGCTCCCGGGCGCGCTCCACGACGCCCTCCCACTCGTCGTGGGCGAGAGTCGTCTGGGCAAGCAGCGCCACCGGAGCATCCGGACCGAGCTCGAGCCGGTCGACATCGTCCTCGTGCTCGACAAGATGAACTGCGTCGGGCGCGACCGCCATCGTGCCGATGGCCTCCTCGTGACCGGCGTGGCCGACGTAGAGGATCGTGTAGCCCTTGTTGGCTCTCACCTTGAGCTCGTGGTGGACCTTGGTCACAAGCGGGCAGCAGGCATCGATGACGACACGCCCTCGTGACGCGGCCGCCCGTTCGACCTCCGGGGCCGATCCGTGGGCCGAGAGCATGAGGGGCGCTGAGGCGGGGACCTCCTCGACGTCGTCGACGAAGATGACGCCCTGGCTACGGAACTCCTCGACGACCAGGCGGTTGTGCACGATCTCGTGGTAGCAGTAGATGGGAGGCTCGAAGACGCGGACCATCCAGGCGAGCGCCTTGATGGCCATCTCGACCCCGGCACAGAATCCTCGCGGTTGCGCAAGCATGACGAGATCGACGTGGCCGGCCTTTTCTTGGAAAGGCTGGGTACGGGCCGACGTCACGGTAGACCAGGGTAGCCTTTGGAAATGCCACTACCGCAGGTGGTGGCCGTGGCCGAGCATTCGCCGGCAGAACGTTTCGGGGTCTGGCCGGGCGACGAGCTTCGCTCGATGAACGGACGGGTGCCTCGCGACGTCATCGAGTACCAGTTGCTCGCGGACGAGTCGATAGTGGAACTCGAGGTTGTCCGCGGTGGCGTCGAGCTCGAGGTCACGGTCGTCAAGCAAACAGGTGAGCCACTCGGGCTCGAGGTGTCTGCCGCCATCTTCGACCGCGTCCGCACTTGCGACAACCATTGCGAGTTCTGCTTCATCTACCAGCTGCCCAAGGGCATGCGGCGCAACTTGTACGTGAAGGACGACGACTACAGGCTCTCGTTCCTCTACGGCAACTTCACGACCCTCACCCGCTTCACCGAGGTCGACCTCGAGCGCGTGATCGATCAGCGGTTGTCGCCCCTTTACGTGTCAATCCACGCCACCGACCCCGACGTCCGCTCGGCCATGCTTCGCAACCGGCGCGGCGCCATCAGCCTCAGGTGGTTGCGGTGCCTGCTCGACAACGCCATCGAGGTCCATGGCCAGATCGTGGTCTGCCCTGGCGTGAATGACGCCGCCGTTCTGCACGGGACCCTCGCGGGCGTCCTCGACCGCTTTCCCGAGCTTGCGACCGTTGCCGTCGTGCCGCTCGGCGTGAGCCGCTACGCGAAGGAGCCTTCCATGCGGCCCCACACGACCGAGGAGGCCAGGGCGACGGTCGAGACGGTATGCGAGTGGCAGCAACGCTTCCGCCGCGCCGTCGGCCGGCGAGTCGTGTGGGCGTCGGACGAGTACTACCTCCTCGCCGGTACGGGGTTTCCCGAGCCGGGGGAGTACGAGGGTTACCCTCAGCACGAGAACGGTGTCGGGATGGTGCGCTCGTTCGAACAGGCCTTCGCGGCGGGCACATCGCCGCCCGGAGGTGGAGTGCCCGTCCCCGCCAGGAGCGGCTTCTTCGCTTGGGTCGAAGGCGCACCGGCCGAGGGCTACCGCGCGCCCCGGACCCAGAAGGTCAGCCTGACCGTGGCTCCGGCGCGGGCGGCGCGGGCGGCCCCGATGACGATCCTCACCGGTGACTACGGTTCGCTCGTGTTGAGACCGCTCCTGGACCGCCACGGCTTTGGCGAGGTGGGGATCCTGGCCGTCCGCAACGAGTTCTTCGGCGGCAACATCGCCGTGGCCGGTTTGATCACCGGGGCAGACCTCTCGCGGACATTGGCCGAGGAACCACCGGGGGGCCGTTACTTGCTGCCCGACGTGTGCTTGTCGAAGGGCAGGTTCATCGACGGGCCGTCGCTCGAGGATCTGCCACGGTCGGTCGAGGTCGTGGCGAGCGACGGGGCGTCGTTGCGCCAGGTGTTGGAGGCGGGGCGATGACGCAAGGACGCCAGTCAGGCCTGCCGGTCGTCGCCGTGGTCGGGCGCCCGAACGTCGGCAAGTCGACGCTCGTGAACAGGATCGCGGGTCGCCAGCTCGCCATCGTCGAGGCCCGGCCCGGTGTGACACGGGACCGGCTGGAGGTCGAATGTGAGTGGAACGGGCGATCGTTCCTCGTGGTCGACACCGGTGGGATGGTGGAACGGGGTGACACCCTCGACACCAAGGTGACCGAGCAGGCCCTGCGGGCACTGGGCGGGGCGGACCTCGTCCTGCTCGTGCTCGACACGGCCACGGGTGTAACCGGGGACGACACCGTCGTGGCCCAGCTCGTCCGGCGTGCCGGTGGGGAGGTCATCGTGGTCGCCAACAAAGTCGACTCCGACCGGCGGGAGATCGACGCCTGGGAGTTCGCAGGTCTCGGGCTCGGTGAGCCTGCGGCCGTGAGCGCGCTGCACGGGCGCGGTGTCGGGGATCTGCTCGATGAGGTGGTCCACAGGCTGCCCGAGGCTCCCGGGTCGACTGAAACCGGGGGCGTGGAGATGGGCGGGCGCGAGCCCAAGGACCGGGGGCCAGCCAGTCCCGGCCTCCCGGCGGTCGCCATCGTCGGCCGTCCGAACGTCGGCAAGTCGACGTTGTTCAACAGGCTCGCAGGCGAGGAGCGGTCCGTCGTGCACGACCTCCCGGGGACCACCCGCGACGCCATCGACACGGTCATCGAGACCGACGACGGGGCGGTCAAGCTAATAGACACCGCCGGGATGAGGCGCCGGGCGAGAAGCGGTGAAGGGCCCGAGTACTACTCGCTCGTGCGTGCTCTGCGGGCGCTCGACCGTGCCGACGTCGCTCTCTTGGTCCTCGATGCGAGCGAAGGTGTGACCCACCAGGACCAGCGCCTGGCCGAGCGGATCGACGCCTCCGGCAGCCCGGTCGTGATCCTGCTCAACAAGTGGGACCTGCTCGACACCGAAGGCCGTCTCGAAGTCAGCGAGGCCGTTGCCGACCGGCTGGCGTTCCTCGGGTACGCGCCCGTGCTGCGCGTCTCGGCCAAGACGGGCCTCGGTGTGCACCGTCTCCTGCCTGCGGTGAGCGAGGCGATGAGCGCCTACCACCGCCGGATCCCGACCGGTCGCCTGAACGACGGGCTGCGGAGCGCCCAGGCGGCTCAATCGCCACCGGGCGGGGCCCGCATCCTCTACGGCGTGCAGGGCGCCGTCGACCCGCCGACGATCACCTTGTTCGCCACGCGGCGCCTGCCGGCGACCTATCTCCGCTATCTGGAGCGTTCCCTGAGAGCGCGCTTCGAGCTCGGCCCGACACCGATCGAGCTTCGCGTGCGGGTCCGCCAGCAGAGATGACCGAGCCCGTGCAGCCGGCCGGACGACCCGCCGCGCACGTGGCCCGGGGCGCGTCGACTAGAGGCACGACGGCTCTGTGCCGCCGCGACCGGACCTGAGGGGGGCCCACCACGATGCCGTGGTGCCGCCAGTGCGACCGGCTGGTCGAAGACGATGAGCTCACGGCGCGCGAAGCGGGCACCGACGCGGCGGACGATGACGCCCCGGATCTGTGCCCAACCTGCGGTGCGGAGCTGGACGTTGACGACGGACAAGAGGCGAAGGAAGCTCCCGTAAAGGCGCCCTGGCACTTCAAGGTGCTTGTGGTGGGCACGGTCGTCTACCTCGGTTACCGCCTCTACCAGGGCATCGGCTGGCTGATCCACCACGCCTGACCGCCGGGTGATGCCGGCCTGGCCAAGCCGGGGGTTCGCAGTGCACGCCCGTGCCGGGCGGGCGCCGCACCAGAGGACCCCCGATGCCGTTAGCCTTGGTTTCGCGCAGCCGGGGAAGGAGGCGCTATGTGGGTGATAGCAGGGGTTCTGCTGGGGCTCGTCGTCCTCGCGTCACTGATCGGATTCCACGTGGGTCCGCACGCGCACGTGGCGGCCGGCGTTCTCGGAGTGCTCGCGGCCGCCTGGCTCGTCGTGATGGCGCTCGACGGGCGATCCGCCCCGGTGCTCTGGGCGCTGCTCAGCGCAGACGTGGTCGTGTCCGCCGGTATCGCCACGCTGGCCTGGAAGGGGCTGACGACCACGGGCACCTACGCGGGTCGGCACATGATCTCGCCCGAGGGCGCTGAAGGCGTCGCGGTGGGCGATCTGGACCCGGAGGGCATCGTCCGCGTGAACGGTGAGAACTGGTCGGCTGTCGCCCTGAACGCGCCGGTGAGGGCGAAGACACCAGTCCAGGTAGTGAGAGTCAAAGGAGTCCGTCTCGAGGTCTGGGGCGACCAGCTGATGGCACCCGGCGGTCATGCCGAGCTCGAAGCTACGATCCCGACCGACGGTGTCCCGGTCGAAGGTTCGCCGTCCTCGCCTGGAGAGGCGACAAATCAAGGAGGTGGCTCATGATCGTCGGGATCGTGATCGGAGTGGTGGTGCTCTGCCTCCTCATCCTGGCGGGCATCTCGGTGAGGATCGTGCGCGAGTACCAGCGCATCGTGTTGTTCAGACTGGGGCGGGCGCTCGGGACCAGGGGGCCCGGGCTCATCTTCATCAACCCGGCCACGGACCGGACGTCGTGGGTGGACCTGCGCGAGCAGTACCTCGAGATCCCGCACCAGACGGCGATCACGAAGGACAACGCGTCGATCTCGATCGACTTCATCATCTTCTACAAGGTGGTCGATCCCTCGATGTCTGTACTGCGCGTCGGCAACTTCGCCGGAGCCGCGCAGAACGTCGCCGCGACGACGCTGCGGAGCGTGGTCGGCGATATGCCGCTCGACGACGTGCTCTCCAAGCGCGAGGAGATGAACGCGTCACTTCGCGTCCGCCTCGACGAGGTGACCGAGCGCTGGGGAGTCAAGGTCACCACGGTCGAGGTGCGGGAGGTGAACCCGCCGCCGGGGGTCCTCGACGCCATGACCCGCCAGATGTCTGCCGAACGCACCCGCCGCGCGGCCGTGACGGAAGCCGAGGGGCAGAAACAAGCTGCTATCACCCTCGCCGAGGGCACCAAGCAGGCGGCGATCCTGGCCGCCGAGGGAGAACGCCAAAGTGCCATCCTGCGCGCCGAGGGGTTGTCGGCCGGGCTGGAGAGGATCCTCACTGTCGCCCGCGGCCTCGACAGCAACACCATGCAGCTCCAGTACCTCGAGACTCTGAAGCAGGTCGGCTCGTCGCCCTCGACAAAGCTGGTCGTGCCCATGGAGCTCGGGGGACTTTTGAACGGGCTGAAGAACATCCTCCCGGTGGACCCGGGTCGGTTCTCGGGCACCTCGTCGCTGGGCGCGGCACCTGCGAGAAGCGACGAGCCCTCGCGCTCGGGCGTCGAGCCGAGCGAGACTCCTTCCTGATCCGAAGTCGTCTCGGGGCACTCCTCGCCGCAGGTCGTTTCTAAGCCCCCGAAGTCCTCGACGAGGGATAGCGGTGCGCCGTTACCGCCCGAGTCCAAACATCCTCAGGAGGCGTCCCGTGGCGCCCATGGTCTTGGTGTACGTCTTGCGGCGCGCGACGCGCCTTGCGTAGGCACGCGGACCGCGACTGGCGGCGCGAGCGTTGTTGTTGAGGCGCTCGGCCCGGTAGAGGGTGCTGGTGAGGCTTCGTTTGCGGGCCATCGGCGCTCCTGGCGCTCCGCTTGCACCTCTCGACATCCACCGGTCTTTGCGGTAGGCGCCGGCCTTTGGCCTCGGCGGCTCCTGCTCGTCAGTCCCCGTCACCCTGTATTTCCAGGTATCCGGGCGTAAAATTGATTCGCTGGATGATGACGGAGGGAGGAGTTATGCCCAAGTACGTCGTGGTCGCCCGCATAATCTCCAAATCGACCAACGCAGTCAGCGGGTCCGGCATCCCGATAACAGAGCGGGTCCCGGACACGTGGCACCTGGCCGAGGTTGATGACGACGGCAGACTGAGCGCTGTTCACGCTTGCGGGTCCTTGACTGCCCAGGTCGAAGTGAGACACCCGGTTGGAGAGTGGAAAGTCCTTGCTCCTTGCTGCCCCGATTGCGAAGCTCGCGCCGGCGAAGCTGCCCGAGAGCAGGCCACGCACGAGGCCGAAGGGTCTTACATACGGCTCTGAAACCCTCCGCGAGGGTGTATGTCGCGAACGTTGGTGGACTCAGTACGGCGGAAGCCGGCTGGGAACGGCCTAGGATCCGCGTCGGCCTGTCCCGAGCGGGGCAGACAAAAAGGGGGAAACCGGAATGCCTGCCTATGTGTCGCTTCTCAATTGGACCGATCAGGGGATCAAGAACTTCCGTCAAAGCACAGAGCGTGCCAAGGAATTCACCAAGCTCGTAGAGGCGAGCGGTGGCACGGTACGCGAGCTGGTCTGGACGGTTGGCGAGTACGACCTCGTCACGGTGATCGACTACCCGGACGAGGAGTCCGCCGTGGCGGCGTCCCTCAAGCTGGGGGCCGCCGGGAACATCCGCTCCAACACCATGCGGGCCTTTTCAGCTTCGGAGATGGAACGCATCATCGCGCGCACGAGCTGAAAGTCCCCCGAGAAGTCAAGACCACGCACGCGCAGTCAACAACGCTCCGCCTCCGGGCGCGCGATATTGAGGAGTGACGTGCGCTCGCGATCGTCGGTCAAGCCTTTTGAAATGGCGACGGACCGTCTGTACCCTGCGCGTGATTCAGCAGACGGCACCGGTGCTTCAAGAGGAGCGCCGGTGCCGGCAGCCAACTGGTCGGCTACCCGATCTACGAGTTCAGCGGCGACGCCGCCGGCGAATTCGGCTGCGGCAGAACCAAGGCCGTGGGGTTTGATCCTGGCCAGGACGCGGACTTGCGGCTGACCTGTACCGGTCCGGAGAGTGACATCCTCAACGGTGTCCTCAGCACTGACTGGCCCGCGCTCACCACCATCGGTGTGCCCGTCGCCGGCCGAGGGGTCAACCGCAAGCTTCTCGGGACCGTTGACCGCCCCGGCGTCGGTCGCCAGGTCACCTACGGTGGTCATCCTCTCTACCTGTTCGACCCTCCGTCGCAGCCGTTCGTGCCGGCAGGCGAGGGCTACGTGGAAACGGTGGAACCGTTCCCACCCTGGCACGGGTTCTGGTCTCTCGTGTCGTCCCGCGGAGGCGAGCCCGCACCCGGCCCTGCCACAATCGAGACCGAGACCCGGCCCGACGGCAAGACAGCCGTCGCCGCAAAGAGGGAGTCGAACGTAGATCCGATAGCGGTCACGGTGTACTCCTTCAGCGAGGACCGTTCGGGATCCAGCGCGTGCAGCGGTGCGTGCTCTGTCAGGTGGGTCCCGGTTCTCACCAGAGGACGGCCACATGTCGCCGGCGGCATCACTGCAAAGGACGTAGGCGTCATCCGCCGGTCTGACGGAACCGACCAGGTGACACCTAGTTCGCGGAGAGGGTGAAAGGGGCGACCATGTTCGGCCTCCTGCCCTGGGTCGCCTTCACGGGCAGCCGGTGGTACTCGAAGAGCTGCTTCACGGTCACGCGCTGGTCGCGGTGGAAGGTTCCGCGCCCCACGTCGGCGAGTACAGTCGTGAGGTGCGCTTGCGTCGCGTCCATCGAAGCGGCTCGGAGGTGATCGCAAGGCCTCTAACAGGGAGTTCATGACACGGGCTGTGGCGCAGCTTGGTTAGCGCGCTTGACTGGGGGTCAAGAGGTCGCCGGTTCAAATCCGGCCAGCCCGACTAGAAAGTCCCTGGTAGATGGGGATGAGGCTTCGGTCACAAGGGAGCGATACACCTCCGTGAGAACCTCGTGAGAACCAAAGCGTTCTCACGGAGGTGCGATGCCAGCACGACCAGAAGGTGTGTACGCCGACAGCCGGGGCCAGTGGTACTTCAAGGTCTCGCTCGGTAAGGACGCGCTCACCGGCAGGCGGGAGCAGATCACGCGTCGCGGATACGCGACGGCGAGCGAGGCTGCCAAGGCTCGACGGGAGCTCATCGGCAAGCTCGACGCGGGACTCGTGAAGCCGGGTGCGGTCGCGCTCACCGTGAACGAGTTGCTCGATCTGTACCTGGACGGGCTCGATGCCGACCAGCGCCTGTCGCCGAAGACGCGACACGACTACCGCGTCTACGCGCAGACCTACGTGCGAAAGCCCCTGGGCAACCGCAAGGTTCGTGATGTCACCCCGGAGCTGATCCTCACCTGGCAGCGGAGGCTGCTTGCCGAAGGGGGAGCCAAGGACGGCAGGCCTCTGGCGCCGAACACGATCC
>Ga0187880_1000416_pt1 | contig 36371 bp, 36 predicted proteins | sample June2016WEW_19_4_FD_132998 | JGI IMG/M metagenome (GOLD analysis project Ga0187880, IMG submission 132998) | Peatland microbial communities from SPRUCE experiment site at the Marcell Experimental Forest, Minnesota, USA - June2016WEW_19_40 | ecosystem: Environmental > Terrestrial > Soil >... | reverse complement strand
CGGCTTTCCGGGGCTTGGGGACAGTTGCGTTTTCATACGCAATAATGTCCCCAATCTGTCCCCAAATGTCAAGCACTATCACAAAACGCCATAAAACACTGGCGGAAGGGGTGGGATTCGAACGGGGTCAGAGGATTTTTCCAAAATCCACTACTCCGCAATTACCGCCCCACCACCAGAGGCGAACAGCCTCATAACTAACGAACGCCAATAGAATCAGGCATATTTGCACGTTTGTCAAGCACTAGACATTACGCACCCAATACCAATCAACTGCTCACCAATTACTCATTCGTAACTCGTTCACTGGCACTTTCACTGGCACTGAAAAGTGTTGATTTACCATTTTGCTAACAAAAAACATTGCGGTCAAAACCTTGATTTGACGGGCCAACGGTTGATGACATAAGAGGTGCAGCCAACCAAAAAGAGCGGGTCACGGTAATAGCGGAAGCGTGGCATGGTCAGAGTGCGTAAAGAATGATTGCGCCCGAAAGCGTGGCGATGATGAGTTTTCACAAGGCAATATTGACCATAAATTATGCAGGTTTCGGTTTGATGATATTTTGATAAGCCCAGCCTTTCTGACGGATATTTTCCTCTTCATGAATTTTCATGCGTGCTGAAAGAATCGCCGCACGCCCCAGATAGCCAATCAGTTTTGTCTGGTCATTGCGCTCCACCACCGGTAATCGGCCAACGTTCCGGTTCAACATTTTTATAAGTGCCGCGTGCAATGGCTCGTCGGGAAATGCGACCACAAGATTTGTGCTGCCGGCTTCCACTACAGTCATATCTTCGGAGCCATTTAGCCGCAAAGCACGGACAATGTCGCCGCGCGTGATGATGCCAACAAGTTGGTTTTGCTCATCCACAATCAAAGTTCCCTGACGCCGGTTGAGATTGGCATCGCCAGCGGCAATGCGATCCGAAAGTTCTGAAATTTTCATGGTGGCCGGAATCGTCGGCACATCCTTGTCCATCACATCGCGCACGCGTGCAAATTCAAACGGATCAATGCTGTATTCGCGCGTGATATGATGACCGCGCCGCGCAAGCTTTTCTGTGAGAATGGAGCGGCGCATCAGTAAAACAGTCACGCCGAGCGCGGCCACGGAGCCGACGAGCAACACCGGAAAAAGATTGAAGTCACGGGTCAGTTCGACGGCGAAAACCATCGCCGTGAGTGGCGAGCGCATGGTGCCGCCCATCATCGCCGCCATGCCGATCAAAGCCCAAAGCCCGATGTCGCCCACCGGAATCCATGAGCCAACCAAAGCGCCGAGCGCGCCGCCCATGATCAGCAACGGAGCCAGCACGCCGCCAGAAGTTCCCGAACCCAAAGCAATTGACCAAACGAGCGCCTTCGCCACCAGCAAACCAATGATGGCCGCACCGACGAGTTCGCCACGCAGTAAACTGTGAATGGTGTCATAGCCCACACCCAGCACACGCGGTTCAATAATTCCACCAACGCCAACAAACACCGCGCCAATCGCTGGCCACCACATCCAGTGGAATGGCAATTTTTGGAAAAGGTCTTCAAAAGCGTAAACCAGCATCGTTAGCAAGCCGGAGACAAAACCGGCCAGAACTCCGAGGCCGGCGGCAATCGCCAATTCCGTCCCCGAAACTGGTCCGTGCGGAATCACCGGAAAAATCGGCCCGGCACCCAACAATGGCACGCGCACTACCGAAGCAATAATTGATGCCACGGCCACGGGAATAAAACTGCGTGGTTTCCATTCAAATAAAAGTAATTCCACCGCCAGTAAAACTGCGGCAACTGGTGTGGCGAACACGGCTGACATTCCCGCCGCCGCGCCAGCTACGAGAAGTGTTTTCCGTTCCGCCGCGCTCAAATGAAATTGTTGCGCAAAGATGGAACCAAACGCGCCTCCAGTCATGATAATCGGTCCTTCCGCACCGAATGGGCCGCCGGTGCCGATGGAAATGGCCGAAGAGAGCGGTTTGAGGATCGCCACTTTGGGCGAAATACGGCTGCGACCGAGCAGAATGGCTTCGAGGGCTTCGGGAATGCCATGCCCGCGAATTTTTTCAGAACCAAACCGCGCCATCAATCCGATGATGAGCGCGCCAACCACCGGCACCAACGCCACCCAATAACCCAAGTGATTTCCCTGCGGAATTGCCGGGGCGGCGGAAAAGCGGTGATAGAAGGCCAGGTTGGTGATGGAGGCAATCAGCCAAATCAAGGCATAGGCGATCAGGGCGCTGAACGCTCCGATGGCCGATGACATGGCGGACAACAACAGCACGCGGCGGTTGGTGCTAAAATCCGCCAGTTCATCTTCATGGACTGGCAGTGGATCTGAGACCGGAGAAGCCGCTGATTCAGTTTGCATTTATAGGGGGTGCATATTATATCGTATTGCGATACTGTCAAATAAATGATGGCGGCGAAAGTAAAGCCCGTGTTAAATACGCCCCAATGCCACGGCCCAAACAACTCAGCAAGGAACAATATGAAACACTCGCGGCGTTCCGTTACGCGCTCCGGCGATTCATCCATTTTAGCGAAACGGCGGCGGAAACCGCTGGCATCACGCCGCAACAGCACCAGGCATTGCTGGCCATCAAGGGGTTTCCCGGACGCGACCAGGTCACCGTGGGTGAACTAGCCGAGCGATTGCAGCTTCGTCATCACAGCGCGGTCGGTTTGATTGACCGGTTGGTGTTGGAGAAACTGGTGGCGCGAGCACCGTCAAATGAAGACCGGCGACAGGTGCTGATTGAACTCACCCGTCGCGGCGAAGAAACTCTGGAAAAACTTTCGGCTCTGCACCGCGAACAACTCAAACGAATCGGCCCCGAACTCAGCCGGTTACTGGACCGGCTCAATGTTGGTCGGAATGGGTAATGGCCAGCGAGTATTTTGGTGCCGATCTGATTCGTCCGCCCAACGCGGACTTATCAACTACACCGCGTTGTCGTCGCGTTCACCAGTGCGGATGCGATGGGCTTCGGCAATCATCAAAACAAATATTTTACCATCGCCGATTTTACCGGTCTTTGCCCCTTTAATAATGGCCTCAACGGCTTGATCAATCTGACTGTCGGGCAGCACGATTTCGATTTTGACTTTCGGCAGGAAATCCACGGTGTATTCGCTGCCGCGATATATTTCGGTGTGACCTTTCTGGCGCCCGAAACCCTTGACCTCGGAAACGGTCATGCCGTGGATGCCGAGCTCACTCAAAGCATCTTTGACTTCTTCGAGCTTGAACGGTTTGATAATGGCCTCAATTTTTTTCATATTTTTGAATGTTTATTCACTATAAGCGCGTTCGCCATGTTGTGAGAGGTCCAAACCGGGGCTCTCATCCTCAATATCCACTCGTAATCCGACCATCGCAGCAACGATTTTGATCAAAGATTAATGCGCGAGCGGCGATGGCGTGATTTTTTATTAAATATGTATATCGTAATACGACAGTTTCATGTAAAATGGTGCGTGGATTTGACAGGCCGTTTCCCATTGCAACAAAAACGCAGATTGAACAAACACGCCCCGTTTCAAATGTTCAGAAACCTTGACGTGGGTCAAATTGCTATGATTGGACATCGCCTAAACTGCAGCCATGTATTCGCAAGCGAATTCAGATGCCAACATCACGAATAAAAATCTTCGGTATTTGACAATTTCCCTGTCTCACAACCATCATAAAAAATCCAACCAAGGTTAAAATCATGAATGAATCCTCCACAAAAACCCCGCTGATCTCCAAAGGCTGGATTCAAGCGGTGGCGCTCGTCATGCTGTTCGGTTTCTTTGTGATGGGATTGCTCGCGTATTATACCTACACCGACGAACCGCCGATTCCGGCGCAAGTCGTGGACGCAAACGGCAAGGTTCTGTTCACCGGCAAGGACATCATCGCCGGCCAGCAAATCTTCCTCAAAAACGGCCTGATGGAATACGGCTCAATTTTCGGCCATGGCGCGTGGCTGGGCCCGGATTACACGGCGGATTATCTACATCGCGCTGCCGAACTGACGACCACTTACTACGGCGGTCCGGCTTCGGACACCGCGCGACAGCAAACCATCACCGATTTCAAAACCAACCGTTATGACGCGGCGACGGGTGTGTTGATCATCAGTGCAGCGCAGGCGGACGCCTTCGAGAAAATGACCGCCTACTACGGGGATTTTTTTGGAACGCCCACGACAAAATACGGTCTGCGTCCCAATGCCATCACCGACCCGGAACAAATCCGTCAGCTTACAGCCTTTTTTAGCTGGTCGGCGTGGGCGGGTTCCGCCTTGCGGCCGCACAAAAATTATTCCTACACAAACAACTGGCCGCCCGAGTCGCTCGTCGCCAATTACGCCTCGGCGGACACGATGTTTTGGAGCGTGATCTCGCTCATTGCACTGCTGGGTGGCATCGGCCTGCTGCTCGCCGCATTCGGGCGCTGGAATTTTCTTGGATGGCATGGACGTGAGGAAAAACGCATTTCGTTCCGTCCGCCGGATGAAGTAATGCTTACCCCGGCACAGCGGTCATGCGCCTGGTTCTTCCTCGTCATGGCGGTGCTGTTTCTGATGCAGACGCTTTTGGGCGGCGCGGGCGAACATTATCGTGCGGAACTTTCTAACTTTTTTGGCTTCGATTTGGGGCGTGTGCTGCCGTTTAACATTGCCCGCACCTGGCATCTCCAACTGGCGCTTTTCTGGGTCGCCACGTCCTATCTGGCGGCGGGCATTTTTATCGTGCCGATGATCACCGGCCGCGAGCCGCGCGGCCAGGGCGTGCTCTCCTATCTGTTGCTCGGTGCGCTGGCGATCGTGGTGTTTGGTAGCATGGGCGGCGAATATGCGGGCGTCTTCGGGTGGATTCAACACGGCTGGTCATGGTTTGGTCATCAGGGTTTCACCTTTCTTGATCTCGGCCGGTTCTGGCAAATCTTGCTGACCGTGGGTCTATTCTTTTGGGTCGTGATTCTGTTCCGTGGCTTGCGGAAAAGATTGCGCAATGAATACATGGGCAACCTGCCGTGGCTGTTTTTCTTCGCTGCGCTCGCCATTCCCGCCTTTTACGCCGTCGGCCTGCTCGTGCGGAACGACTCCACCTTCACAACCACGGATTTCTGGCGGTTTTGGGTCGTGCATTTGTGGGTGGAGGACTTTCTTGAATTGTTCACGACGGTCATGGTCGCCTACATTTTCGTGCTGCTCGGCGTGGTGAACCAGCGCGTGGCCATGCGGTTGATTTATCTGGACGTGGTGTTGTATTCGGCGGGCGGCGTCATCGGCACAATGCACCATCTGTATTTTTCCGGCGAACCCGCCTTGCACATGGCACTCGGTGCATTCTTTTCGGCGGCAGAAGTGATTCCGTTGACCTTCCTCACCGTCGAAGCCTGGAGCTTCCTCCAGCTTGGCGCACAGCAAAGCGCAAAGACACGCACGCCGTTCCCGCATTTCTGGTCCGTGATGTTTCTGGCCGCCGTCGGCTTCTGGAATTTCCTCGGCGCGGGCGTCTTCGGCTTTCTCATCAACCTGCCAATCGTTTCCTATTACGAAATCGGCACCGCGCTCACCGCCAACCATGCGCACGCGGCAATGATGGGCGTTTACGGAATGCTGGCCGTCGGCCTCGCGCTGTTCTGCCTGCGTTACCTGATTCCCGAAAAACTGTGGAGCGACCGCGCCGCGAAAATCAGCTTCTGGTCGCTAAATCTCGGTCTGGCCTGGATGGTTTTTGCCACGCTCTTTCCGCTCGGATGCATCCAGCTCTATCACTCGATGAACGTGAGTTATTTTGATGCCCGCTCGTTGAAGTTTATTTCCGGCCATACCCTTTCCATGCTCGAATGGATGCGGCTGCCGGGCGACGCGGTGTTCATTCTGGGTGGAACTTTACCGGTGCTCTACCTCTGCTGGCTCGGCGTCAGACACATGAAAAAGCAGCCGCCACGCGAAGAGCCGGATGGCATTCTGTTCACGGAACTTCAGGAAAACGAAAAATTCGGGGGCGAATGATTCACGGCGTTCACATCGAAGTGATCCTGGCCGGCGGCTATGCGATGCTGTTGGTCGGGGTCGCGGGCATACTGGAATTAGTTGCGCGCCACGCGCATCACCGCTCGGAACATTTCCGCAATTCAGGCTTCACCTACAAAAAGCAACTGGACGTGTGGCAATGTCCGACCGGCCATCATCTGACGCGCGAGCAGACGGATTTCGAGCGAAAAATCGCCACATATCGTGCTCCCGCGCACAAATGCAACGACTGCCACGTCAAAGGCGACTGCACGGATTCCCATCACGGCCGAGTCTTGGAAAGTCGCCTGGATGCTTGGTTGCAATCTGAATTGAACCGTTTTCATCGCGGTATTTCCCTCGCGCTGCTGCTGCTCGCCGTGCTCATCCTCGCGGCAGAAATGTTCGAGTATCAGGCCGCGCGCGACTTGCTGGTGCTCGGTCTGTTGCTGCTGCCCATCGGCTTTGCTGGCTCAAGATATTGGATTTCCTTTTCGGAACGGACGCAAAAAAACGGATGACATCAACTGCCAGAATGGCAGGGCGCACCATCAGGCTGGAGTTTAATCTGAGAATGCAACGCTGAAGTTTATCAAAACGCCTATCACCGGTTTGTTTGATTTGGATCAAGGCGGGGTTTCCATAAACGAGCCATATTCATACCAAAATATGGCTCTGCCTGTTAACAGATACGTCAAAGCAAACACGAACTTGCATCGTTCGTTCGACCGAAAACAGCCGGGCGCAGCTTCATTGTTCATCCGTCAACGATTCGGCCTTAGCCAGAACCTCAAGCCACATCGCCTGCGTCGGACGGTGCAGCTCATTTTTTTGGGAGTTAGTCTGTGGATTGGCTGGCGTTTCATCGTCTTCTATAATTCATGCCTGAGCACCGGCCAACCGGCTGCTCTCCGTCCGCCGGGCGTGGAGGCCTTTCTGCCCATCAGTGCTTTAATGAGCACCCGCTATTGGGTGCAGACTGGCGTCATCCAGTCGGTGCATCCTGCGGGTTTGCTGATTTTTGTGGCAATTCTGGCAATTTCATTTCTGTTCAAACGATCCTTCTGTAGTTGGGTTTGTCCTTTTGGATTATTTTCCGAAAAATTGGCGGATGTGGGACGCAAAATTGTTGGGAGAAACTTTAGTCTGCCCCGATGGCCGGACAGAATTTTGCGTTCAGTGAAATATCTGCTGCTCGGTTTTTTCGCTTACGTCATCTGCTGTCGTATGGATCTTCCCGACTTGAAGGCTTTTCTGGACAGCCCGTTTAATCAGATGGCAGATGTCCGCCTGTTGCAATTCTTCCTGCACCCAAGTTCAACAACAATTGTTGTTCTGGCTATTCTGGTCGTGCTGTCACTTTTTGTCCGGCACTTCTGGTGTCGTTATCTCTGCCCCTACGGTGCCTTGACCGCCCTGGCTGGTCTGGTGAGTCCAACCCATATAAAACGCGACATCCCTTCCTGCATAGATTGCGGCAAATGCGCCAAAGCCTGCCCAGCTTCGCTGCCAGTGAATCAATTGCTATCCGTTCGTTCGGATGAATGCTCGCTTTGTTTGGAATGCGTGGAATCCTGTCCGGTTTCAAACACGCTTGGGGTCAGTGTGGCATTTACCCACCGGCGGGTTTGGCCGATCGTTCTGGCTTTGAGTATTATTGGGATTTTTCTCGCCATCTTCGTTTATGGAAGACTGTCTGGGCATTGGCAAACCTCGGTGACGCCACAGCAAATGGTTCAACAAGTTCAAGAGCTTCAATCCACCGACCCACACCATCCTTGAAAAGCCTCTTGGAGCATAATTCTAATTCAGCCAAGAAAACTGAAACGAGCCGCCGAATTATTCCCCCAAGTTACGTCGCAGCAGGGCGTGCAATTTCACTGGAGATAACACGGTGACAGTCTTGCCTTTGACGACGATCAGTTTTTGTCCACGAAATTTTGCCAGGGTTCGGGAGAACGTCTCACTGACCGTGCCGAGCTCCGCCGCCAGCACGCGTTTGGTCATCGTCAGTTCGATTTTAACCGGTGTTTCGCCTTGCGGATTCGGACACCGTTTCACCAGCCAGTTGGCCAGGCGCGTCTCGACATCCTTGACGGTGAGGTCTTCAATTTGTCCGACGAGCACGCGCAGATGGCTGCTCATCGAGCCAAGCATCCGCAGCGCGAGTTCCGGCTGGCGTTTAAGCAAGGCGAGAATGCCGTCTTTTTGCACGAGCAGAACCTGGGTATCCTCCAGCGCGCGGGCGTCGGCGGGGTAACCGGTCGCCGATGCGAGTGCGACCTCGGCAAAGGAATCGCCGGTGCGAAAAACATGGATGATCTGTTCCTTGCCGGCGGCGGTCAAGCGATGAATGTTCACCGCCCCGCGCTGCACCACATAAAATCCGATGGCCGGATCGCCCTCGTGGAAAAGATATTCATCCTTCACCAGCGATTTCACCACCGTGACATCGGCGATATTTTGCAAATCTGGCTGCGACAACCCGGTGAAAAGCTGGCAGCTTCGCAGGGCATTGACGACGGCCATTTTTTTGAACTCGGCGAATGCGGATGACATGGCTTCATTCAAGCAGCCTCGCGCCAAAAGTAAATCATCCAATCTGCGCCTTTGCCACGCTCAACCTTGGCCGAAAACCCTTCGCTCGTTAATTTTTCGACCAACGGCGACGGCAGAAATGGCGCGACAATAATCAAGCCTTCATCCGGCATGAGCGCGCTTACACGCTTGTGGATTTCGGGAAACGGCTCGACCCCGCGTTGGAGCATTTCGCGCACGTCGAAGCGTTTGAATTTGTTGATTGGCGGCATGTTCATGGTGTGTTTCTGGTGTTGACTTCAACAGCCTCATTCAAAGGCGGTGCGATATGCTCGGTGTTGTTTTTATCAACGTCAACCGCCTCCGACAAAATTCTTTTAGCCGCTGCGACGCCCGCCGCAATCCGTTCGTCATTCACAGGGCACGAGCCCTTGCGCACGCCGATTTTATGAAGTTCAAGATGATCAAATTTTTGAAAGCCGGCGAGCCTGAGCGTGTGCGCGGCACAATTCAGCGGACAGCCGTCCACGACCAGAATGCGTTCCGCCTTTTCGGCTGTCGCCACCAGACTTTTGACCCGGCCACCGATGCCGGCGAGGCAGGACATCTTTGCCGCCCCTTCGCGCGTGAGTTGGCGGGCGACGCGGTCGGCAATTTCACCGGCATCCGAGCAGCCAGAGCAGGCATAGACCACCGTGGTTGGTTTGTTCGGTGCTGAAGGAGTTGAGTTATCGCTGTTCATATTATTGTTTCTTACAGGACAATTCTCGCCCAACCCAGTGGTCAATGACTTGATCCAAGTCAATAAAAGACACATTTCTTTGCCGGTCGGGAAATGATCAAATCTTTGACCTGCATCAAGATCTGCGACCGTTTTGGATGCGAATATATCAGCATGAACATGACGGCCGAACCAAACACGGCAATCACCGCCAGCGGGTGTGCGCCGAAAATTGTCGCCTTCACCAGCCAGCGGCTGAGCCGTGAATGGAAAACGATGGAAGCGATGATGAAAATTAATTGTCGCGACCAGCATGGTGCGACCACCGCCCTCTGTTCGGAGTGCCAGGGGCTATTGAATTACGCGAGCCTGCGGTTGGATCGCTGCCGGTTCGGCGAAGAAAAGCCGACGTGCGCCAAGTGTCCCGTCCACTGCTACCAGCGCGACCGCCGTGAGCAGGTTAAAGTCATGATGCGTTACGCCGGACCGCGCATGTTGTGGGAACACCCGATCATGAGCCTGCGCCACTGGCTCGATGGATTCCGTAAAGCACCGGAAATCTGATTCAGGGCACCCGGGATTACTTTTGCGCCGGGACTTCCCGGACTTCCTGTTCGAGGTAGCGTTCGATGTGACGGTCCAGATCGGACAAGCTGCCGGCGCACGTCGCCGCTTGAACACGTTCCACCATTTCCGCAGACCAATCTTCTTCTTCAACCTGTTCGTTGATGAACCAGTGCATGAGCACCTGCGCGGGATAATCTTTTGCCGCCAGCGCCGCCTCATAAACGGCGTTGATGCCGAGCGTGTTGGCGTGTTCCTGCGCTTGTGCCTGCTGGGCGATTTCCAGCAATGTCCTGAATTCCTGTTTCGGCGCGGGCAACGCGGCCACGTCTGCCGTCACTCCACGGTCGGTCAGGTGTTTGAGAATTTTATCCGCGTGCGCGCGCTCCTCGCCGGCCTGTTTGACGAAGTATTTGCCAAAGCCCTTGAGGTTGCGAACATCGCACCACACGGACAACGCGAGATACGAGTGTGCGGCGGCGAGTTCCAGGTTGAACTGGCGGTTGAGTTCTTCGCTCACCTTTTGGGAGATTTTGGATTTGGACATATTGATTTTAACTATAAGCCTTGCAATCAACGATGCCAGCGCAAAATATCGTCTTCAGGCCGGTGATTCGCACAGTCGCGTTGGGTTTTCAATTCTCCTTTTCTCATGTGGCAAATCAACCGGATAGGCGCAGCCGGAACTAGATTGAAAAGAAAACGGCCTTCGGTGACGAAGGCCGTTTGATTTTAATGGCTCGCACACTCCGCATCAATGTCCGCCGCAACATTCGACCACTTCACCAACCGGCGCAGTTGCCTTTAGTTTCATGATTTTCACGCGGAATTCTTCCGGGCCTTTGACGAGATGTTCCCAAGTGAACGCATTCGGCCATTGAGCGGCGAACTGGTAATAGAGCGGGACAGGATCGTGGTCATTGAGCAAGATGAAATGCTCGCCGACCGCTAAATCCAACCATTGTTTGATGATCAGCCCATGTTTGACAGAACAGGGAATCGGTCGCACGTCCATGACCCGATCCGTGCCGACGAGGTTTTTAATTGATGTATTCATGTTATTATTTGTGTTTAGTTTTGGTTGATGGTTAAAAATTTCGGACACCCGTCATGGCGCGGCCACCTTCGGTCATCATCGAGGGATGCCACGGCGGGTCCCAGACGACTTCGATCTCCACATCGGTCACGCCTTCGAGGCCGAGTAAAATATTTTTCACGCCCTCCGCGATGCTGTCGTGCATCGGGCAACCGGGCGTCGTGAGCGTCATCGTCACCGTCAGCTTGCCGGCGGTGCAGGCGTAACGATAAACGAGACCCAGATCCACAATGTTGACGCCGAGTTCCGGGTCAATGACTTGGCGAAGAGTTTCGAGGACAAGTTCGTCAGTGAGCGGTGTAGTGGTCATAATTTTTTTGCGGTGGAAAATGCTTTCGACGCGAACGCCTCGATTTTTGGCCGGACAAAATGCGAAAGAATTTTTCCCATGTTTATTGCAAAAATGGCGAGGCTCAATGCCAGCAGGCCACCGCCCCAACGAATGGCCGCCTCATGCGACAAAGCCGTTGCCAAGCACAAAACGCCGAGTCCGGTCAGGAAACTCCAGTAGCCCGCGATTTGGAGCGGCGCAGAATACATCTCCGCCAGCGCCGGAACTTTGGCGCGACCGATGTGGCGGCTGTAACTGTGAAACCAAACTAGGAACGGCACAATTTTGTAAAGCATTCCGAGAATCGCTAACCCCACGAGTCCGGCCAGCGCAAGCAGACCATAGACATTTTCCAATTGCATCGTGAACGCGGTCAACGGCAGTCCCGACCACGACAGCACGAGTGCCAAAATGGACAACGGAACGAGCAGCGTGATGGCCGTGAGAAAGTATCTCATTCCCCAATCCAGCGTCCGGCGGTTGCGCGTGCGCAGAATTGTTATGATTTCCCAGCCGTAAAGCACGAAGCCGGCAATTATCACCAAGGCAAACACTGGCTTTAACGAGCTTTGCAGCAGGACGGTGAAGAAGGCACCAAGCAAACCGAGATTGAGCAATGCGACCGACCACCACGCACGCCGTTCGCTTTGCAGTTCGCTCAGGGTGAACATCGGAACGAGTTTGTAGCTCACCGTGACAATCATCATCACAAACACACCGACCACGCCGAGGTGTGCGTGCGCGTGCATTGCCGCCAACGGCTGAAACGAAATGAAGTTCCAAAATTTCGAGGCCGTTAAAAGCAATCCCGCAGCCACCGTGGCCATCAGCCAGAACAGCGCCGAGGCGATGCCAAATTTGATGACTTTCCAGCCTTTCACCTTTGCCAGTGTGCAGGCCAGGTTGAACACAAACAATCCGACGCCCAGCGTCAGTAGCGAGCCGAACGCGCCCACCATCGCCATGTTGAAATTCCAAAATGCCCAGACCATGCCGACGAAGCCAATGACGTGCGCGGCAAACTGAAATTTCACCAGCTTTTCGCTGAACAACTGCGTTTCCAGCGTCACCGGCACAAGCTGATACATCGCGCCCATGACGATGGAACAAATGAAGCCGAGCACGAACAAATGCGTGATGGCGAGGAGGTGCGGCGTGTAATGATACATCGCCAGCAAATCCGGCTGCGCCAGCAAAACTCCCCCGCTGACCAGCAAAGACAAGACCCCGGTCAGGACAAAGCAAAGCGGAAGACGAACCGCTGCCGCCTGCATCCCGAACCGCTGCCGCCTGCATCCCGGCCAGATTGGGTGACGCCGCTGGACGAACCGCTTTTTGCAAGACCGGTTTGGATTCAATGACTGCGGATTTTGGTAATATAGCTTCCATCATTTTGTTCCTCGGTTTGACCGGCAAATCCACGTTCTTCGAGCTGGGCATAAAGGTGCATCGGCTTGCGTTCGGTGTGGGCGCGCAGTTCCGCTCCAGCAGGCAAGACCGCGAGCGCTTCAAGAATTTTCACCATTGGCTGCGGCGGTTCGAGGCCGCGCGCATCCACGTCTATGATTTCCGTCGGCTCGGTTTTGGCCGCGCTGCAAGGCGGGCGGGTTGGTGGAACGAATGAAACTGTTTCTCCGCAGCGACGCGTGAACAAGACCTCCCAATCGCCAGAGGGGAGATGTTTTGATTCGTGATCAAAACCCTGATTGGCTAGAACTGAAAAAAGTGGCGCGGGTTCAAACGGCGCGACCAACCGCAGTTTTTCATCCGGTTGCAACTGCGCAACGGCACCCATGACTTTGGAAAACGGCTCCCGCCCATTGCGCAAGTCGTCCCGGACATCCAGCGTGACGATTTTATCACTCATGGTTTGGCGGGAAGGGTTTCCGTCTTGGAGAGCGTCAGCAGCATCGAAAATTGCTTCGTCGCGCTCACGGCGTGCCGCAGGTTTGGCGGCATGTAAATCAGGTCGCCGGCCTTGGCCGTGTGCGATTTGCCGCCCAGGGAAAACTCGCATTCGCCGGACAATATCTGGACAATGGCAGATTGCGTGGAAGTGTGTTCGGTGAGTTCCTGGCCTTCAGCGAATCCAAAAAGCACAACCCGCGTATTGGCCGTGCGCAGCAGCGTTCGGCTCACGATGCCGTTCGCGGCAAATTTGGTTTCGTCTGCCAGCGACAGGATTTTCTCCTGCGCCACATCAATCAAAGGTTTCTCGCTCATGCAAAAGAATATCGCATGGTCTGCACAAGAAGGAATTGACTCAGATCAAACTTGCCACCGATTTTTGATTTGACGGAGTTGGCCGGGAATATGCCGAAACAGGATCAAACGAGCCAACGCATCGTCGTCCGCAGGGATGTCAATGCCGCAGGCTTGAGGGCGCTACGCCGGGCTCAGTTTTTCTTTGTGCGTCATGTCGCCTGCCATTCGCCGAGTTGCCGGTCGCGGCTGGATTCATCAAACTTGAATCTCAGGACTGGGGTGAACACCCCATAGTGCTCGCGTTTTTTTAAGTTTATAGTATCGTAATACGATAGATATGATTGTGCTGCCGCGTGACGGAAGCAGGCTGCAAGCGCATTCTGGTCGCTTTGGAGAAAGGAATTTGGAAAGGTTGTGGTGGATTTAATTAAGCCCCGCAAATTTTTTTATGAGCAGCGTAAACGCATCAAGTCATGTTCAGATGAAACTGGACAACTTGTGCATCAACACGATTCGGTTCCTGTCGGTGGACGCAGTGGAAAAAGCCAACAGCGGCCATCCCGGTCTGCCAATGGGCGCTGCGCCGATGGCTTATGTGCTGTGGACGCGGTTCTTAAAGCACAATCCGGACAATCCGCATTGGTTCAATCGCGACCGGTTTGTCCTGTCAGCCGGACATGGTTCAATGTTGCTCTACAGTTTGCTTCACCTGACGGGCTACGATCTGCCGCTGGAACAAATCAAACAATTCCGGCAATGGGGCAGCAAGACTCCGGGACATCCGGAACGCGGAGTGACGCCGGGAGTGGAGACAACGACCGGTCCGCTCGGTCAGGGGTTTGCGAATGGCGTTGGCCTCGCGATTGCGGAACACCATCTTGCGGCCCGTTACAACCGGTCGGGACACCAGATTGTCAATCATCATACTTACGTGCTGGCCGGCGACGGTGATCTGATGGAAGGAGTATCATCCGAGGCTGCGTCACTCGCCGGGCATTTGAAGCTCGGCCAATTGATCTGTCTCTATGACGACAATCACATCACGCTTTCCGCCGCGACCGACATCACCTTCACGGAAGATCGGGCCAAACGATTTGAAGCCTATGGCTGGCACACGCAGACGGTTGAGAATGGAAACGACCTTGAAGCGATTGACCTTGCACTGCGGGCGGCTCAAGCCGAGCAAGATCGTCCCTCGCTGATTCTCGTGCGCACGCATATCGGCTATGGTTCGCCACACAAGCAGGACACTTTTGAAGCGCACGGCTCGCCGCTCGGCCCAGCAGAAGTGAAATTGACCAAACAAGCGTTGAACTGGCCGAGTAATCCGCCATTTTACATCCCGGAGGATGCGCTTGCGCATTTCCGTCTGGCACTCGAAAACGGCAAGCAGGCCGAAGCGGCATGGGATGCGAAAGTTTCTCAGTATTCAAACGCTTTCCCCAATCTCGCTGCAGAATTCCAACAGGCGATGGCCGGCGACCTGTCTGAAGGCTGGGATTCCAATATCCCGGTTTTTCCGACTGACCCCAAAGGCATGGCAACCCGAGCCGCCTCGGGCAAGGTATTGAATGTCATCGCAAGAAAGCTTCCCCGGCTGATCGGTGGCTCAGCCGACTTGGATCCGTCCACCCGGACAGCCCTTGAAGCAATGGGCGATTTTGAAAACGCGCGTGACGAAGCCGGCAACTTGCAAGGATCAGCGGGCGGCGGGTGGAGTTATGCGGGTCGCAACCTGCACTTCGGTGTTCGCGAACATGCGATGGGTGCCATCGCTAACGGGCTGGCCGTGCATGGCGGCATCATTCCGTTCACGGCGACATTTCTGGTTTTTGCGGACTACATGCGGCCGCCGATTCGTCTGGCGGCGTTGATGGAACAAGGGGTTGTTTTCGTTTTTACCCACGACAGCATCGCGCTTGGTGAAGACGGCTCAACGCATCAGCCGATCGAGCAACTGGCCTCGCTGCGTGCAATTCCGCACCTGATCGTCATCCGTCCGTGCGATGCGAACGAGACCGCCGTCGCGTGGCGCGTCGCCGTTGAAACCCGAAATCGGCCTGTCGCACTGATCTTGACGCGGCAGGATGTGCCCACGCTTGACCGGAGCCAATTTGCAGCGGCGGATGGTTTGCGGCACGGCGCGTATGTTTTGGCCGATGCTCCCGATGGCAACCCGGATCTCATCTTAATCGCCACGGGATCCGAAATCAGTTTGATCGTTGCCGCCGGCCAAAAACTGGCCGAGAGTGCGATTGGTGTTCGAATCGTATCCATGCCGAGCTGGGAATTGTTTGACGTTCAATCTCAAGCGTATCGTGATTCGGTGCTTCCGCCATCAATGGTTGCAAGGCTGGCGGTCGAGGCAGGCGTGACGCAAGGCTGGCGCAAGTATGTGGGCGACGGCGGGGATGTGATTGGAGTGGACCGCTTCGGCGCATCTGCTCCGGGAAAGGTTGTGATGCGAGAATATGGTTTTACCGCAGACAACATTTACGAACGCGCCTTGAGGCTGATCGAGCGAAAACGTCCAGGTTGTCACCAGTTGACCGTGGCGGAAGCCGTGGCGGTGTGGCGTAACGAGGGAGATCCAAACTGAATCTCCAAATGGTTGGGGATTTTGTCCAGCCACACCACTGAAAAACAAAGACATGCAAAAAATAATGCCGATGAAACCGGAATTCAAAGCTGGGGATCATGTGGAGTGGAATTCGGAAGCGGGCCGCGTTTGCGGAACGATCAAGAAAAGAGTCATCTCCGCCACCAAGTTTAAGACCTACACGGTCCGCGCCTCCAAGGAGGAGCCGCAGTATTTGATCAAGAGCGACAAAACCGACCACATGGCCATGCACAAAGGTGCGGCTCTTAAAAAGATCACCGAAAGCGCCTGTCCGTCCAAGGAGCGAGCGCATCCAAAAAAGAAATGATGCTGTCATGAAATCACGAATTGAATATTCCCATGTTGCGCCTGGCGCCGTCGAAGCGATGCGCGCACTCGAAAATTATGTCCGCACCTGCGGCATTGAGCCGAAGCTGCTGGAACTCATAAAGATCCGCGCCTCGCAAATCAACGGCTGTGCCTATTGTCTCGACATGCACACGAAGGATGCCCGCTCACAAAGCGAAACCGAGCAGCGGATTTATGCACTCAACGCTTGGCGTGAGACGCCGTTTTTCACCGAGAAAGAACGCGCCGCGCTGTCTTGGACGGAATCGGTGACGCAGATTTCCACGTCGCATGTTCCGGATGAAGTTTATGAAATCGCGCGACAATATTTCGACGAAAAGGAACTCGTGAATATCACACTTGCCGTTATTGCGATCAACGGCTGGAACCGGCTGGCCATCAGTTTTCGCTCTGTTCCCGGTTCTTATCAGCCCGCGAAGCATTGAGATCAAAATCCCGCACAATCCCAAAGAAAGACACAATTATGTTAAGAAGCATCAATAAGCATTACGAAGACAAACTTGGAGCGTCGGATGGCGAAATCGGCCATGTGAAAGACTTTTATTTCGATGATCAGAGCTGGGCGGTTCGTTATCTGGTCGCTGACACTGGTTCCTGGATGCCGGGGCGCCTGGTGCTGATCTCTCCCCATGCTCTCGGAGCCTTTTATCAAGGCGGAAGGGTTCTGCTTGTCAACCTCACTCGACAACAAGTTGAAAACAGTCCATTGATTGAATCGCACAAACCGGTGTCTCGGCAATACGAAGAAGCGTATCACCGGTATTATGGCTGGCCATTCTATTGGCAGGGCGGGCAGTTGTGGGGTGTGAGCGCTTTTCCAATTGTTTCGCCGCCGCCCGGCCGTTTGTCGGGTGAGCAAATGACTGCCAAAGACGAAAACCAAGAAACCGGCGATCCCCATTTACGCAGCACAAAAGCGATGATCGGTTACCACATGCAGGTGGGCGATGATATATTCGGCCACGTGGTTGACTTTGTGATGGATGACAAGAACTGGGCGATTCAGCACATGGTCATAGACACCGGGCATTGGTTGTCGGGCAAGAAGGTGATGATTTCACCCAGCCAGATCAAACGGATCAGTTGGGATGAATCCAAGGTGTATGTGAACTTGACCAAGGAGGCCGTTCTTGCGTCGCCGATTTTTGACCCGGCTTCGTTCGGTATCGTGGAACATGATCCGCGAATTCTGATGTGAGTCAACCAATCCAACTTGCGGAGAAGAATAAAAACTGACTAATGCAAACGACATCTCGCTCAAGCCATGAATCTAGAAACACCGAAAACCGAACTACAATGATCAACCCAAATCCGAAAAGTAGTTTTGGAGCTTCGTTGGAGGAATTAGCATGAAAGACAACCCCTTGCTCAAACTTGAAGCTTTTGGCCAAAGCATCTGGATGGATTTCATCCAGCGCGGGATGATTGCGTCGGGTCAACTAAAGCAACTCATTGAAGAGGATGGGTTGTGCGGTGTGACTTCCAATCCATCCATCTTTGAAAAGGCCATTGCAGGCAGCCACGATTATGACGACGCCATCCGCGCATTGGCACTGGAAGGCAAGAGTGTTGACCAAATATATGATGCCCTCACGGTGGAGGATATTCAGCGCGTGGCCGATCTTTTTCGTCCCGTCTATGATCGGTTGGACGGGAAGGACGGTTTTGTGAGTTTGGAAGTTTCTCCCCGCCTCGCGCATGACACCGCCGGAAAAATCGCCGATGCCCGGCGACTGTGGGTTGCCGTGAACCGCCCGAATGTAATGATCAAAGTGCCTGGAACTCTTGAAGGATTACCAGCCATTCAGCAACTCATCGGCGAAGGCATCAACATCAACATCACGTTGCTTTTCGGGCTGCCGCGTTATCGTCAGGTGGCTGAGGCATACCTTGCTGGTCTCGAAACTTTAACCGCTCAAGGTAAGCCACTAAATTCCGTGGCATCCGTCGCCAGCTTTTTCCTCAGTCGCATTGACGTGCTACTTGATCCCATGCTGGAGAAACTCATGGCAACGGACAAATCGAAGACTGATATTGCCAAAACTTTCCACGGACAAGTGGCCATCTTCAGTGCCAAAGCGGCTTATCAGATTTACCAGGAAATTTTTGCGAATGAACGTTTTGGCAAACTCAAGGCTCAAGGCGCGAGGACTCAACGTCTCCTGTGGGCCAGCACCAGCACCAAAAATCCCGCTTACAGCGATTTGAAATACGTGGAGGCTCTCATCGGGACTGAAACAATCGACACGATCCCGCTGGAAACCCTCGCGGCCTATCGCGAGCACGGCAAACCAGCGGCTCGTTTGTCGAACGACGCAGAACAGGCATCCAAGACACTTTTGCGACTAGGCGAAGTCGGGATTGATCTCGATATGGCCACCCAGCGACTTGAAGACGAAGGTGTTCAAAAGTTCATCAAGGCATTCGATGTTTTGATGAACACGCTGAAGGAGAAGCAGTCCCAAACGACGTTGAGCAGGCCACAAATTGAACCGACTGGAAAATGAAATGAAGGCACAACAATGTGAAATCGGCATGGTCGGCTTGGGGGTCATGGGTCGTAATCTCGTCCTGAACATGGCCGACCATGGCTTCCCGGTGGCGGGCTATGACAATGATGCAGCCAAGGTCGAAGCGCTGCGGAAAGAATCAGCCGGTCGTAACATCTTCGGCGCAGCGAACATCGTTGATTTCATTGCGCTGCTTCGCAAACCGCGCGCAATCATGATGCTGGTGCCTGCCGGCGCTCCAGTGGATTCAGTCATCAAAGATTTGTTGCCGCACTTGGACAAGGACGATCTCATCATTGATGCGGGCAACTCCTACTTCAAGGACACCGACGTGCGAGCCGGCAATCTGACGGCGAAAGACATCCAATTCCTCGGCGTTGGCGTGTCCGGCGGCGAGGAAGGCGCGCGTCACGGACCGAGCATCATGCCCGGCGGCCCGAAAGATGCCTACGAGCGCGTCCGTCCAGTTTTTGAAGCGGCTGCCGCGAAAGTCAATGGCGATCCCTGCGTGACTTATCTCGGCCCCGGCTCGGCAGGTCACTTCGTAAAAATGGTTCACAACGGCATTGAATACGGGATCATGCAATTGATTGCAGAGACCTACGACCTGATGAAACGCGGTCTCGGCTTGAACGACGACGAATTGCATGAGGTCTATGCTTTATGGAACAAGGGTGAACTCAATGGCTATCTGGTGGAGATCACCAGCCATATTTTCTCCAAACAGGACGAGAAAACCGGGCAGCGGCTGATTGACGAAATCCTCGACGTGGCCAAACAAAAAGGCACAGGCATGTGGACCTCACAAAGCGCAATGGAACTGCAAGTGCCAGTTCCGACAATTGATCTGGCGGTCGCGATGCGGGACTTGTCCGTGTTCGCGAAGGAACGCGAACAGGCTGGCGTAATTTATCAGCGATCCATCCGGCGCTTCACCGGCGACCGCGACACCTTCATCACGCAACTGGGCCGCGCGCTTTTTGCCGGAATGATTATCATCTACGCGCAAGGCATGGCGCTTTTGGCGGTTGCTTCGGACAAATACAAGTATCATCTCGATCTTGAAGCTGTGGCGCGGATCTGGCGGGGTGGTTGCATCATCCGCGCCGCATTGCTGGAAGACATTTGCTCGGCGTTTCGCGTAAGGCGCAATCTGCCGAATTTGCTTCTCGATGCCAACTTGTCGCGCAAGCTCATGGAGCGTCAGGAAGATTTGCGCCGCATCGTGAGTCACGCGTCCGAGTCAGGTGTGCCGATTCCGGGGCTGATGGTATCGTTAGGTTATCTCGACGCCTGCCGGAGCGTCTGGCTGCCGGCCAATCTCATCCAGGCCCAGCGCGATTATTTCGGCGCACACACCTATGAGCGCATGGATGCCAAAGGCACTTTTCATACGGAATGGGAAAAGAAATGAAACAAATGAAACCGAACGACCAGCTCGAACCGACGGTGTTCGTCATTTTTGGTGGAGCCGGCGACCTGACCTGGCGGAAACTCGTTCCCGCTTTGTTTGACCTCTCGCAGGATCGCAGCTTGCCCGCACAATTTGCGATCATCGCGGTGGACCGCATCAAGCTCGGGGATGACGCGCTGCTGCGTCGGTTGCACGACGGGGTCAATCAATTCTCCCGTTTCGGCAAAACCAAGACCGCCGTTTGGAATCAATTCGCGCAACACATCCACTACCAGCAGGGTGATTTCAAGAAGCTGCAAACTTATACGGCACTGGATAAACAATGTTCAAAGCTGGAAAAGGAATGGGGCACAAAAGCTCACCGCATTTTCTACATGGCCACGCCGCCGAGCATGTTCGGCGAAATTCCAAAATATCTCGGCCAAGCCGGGCTGGCGCGCGATCGCGAATGGGCGCGGATCGTGATCGAGAAGCCAATCGGCTATGATTTGGAATCCGCGCTCGCCCTGAACGCCATTCTCGCCGCCAGCTTCGAGGAATCCCAAATCTTTCGGATTGATCACTATCTCGGCAAGGAAACGGTGCAAAATATTCTGGCCTTTCGTTTTGCCAATCCGCTGTTCGAGCCGCTCTGGAACCGTCGCTACATTGACTATGTGACCATCACCGTCGCCGAAACGGTGGGCGTTGAGCATCGCGGCGGTTATTACGACCACGCCGGAGCGCTGCGCGACATGGTGCAGAATCATCTGATGCAATTGCTCTGTCTCGTGGCCATGGAGCCGATGGTTTCGTTCGAGGCCGACGAGATCCGCAACAAGAAGGTGGACGTGCTTCACGCGGCCCGACCGCTTCACCGCGACACGGTCCCACAATGCGCCGTGCGCGGACAGTATGGCTCCGGCCAAACCGACGGCAAAAAAGCGCCCGGCTATCGCGCGGAAGTTGGCGTAACGCCCGATTCCCAGACGGAAACGTTCGTGGCGTTGAAATTGTTTATAGACAATTGGCGCTGGCAGGACGTGCCGTTTTATCTGCGCACGGGCAAGCGGTTGCCGCGACAGGCGTCGGAAATTTCCATCCAATTTCGCGCGGTGCCGCACCAGTCCTTCCCGCCCGAAGCCTCTCTCGGCTGGCAACCATCCCGGCTCATTCTGGCAATCCAGCCCGTCGAAGGCATCGTGCTGGGCTTTCAGGCAAAATATCCGGGGCCGAAGATGCAACTGCGACCGGTGGACATGCGGTTCAGTTATCGCGAAAGCTTCGCCGCTCCTTCACCTGATGCCTATGAGACGCTGCTATGGGACGTGATGAAGAGCGACGCCACGCTCTTCATGCGCGCCGATCAAGTGGAGGCGGCCTGGCAGTTGTTGATGCCGGTGCTGGAAGCGTGGCAGGCCACTTCGCCGAGTGATTTTCCGAATTACGCCGCCGGCACTTGGGGGCCGGAGGAGGCCCAACGGCTATTGTCTCAAGGTCATAGTTGGCCGCAACCGACCGAATTGGTGGAACAGTTCCAGAAAAAGAAAAACCATTCGTGATGCGGCCCAATCTGAAATATCTCAAAATATGAAAATTCTAGTCATAGATGTTGGCGGCACGCACGTAAAACTGCGCGCCACTGGCCACAAAAGGCAGATCGAAATTCCGTCCGGCTCGAAAATGTCTGCCAACAAAATGGTTGCGACGGTTCGGAAGATCATCGCCGGTTGGAAATACGACGTCATCACGATTGGCTATCCGGGACCCGTGCTTCACGGACACATTGTCAGTGAACCGCACAATCTGGGGCCTGGCTGGGTAACATTTAATTTCAAAAAAGCGTTTGGTTGCCCCGTGAAAATCATCAACGATGCGGCGATGCAGGCGCTCGGCAGTTACGAAGGCAGGCGAATGCTCTTCCTTGGTTTGGGCACCGGCCTGGGTTCGGCGATGATTGTTGACGGCGTGCTCGAACCGATGGAACTCGCACATTTGCCTTACAAAAAAGGTCGCACTTACGAAGACTATGTGGGGTTGGCCGGACTCAAGCGGCTCGGAAAAAAGAAATGGCGACGCCATGTCAACGATGTCGTCAAGCAGCTCAAGACGGCGTTGGAGGCTGATTATGTCGTGTTGGGCGGCGGCAATGCGAGACTGCTCAAGAAACTCCCGTCCGGAACCCGAGTCGGAGACAACGCCAATGCATTTCGTGGCGGCCTGCGCCTTTGGTCAAGATCCCGCAGTCATAATTTCCAAAAATGAATATGTCTGGAAACTCCGTTGCCTTTGGCGCACCCGGGATTGAACCGCGTTGGACGTCCAGCGCCAAAGAAGGTCTAGGCACCGCTTATCATACGAGTTGCCGGCTTTGGTTCACGTTGAGCCACGGAATTGTGAATGAGATTTATTATCCGCATGTGGATCAACCAAACACGCGCGATTTTCAATTTCTCATCAGCGATGGCAAAACATTTTGCCACGAGGAAAAACGCGATCTGGACCATAAAATCGAATATCCGGAACGCGACTGTCCTTTTTATCGCCTCACCAATTCGGAACGCAATGGTCGTTACCGATTGGTAAAGCATGTGCTCACCGATCCGCACCGGTCGGTGCTGCTGGTGCATACCAAACTCGAAGTGCTCGACAAATCTTTGCACGGCAAATTGAAACTTTACGCACTGCTCGCTCCGCACATTGCCCGTCACGGCGCTGGCAACTCTGGTTGGTGTTCTGAAATCAGCGGTCTCAAACTGCTCCAGGCCGAACGCGGAGACACGCATTTGGTGATGGGATGCAGTGCGGGTTTTTCCCGCCGATCCGTCGGGTATGTCGGCACTAGCGACGGCTGGCAGGACTTGATGGATAATTTCAAAATGGACTGGGAATTTTGCGCCGCCGAAAATGGGAACATTGCCTTGACCGGCGAAATTGATCTCCAGCACCGGCATGAATTTACCATCGGCATCGCCTTGGGCGGCAGTTCGCAGAGCACGGGGGCGAAGCTGCTGCAATCGCTGGCCGAGCCATTTGATGTGCAGCGCGAAAGTTATGTCCACCAATGGCAGCGCACGGTGGTCAATCCTAAATTCGACTTTGCGGCGAACACGGCTGACGGCGGCCATATCTACCGGTTAAGCCGATGCGTGCTGCTCGCACACGAAGACAAAAACTTTGAAGGCGCGCTCGTCGCTTCCATGAGCATCCCGTGGGGCGAAACCAAAGACGACAACGATTTGGGCGGCTACCATCTGGTTTGGACGCGTGATTTGGTGCAGAGCGCGACGGCTTTGCTTGCGTCCGGCCAGACCGGCACGCCACTGCGGGCTTTGATGTGGCTGGCCGCGATACAACGCGCGGATGGCAGTTTTCCACAAAATAGCTGGATCAACGGCACTGCGTATTGGTCGGGTTTGCAGCTTGATGAAATTGCTGCGCCCATCCTGCTGTCCTGGCGTTTGCATATCGAAGGCGTCGGTCTGGGGTTGTTCGATCCGTGCGTTATGAATTTGCGGGCCGCCGCCTACCTCATCCGGCAAGGCCCGGTGACGGCGCAGGAACGCTGGGAGGAAAACGCCGGTTACTCGCCTTCGACGCTAGCCACCGTCATCGCCGCTTTGGTTTGCGCTGCTGAATTTGCCAAAATGAAATCCCATACGGACACGGCGGATTTTATTTTCGCCTATGCCGATTGGCTGGCGGCGCATATCGAAGAATGGACCGTCACGACCCGCGGTGAGCTGATCAAAGGAATTCCGCATCACTATCTCCGTATCAACCCGACCGATCCGCAGACGCCCGACCCGCACGCCGATCCGAATGTCACCCTGATTCAAATCAGCAATGGCGGAGGGATTCATCCGGCGCGGAACATTGTCGGCGGCGATTTTTTGCAACTCGTGAGGCTCGGCATTCGTGCTGCCAACGATCCCGTTGTGCGCGATTCCGTCAAAGTCATTGATCAGGTGCTCAAGCGCGACCTGCCGCAAGGCCCCTGCTGGCGGCGATACAATTACGATGGCTACGGACAAAAGGAAGACGGACACGCTTTCGACGGAACGGGTGTCGGCCGTTCGTGGCCGATTTTGACTGGCGAGCGCGGTCATTACGAACTGGCCACCGGACGCGATCCGAAGCCATTTATTTCCGCGCTGGAAAAGTTCGCCAATGCGGGCGGCATGATCAGCGAACAACTTTGGGATGCCGATCCTTCGGCGGTTTGCGACATGAAACGCGGACAGCCAACCGGCGCGGCCATGCCGCTGTGCTGGTCGCACGCGGAATATGTTTCACTCGTGCGCAGCTCCCACGACGGTGTTTGTTTTGATCGAATCGAGCCGGCGTTTCAGCGCTTCGTCGCAAATCCTGTGGCCAGCCGGCACGAGATTTGGAGTTTACGCCATCCCATCCGCTGTATGCCGCATGGAAAAATCCTGCGAATCATCCTTGCGGCCGAGGCGACGGTTGTGTGGTCGGAGGATCACTGGAAGAACACCAAGAAATCGGACACCTCTGGCGTCGCCGCACTTGATTTATGGTATGCAGATTTTCCCACCAAGACCATCCTAGCTGGTTCCGTGGTGGAATTTACTTTCTTCTGGAAAGACGGTCAGCGCTGGGAAGGCAGGAATTATTCTGTCGCAGTCGGCGGACCAAAGTAAGAGGACGCCAGTGATGCGGAAAATCATCAAAATGAGCGCGCCCGGAAGCAATCACAAGACCGCTGTGCGCCGAGGAAAAGGGATGCGCAGTGCAGAACCTTTACCCGTCATATTGACGATTGGCCATTCAACGCGCACGCTTGAAGAATTCATCGCTCTGCTTAAGACCCACGGTGCGGCTCGCGTCGTGGATGTGCGAACGATGCCCCGCTCCCGGCATAACCCGCAGTTCAATAAAGATTCATTGCCCGAAGAATTAAAGAAAGTTGGCATGAGCTATATTCACCTGTCGGGCCTTGGCGGCCTGCGTCATGCGAAGCTCGATTCGCTCAACCTAGGCTGGCGCAATGCTTCCTTTCGAGGTTACGCCGATTATATGCAAACGTCGGAATTTGAGCAGAGCCTCGACGAATTGATCCAGTTAGCGAAGCAGGATCGGATTGCAATAATGTGCGCCGAAGCGGTGCCGTGGCGCTGTCATCGCTCGCTCATCGCCGATGCCTTGCTGGTTCGTGGAATCCGTGTCGAGGACATCATGAGTCCAACCAGCCGCACGGTTCACGCACTTACCCCCTTCGCCAAAGTCCGAGGCACCAAGATTACTTATCCGATTGAGGCCTCAACGAGACAATCCAACGAAGCCATCAGTCAATTGTTCGGGACGATGCCAAGCAACGAAACTTGATTCACCGTAGGAACCATTTCTTTATGCAGGCATTCGACGAAGTCCATCAAGCTGTCCACTATCCACCGGATCGCCGTTTTCGTGTCTGGATCAATCCCCGGTTCATTTTGGCGTTTGCCGTTGTCGCTCTCGCCCCAGTCGCGATTGCGTGGTTACAATATCTGATCGCCGGGCTTCCAACGGAAACTTTCCCGCTGCCGATCAATCTGGAACATCCTCCAACGCCGCATGGTTTCCCCGCATGGCTGCGGTTGACCCATTTTGTGAATTTCTTTTTTCTGCTGCTCCTTGTCCGCAGCGGGCTCTCCATTTTGATGGATCACCCACGACTTTATTGGAACCGTGATTGCACGCCGAATTCGGAGTGGATACGGTTCACACCGCTCAAAGTTCCTACGGACCGCTTGTGGACGGCGAAGGATGACGCACGCTATATCTCCCCATTGGTGGCGTTGCCTGGATATCGGCACACCGTGGGGATGGCTCGCGCGTGGCATTTCCTCTCGGTTTATGGATTCCTTCTCAACGGTATCATTTTTGTCGCGTTGCTTTTCTTCACCGACCAATGGAGGCGCTTGGTTCCGATCTCATGGGAAATTGTGCCCGCCGCCTGGAATACTTTTGTCTATTACGCCACTTTCCATCTGCCGGCGGAACCCAATGGTTTCTATCAGTTCAATGCACTGCAACAGCTTTCATACTTCGCGGTCATTTTCGTCATGTGTCCGCTGTCCGCGTTGACCGGAATAGCGATGTCCCCGGCGGTTGACAGTCGGTTCCCTTTTTTCCCAAGGCTTTTCGGGAGCAAGCAGGGAGCGCGATCCATCCATTTTATTTTGCTGATTGGTTACCTGTGCTTTCTGGTGGGGCATGTCGGAATGGTCGTCATCACTGGATTTGCGAGAAACATGAACCACATCGTTATAGGGCGTGATAACGCACACCTCATCGGCTTGATTGTCGGTCTCATCGCCATTGCCCTCGTTATGCTTTCATGGGCCCTCTTTCACTTTATTGCATGGCAATACTCTCGCGCCATGCAGCATATATATGAAGCCCTCGCCGGGCTGTTTCGCTGGAATGTATTGAGCCGTCTCAAACCCGATGAACATTATACCCAAAAGGACATTTCCCCCTTCTTCTGGCCGAATGGAAAGCTGCCAGTTTCCGATAAATGGAAGCAACTCGCGGCGAATAGATTCCAGGATTTCAAATTGAAGATTGATGGTCTGGTGGAAAATCCGATGGAGCTTTCTCTTGAGGAGCTTCGTGCGCTCGGGAAGGAAGAATATATCTCCATGCATCATTGCATCCAAGGCTGGTCGGGAATCGCGCAATGGGGCGGACTTCCGTTCAAACGGTTGATCGAGATTGTCAAACCCAGGCCCGAAGCAAGAGTCGTGGCTTTTTATTCCTACGGCGAGGCATTGTATGGTGGAGAATACTATGACACGCAAACCATCGAAACCGCGCTCAAAGCGAAATGTTTACTCGCCTATGAGATGAACCAGGCTCCGCTACCTGAAGTATATGGTGCTCCGCTACGACTGCGGGTTGAAAATCAACTCGGCTACAAAATGGTGAAGTGGATAGAACGCATCGAATTCGTCGAAACGGAAAAGACGCTCGGCAAGGGTGAAGGCGGTAAAAACGAGGATGATGAATACTTTGATATCCTGCCTAACATTTGAAGGGACCATCACATCCACACCTACGATATGATCGCATACAAAGTCTCCAAGAATGCGAGAATACTTTTTGTGGGCATTAATCCGCATCCCGGTTCTTACCGACGCGGAGTTCCATTTTCCAATAACAAAATGTTCTGGTATCTGCTCAACCGGGCCGGGCTGCTGGATGAAGTTGAAAGCGATCTCAAAAGCGACAAATCACTCAAGCATATCTACGATAACAAGTTCGTTTGGAAATACGCGCTGAATTTTGTAAATTTGGTGGACCGGCCCACGAGAGATGTGACAGAACTAAAAAAAGGTGAAGAGCAGGCGGGCATAAAACGCGCACTGGAAACCATTCGGACCCGCAAGCCCAAGGTTGTTTGTTTTATCGGCAAGATCACACTCAACATCTTTCGAGGCAGTCGGGTATGTGACTATGGCTGGCAGCAGAATATCGCTAATTCGCGGGTTTATCTCATGCATTTTCCCATCCGGGGTCTAGCGTCAGTCCGCGTGAGAGAGTTAAGCGAAGTGAAATTAGCCAGTGACGAGGCTTGAATTCTGCTGAACCTAATCACCGCCAGTTCTTCTTCGTTCATCTCTTGCAAGCCTTCGGCTACGTCGAATTGAAGAAGATCACTGTCATGCGAGCCGCTTACATCGCGCAATCAGATTTTAGGCTCAGTTCGATTATGGACGCGTCATGCGTTTGGGGACGACCGCTTGGTCGAACTCCGCCTCCGAGAGCAGCCCGAGCTTGAGCGTGGCTTCGCGCAGGCTCGTGCCGTCCTTAAGCGCTGTCTTTGCGATCTTGGCTGCGTTGTCGTAACCGATCTTGGGGTTCAACGCCGTCACCAGCATCAGACAATTCGTTACGTAACTCTCGATGCGCTCGCGATTCGCCTCCAGGCCTGCTACGCAATGCACGCTGAACGACCGGCTGGCATCGGCCAGCAACCGCACGGAATTAAGGAAGTTGAAAATCATGATTGGTTTGAAGACGTTCAACTCGAAGTTGCCTTGCGAGCCGGCGAAGCCAATCGCGGCGTCGTTGCCCATCACCTGCACGCAAACCATCGTCAGCGCCTCGCACTGCGTCGGGTTCACCTTGCCGGGCATGATAGAGGAACCGGGTTCGTTCTCCGGCAGCGTCAGTTCGCCCAGTCCGCAGCGCGGACCGGAGCCAAGCCAGCGGATGTCATTGGCAATCTTCATGAGTGAAGCGGCCAGGGTTTTAAGCGCACCGCTGCCCATCACCAGTTCATCGTGCGCGGACAGCGCGGCGAACTTGTTTGGATGCGAGGTGAACGGCTGGTTGGTCAACTCGGCAATTTTCCTCGCGGCGCGTTCAGCGAATTCCGGGTGTGCGTTCAAACCCGTGCCGACGGCGGTGCCACCGATGGCCAGTGCGCGCAGTTCGGGTAGCACGCAGCGCAGACGAACCATGTCTGCGTCGAGCAACGAGGTATAGCCAGAGAATTCCTGTCCGAGCATGAGCGGCGTGGCGTCCTGCAAGTGGGTGCGACCTATCTTCACGATGTCTGCAAACTCGGCGCGTTTGACTTCGAGGGCGTCGCGGAGATGTTGGACCTGCGGCAGGAGCGTCTGTTCCAATTCTGTCGCCGCTGCGATTGACATGGCGGTGGGGAAAGTGTCGTTGGACGACTGCGACATATTTACGTCATCGTTGGGATGAACCGGTTGCTTGCTGCCCATCTGGCCGCCGGCGATCTCGATGGCACGATTGGAGATCACTTCGTTGGCGTTCATGTTCGTCTGCGTGCCGCTGCCTGTTTGCCAGATGCGAAGCGGGAAATGGTCGTCGAGTTTCCCCGAAATGACCTCATCGGCCGCCTGCGCGATGAGCCGGCACTTCTCCTCGGAGAGTTTGCCGAGGTCATGGTTCACCTGAGCGGCGGCCTTCTTGAGGACGCCGAAAGCGCGGATGAGTTCACGCGGCATCACGTCACGGCCAATGTCGAAATGGATGAGGGAACGGGCGGTCTGCGCTCCGTAGTAGCGGTCAGCGGGAACCTCGATGGTGCCCATGCTGTCGGTTTCAGTGCGAGTATTCATATTGGTTGCAGTCTAATTTAGACAGGAAAAACAGCACTTCATCGTTTGGTTTCGTCCGAAAGGCCGGTGATAATGCGCGCGCCGCGTTTATAGGTGCAATAGGCGAAAGCCCATTGCAACAGCACCGCCAGCTTGTTGCGGAAACCGATAAGGAAAATCAGATGCACACCGAGCCAGGCCAGCCAAGCCGTAAAGCCGGAAAACTCCAGCCGCCCCATCTTCGCCACGGCGGCGGAGCGGCCAATCGTCGCCATCGAACCTTTATCCCGATACTGGAACGGTGGTCGCGAGGATTTTCCGCCAGGCACAAGCTCGTTTTCAATCAGCCGCGCAACGTGTCTGGCCATTTGCATCGCGGCGGGTGAAACACCGGGCACCGGCTTGCCGTCCGCTCCAAGCACCAAAGCGATGTCGCCGATGGCGAACACTTCGGGGTGGCCAGGCACGCTAAGATCAGAGTTCACTTTCACGCGACCCGCACGGTCAAGTTCAACACCCAGCTTTGCCGTCAGCGGCGAGGCCGAGACGCCGGCCGCCCAGATGATATTTTCGGCGAAAATGGTTTCACCGCTTTCCAAATCCACACGGCCTTGGTTGATGGATTTCACATTGGCGACCGTTCGCACCTCGACGCCCAAGGCTTTCAGTTGCCGCTCGGCGCTGGCGGAAAGCTCCGGTGAGAATTGCGGCAAAACGCGCGGACCGGCTTCAATCATCACCACGCGCGCTTGGGAAGGGTCAATCCGCTTGAAATCTTTCTGCAAAACGGTCCTCGTCAATTCGGCAAATGCGCCCGCCAATTCCACCCCCGTCGGGCCGCCGCCCACCACGACGATGGTCATCAACCGGTCATGTTCCGCCGGATGGCTGGCACTCTCTGCTTTTTCGAACGCGAGCAGGATGTGACTGCGAATGGCCATCGCATCATCGAGCGATTTCAACCCAGGTGCGAACGGCTCCCATTCCGGGTGACCAAAATAACTGGTGCAGCCGCCAAGCGCGAGCACGAGGTAGTCGTAATTCAGCGTGCTTTCTTTGAGCCGCACCATTTTCGTCGTGAGGTCGAAGCCCGTGACCTGGTCGAGCAGCACGGTGACGTTTGGCTGGTTCGAAAGAATGGAGCGGATTGGCTGTGCGATTTCCGGCGCGGAAAGACCAGCGGTGGCCACCTGATAGAGCAACGGCTGGAACAAGTGGTGATTCTGCCTGTCAAAGAGCGTGACGCGCGCCGCACGGTGATTGAACGTTTGGCAAAACGTCAGGCCGCCAAAACCTGCGCCCAGAACAACGATATGCCGATTCTTGGTTTTCATCTCGGTTACAGTTTGAAGTGCGCGATGAACAAAAGCAAATGTGCCTTGACGATGAAGTCAGATGCAGAGTTATTGCAGCAGCCCGTTGTCATGCATCGCTTATGACCGGATTCATGGGGTGAACACCCCATGCCTCGCACGCGACCAGTCGGGTATCCTTATGCCGCGACGTCTCAAACATATATTATTAAACCGAAAATCACTTATGAATACGAAATCACAGCGGGCATTTGAACAAGACATTACGCGGTTTCTGAAACTCATTTCCAATTCAGCGTCAGTCACACTGGGGATGGTTCTGGTGGTGGTGGGACTCCTGGTTCCCTGTGCAAACGCGGCTTCGACAGTCTCAGCAGCCGATCAAGGCTTTATTCTGGCGGCTGCCCAAGGCGGCATGACCGAGGTAAAATTGGGCGAACTGGCTTCCAAAAATGGAAAGCGCGACGATGTGAAGGAGTTCGGCCAGATGATGGTGAAGGATCATACGGCCATCAATGACGACCTGAAATCGTTGGCCGCACAAAAGGGCGTGACTTTGCCCGACAGCCTCGATGCCAAGCATCAGGGCATGGTGGATAAAATGGCGGCGTTGACGGGTTCGGCATTCGACGATGCCTATATCGCCGCCATGATCAAAGGTCACAAACAGGATGCCAAGGCGTTCAAATCCGAATCTGCCGCAACGACCGACGCGAATATCAAAAGCTTCCTGGATAAATCCATTCCGGTTGTGGAGGCGCATTTGCAGCACATCATCACCATGAAGAAATAGCGCTATTTGATCGGATCGTGACTTTTGTTGCGAACGCCATGCCGGCAGTTTCGGAAAATCAAAAAGCAAGTGTTCAGTAGATAACAGAATCCAATCCAAAACCATGAAGACCTTTCCAATTGTCATTCTGGGCGGGGGCGTGGTTGCTGGATATGCCGCCAAAGAGTTCGTCGCCCAGAGTGGCAAAAAGGGAGATTTGGCAATTGTCACGGCTGAAAATACGCTGCCCTATGAGCGTCCACCTTTGTCGAAGGGTTTTCTGGCCGGCAAGGAAGAAGCCGGTGACATTCAAATTTCTGACGCTGCTTTTTATCGCAAACAGAGGATTGCTGTTTGTCGCAACTTCCCGGTAAAGAAAGTGGACTTTCGCCATCGCCGTCTCGAAAGCACTTCCGGCAAAGTCATCGGCTTTGATCAATTGCTCATTGCGACGGGTTCGACGGTTCGACGGTTAAAAGTGCCGGGAGCCAGCCGATCCAATGTTTTTTACCTGCGGCAGATGAAGGATTCGCAGGCCATCCACGCGCAGATTAAACGGGGAAAGCGGGCCGTGGTGATCGGTTCGGGCTTTATTGGAATGGAGGTCGCCTCCGTTTTGGCAAGTCACGGAGTGCATACAACCATGGTTTTTCCCGATGATCGGGTGTGGAAACGTCTGTTCACGCCACCCATTTCAACTTTTTTTGAACGTCAGGTTGTGGATCGCGGCATCATCTTAATGAAACATGAAAAGGTGGTTGCCTTGACGCACAAAAATCACGAGTGTCAGGTCGTATTGGCATCGGAAAATCAAGTGGCCACAGATTTTGTCGTGGCAGGAATCGGAGTAACCCCATCCATGGAATTGTTTTATCGGACACCGCTTGACACGGACGATGGTATCAAGGTGAATAAATTCCTTGAGACAAGTGTGCCGGGCATATGGGCTGCGGGCGATATTGCCAACTATCCCGATCAGATTTTCCGTCGTCGCATGCGAGTGGAACACTGGGACAATGCCGTGGAACAAGGGCGGCTTGCGATGCGCAACATGACGGGAAAAATCCAGCCGTTCATCCACGTTCCCTATTTTTTCTCGGATGCTTTTGACCTCTCTTATGAATTTTGGGGCGATGCGACTGGCAATGATCAAGTGGTTTATCGCGGCAACATATATGAAAAGCAATTCAGTGTCTGGTGGCTTAAGAAGCGAATACTTTGCGCCGCTTTTATCATGAACCGACCGGAGGAAGAACGGGCGGTTGCCCCTCGCTGGATTTTGCGTCGCTTGCGGTTGGATCCGAAGGCGCTCCAATATGCCCGCAATCTGAAGTCATTGGATACCACCTTCGGTTGCCAAGACTAATAATATCAAATGAAAGATTTACGTGTGAGCCAGGAAAACAGAATTGCCACAACGGGTTCTGGGCGAGTGGGCCTTGATACTGTCGAAGCCCCGCTCAAACCCAAAAAGACACCGGAACGCGCAGCCGGCAAGATCGATCCTTCACCACGCATGCAGCCGGTTTCGGAGCGGTTTCCCGCGTTGGAGGAACAAGAAATCATTCTTACGCTCTTAGCTCCGGAAGCCAAGGAAGTGAAGGTAGCCGGCAATTTCAACGGCTGGCGCCCGGAGGCCACGCCGCTCAAAAACATCGGCGCCGGAGAATGGATTGTCCGGTTGTCCCTCAGGTCCGGCCTGTATGAATATCGCTTCGTCGTGGATGGCTGTTGGAGTGAGGATCCCCGAGCAGCTCAACACGCAGCCAATCCCTATGGTAGTTTCAATTCTGTCCTCTTGGTGCCATTGGCAGTCAGGACGTCTATTCTGTGATTGCGAATATCCTCTTCCTGATACTGGTCGTAACCGCGGCCTGGCGATTCCGAATTGAATCAGCCGACGCGGCCGCTAACCGATAAACCAGCGAAAACGAAGAATGATGCAACCGGAAACCCCATCCAAACCCAAAGGACTCTCCGGCGCGGAAGTCGCGAAGGCCGCCGAGTTTGTGAACTACCAGGACGGCTCCATTGTCAGCCGCGAAATTGTCAAGAAACCAGCCGGTAACGTGACAATCTTCGCGTTCGACGAAGGACAAGGCTTGAGTGAACACACGGCTCCGTTCGATGCGCTCGTGCATGTGCTCGAAGGCGAGACGGAAATCAGCATCACTGGCAAGTCGCATCGCTTGCAAGGCGGCGAGATGATTCTCATACCCGCGCAGCAACCGCACGCCCTCAAGGCGTTGAAGCGGTTCAAGATGATTCTCACGATGATTCGATCCTGAGCTAAAACCCCGAACTCCAAAGTAATCACACCGCGACGCGACTATGAAAGCCTCTGAACTCATCGTGAAATGCCTTGAGAACGAAGGTGTCGGTTACATCTTCGGCGTGCCGGGCGAGGAAAACATGGATCTGCTCGACGCTTTGCTCGGCTCGTCCATTCGCTTCGTCATGACGCGCCATGAGCAAGGTGCAGCGTTCATGGCGGATGTTTACGGCAGGCTCACCGGCAAAGCAGGCGTATGTCTTTCCACGCTGGGGCCGGGCGCCACGAATCTCATCACCGGCGTGGCCGATGCCAATATGGACCGCGCGCCCGTGGTGGCGCTTACCGCCCAGGCCGGCCAAGACCGCATGCACAAGGAATCGCACCAGCATCTGGACATCGTCACGCTGTTCCGCCCGGTGACCAAGTGGAACACCAGCCTGCCCATACCCGACATCATTCCCGAAGCCTTCCGCAAGGCCTTCAAGCTGGCGCAATCCGAAAAACCCGGCGCCACGCACATCGAAATCCCCGAAGACGTGACCTGCATGGAAACCGACAGCCAGCCGCTCCTCGTGCAATGGCTTCATCCCGGCGGAGCCGCACCAGAACAAATCGATAAGGCTGCGCGTATTATTTCAGAAGCCGCGCGGCCGGTCGTGTTGGCTGGCAATGGTGTCATTCGCGGACACGCTTCCGCCGCGCTGGTGCGGTTTGCCGAAAAGCTGAATATCCCGGTCGCAACAACCTTCATGGCCAAGGGTGTCATTCCAGACACGCATCCGCTCGCGCTTGGTGCCATCGGATTGCAGATGCGCGACCATGTGAACCATGCGTTCGCGGAAGCAGATGTCGTCGTCGCGGTCGGCTACGATGTCGTGGAATACGCGCCACGTTCGTGGAACCCGAAACGCGACAAACGGATTGTGCATGTGGACATGGGCCCCGCCGAAGTGGATGCCGCCTACATCGTCAACGTCGGTGTCGTGGGCGACATCGCCTCATCGCTCGACGCACTGACGCAGACGGCGACGCCGCACGCTGTTGCGCACGGCGCGCGATTTAGGAATTTGCTTCACGATGAACTGGAGCAGGGTCGGTGCGACACCTCCTACCCGCTTAAACCGCAACGAATCCTCGCCGATCTCCGCTCCGCGCTGGCCGACGACGACATCGTCATCTCGGACGTGGGCGCGCACAAACTGTGGTTGGCGCTCCTCTTCCCGTGCCTTCAACCCAACACCTGTATTATCTCGAACGGTTTTGCCGCGATGGGCATGGCCGTGCCCGGCGCCGTGGCGGCAAAACTCGTGCATCCGAATCGCCGCGTGGTGGCGGTCATGGGTGACGGTGGTTTCCTGATGAACTCGCAGGAATTGGAGACTGCCACCCGCCTAGAAACGCCATTCGTGGTGCTCGTGGTCAATGACCGCAGCTACGGCCTGATTCGCTGGAAGCAGTTGCAGAAGTTCGACCGGCCCGCCTTCGTGGACTTTAACAATCCTGATTTTGTGAAATACGCAGAGAGCTTCGGTGCGAACGGGTGCCGTATCGCATCGGCGGATGAACTGGCCCCGGCCCTGCGCACCGCGTTGAGTTCAAACAAACTTACGATCATCGACTGCCCAGTGGATGCTGCGGAGAACCTGCGCCTGACCCAAAGGCTCGACACGTCTGGGGTGCCAACCAGATTTCACCCATAAAAACAAAAGCCAACAAATTCACTCCGGAACTGCATCCACAAGATGGATGGTTTGCCATAGGAACAGGTAGTTTCCCCCTCTTGACAGTCGAAAAGATGAAGGCCGGTTCACAACATTCGCCTTCAAGACTTACACTTCGTCAGCAAAAACACGCATGACGCAGATCATTTCGTAAAAGTTCGCTGGCGCTTCAACTGGCACAAGTCGCACTCGAAAACTGGCGTGTAACCACTCACGGATAACATTTGTCAGCAATTTTCTTGCGCCACTTGCTTTGCATCCGCCGATGAGATTTCCCGTTGTGTTCATCCCGGCTGCGCCCGCGCCTCCGGTTGCTCCGCGCAACATCGCGCCGGCGTCCGCAACATCTTTGCGCCCGCCGTCACTCAGTTGCTGATGCTCCGCTGCCCGGCGGCGCGGGCGCAGCCGGGTGCGTTTTGTCAGGAGCGGGCCTGCTCTCTCGGGGGCGGGTGAAGAGAGCAGTCCCGCTCCTTCAGAACAAAACGCAAAACATGAACACAACCGAAAACCTCATCTCCACTGGATGCCCCGCAACCGCTCCGCAACCCATCAACCAACTCGTCAAGCTGGTAAAATTCCCGGCTCAACCGCAGGAATGGAAAATCGTTTCATTGAGAGAATGTCCCACTCCCGACACCATGCAACAATGCGAAACGCCTGATCAGGCAGCCGCCTATTGGAAAGCGCATATCGCCACTCATCCATACTTCAATCCTGAATGTGAATGTTTGGTGGTATTCATCCTCAACACACGCCGACGCATAAAAGGTCACTACTTGGTGTCCATTGGCACGATGGATACAATCCTTTGTCATCCGAGGGAAATTTTCAGATTGGCAATAATGGCAAGTGCTGCCGCAATCATTATCGCGCAT
>Ga0187880_1000415_pt1 | contig 36474 bp, 33 predicted proteins | sample June2016WEW_19_4_FD_132998 | JGI IMG/M metagenome (GOLD analysis project Ga0187880, IMG submission 132998) | Peatland microbial communities from SPRUCE experiment site at the Marcell Experimental Forest, Minnesota, USA - June2016WEW_19_40 | ecosystem: Environmental > Terrestrial > Soil >... | reverse complement strand
CCGGGGTCGCCACGGCGGTGATGGTCAGGTTGGACACCGTCGCCGACTGGGCCTCACCGCTCGATCCGCCGGCGAGGCCTACGGTCCAGTTCGTCGCCGCGTAGGCACCGCTTCCTGCGAGCAGGGCGCCGATTACGGCTGAGACGACCTTGGTCTTGCGAGTCCAAGGGAATCGGAGTCTGCCGTGCTTCTCTCTTGCATGAAGCGAGTCACCAGCATCTCCCGAACTTGCCACCGACATGACAACCTCCCGTTCCAGGTCTTGGAGCACTTCTTCTGGAAGTGCTGACACTGGAAATGTCGGCGGGATTCGTGAGTCCTTTAGGTCTCCAGGTACGGGAATTTCGTAAGTAATGTACTGAGTTCTTCTACGTACTCTTCGGCGGAGCCGCTCCCCGGAATTCCTTTCCTTAGGTCCTTCACGGCCAGGGTCAAGCGCGTGAACTCGGCCACGGCGTCCTCCTTGGTGCGCACTCCGAGCTTCCGGTAGCTGTTCGCGAGGTGCGACTCCACGGTCCTGACAGAGAGCGAGAGACGTTCGGCCATCCTCGAGGCCGGGTAACCCTCGCACAGCAAGGCAAGAATCTCCGTCTCTCTCGGTGTGAAGCTCGCGAGGAGCTTGCCGGCAGTCGTTGCGTGTGCCACGAGCTCGCTTTCGAGGCGCTTGCGCTTGGTGATGTCTTCCAGGATGCGCAAGCTATACACCGGAGCGCCCAGTTCACCCCGGATGACAGAAGCGGTCACGTTTGCAAAGACGACGTCACCGATATCGGTGAGAAAGCGTGTCTCGGTCTGATAGCCGGAGATCATTTCGGCTGCGACTTGCCGGGCGAGTTCGGACTCGTTGTCCGCGTCCTCCGGGTGGGCGAAGGACGCAAGCGTCGTACCGAGGAGCTCTTGCCTCGCGCGCCCGACGAAGTGGCACAGCGCCCGATTCGCGTCGATTATTCGCGAGTCGAGGTCGACGAGCGCGATCCCGAGGGGTCCTTGATTGAAGACCTGGCGGAATTGCTGCTCGCTTTCGCGCAGCTCCTCCTCTGTGCGCTTGCGTTCGGTCACGTCGCGGAAGCTCCACACGCGCCCGACAGCTACGCCGTCCACATACTGCGGCTTTGAGTAACGTTCGAACACTCGACCGTCTTTGAACTCCACGACGTCACTCGACTCGGCCTCGGGATTGGCATACAGCTCGGCCACTCTTGCTTGAAACGCCTCCGGCCAGGTCAACTGCTCCATCGCGAACGCGATTGCTGCGGCATCGTCTCGCGTCGCCAGAATTGCGTCGGGCAGGCGCCACATTTCCACGAAACGGGCGTTGAAGCTCGTAAACCGGCCACTCATGTCCACGACGAGGATCCCGTCGGCGGTGGAATCGAGCGTTGCGGTGAGCAGGGACAGTGTCTTGCGCAGCTCCAACTCGACTGTGACTCGGGCCGTGATGTCGCGGGCTGAGACCACGAAACCCTCGACAACAGGATCGTCGAGCAGGTTGACCCATGAGAGCTCGAACGGCACCGTTTCCGTGCTCGCGTGGCGGAGGAGACGCACAACGACTGTGACCGGGCTTGAAGCGGACGCCCCGAGCGAGGCACGTTCGAACGCGTCCAGGAGGTCGGGACGGTCAGCCTCGCACACGAGCTCGGCGAGGGGCCGCCGTTCTACGAGCTCGGGATCGTGTCCCAACACGCGGTTGAGTGCTCCGGAGACCGAGTCCACCAGCCCTGTGGATGAGATCAGGAAGGTCACCGCGGCAGCGTTCTGCACGAGGGACCGGAGGCGGGCCTCTTCGTTGTGAGCGACCTCGAACCGTCGTCGTTCTGTCAGGTCCCTGAGGCTGAACAGCACCGCGCGATCGCCGAACCACGCGATCGGCGAGCCGATGACCTCCAGCAGTCTCCACCCCGTAGCGGTCTTGGCCCGTACCTCGATGAGCGTGCCTGTTTGTTTGTCCTGCACGCTCGTTATAGACCGGAGCACGAGCTCGACATCTTCAGGGTGGACGAGCTCGAGTGCCGGCAGTCCGACCGAGTCGCCGAGCGACCGCCCGAACAGGTGCTCGGCAGCATGGTTTCCCCATTGCAGCACGAGCTGTTGATCGAGCACGATCACCGCATCGGGAAGGTCGTCGAGCAGTCCGGCCAAGAGCCGGTCCCCGAAGCGCGCCCGCCGCCGATTCAGCTGATCCAAAGCCTTCTCAGATACTCGCCACTCGCCGAGTTCACGAGGTACCGAATCTAGTTCACTTCCTTTGGATTGCGACGGTCAGCCGCTCCGGCCGGCCGCAGGCCGGAGATCGAATGTCCGATTACCGGTCCGTGACGTTTCACCATAGTGGAGCCCCCTTCCCGACGGTAGGCTCAGATCCGAGTGCCGTACACGTCCTTCATGTGCTCGAGGCCGCGTGCCACGCCGCCAGGAGTGGGGGCGAAGGGTGGCGGTTCGAAGCCGGGCGTGTGTAGTCAACAGAGGCGACGGCGCCGGACGGACACCGGTGCCGCCCGAACGGAGAGATAGCAATGGCAGTCCAGTTGCCCAAGTCCACGCGAGCGACCAGCAAGGAGGTCGATAGACGGTTGGACGCCGTCGTCGCCGAACAGGAGGAGATATTTTGCGAACGCCAGCCCAAGTCCCGGCAGCTGAGCGGACGAGCAGTCCGCGCGCTCGCCGGTGGTGTGACCTCGAGCTGGCAGATAACGCGCCCCCAGAGTGTCTGGATAAGCCACGGCGTCGGTTCCAAGATCTACGACGTCGACGGTACCGAATACGTTGACATGCACGGTGGTTACGGCGCGGGCCTGGCGGGCCACGCCCACCCGGCGATCGTCGAGGCAGTGCGCAGCCGGGTCGCGCGGGGGACCCACTTCGCCCAGCCGACCGAGGACGCGATCATTGTTGCCGAGGACCTCGGTAACCGCTTCGGGCTGCCCTTGTGGCGTTTTACCAACTCGGGTACCGAGGCGACGATGGACGCGGTGCACCTCATGCGGGCGATCACCGGTCGGGACCTGATCATCAAGGTCGAGGGTTGCTACCACGGCCACCACGACTCGGTGCAGGTCTCGGTCACGCCCGAGGCCGATGACATCGGCCCTGCCGACAGGCCTGTCGGGGCTCCGGCGAGCACCGGCATCCCGGAGGCAATCTTGTCGTTGACGAAGATCGCTTCGTTCAACAGCGTCGACAGCGTCCGGCGTCTCCTCGAGGAGAAGCCCGGTCAGGTCGCCGGCATGATCATCGAGCCGATCATGATGAACGCCGGCATCATCCTGCCCGTCGAGGGCTACCTGGCCGGCTTGAAGGAAGTACTGCATGAGCATGGGGCTCTGCTCGCCTTCGACGAGGTCAAGACCGGTCTCACGGTCGGTCCTGGCGGAGCAACCGTGGCCTTCGGGACGACGCCGGACATCGTCTGCCTGGCCAAGGCCATAGGCGGCGGTCTGGTCTTCGGTGCTGTCGGCGGTACGCGCGAGGTGATGAACTACGTCGCCAACGGCATCTACAACATGGTCGGGACCTTCAACGGCAACCCGCTCTCAGTCGCCGCGGCCCGCGCCATGTTGGAGGAGGTTGCCACGGACGACGCCTACGAGCGGATCGGTGCTCTCCGGGCGCGGATCGATCACGCGCTCAGCGATGTGATCACCAGAGTCGGCCTGCCGGCCCACGTCGTGTCGATCGGGGCCAAAGGTTGCGTCACGTTCTCGACAGGCATCGTGCACGACTACAGGGAGTTCCTCGAGATAGACGACAGGTACAACCACGCCCACTGGTTGTTCCAGCACAACGGTGGGGTGTTCCTTCCTCCGTGGGGCAAGACGGAACAGTGGCTCATCTCGGTCCAGCACGACAGCTCCGACGTCGACCGCCTGCTCGGCAACTTCGAGCACTTCGCGCGAGCAGTGACGAGCTAGCGCTCCTGGGATGCACCGGGTCCGGGAGGCCTGGCAATTAAGCGCCAAACCTGCCGCTGGCGGCTGAGGGACCATGTCAGCTGCCGGCGGCAGGGAGCCCGCCCTCGAGCCACGTCGCTTGGTCGAAGCCGCACGTGCGCGCCGAAGAGGCGCACCTTGCGCATGCTTGAGCCGAGGTAGCGCCCGGGAAACGGGAGCCTAGGGTTTTTGGCGCTCGGGACCGGGGTCCTCGACGCCCGGCAGCCGGCTGAGGTCGGTCTCGGGCACGGCCGGGTCCGCCGGCGCGACCGGCAGCTGGCCCACGCCCGCGGCGAGCATGGCCGAGTTCGGTATCTTGAGTTCCCCGTCGTCGGTGCGCACCGTCACGTAGGTCAGGCTGACTTCGAGCACCCAGGCATCGAATATCCCGCCCAGGGCCCCTGAGCGGATCCGGACGTGATCGCCGACCTTGAAAGGCCTGGCAAGCAGGAGCACGAGCGCGGCAAAGACGTTCCCGAGGCTTTGCTGCGCCGCGATTCCGATAATGATCCCTGCGAGCCCGGCACCGACGAGAAGGTGATCGATGGATACCTCGAGCACTGCGAACACGGCGAAGACGACCACGACGTAGCCGACGCCGGTTGCAAGCAGCCGGACCGCCGCCCCGGCAGCGGCGATCGAGCGCTGCGTGACGACATGGCCGAGGCCGGCAGCAAGGCGCCGCGTGGCGATGACGCCCGAGACCAGCAATACTGCCGCGCCGATCCACGCGACGAGCTTCGGGTGCATCACATGGCTGTGGACATTCCCGAAGGCCGAGCCGCCTACCAGGGCCGCCGCGGCGATGATCCCCGCCGCGATCCCTACCAACCAGTCGTGCTTGCGAGTCCCTGTCATCCCACCGACCGCCGAGTTGCCACCACCCACCTACCGTAGCGATCTCCGATCATCGCAGCCCTGAGACCCGCGTGTCACGGCTTCGGAGAGCACGCTCTCGGTCGCAAGCGCGGCGCCGCGGGGAACAATTCGGCGGGAACAGGCGATACACATTGGGTGATCGCGCAGTGGACCTGACCTCGGAGACGACGGCAACCCACCACACCCCCGACTGGCTGGTGCTCACCCTGGTCTGCGTGGCCCAGTTCATGGTGTTGCTCGACGTGTCGATCGTGAACGTGGCACTGCCATCGATCAAGCACAGCCTGGGTTTCTCCCAGGTCGAGCTCCAGTGGGTGCTGAACGCGTACACACTGACGTTCGCCGGGTTTCTCCTGCTCGGTGGTCGCACCGCCGACCTTTTCGGGAGGCGTCGTATTTTCCTCGTCGGACTGACGGTGTTCACCCTCGCCAGCCTGCTCGGAGGCCTGGCACAGGATCAGGCGATGCTGATCGGAGCTCGGGCTGTTCAGGGCCTGGGAGGGGCGATCCTGTCTCCCGCAACGTTGACGATCCTGACGACGACGTTCAGGGAGCCGAAGGCTCGTGCCCGCGCGATGGGCACGTGGAGCGCAGTGGCGGGAGCCGGTGGCGCGGCCGGTGCCCTCCTCGGAGGCATTCTCACCGAGGAGCTGTCGTGGCGCTGGATCCTGTTCATCAACATCCCGATCGGCATCGTGACCTTCATCGTCGGGCGCGCGTTCCTACAAGAGAGCCGTGCCCACGGCGAGCGGCAGACGCTCGACGTGCTCGGTGCCGTGCTCGTGACCGCCGGCCTCACGGCGCTCGTGTTCGGGGTCGTCCGCACGGCGAGCGTGGGCTGGGGCTCCTGGCAGACCATCGTCGCTTTCGGGTTCGCCGCCTGCCTGATCGCCTGGTTCGTGATCCACGAGGGTCTCGTGGCCAAGTCGCCGCTCATGCGGCTCGCCCTGTTCGAACGACGATCAATCTGGAGTGCCAACCTTGTGATGTTCCTGCTGTCGGGCGCGCTCTTCGCGATGTGGTTCTTCGTCTCGCTCTACCTGCAGGAGGTCCACGGGTACTCACCGCTGCGGACGGGCTTCGCGTTCGTCCCGCAGACCGTGGCAATCATGATCGGTGCGCAGCTCTCGTCCCGACTGGTGCTGCGTAGCGGGCCGAGGCCCTTGCTGTTGGTGGGGGGTCTGCTTTCTGCTGTCGGACTGCTCCTCTTTTCCGGTTTGGGCGTGGATACGGGTTACTGGTCGGGCTTCTTCCTGCCGAGCGTGCTGGTCACACTCGGGCTCGGCGTTTCGTTCACCCCGTTGGCCTATGCGGCCACGGCCGGAGTCCAGCCGCACGAGGCGGGACTCGCTTCGGGCCTTGTCAACACGTCGCGCCAGATCGGTGGTGCTGTCGGCCTTGCGGTACTCGCGACGCTGGCGACGACAAGGACTGCCGATGTCGCCGCAGTCGTGAATCGCCTGGCGGCATTGACCGACGGCTACACACTTGCTTTCCGGATCGGATCGGCGATCGCGCTCGCGGCTGGTGTCGCCGCGCTCGCGGTGCCGGCGAGGCCGGTTGCCCTGCATGATCAGGCCCGGCCGAGGGAGCCGGGTCCTGTGCGCGCCGCCGAGTAGCTCGCGTTGACCGCGGCGCCGGTATCGCGGTCGGCCCTGGTCAGGATTCTTGCGGGCGCCTGGAATGCTCGGCGCGGAAGGCGTCGATCATGTAGGCGGTGAACCGGCGCCAGGTGTCGGGCGCGTTGTCGCGGGTCGCGGTCACGACGCCGGCGTTGGCGAACAGCAGCATGGGCACATCCGAAGAGACGAAATCAGAGCGGAGGGCGCCTTGGTTCTGTGCTTGTTTTATGAGTTGTTCCAGGTCTTCCAAGGCGCGCTTTCGTAGCTCCTCGGCCGAGGAGGAGGTTGGGAACCTCATCGTGAGGAGGTCCTTCAGCCCGGCATCGGCGGCCTGCATCGCGCAGATCTTGTTGACGAGCCAGCAGAACCCGGCCCACGGGTCTGGATTGTCGAGCGCGTGGTGGGCAGCGGCAGCGTAGTCGGCCATCCTTCGTTCGAAGCTGGCCGCTATGAGGTTTGCCCTGGTCGGGAATCGTCTGTAAAGGGTGGCGATTCCCACACCGGCTCGGCGGGCGACCTTCTCCAGGGCGGCGTTCAGTCCCCACTCGGCGAACACCTCCTGGGCCGCGGCGAGTATCCGCTCCCGATTTCGCTCGGCGTCGGCCCGCAAGCTGGGGGAGCCCCCGGCGTCGGCGACCACGGCCGGGATCCCGCCGGCCGGACGGCCCCCGTCCGACATCTCGATCACGACCCCAGTTTACGGGAACCGGAGGACAGCCTCCAGTTATAGGTCACCGTTTCGAGGAAAATGGAGGACTACCTCCGCTTAATGGCAGAATCGTGTCGAGCAAGCAGAACGGAGCTTGGGGAATGCCGGAAGAAATCCCAGCTGGTGATCGGCCTCAAGGCGTCGGCGAAGGCGGCATTAGGTCAACGAGCGGGAAACCCAAGCCCCGGATCCGGGTCGTCACCGACAGCGCTGCCGATCTCGACAGAGCAGTTGCCGCCGATCACGGCGTGGGCGTCGTGCACCTTGACGTCAGGCTCGGTGCGTTCGGGCCGGAGGTCACCTCGACCTGGTCGCCAGAGGAGTTCTGGGAGAGATCAGCCGCGGTCGCAGAGCTGCCCGAAACCTCGGCACCTTCGCCGGGGGAATTCAAGGAGACCTTCTCAGGCCTGGCAGACGAGGGCGCGGAAGGGATCGTTTGCATAACCCTCTCCTCGAAGTTGTCCGCGACCTACCAGGCTGCGGTCATCGGGGCCGAGAGCGTGACCGACCGGATCCGGGTGCGGGTCGTCGACTCGCTCTTGGCGACGATGGCAGAAGGGCTCACCGTGCTCGATGCAGTGGTCGCTGCAGAAGCGGGAGGGGACCTGGAGGCCGTCGAGAGGGCCGCGATCGCGAGTCGCGAGCGCATTCTGCTCTTCGGAGCGCTCGAATCGCTTGATAACCTCCGCAAGGGCGGACGCCTCGGATCAGCCCAGGCCTTGCTCGGGGGCCTGCTCGACATAAAGCCGGTCCTCGAGATCCGAGACGGTGTCCTCGAGCTCGAGTCCCGTCCTCGGACCCGTTCCCGCTCGTTCGAGCGTCTCGCCACGAAGGTACGCGAGGCGGGAGAGCTTGACCGGATTGCCGTCGTGCACGCGGCGGCCTCCGACGTCGACTCGTTCGTCGGTCTTCTCGCCACCTTGTTGCCGAGGGATCGCATCAGCGTCGGGTGGCTCGGTCCGGTCGTCGGGACCCATGTCGGCCGGGGCACGGTCGCGGTGGCCGCGCAGCGCCGCGTCAGGTAGCCGACGGGGCGTCAGGTAGCCGACGGGTAGATCTGGTGCCAGTTCGGCTTGGAGGGCTGGAAGAGGCCGGCCGGGCCTTTGCCGAACAGGGCGAGGAGGTTCCCGGTGATCTCGCCCACGACGGGACCGGGACAGGACCGCTCGCCAACTCTGCACGGTGCCATGGCGGGGATCCAGTTGGTGGTTCCGCTGTCGAAGATGCCCGCGTGGCTCTTGGGATCGGTCCAGTAGGTCATGTCGGAGTCGAGGAAGCCCTGCGAGTCACCTTGATCGCTGATGGCCTCCCGGAGCGGAACCGGTGAATGCCCGAGGATCTCGACGTCGGTGGGGTAGTCGTAGGGATCGAACTCGTCGAGGTCGGTGGCGATCACCCGAGGCACGCTCGAGCCGTCGACCAGGCCGGTCCCCTTGAAGATCCAAGCGCTCGCGTCCGCGACGACGAAGGGGACCGCTGGTTCGCCGGGCTCCACGAAGCCGACGTAGTTTTCCCCGACGAAGCCGACCTCGGACCAGTCAGCCGGCGGACTGGCCCAGATGTTCCCGGTCACCTGGAGGGGGTTCCCCTTCCCGTTCAAGGGGTCTTCGCTGGCATCGCGATAATCGACCAGCTCGCGATCGGGACCGAGTGGAGAGCTTTGCAGGCGGACGTGACGCAAGACCGCGCTCGCGCCGAAGAACACCATGTTGACACCGGCCTGTTCGGCCGCGACTGCCGCCTGCCGCTCGGTGAGCGACCAGCACTCGTCGTGACCAAGCGAGAGCAGGGTCTTGTGTCGAAGCAGGATGCCCGGGTGCTGTTCGACCGTGACGTCGGTGACATAGGCGACGTCCAGCCCGTGCTCCTCGATGAAACGTATGAAGGGGAGCTCGCTCCCCATGAAGTCGCCGGCACCTTGGCCGTAGGCATAGGGCCGGTCGTAGGAGACAATCCGTGCCCTCGAACAAAGCGGGTACACGTCGGAAGGACAGGGGCCCTCACCGGCGTAGAAGTCGTAGCCCCCGTAGGGATTCCATGCCTGCCACGTGAAGACGTCGTTCTTCACGAGGTACGTGGCCGTGGAGGTCGGGTCCCAGATCGTGATCGGGACGTAGTTCGCCTGGCCGCCGGAACCCACGAGTTTGAGCAGGTAGTCGCCCTGGACGAAGGCAGGCGTGATGTGGACGGTGAGAGTCGGCGTCCAGTTGTCGCACGCCACCATGTTGACCCCCGAGGTGAGCGGGCACGTAGGTTGTTCGTGTCCGGGGATCTCGTCCGATTGCCAGACAAGGCGCCCGCCGTCTCCCTGGTAGTAGCCCATGCGGTAAGCCTCGACACGGAACAGGGCGGCTTCGGTGGACACGTACATCTTGACCCGGACTCCCTCGGCGGCATAGGTCGTGGAGGCGTACCCCGCGATGCCCGACGGCGTTCCGGCCTTGATCTTCCAGGCCGTGGTCCCCGGTCGTCGGTTCTCGGCGACGACCCAGCTTGCCTCGACACCATCCGGGCCGGGGAAGGTGACATTCACGGCCGCCGCAGGGGGCTTGTGTTTGGCCTGCAAGTGGTGGTGCACCGCATGAGCCTTGGCCGCAGGCGAGCTGCAAGCGGTCACGGCGAACGTCAGGGCGCCGAGGAGGACGACACCCCGGCACGCGTGCCGGTTCATCCATGTCCTGGTCACCTTTGGCTTGTCACTTGTACTCAGCCCTCGGCACTCGTGTGACTTGGAGATTCTCATGCTCACCAGCCGATCGCTCGCGTTCGCGGTCCCCGCGGATCGTAGTGACCTTCTGCCGGCCCCGAAGGGCGCGACTCCGGTTCGCCAGGTCGAAGGCGAGTCGGTTCACGCATCAGGCCGCGACGGCGACACCGCCACCGTTCGGCCTCGGAGCCGCCGGCCCCCGTTGCGCGCCCGCGTCTGTGCGGGGTCTCTTACGGAGCCGGCGGCGGCTGGTTCGGGCCGAAGTACGGGCCGGCATGGGGATGGACAGGGAAACCCAGGTTCGCAGCCCTTTGCGCGTACTCCTCCCAGCTCAACTCGCCCCGCGCGTACCGGATACGGAGCTCGTTGAGAGCGGGGTCGATGCGCGGCCCGAGCGGGGGCCAGTTCCAGGCCTGCAGGCGCGGGCCGGGGTACCTGCGCGTCCGGACCAGGGCCATGACGCCGACCACGAGGGCCGCGATGACAAGCACGAGGACGAGCAGAGCGAAGACGCGCGGCCCGTGGTGGAACCCGTAGCCGAAACCGAGGCGGAACCTCATGCGAAACCCATCGTGACGCGCTTTGTTGCGCGAGTAAAGCCACCACGGCTGTCCGGTCAACGGGATCTCATCGCAAAGGCTCCGTTACAACCCCACCTGTATCCGCGCGTATCTGGCGGACCGAGGGGATCAGGAGGATGACGGCGACGCCCAGGATCAGCAAGGTCGTGCCGACGATGAACACGGCGTGGATCCCGATGATGGCCGCCACCGGCCCGACGATCGCGTACCCGAGGGGGAGGAAGATGAGCGAGCCGAACCAGTCGTAGGCACTCACGCGCGACAACACTTCGGCAGGTACCTCCCTCTGCATGGTCGTCTGCCACTGAGTGTCGAAGATCGCGAAGGCCGCCCCGCCAAGGAACGCTCCGATCGCGATGACGGGCACCGGCGCACGGTAGGCGAGGGCGAGCAGGGGATAGGTCCAAACAAGCAGTGAACCGGCCGCGGACACGAGCGGTCGGCTGAATCGCACGCGCAGCATCGCGATGCCGCCGACGACCGCGCCGGCGCCCTGGGCACCGAGGATCGTTCCCCAAGCTGTCGCGCCGCCGAGCGACTCCTTCGAGATCACGGCGCCGAGGACGAGGAACGGCGCGCTCATGGTCATGTTGGAAACTGACGCCACCGTGACCGTCGCCCACAGCCAGCTCCGGCACCAGAACTCGTGCCACCCTCGTCGCAACTGGGCCGGGAAGGATGTTGAGGTTGTCTCCGGCACCGGCCCGAGGCGAAGAGCTGCGAGCGAGCAGACGCTCAGGACATACGAGAGGGCGTCTGCGAGGATCGCCCAACCGGGGTTGGACGCCGCGACTATGACACCCGCAACTGCCGGCCCGATGATCGCACCTATCGAGAACGTCAGTCCGTTGAGTGCGTTCGCCTGTGTCAGGCGATCGCTGGAGACGATCTGGGGAATGAGCCCGGTGAGCGACGGCATGAAAAAGGCCGTGCCTGTTCCGACGAGCGCCGGGAGGAGAAGGAAGCCCCAAAAGGGCGGGTGCCCGAGGAGGATCCAGGCACCGAGCGCAGTCTCCGCCGAGGCTCGGAGCACGTCGGCGGCGAGCATGACGTGGCGGCGGCCGAATCTGTCACCCGCCACGCCCCCGATGAGCAGGAAGGCGACGAGCGGAACTGTCTGGGCTGCTAGCACAACGCCGACGTCGGACGCAGACGCATGACGAAGCGCCAGCACCGCGAACGAGAGCGCCACCGGAGTCATTCCGGTGCCGACCGCGGAGGTCAACTGGCCGAGGAAGTAGAGGCGGAAATTGCGCCCACGAAGGGCGCCCATCCACCTCTCCAGGCCCATGGTCTTTGATGCTAAGCCCCGCCAACCACCTCACAGTTGTCCGCCCGCACCTGCCTGATCTGTGCCATCGTTTCTCGATGCTTGTGCGAGAGAGGATCGAGGCGGACCTCGACGAGTGTGTGCGACTGGCGCACGTCGTCCACGAGCTCGACCGGTATCCGATGTTCCTCCCGATCGATCTCCGCGGGTTCATCTCGGCGCCCGATGCGCTGGTCGCCTGGGTCGCTGAGGACGACGGCGAGGTCATCGGTCACGTGGCCCTTCGTCCGAGCAGCTCGGCGGCTGTTCTCGCCATGGCCGTCGAGGCCCTCCGAGTGCCGCCCGATCGCCTCGGTGTCGTTGCCCGCCTGCTCGTGTCCCCCGAGCGCAGACGCCAGGGAGTCGCTCGCTCTCTACTCGAGGTCGCGTGCGAGGAGGCACACTCCCGGGGACTGTGGCCGATCCTCGACGTAGTGACGTACCAGCAAGCGGCGATCGCCCTGTACGAAACGTGCGGCTGGACGCGCGCCGGTCAGGTCACATCCCGATACGGGGACGACGTCGTGCTCGATGAGTTCGTCTACCTGGGACCTCAGCCGCCCGTCGGCTGATCTCGCGAGAACTAGTCGTGCCCAGCCGCATCTGGACGCCGGACATCTGTGAACAGGGCGCCTTGAGCAGCCGTCGAGCCGGAGGCGCCCCCGCCGGGTCCTCTCAACACGTAGGCAACTGCGACGGCCAGGATCGCACCGGCCAACGGACCTGCGACGTACACCCAGTAATGGCCGAAGTGGGTGCTCACGACGTCGGGACCGAACGTTCGGGCCGGGTTCATCGATGCCCCTGAGATCGGGCTTGCCCACAGGCCGGCCAGGGCGATGTAGGCACCCACGCCGAAGGCCCCGAAAAGACCGACATTCTGGGCTCCCGAGGCCGTGCCCAAGATCACGCTCACTAGCCCGAGGGTGAGCACGGCCTCCATCAAGAACGCGTCCACCCCGGAGTGGTTCGCCGCCGGGTAGTTCGAGCCGTACAGGGCCGAAACGTGGATGACGGCCTGGAGGAACCAGGCCGCCAGGGCCGCACCGCCCAGTTGGGCCGCTATGTATCCGGGTACCCGTCGCCAGAGGAAATCACCCCGGAGCGCAAAGGCGATGCTCACGGCAGGATTGAGATGGGCGCCGGAGACCTTGCCCATGAAAAGGATGATCGCGAGCACCATGAGGGCGGGCGCGACGACTGCGTCGGTTCGGCTGATGGTGTCAGGGAACGCCCGCCCCATCATCCCACCGCCAGCGGCGACGAGCACGAGGAAGAAGGTGCCAAGTACCTCTGAGAAGAGCCGGCGCCATTCCTGGCGCGGGTCATTGAAGTCCTGAATGGTCTTGAGGGTCCGTTCTTCGACGACTGTGCCGAAAGCAAGCAAGCGCCTCGGCAGACCCTGAGGTTTCTCTGCCATCGGTCCTCCCGTTTATGCAGCGACGCGGACAATCTACGACCTGCGGTAGCGGCACAACGTGCCGATGCTCGTGACACCCGCGCCAAAGCCGCCAGGCGGCTATGACCGATGATGCTTCCGGAAAGACACTTGAGCACGACGAGGTCATGGGGCACACTGCGAACAAGTCGATCGAGGACAAGAAGGGGGACACCATCTCTCACCGCGCTGGCAGACTGTCGTGAAGTTCACGCGCGAGTTCAAAGGTCGCGGCGGTACAGGACGCGATCCGAGGCTGCCACCGGGCCAGTACGACATCGGTTCGGACTGGCCGGTTCTCAGCGCGGAAGCGACGCCGAACCTAGCGACCGCGGGGTGGACATTCGCGATCGAGGGGCTGGTCCGAAACCCGGTGACGTGGACCTGGGACGAGATCCAGGCCTTGGAGCCTGCGACCTACGAGGGCGACATCCATTGCGTGACGACGTGGTCGAAGTTCGGCGTGAGGTTCGGTGGCGTCTCGGTCGACATCCTTCTGGCCGCGGCGGTGCCACTTCCGTCAGCAAGCCATGTCGTGGCCTACTCGCACACCGGCTATACGACGAACCTGCCGCTCGGTGACATCACCGGCAACAAGGCATGGGTGGTCTGGGAGTACGACGGGCGCCCGCTCGAGGTCGCCCACGGCGGTCCGGCCCGGCTGCTCGTGCCACACCTGTACTTCTGGAAGAGCGCGAAATGGGTGGCCGGACTGCGGCTCTTGGACCACGATGAGCCGGGTTTCTGGGAGGTCAACGGCTATCACGACCGGGGTGCCCCCTGGCTCGAACAGCGCTATCAGGGCGACTGAGGTGGACCTGCCGACGCCCGGCCCATGGCAGGCTGCGACGGTCGAAGAAGTCAGGAAGGAGACCGAGCGCGCGAAGACCTTTCGCCTCCGCCTCTCCGCGCCCTCGCGTCACCTCGCCGGCCAGCATTACGTGGTGCGCCTGACAGCGGAGGACGGTTACACGGCCTCACGCTCGTATTCGATTGCGTCGCCACCGGATGATTCCGGTGAGATCGAGATCACGGTCGAGCGACTGGCCGACGGCGAGGTGTCCTCATATCTGCACGAGGTCGTCGTTCCCGGTGACGAACTCGAGGTGCGTGGCCCGATCGGGGGCTGGTTCGTGTGGCGTGGTGACACCCCGGCCCTGCTCGTGGCTGGCGGATCGGGCGTCGTGCCCCTCATGTCGATGCTGCGCCTGGCCAGGCGATCGGGACGTTCCGAGCTCGTCCATCTCGTGGTCTCGGTCCGCAGCCCGTATGAGCTCTACTACGCAAACGAGCTCGCGGGGAGGGAGACGACGGTGGTGTTCACCCGTGAAGCGCCGCCGTCGTGCGACCGGGCAACCGGCCGACTCGGAGAAGACGACCTTCGCGGCGTGCTCTTTCCAGACGCCACTGCATACGTCTGCGGGTCCTCGGGCTTCGCCGACCACGTGACGGGCCTTCTCGCCCGCCTCGGCTTCCCCGACGAGGGCATTCGCGTCGAACGTTTCGGCCCTAGTGGCTGAGTGGACCACGCCGGGCTCGACACTGCCGAGCGAATGGCCCAGATGAGCAGGGAAGGCAGTTGCCTGACACCTCTTTCCTGACAGGAGTCGGCACGCGGATCGCGGCTCGTCGGGTCGCCGAAACCTGCATGAGTGCCGGATGACCGCCCTTATGGGCGGCCTTGAGTGTTAGCGCGCCCTTGACATGTACTGCGTTCTCATGCCAATGTCTTGGCCTGCGAGGGAGCGTCGATTCCCAGCCTTCATGTGGTCGCTTGAGCTGGACGGAGCCAATAGCGAACCCGTCCCCGCTCGTTTTTCAGGGTGACCTAGGGTTTTCGAGCAGAGTGAACGGTGATAGTGAGACCTCTCCAACCTCAACACACAAGAGCGGTTGTGGAGTCGTCCCCGGTCGTCCCGCGCTCGCGCGACGACATCATCGTCAAGGCTCTCTCGGTCCAAGGCGGCGAAGCCGATATTGGCGGCGAGAAGACGGCTTTTGCGCGGATCGTCATGAGGGGTGTCGGCGTCCAACAGGCGGAAGTGGATGATCAGGCGCCCCGGCGACAGGAGATCGCGGTGCTCAAGATCGACGATGCAGCCGCCCTTGCGGACGGGCTCCATGACGTCGTGGACCGCATCGTCAGATCCACGCCGACGCCGGCGATCCCGGCCATCGGGAACTGGTCATGGACGTCCGCGCCTCCACTCGACGAGGATCTGTTGGTTGCCCGGGTGAGCGCCAACGGGGCGGCAGTTCCAGCCCCGACCGGGATGAGTTCGACCGTGAGGTTGGACTTCACCGGCACGTTGGTGCAAGGACTCGCGGCGGCGTACCCGGCCGTCCACGTCCAGGGGGCCATCTTCTCCGGTCCTCGCCAGGCTCAGGCACTTGTCTCCAGCCTGAGGAAAGTCGTGCGCTCGGCCCTCGAGCAACGGCGGGTCGAGATCTACCTGTCAGCCGCGAGCGAATCGCTCTCCCCGTTCCGCATCTGACAGCGGCTCTAATCTGTGCATCCCTGAGCCGTCGCGGGACACGCGCGAGTCGCACCGAAACGACCGCGCTCGTCGCTGTCAGCCGCCGATCATCGACATCGACCGGGCGGGGCGCAGGAAGGAAGGGTCGTTGATGCCGTGCCCGGCGCGCTTGGCCCATACCGCCTGGCGAAGCAGCAGGGCGATTTCGGCGTCGCTGCCGCCCGACCGCAGGACGTCCCGCACCGGGTGCTCCTCGTTGGCGAACAAGCAGTTGCGGATGGCCCCGTCGGCAGTGAGCCGGAGGCGGTTGCACGAGCCACAAAACGCCCGGGTCACGCTCGTGATGACACCGATCTCGCCTTGCCCGTCGGCGAAACGGTAGCGATCCGCCGGCGCCGCGTCGTCGGCCCGTTGGCTCGCGGGCTCGAGCGGCCAGGCATCGTTGATGCGTGCCAGGATCTCTTCGCCGGGCACGACCTTCGCGCGTTCCCACGCCTCGCCCGCGTCGAGTGGCATGAACTCGATGAACCGCACGGCGCGGCCTGTCGCACGGGCGAAGCGCGCAAAATCGACGATTTCGTCGTCGTTGACCCCGGCCATCACGACCACGTTGACCTTTACGGGCGTGAGGCGGGCCTGCTCGGCGGCATCCATCGCCTCGAGCACGGTCGCGAGAACACCGCGACGACGAATCGCAGCGAAACGTTCCGGTTTCAGCGAGTCACAGCTGATGTTGACGCGCATGAGACCGGCCGCGCGGAGCGCCGGTGCCAGCCGGGCAAGGCCGTAGCCGTTCGTGGTCATGGACAGATCTGAGAATCCGATGCTGCCGAGCCGGGCGACCAGGTCCGTGACGCTCGCCCGCACGAGTGGCTCGCCCCCAGTCAGGCGTAGGGAATCGACCCCGAGATCGTGGGCCACGAGAGCAATCCGCTCGATCTCCTCGAAGGTCAGGATCTCCGACCGGGGTACCCACTCGACTCCCTCTTCTGGCATGCAATAAACGCAGCGCAGGTTGCAGCGGTCGGTCACCGAGATCCGCAGGTCGTTGTGGACGCGGCCGAACGAGTCGATGAGGGGACCGGTCGTCGGCATCGAGAGCGGCGGGCGCCGAGGCGAGATCGCGACCGGGACGGCCTTCATCGAGCCCAGCCTCCTGGCCGCCTGATGCTCGATCGCCCCCTTCTCACAATGCCGCCTCACTCGTGAGCTGCGCACGTCTGCTCTGTTGGGAGCCTATCGGGCGGTGGGTGGAGCGGTGCCAGCCGGTGGCGATTGCCTGCAGGCCGGCCTAGTCGAAGCGCGCCTGCTGCCAGTATTTGACCGGCGCTCCGGCGCGGTCGTCAGGATGCCTTGCGGCGCCGGGGAGCGGACACCTCGGCGACAGCTTGCTCGAGCTCCTCCCGACTCATCTTCGATCGCCCGGCGATGCCCAGGTCGGCTGCTCGACGGATCAGCTCGGTCCGGCTCGCGGAGCGCGTCGTTGTGGCTTTGGCTACCCGCCGAGGGCGAGCCACCACCGCCGGCGGCTTCTGGGCTCGTCGGGCCGGCACGGATGCCGGGGTCGCCGAGCGTCCCCTGACGGCGCTCACGCTCGCCTGTAGCGCTGCGAGCAGGTCGACCACGGGGGCAGGCTCGGCACGGGGACCGTCAGTCACGACGACGGCTCCCTGGCGCTTTTGTTCGATTAGGTCCTCGACGCGCTCGCGGTAGGTGTCGCGATAGCTCTCCGGCTCCCACGCCGTGGTCATCGAGTCGATGAGCAGCTTGGCCATCTCGATCTCGCGATCTTCGAACGACGCCTGCACCGGCAGCACGTCGATCTCCTTCATTGGGTCGCGTACTTCGTCGGCGAACAGGAGCGTCTCGAGCACCAGCGATGACTTCTCCGGCCGGACAGCGACGAGGTATTGCTTCTCCCGCATCACGAAGGTCCCGATCGCCACCTTGTTCGTCTCGGCCATCACCTTTCGCAGCAGCTCGTAGGCGCGGTCGCCCTTCTTGCCGTGCGGCGCGAGGAAGTAAGGCTTGTCGAAGTAGATCGGATCGATCTCGGAGAGCTCCACGAAGTCTGTGACCTCGATGGTGCGCGACGGGCCCGGGGCGACCGTATTGAGCTCCTCGGGCGTGAGGATCACATACTCCCCACCTCCGAGGTCGTAGCCCTTGACGATGTCGGAGTACGCGACCTCCTCGCCGGTCTGCTCACTGACACGCTTGTTCCGGATGCGCTCCGAAGTGCCTGCTCGGAACTGGTTGAAGTGGATCGACCGGTCTTCGGTCGCCGAGTACAGGCCAACCGGCACATTGACGAGACCGAAGCTGAGCGACCCGGTCCAGATCGCCTTGGCCATCTTGATTCCCCCCTTAGGAAAGACCTCCAGTGAATCATCTCGCGGTCGTCTTGAACAGTGGTCGCGCTCAATTACGCCGTCAGCCAGGGGATCCACCACAGCGATACACCCACTTGCGACACTGGCCGCGAGAAACGAGACCCGATCATTGGAGCGAATCTGTGACCGAGCCAGGACCCGCAATCGAGACTGGACCGACAGGAATCGACTTCGCGGACGAGATCTTGCACTGTATCGCCCACCTGTGCGCAGCGGGACCCCTCGAAGGTTCGCTGGGCCTTTGCTTCGGCCTGAGCGCCTGGATGAAGCGGTACTGCGTCGGCCTCGACGAGACGGTCGACGCCATTCTCCGGCTCCGCTCTGCCCTGGTGTCGGTGTCGGGGCTCGATGAGGCGAGCGAGCCGGTGCCGCTGCGCGTCACCGATCGCGCCGTGTTCGTGCTGAACTTGGCTGTGTACCTCGACGGACTCCTCGGTCGCGCCGCCGGAGTGCTCGGGGTCACACCAGGAGAGGCCGCCGATGCCGCTGTGGGGCTGCTGCGTTCGAATTGACCGTCGCACGGGGCGCAGGAGCATCGTAGGCCTATGACCCCGCTCGAGCGCTATCGCGCCAAGCGTGACCCGAGTCGGACTCCTGAGCCGGTCCCGTCCGGTGAACCGCTCGCCGGTTCGATCCCCGGCGGGTCGTCCTTCGTCATCCAGGAGCACCACGCGCGCTCCCTCCACTGGGACTTCCGGCTCGAGCGCGATGGCGTGCTCGTTTCCTGGGCGGTCCCCAAGGGCTTGCCGATGGACCGCGGCGTCAACCATCTCGCCGTCCACGTTGAGGACCATCCCCTCGAGTACGCCAGCTTCGCGGGGCACATTCCGGATCACGAGTACGGCGCGGGCAACGTTGCGATCTGGGACAGTGGCACCTACGAGTGCACCGGATGGAGTGAGGACGAGGTCAAGGTTCGCCTGAACGGCACCCGCGTGCAGGGTCGTTACGGCCTGTTCAGGACAGACGGCGACAGCTGGATGATCCACAGGATCGACCCGCCGCCGCCGGGCTGGGAGCGACTGCCGGACCTCGTCCGACCCATGCTGGCGACACCCGCCGACGCGCTCCCCGACGACGATGACGACTGGGCCTACGAGTTCAAGTGGGATGGCGTGCGTGCGATCCTCTACGTCGAGGGTGGACGGGTCCGGGCGCTGTCGAGGACCGACCGTGACGTGACGGCGTCGTATCCGGAGCTGAGAGGTCTCGGCGAGGCACTCGGATCGTTCCAGGCCGTCCTCGATGGCGAGATCGTGGCGCTCGACGCCGAGGGCAGGCCGAGCTTCGAGGCCCTGCAGCCCCGCATGAACGTCGCCGTGCCGAGCCGCGTCCGGCGACTCGCCGAGACAGTCCCGGTCACTTACATGATCTTCGACCTCATGCATCTCGACGGACACTCGGCGCTCGCAATCGCCTACATGGAGCGCCGCCGACTGCTCGAGAGCCTGGAGCTCACCGGGCCCCACTGGGCGACGTCTCCCTCGGAGCCGGGCGGCGGAGCAGTCATGCTCGCGGCGTCGAGGGACGCCGGACTGGAGGGCATCGTCGCGAAACGGCGCGACAGCCCCTACCGGCCCGGGGTTCGCGACCCGAGCTGGCGGAAGGTGAAGAACTTCCGCACCCAGTCGGTTGTCGTCGGGGGATGGGCGGCCGGCCAGGGTCATCTGGAGGGAGACCTCGGAGCACTCCTGCTCGGGATCCCGGAGGCTGGCGGCCTCGACTACGTGGGCCGCGTCGGCACGGGGTTCAATGCCGCCCAACGCAGTGCGCTGCTGACGCGATTGTCCGGCCTGGTGCGCGGCACATCCCCCTTCATCGGGGTCGTCCCCCGCTCGGAGGCGGCCGGGGTGACCTGGGTCGAACCCCGGCTGGTGGGTGAAGTCCGGTTCACAGAGTGGACTCGTTCGGGCCGGCTGCGCCAGCCCGCGTGGCGCGGGCTGCGCCCCGACCAGCGAGCGGAGGATGTCGTCGTTGAGCCCTGATCAGCGCACCCTCATCGAGGTCGACGGGAGGACGATGAGCATCTCGAACCTCGACAAGGTCCTCTACCCCGAGGCAGGGTTCACCAAAGCCGACGTCATCTCGTACTACGTGCACGTCGCCCCCGTCCTCTTGCCGCATCTCGAGGGACGCCCCCTCACGATGACCCGCTACCCCGACGGGGTCGGGCACGCGTCATTCTTCGAGAAGCACAGCGCTCGCAAGGCGCCCGAGTGGGCTCATCGCGCCCGTGTGCCCAAGTCCGACCGGGCCAAGGGCTCCGAGTTCATCGAGCAGGTCGTGGTCGACGACCTGGCCACTCTCGTCTGGGTCGCCAATCTCGCCGCCCTGGAGCTGCACGTGCCGCAATGGCGGGCGGTGTCCGACGGAACATACGGCCCGGTCGACCTGATCGTGTTCGACCTCGACCCCGGGCCGCCGGCGACCATCGAGGAGTGCTGTGTCGTCGCCGCTTGGCTGCGGGCCGAGCTCGAGATTCGAGGGCTCGCGGCCTTCCCCAAGACCAGCGGCTCGAAAGGCCTCCAGCTTTACGCCCGGCTCGACCCACCGCGCCCGTGGGAGCAGGCCCACGCTGAAGCACGCGAGATCGCAGGGCTCATGGAGCGCGAGCACCCGGATCGCGTGCTGTCGAACATGCGCCGCGACCTCCGCCAGAACAAGGTGCTCATCGATTGGAGCCAGAATCACGCCGCCAAGACGACGATCGCGCCCTACTCGCTCCGGGCGCTCCCGGTGCCGAGCGTCTCGACGCCGTTGACCTGGGACGAAGTGCAACAGGGCGCCGATGGCGGGGGAGAGCGGCTTCGTTTCCTCGCCCCGCAGGTCCTCGAGAGGGTCGAGTCCGTGGGCGACCTCCTCGCGCCGCTGACAGGGGCGAAGCCCGCTGCAGCCCAGCTGTTGCGCGGCGGCAGGGCTGGGCGGCCTGGACAGAAGTCGAAGAAGCAGACGTGAGGGGCGAGCGGAAGGCCGTCTCTGCCCTGTTGCTCGCGCCCGGCGCGAGCGCCGGCAAGGACCACAGCGCCCTCGTCGCGATCGACGAAGCGGTGGCGGCCCACGGCATACAAGTCGAGCGCATCGACTTCCCGTACCGTCTCGCCGGCCGGCGGGCACCTGATCGCCAACCTGTGCTCCTAGCCAGTGTCGTGGCCGCCGCGCGGCGGCTGGCGGGCGGTCTCGGCCTGGCCCAGGACCGGGTCGCCCTCGGGGGCCGCTCGATGGGCGGACGCATGTGCTCGATTGTCGTGGCCGAGGGCCTGCCGGCGGCCGCGCTTGTCCTCGTCAGCTATCCGCTGCACCCGCCGGGCAAGCCGGACAAGCTCCGCGTCGAGCATTTCGGTGCGATCAAGGTGCCCTGCCTCTTCGTCTCGGGGACCCGCGACCAGTTCGGCACGCCCGCCGAGCTCGAGGCCGCGACAGCTGCCATCACGGGAACGGTGACCCATGTCCTCGTCGACAACGGCGACCACGGGCTTCGCCGACGTGACGAAGAGGTGGCGGCTATCGTCGCCGCCTGGGTACTGGCGCTCTAGGAGCCGAGCTGGTCCTCGCGGTGCCCGATGATCATGGTCGCGCGGCGAGGGTCGCCACGCCCTCGCCCGACAGGTCCGCGTACGCCTGGCGCCGGCCGGTCATGGCCACGACCAGCGAAGCCAGCGGCCCGGTGACCTCCGGGCCGTCACCGCTCGCCCAGGAGGCGTCCGTGGCTCTCAGGCGCAGCCCCGAGATGCGTCGTTTGGCACCGATGATGAGATTGGAGCCCTTGTAGAACTCGGCGACGGTGACGAGCGTCTCCTCGGGGATGTCGCGGTGCAGTCCGAGGGGGCGACGGATGTCCTCTCCGTGGACGACGGCTTCGCCGAGCATCGCCGTCACGGGTCCCGGCGGATGATTGCGCCTGAGTGCCCCAGAGCGCATCTCGGCCGCGAGGCTGGCCGTGTCGCTTGCGCCGATGCGCTTGGCCGCGGCATCGACCATCCTGTCGAAGCTGAAGCCGGCCTTGGCGAGCCCGCTGAAGAACATGACCGGCGACTGGCGGGTCGAGGCGACGAGGTGACCGGCGACGTCGCGCACGGTCCAGTGCCCGCACCACGTAGCGCTTGCCCATTGCTCGGGCGTGAGCGCTTCGAACAGGTCTGCGCACGCCTCGCGTTCGGTCTGGATCTTCGGCCAGTCATCGCTCATGTCCACCCCAATCATCGTGCTTCGAAGCAGTCGTCTTGGTGCTGCGGCAGGGTCCTTCCGGGCTACGAGGTCTGCCCGGAGGGCTCGAAGAGGCTGAATACCGCACCCTGCGGGTCGCTCACTGTCGCCATCGGTCCGATCGGCGTCGGCATCGGGCCGTTCATGACCTTGCCCCCGAGCTGGCGCGCCTTCTCGAGCGCCGGACCCATGGCCTCGACCGCGAAGTAGACGTGCCAGTGGTTCGGGATGCCTTCCATTGGGGGCGGCATCGATCCCGCGACCATGTCGTCGCCCACCTTGAGGAGCGTGTACGGGTTCCCTCCCATGTCGCTGAGCTCCGAGGTGAGCCCGACGACCTCGGTGTAGAAGGCGCAAGCGCCCTCGCCGTCGTCGGTCAAGAGCTCGTTCCAGATGAGGGTGCCCGGCTCGTTCACCAGGGTCGCCCCGATGTGCTGGCGCGCCTGCCAGAGGCCGACAGCAGCACCGCTCGGGTCGGTCACCATGGACATCCGTCCCGCTTCCATGACATCGGTCGGCGGCATCAGGACCTGTCCGCCGGCGCCCTGCACCCGCCCGGTCGCGGCGTCGACGTCGTCGACGGCGATGTAGGTGCTCCAGAGGGGCGGGACGCCCTGGGCGGTCATGTCGGCGGATTGTGGCGACAGGCCCGCGACGAGCTCACCGTCCTTCAGGGCCATCGAGTAGGTCGGCCCTCCCGGCATCGGCATGTCGTTGAACTGCCAACCGAACAGCCCGCCGTAGAAGGACTTGGCGGCATCGGTGTCTGGCGTCTGGAGATCCACCCAGCTGGGGGTTCCTTGTGCGTAAGAGGTGCGCCGGGGCATCGGGGGTTCCTTTCTTGTCCGATAGGGCTCCGGACCCGGAGCCTTCCTGTTGGCGGTGAAGTTGCGCAGCGAGCGTCAGGTCAGGCTTTGCGCCCGGTGAAGGCCGCGAGACGGGTGAGGCTATCGGCCTCCGGGGCGACTTCAATCTCCTCTGCGAAGTTGCTGCCGTCGCGCATCTGCGGGGTTATGAGCGAACGTCCGCGCTCTAGGACGTACGTGCTCAAAGCATCGTCGACTGTGATCGCTTGGTTCATGGCCTGCGCGAAGTCCCACGCATGCACGAGGAGCTCCATCAAGATGATGTCGACCGCGACACCTGCCGGGACCTCGGACTGGCCGAGGTTGACCATGCCGTCCAAGCCCCGCTTGCGCCACGCCTCGATCGTCGCCTGGCCGGTACTGGCGACGCGGACCTCCGGGGACCCGGTTTGATCTGCAGGCGCCGGCGCACCGCCGGCTGCGCCCAGGAAGTGCAGCGACCCGACCAGGTGTTCAACGAGCTCGTCGACGTTGAATTCAGCACACGGCGTCTGAGCGCTCCCGTCGCCGGGCCCGAGCTGTCGGAGCACGGCCTGGCAGACCGCGAGAGACGCCTCAGCGGCTGTGAGAGCGTCGCCGCTCTCGAAGACGACCCATTCGTCGGCACCGGCATCGCCGCTACGTGCGGCGGCGACGAGCCTGTCTCCGTAGTGGTTCCAGCCTTGCAGGTGGCCCTCGGCCTGCTCTGGCGTTAGTCCACTGTGGACCAGATTCACTCGCGTCCCGCCCTCTGCCGGCTCGAGCGTGATCGTCACGGTCGAGGCTCCGGGCGGCAGGTCCGCGGAGTCCTCCCAGCCCCAGGTGAACACGAGCCGTTTGCCCGGCTCGACCTCGGTGATCATGCCTGAGGCCGTGTGGCCAGGAATGATCGTCCAGCGGTACTCGCCTCCTGCCCGCAACTCGACGCGGGCTGTGACTGCCTGCCAGCGACGAAGGCGTTCCGGCTCGGTCAAGAGAGCGAACGTCTCGTCCGGGTCGAGTGGCACAAGCACGGAAGTCTCTGCGGTCATGCCGTGGTCTCCTCTTTCAGGTCGGCGGGCAGCGGCAAGCTGCTCCAGCTCGTGGGTCCAGAACTGTTCGAGTGCGTCACGAAGCGCCGCCATCCCCTCCGGGTCGAGGCGGTAGTACCGGAACCGCCCTTGTTGGCGAGCCTGCACGAGTCCTGCATTGGACAACACCCCCAGGTGCTGCGAGATGGCCGACCTCGTGACTCCGAACTCACTGGCGAGCCGGCTTACCGGCTGCTCACCAGCCGAGAGAAGCTCCAGGAGCCTCCGCCGATTGGGTTCGGAAAGGATCGCCACAAGATCGGACATTACATTTACGTTAGCATACACTAACACGTTGTGGTTGCCCGTGCGAGGGGCAATTCCGCGATCCACGGCGATGCCGCGCGGCCTCCGAGTAGCTTCTGCCAACAAGTTCGTAAGGAGGCGGTTGCGGTGCGGATGTCGAGGTTGTTCGGTGAGACGTTGCGGGAGGCACCAGCCGGGATCGAGTCGCCCGGCCACCAGTTCCTCCTGCGGGCGGGCTACGTCCGCCAGCTTTCCCAGGGCATCTTTTCCTATCTCCCCCTTGCCTGGCAGGCGATGATGCACATCGAGCAGATCCTGCGTGAGGAGATGACGGCCATCGGGGGCGTGGAAGTCTCTCTCCCCGTCGTGCACCCCGCCGAGCTCTGGCAGCAGAGCGGCCGCTATCAAAAGATCGGCGCCGAGCTCACGCGTTTCCGGGACCGCCGCGACAGAGACATGGTGCTCGCCATGACCCACGAGGAAGTGGTCGCGAGCCTTGCTGCGGGTGAGATCAGCTCGTATCGCCAGCTCCCCAGGCTCGCCTTCCAGATCCAGATCAAGTGGCGCGACGATCCCCGTCCGAGGGCCGGTTTGATCCGCACCCGGGAGTTCACGATGAAGGACTCCTACAGCCTCGACCTCGACGAGGTGGGCCTCGATACCCAGTACCGGGCCCATTACGAGGCGTATTTCAAGATCTTCGCCCGATGCGGGCTGCCGGTGGTCGCCGTCGGTGCCGACGTCGGCATGATGGGCGGTACCGGAGCGCACGAGTACATGTACCTGTCGCCGCTCGGGGAGGACACTCTGGTGCTGTGCGACAGCTGTGGTTACGCGCAGAACCGCCAGGTGGCGACCTCCCGCAAGCCAGCAGCGGAGCCGGAGGAGCTTCGCGAGGCGCGCCGGGTCGAGACGCCGCACGCCACGACGATCGACGAGCTCGCCGAGCTCTTGAAGGTGCCGAAGGCCCGCACGGCGAAGATGGTGTTCCTCGCCGCGGAGCACCGTAGCGAGGACGGCAATCCAGTAGTGCGCTTCGTCGTGGCGGTCGTTCGCGGTGACACCGACTTGAACGAGGCCAAGCTAGCGAACCTGCTCGGCGGTGCCGAGCTGCGTCCCATGACCGTTGACGAGATTGCAGCCGTCGGCGCTGTGGCGGGGTTCGCTTCGCCGATCGGGCTGAGCGGCGCCGAGGTCATCGCCGACGAGCTCGTGATGTCTTCGCCGAACTTGGTGGCGGGCGCGAACGAGGAGGGCTGGCACCTTCTTGACACCAATGCGGGCCGCGACTGGCAGCCGGACGTCGTGGCCGACCTCGCGGCCGCCGAAGACGGCGACGGGTGCTCGGTCTGCGGCAGCCCGTTGCGCACCGAGCGCGGGATTGAGGTCGGCAACATCTTCAAGCTCGGGACGCGCTTCTCAGATGCCTTCGGGGCGACCTATCTCGACCCGGACGGGAACGCCAAGCCGATCGTGATGGGCTCGTACGGGATCGGAGTCGGCCGCCTCCTTGCCTGCATCGCCGAAGAGCACCATGACGAGCGTGGTCTGCGGCTCCCCGTCGCCATCGCCCCTTACCCGGTGCACCTGACGGTGTTACGGGGATCGGACTCGGAGGCGGGCGAAGTGGCAGAGCGGGTCTACGGCTCGCTCGAGGCCGCCGGCATCGGCGTGCTCTTCGACGATCGCGGGGAGCGACCTGGCGTCCAGTTCGCCGACGCGGACCTGATCGGGCTTCCCGTGCGCCTGACGGTGAGCGAGCGATCACTCAAAGCCGGTGGCGTCGAGCTGAAGCGTCGCGATGCGGACCAGGCGCGGATCGTCGCCGAGGAGGACCTCGTTCTCGAAGTCCGCGCCGAGCTTGACGCTTGCCCCTGAGGAGCCAGCGAACCGGAAGGATGGGGCTATGACAGGGTTGAGCGAGACCGATGCGCGCAACTTGAGGGCTGCCTTCCGGGCTGCTGCCAGGGCTCGCGAGGAAGGCAACCTTCCTTTCGGGTGCGTCCTCGTCGACGAGGCCGGGAACGTCGTGCTCGAGCAGGGGAATCTCGGCCTGGTCCCGGTGAGGGACCCGACTGCTCACGCAGAGACGGTGGCCGCGGGCCGAGCTGCCCGGCGTTATGAGTCGAGCGAGCTGACGCGCTTTACCCTGTACGTGAGCGCGGAGCCGTGCGCCATGTGCGCGGGCGCCATCTATTGGGCCGGAATCGGCCGTGTGGTCTTCGGGCTGACGGAACGGGACTTGAAACGCCTCACGGGCAACCACCCAGACAACCCGACCATGGACCTCGCCTGCCGCGAGGTCTTCGCCAGTGGGCAGCGCCGCGTCGAGGTCCTGGGGCCCGAGTTGGTCGACGAGGCGCTCAGGGTTTTTGACGGGTACTGGCATTGACCCCGACATGGCCGAGAAGGAGCTCCTGTGCCGAGGTCCTCGCCCCCGCGGGGCGGGCGCATCGCCTCGGCCCGGACCGATCGCGTAGTGACAAGGCTCTTGTCGTGACAAAACAGGTAGCGCCGAGCCAGACAGGTGGTGGGTAGCGTGCACGACCAAGCCGATCCTCGCGAGCTGCTGCAGAGGTACGCGGGCAACCCGATCCTCAGCCCGAGGGACTTTCCCATGCAGGTCAACTCCGTGTTCAACCCGGGAGCCACGGTCACTGAAGGCCGGACGCTGCTGTTGTTGCGGGTCGAGCACCGTTCCGGCCTCTCCTCTCTCGTCGCGGCGACCAGCGAAGACGGGCTGACGGGCTGGGAGATCGACCCCATCCGGGGCCTCGAGCCTCAGCCAAACGGTTTCGAGGAGCACTGGGGGATCGAGGACCCGAGGATCACCCGCGTCGGCGAGGAGTACTTCGTCGTCTATGTCGGGTACTCCACCGCTGGGCCGCTTGTCTGCCTGGCCAAGACGCGTGACTTCCTGAGCTGGGAGCGCAGCGGCGTCCTGCAGCCGCCCGAGGACAAGGACGCCTCGCTGTTCCCGACGACTTTCGCCGGGCGGTGGGCGCTCATCCACCGGCCGGCACCGGCGATGTCGGGTCTGGGCGCCCACGTCTGGATCTCGTTCAGTCCCGATCTGCGCCACTGGGGCGACGCCCGTGTGCTGCTCGCGGCACGGCACGGTGGCTGGTGGGACTCCAACAAGGTCGGGCTCGGTCCACCGCCCCTCCTCACCAGGGACGGCTGGCTGGTTTGCTACCACGCGGTGCGGGTCACCGCGTCCGGGTCGATCTACCGGCTCGGGTTGGCCCTGCTGGACAGCGACGACCCGACAAGAGTCGTGGCGCGCGGAAACGCGTGGATCTTCGGTCCCCAAGCACCTTACGAACTCTCGGGCGACGTGCCCGGCGTCGTCTTCCCGTGTGGCTGGATCCTTCGCGACGACGGCGACACGTTGCACGTCTACTACGGCGCCGCGGACAGCGTCGTCTGCGTGGCCGAGGCGAGCTTGGCGAGACTGTTGACCCATCTGGAGGAGCATCGTTACCCGCGCGACGAAGAACACCCGTACCCATTGGACACGGCCCGCGCCCGTCGGAGCGGAACCCCTTGACGCGTCTGGCTCGCCCGGGCAGCACCGTCCGCCAGCACCTGGGCACCCCGACGTCGTGTCACGGGTCGTCGGAAGCCGTCGCCGCGGGACGGCCGCGCCCGGCTCGACTCCGGTCACGTCACTTCCTCCCAGCACCGCCCTATTGACTCGTGTCAAGTTGTCCGGGAACGGTGACCGCGCTGAGACTTTGCGGACAATGCGGTAGTCTTATCTAGGTAGTTCCCTTGGGAGAGTCGCTTTGCTTGGGCAGGACGGTCGCTCAAGACCACCCATAATCGCCCCGTGCAGGCTCGACGCCTCGACCAGTGACCTCGAGGAGTCGTGTGCCAGTCCCAAGTCCACTCATCGCACACTTCGGTGGCCGGCGCTTTCTTCCTCCCCGTTTCGGGATACTCAGCACCTACCCACCGACCGCGTGCGGGCTGGCGACGTTCAGCACAGCTCTTGCCAATGGCCTGATCGCCAACGGCGCCGACGTGAGCATCGTGAGGGTGGCAGACGGAACGCGGGCCAGCAGCAAGCGCGTCATCGGAGAGCTGGTGAACGGCTCCCCCGAGTCCGTGGCAGAAAGCTCCGAGCTGCTCAACCAGTGTGACGCGGCGATCGTGCAGCATGAGTACGGCCTCTACGGTGGCGCCGACGGAGACGAGGTGCTGGACGTTCTCGCCGGCCTCCGGATCCCGTCCATCGTGATCGCCCACACGATTCTCACTAACCCCACGCCGCACCAGCGGTCCACTCTGGTAGCAGTCGCTGCGATGGCGGACCACTTGGTGGTCATGTCGGACGCGGCCCGGGAGCGACTGTGCAGCCGGTTCGACGTCGACCCGGCGATCGTCACGACCATCCCGCACGGGGCTGCGATCCCGACGCGCCCCGCCCCGCACGAGTCGGGTGCTCGGCCGACGATCTTGACTTGCGGTTTGATCGGACCGGGCAAAGGAATCGAGAGGGTGATCGACGCGATGCGGTCATTGCAGCGCCTTCCCGGGCGACCTCGCTACCTCGTTGCGGGCCAGACCCATCCGAAGGTGCTCGCCGCCAACGGCGAGGCATACCGTAACGCCCTCATCGAGCGGGCGGCGCGCAACGGGGTTGGTGGGTCGGTCTTCTTTGACGCCACTTATCGGGACGTCGAGTCCCACACGGCACTGCTCCAGTCCGCCACCGTGGTCGTGCTGCCCTACGACTCCAAGGACCAGGTGACCTCCGGCGTACTCGCCGATGCCATCGCGGCAGGCAGGCCGGTCGTAGCCACGTCCTTTCCCCACGCCGTCGAGTTGTTGGCGAGCGGGGCGGGCATGATCGTCGACCGTGATGACCCGGCTGCTCTGGTGTCAGCCCTCAGTCGGGTGCTCGTCGAGCCTGGGCTCGCCGACCGCATGGCGGCGGAAGCGTCACGACTGGCGCCGAGCATGTGCTGGTCGGTGGTCGCAGGGTCCTACGTGGACCTGGCGAACCGCCTTCTCAGCAAGGACCCGGCATTGGTGTGACCCGAATGACGGCGCTCAACTTCGACCATCTCTGCCGAATGACGGACCATCTGGGCACCTTCGAGCACGCCCGGTACAGCGAGCCTAGGCGAGCGCTGGGCTACTGCACCGACGACATGGCCCGCGTCCTCGTCGTCACAGCACGAGAACCCTTCCCAGCACAGCAGGTGCGCGACCTTGCCAGGACCAGCCTGCAGTTCCTGATCGCCGCGCGGGGCGCCGACGGCCGTTACCGGAACCGGTTGAGCCGCTCGGGTCGATGGGAAGACAATCCGTCGATGGGGGACTGCTGGGGCAGGAGCATCTGGGGCCTCGGTACCGTACTTTCCCACGGCGAGGACCCTTGGTTGCGCGAAGCGGCCAGAGCAGAGTTCGAGCGCGCGGCCCGGCCCCGTTCGCCTTACCGGCGCGCGATGGCGTTCGCGGCACTGGGAGCTGCCGAGTTGCTCGCCGCCGAGCCTCACCATCGAGGGGCACACGCGCTGTTGAGTGATGCCGCCGACGTCATGTTGCCGCCAGGCGCGGGTGACGCCTGGCCCTGGCCGGAGACTCGGCTCCGCTATGCCAACGCGGTCCTGCCAGAGGCCATGATCGCCGCCGGAGCGGCGCTGGACCGACCGATACTGTTGCAACACGGCCTGGATCTTCTGGCCTGGCTGCTGGACCACGAGACGCTGGACTCACACCTGTCGGTCACGCCCGTGGGAGGCGCGGGACCGGGCGATACCCGGCCTTTCTTCGACCAGCAGCCCATCGAGGTGGCCGCGCTCGCCGACGCCTGCGCACGCGCGGCGGCCGTTGACGGAGACCGGCGCTGGGTCGACGGTCTGGGCGCGACAGAGGCCTGGTTCCTCGGCGACAACGACGGGCAACACGTCATGTGGGACCCGGACACAGGTGGTGGGTTCGACGGCCTCACGCCTGGAGGGCCCAATCTCAACCAGGGCGCCGAGTCGACGCTGGCGCTGCTTTCGACTCTGCAACATGCGCGGCGGCTCGCCTTGGCGTCGCAGTGACACAAGTGGCCTCAGGCGGCGTACGGCGCGGCCGCCAGCGCCTCGCCGCGGACCCATCCCGGGTCGTCACGATGCTGTTCGTGCCCGGGCAAGAGGGATTCGACATGGAGGAGCCCCGCACCTCAGCTGTGGTGGCCCGCATCCTGGCGCTGGACAACGACGAAGTGGAGCGGTCGTTGCGAGATGTCGCCGCCCGGTTCGAACACCGTCACCGCGATCTCACCGGTACCTTCCGGCAGCACGCGGACGAGCTGGCCGATCGCCTCGATCCGGGGTGCGACCTCTCCGAGGAGCGTCGTCTGCTTCTCGGGGCAACGTTCACCAGCGAGTACGCGCTCGAAGGCACGGCGCTGTGCAACCCCAGCGTGGTGCCCCATCCCGATCAGACCGGCGTGCCGGAGGGCGGCCTGCGCTTTGTGATGAGCGTCCGGGGGATCGGGGAGGGACATCGGTCCTCCATCGAGTTTCGGACAGGAACTGTCGACGACCGCGGCGAAGTCAGCATCGAGGTCGTGCCACCGTTCGCGACGAGAGGAACGATCGCATCCGTGCCGCTCGACGCGGTCGTCTTTCGCAGTGAGCTTCGCCGACTCCGAAGCGACGGTGAGAGCGCCGACTACGTCCTCGACGCGCTGGGCGAGCGGTTCACCGTGCATGAGCTCGAGGACCGACTTGCCCGCCTTCAGTCCAAGTTGGCGACCCGCCGGAAGGACGGGTCGATCATCCCGCTCATGCGCAGGATTGCCGAACGGACCTACGAGATCCGCTTCGGAGCGGACACGTCGCTGGCCGAGCGGGTTCTCTTGCCGGCCATGGCTGCCGAACGCAACGGCATGGAAGACGCCCGCTTCGTGCGGTTCGAGCACCAGGACCGAACCGTTTCCTATTTCGCCACTTACACGGCCTATGACGGCGTCGACATCTCGCAGCAGCTTCTGGAGACGAGGGACTTTCGCGTCTTCACGGCCTCGCCCATCGTCAACCGCGCGTCCAACAAGGGCCTCGCATTGTTCCCCCGCCGGATCGGAGGCCGCTTTGCTGCCCTGTCCAGGTCCGGTCACGAAACGAATACCGTTGTCTTTTCTGAGAACCTGCGTCTGTGGGAGGACGCTCTGCCGTACCAGGCACCTACCCGGACCTGGGAGGTGCTCCAGCTCGGCAACTGCGGCTCACCGATCGAGACGGACGCCGGTTGGCTTGTGCTCACCCACGGCGTCGGCCCGATGCGCACGTACAGAATCGGCGCCACACTCCTCGATCTCGAAGACCCGACCCGGGTCATCGGCCAGCTCCGAGAGCCCCTCCTGAGCCCGGCGCCCGACGAGCAGGACGGTTATGTACCGAATGTCGTTTACTCGTGCGGCTCCCTCGTGCATGCCGGCACGTTGATCCTTCCCTACGGCATCGGCGACTCTGCCGTGGGAGTGGCCACGATGTCGCTGTCTGTGCTGCTTGCCGAGCTTGCCGCCAGCTGAACCTGCCGGGCCTAGGGCCCTCGTTCGCCCCTCGAGGCTTGCATCCGCACTCAGGCCTGTGAGGCCGCGATGCGTGCCTGTTGAGCCGCCGCAAGGCGGGTGAGCCCCACCAGGTTCCTAGCGATCTTTTCGCGCGCCCGGTCGGCCTCGGCGCTCAGGTCCTCGAGCTCGAAGAGCCCCCAGTAGCTGATCGTCGGTCTTACGACTGCATCGACGAACTGCTGCGCGCCGAAGATTCCCGCGAGGGCGATGGCTTCCTCGTGCGCAGTGAAACCGGGGATGCCCGTACCCGGCATCTTGAACTTTCGGAGCTCGCTCTGGATCGCCATGACCATCGTCGACGGGTCTATGGCGAGGGCCGCGAGGACGAGGTCCCGGTAGAAGGCATGGTGGAGGCCCTCGTCACCGGCGACCTTCGACATGATCTTCTTGCCTCGCATCGTCTTGTCCAGGGCCTGGCCGGTGTTGCGATGGGCAACCTGAGTGGCGAGCTCCTGAAAGCTCACATAGGCGATCATCTCCGCCACGCTGTCGCTCTGGGGGACCTGCCCTTTTGACATCTGGACCATCCGGTCGTCCTCCAAGCGGTAGGGATCGATCGCCCGCGTGGCGAGGATCCAGTCACGAATGGCAGCCGAATGGCGCCATTCCTCCGCTGTCCAGCGACGGCTCCATTCCCGCAGCGGATGGTCCGGTTTTATGGGTGACATCAGGGTATGGGTGTAGTAGGGGAGATTGTCCTCAGTCAGTACGTTTACGATGATCGCACTCTGCACACCTTGGGAAAGGGGGTACTGGCTTGCGTTCCACCTCTCCTCTTCAAAATCAGCGGCCTTGTCCCAGGGGACGTCCTCGAACGGGTACCACTCCTTCGACACCGAGAGATGGCGGTTGAACAAACTGGCTGCGGGGCCGGCGAGCTCCTCGACGAGAACATGGTCCTTGTCCGGGTCCACTACGAGATCTGCCATGTCCTGTCCTTTGCTGTGATGTACAAGTTCCCCCACAGGAACGAAGTGGACCGGAGCCTGCCTGCCTAGCTGCTGTCCCCCGAACTGGCTCCGTGAGAAGCGCCTGGCTGCAATCTCGGGCGCGCCCGATTGTAGGTCCTGGAGGCTCTTGCGGGAAGGGCGCTCATCGCCGAGCGGTCATCGCGGCCGAAACTCTGGCGCCCGCGTGACAAAGGGCAGCTGGCGTGACCGGGCGACAGCGGTGCGCCGGCGTGAAGGACCTGGTAACAATTCCTAGTGTTAGTCATCTCGAGCGAAAGGAGGTCACCTGGGATGAAAGTCGAACGTCACCTTCGAACCCGTACCGACCGCGCGCTCGAGCAGCAGGCTTTTTGACCGCCAGGTTCTCGACGAAAGCCAGCCGCGGCCGAGCGCTCCCTTACCAAGGAGTCCTGCTTGTGCCTGATTCTTCTCCCTCTTCCGCGTCCGACCGTGGAACCTTCCCGGCGGTGTCGGGACTGACAGAGAGCTCATTCGAGCTATCCACCGCTCCTTGGCAGACATCCGATCAGCCGGGGCTGGATCTTGGCGATCTCGGCTGGGGTCCGCCCTTCGAGGCGGCGTTCCGCGAGCAGTTCGCCGGCGATGCGGTGCCGGGCCGGGTCGCCCGCGTTGACAGGGGCGTGCTCACGATTCTCACTGAAGCCGGCGAGCTGCGGGCACCCGTCGCGGCCCAACTTGCTCACGACCCCGATCCGCTGCGAGCACCTACAGTCGGTGACTGGGTCGTGCTCCACGCCGGCCTGGTCACCGATGTGCTCCCGAGGCGCAGCGCGATCGTTCGGGGCAATGCCGGAAGTCCCGAGACTCCCCAGGTGCTTGCCGCGAACGTCGACAAGGTGTTCGTCGTCTGCTCACTCGAAGGTCGCTTCAGAGCTAGGCGGCTGGAGCGTCTCCTGGTCCTGGCCTGGCAGAGCGGTGCTGCCCCCGTCGCGGTGTTGACCAAGGCGGACATCGCCGAAGACGTCGCGGGCGCTGTGGAGGTGGCAAAACGGTTGATCGGTGGCGGTGACGTCGTGGCCGTTAGCTCGGTCACCGGAGTGGGCATGGACGTCGTCCGCAACTTCCTCGAGCCCCGTGCAACGGTCGTGCTGCTCGGGCCGTCGGGCGCGGGCAAGTCCACTCTTGCCAACCGGCTCGGGCTTGGGGCGATCGACCTCGCGACCGGGGAGGTCCGGGGCGACGGGAAGGGGCGCCACACGACCACTGCGCGAGAGCTCGTACGCCTTCCGGGCGGAGCGTTGCTGATCGACACCCCCGGCCTGCGGGCATTGGCGCTCTTCGACGCGGACCAAGCCATCGGCGATGCCTTCGGGGAGGTCGAGGATTTGGCAGCGGCATGTCGATTTTCTGATTGCGGTCACCGGTCCGAGCCGGGATGCGCGATCAACGCGGCCATCGCCGCAGGAACCCTCGAGGCCGAGCGCTACTCGAGTTATGAGACATTGCGCCGCGAGCAGCGCCACCTCGCGGTGCGCGTCGACCCCCACGCGCGTGCCGAGGAGCGCAGGCGGAACAAGGAGCTCGGGAAGCTCTCGCGCAGCGTGAAGAAGCGATGACCGTACTTCATGTGCCTTTTTAGCTCAGCGCTTCGAGCCGAGCCCCGGCCCGGTGAACCGCCGCATGGCGTCCCGGTCGGTGGCCTGAGGTCAGCCGCCCCCATCTTCTGCGGCTTCGGTTGTGCTCAGCGGGGGAGCGCTCTGGTCGAACCGGTTGATGATGTGAACGTCGATACCGGACTCGCGCGCGAACCGCAGCACACGCTGGACGACCGAGTTCCTGCTCGTCAGCTGTTCCCAACGGGATCTCGGGGCCGCGCCCAGCACGATCTGGGTGATCTGGTTTTCTTTCGCGAAGTGGACCAGCGCCGGGGCCGGGTCATCCGAGACGATGTCGTGCCAGCTCGCGCCCAAGTCCTCGGAGAGGTGCTTGACCGCTTCGAGGGCGTTCTTCGACAAAGGGCGAGCGCCGTCGTCGCCGACCACGTGGACGGCGTGCAGCCCTGCGTGTGCCCGCACCGCGATCCTGGCCGCGCGGCGCAGCACGGCGTCGGTGCCCGGTGCTGCGGTGACGACCACCATGATTCGCTCCGCGGTGTCCCAGACTATGTCGGGGTGCCGTGACACGAGGAACCCGAGCAGCTCCTCCTCGGTCTCGTCCGCGACGAATCTGAGCGCGAGCTCGCGCAGCGCCACGAGGTTCTGATAGCGGAAGAAGCTGTTGAGGGCATTGGGGATCTTTTCGGGGGGGTAGACGTTGCCGTGCAGCATGCGGCGGCGCAGCTGCTCTGGAGATGAGTCGATCAGCTCGAGCTGGTCGGCCCTGCGCACGACCCAGTCGGGGACCCGTTCGCGAACGGCAACTCCTGTGATCTGCTGCACGGCATCGGCGACGCTTTCGAGGTGCTGGATGTTGACTGTGCTGAGGACCCCGATCCCGGCGTCGAGGATCTCGAGCACGTCCTGCCATCTCTTCGCGTGGGGCCCCGAACCGGGCACGTTCGTGTGGGCAAGCTCGTCGATGAGGGCGACCTCGGGCCTGCGGGCAAGGACAGCCGCCAGGTCCATCTCCTCAAAGGTTGTGCCCCGGTAGTCCACGACCTTGCGGGGCACGACCGGGAGGTCACGGATCTGCTGTTCGGTCATCCTCCGGCCGTGCGTCTCGACGAAGCCAATGACCACGTCCGAGCCGCGCTTGTAGCGACGCCAGCCCTCGTCGAGCATGGCCCAGGTCTTGCCTACCCCCGCCACGGCTCCGAAATAGACGCGGAACTTCCCGGTCGGCTCGACACCTTGATCGACCTTCTGGGCCCTGTCGTCGTATTCCCCGTCCCTACTCACCGTTCGGACCCCACTGCCCAACCACCCTCATTCCCATCCGCCTGTCTTGTGATGAAGCTAATGGCTTTCTTGGGGCGAACCTGAGGACGGAGGCTGCCCAGCCAGCGGGTCTGTGGCACACCATTACTCCATCTTGGCGAGGGCCTCGTTCAACTGGAGGACGTCGATGTAGTCCGAGCCGAGGAAACCGAGCTCGGCGGACTGGGTCTCCCGGGCGATGAGCTTGTCCAGCGCCTGCGGGGACAGTCGTGTGGCCTTGGACACCATAGGTACCTCGGCGTAGGCGTCGGCCGGGGTGATGTCGGGGTCGAGCCCGCTTCCGGACGTGGTGACCAGGTCCGGCGTCGGGTTGACGCCCATCTTGTGCCAGTAGGCGATGAGGGCCTTGGTGTCGGCGAGCAGCGTCTTCGATCGCGGACCGAGGTTGGTCGGGCCCGACGCACCGTTCTTGCCGTTCGCGACGAGCGGGTTGTCACCGGTCCCGGCATAGGGCCCGATGTCGTCTGGGCGGCCGTGGAAGAACCTCGGGCTGCTCCAGTTCTGGCCGATCAGGGTCGACCCGTTCGCCGTGATCGAGCCGTCGGCCTGGTGCTTGAAGAGAACCTGGGAGACGCCGGTGCCGACGAGGGGGTAGAGCAGGCCGAAGAAGACGAGACACAAGAGGGCGAGGACCAACGAACGT
>Ga0187880_1000414_pt1 | contig 36546 bp, 22 predicted proteins | sample June2016WEW_19_4_FD_132998 | JGI IMG/M metagenome (GOLD analysis project Ga0187880, IMG submission 132998) | Peatland microbial communities from SPRUCE experiment site at the Marcell Experimental Forest, Minnesota, USA - June2016WEW_19_40 | ecosystem: Environmental > Terrestrial > Soil >... | reverse complement strand
GCTCGCTTCCAAGCGAAGAATCAGTTAACCATGAACAAGAGCCAGAGGGTAACACCCTTCTGGCACAACGATACCCGTTCTCGGGTAACAGTTACTTTTGGCGCACGGCGCAGGGTCACTAAGTGGTCCCGGTCACAAATCCTGTGACGTATCCTGAACCGGCGCAGCGCGGGTTCCCAAGCCCCCTATAGGATGGCCTTAAGGGAGCCTTGGGTAAGCTCCCTGGGCGGCTTTGGGGCCCAATCTCTTGGCTTTCAGCAGGCTCGGAGCCTCAGGGTAGCCTCAGGGTAGCCTCAGGGTAGCCTCAGGGTAGCCTCAGGGTGGCCTCCGGGTGGCCTCAGGGTGGCCTCCGGGTGGCCTCAGGGTGCCTACCGGTTGGCTACCTGAGAGCCTGAGGATAGCCTCCGGGTGGCTTCAGGGTGGCCGTAAAGCTCTTACCAGAAGCCGATGCCGCGCGTAAAACCGCACGTTATAAGCGAGCTGGCTCATGATACGTCACCGGATTTGTGACCGGGACCACTAAGTGCATTCCAAATCCGAAATCCGAAGACCGAAGGCCGAAGCCCGAATCCCCAATCCACAGCCACCCCAGTGGAGTAGCTGCTCATCGGAACGAGCCATTCTCGGATTTCGGGCTTCGGATTTCACCCCTCCCTCTCAATGCGGATGGTGATGTCTCAGTATGTGCGGCCGCTCCAGGCCATGCGCCAGCATCAGCTCCTCGTTGTTGAGCAAATCGGTCACCGGGCCGTCCGCCACCACCGCCCCGCGGTCGAGCACAATGGCCCGCGAACACAGCTCGACGACCAGTTCCAGGTCATGCGTCGCGATCAGTTTGGTCGCCGCTATCCCCCGCAGCAGTGCCTTGAACTCCCGCCGGCCACGCGGGTCGAGGTCGCTGGTTGGCTCATCCAGCACGAGCACGCTGGGTTCGCAGGCCAGTACCCCGGCCAGGCAGGCACGGCGTTTCTCCCCGTGGCTCAGGTGATGCGTGGCGCGGTGGCCAAAACCGGCCAGCCCGGCCTGCGCCAGGGCCTTTTGCACCCGTGCATTCACCTCCGTCTCGCTCAGCCCCAGTTGTTGCGGGCCGAACGCCACGTCCTCTTCGACGCTGGGGCAGAACAGTTGATCGTCCGGGTCCTGGAACACGAAGCCCACCTGCCGCCGCACGGTTTCAATGTTGTCCGGCGAAATGGGCTGGCCCAGGATTTGCACCGCCCCGTTCCAGCCGAGTTTCTCCGGCAGAAGCCCGTTGAGGTGCAGCAGCAAGGTGGACTTGCCCGACCCGTTGGGCCCCAGGAGCCCCACGCACTCGCCCGGCGCCACCGGGAAACTCACCGCGCGCAACGCCTCCGTGCCGTCGTGGTAACGGTAGCTGAGATTGGTGACCTGGATGGCAGCGTTCATTTCCAACCCCGCGCGCACATCGCGTCGTAGATGCGTTCCGCCCGTTCCGAGGCGCGGACAAAGAGCTGGCCCACTACGGTGGACAACGCCTGCCAGCGAGCCCGGCGTTGGCGCTTAAAGGTCCGGCTGGCGCGCGCCCGGCGCATCCGCTCCGCTTCCTCCACCAGCACGAACAAGTAGCGGTGCATGAGCGCGATGGTCGTAATCAGCAAACCCGGCACATGCGCCGCTTTCAGGACGCGCAGAATCCGGCTGAAAGGCGTGGTGTTCGACACCACGATGATCGTCAGCAGGCAAATCGTGCTCTTCATCGCCACCGCCAGCCAGCTCCCTCGCGCCGCCGGCTGCAAGGCATTGACCAGGGCCACGCTCAGGATAAACGGCGACAGCCACGCCAATCGCTTCAGTAAAAACAGCAACGGCAGCCGGCCCAACGCCACCGCAAACACCAGCAGCATAGCCATCCCGGCGAACCAGCCCACCGCCGTGGGCGGGGCCAGCACCGTGCCGACAATCATGGCCAGTGCCACGCCCAACTTGAACGCGGCAGGCAACCGAGACACCACGCTATCCCGGTGGCGGTGATAATGGCCGATCCAGTCGTCAATCATGGCTTGGTTAAGTGCGTGTCCCCTTCGCCCTCGCGCACCAGCGAGCGCGCCAGCAGCAGCGCCAGTCCAAAGACGATCACCGCTCCTGCCGCGCCGGCCAGCGCGGTCGCCCCCACCGCCCAGTGCACTCCAGGCACACGGTAACCGGCCGCGGGCGCCGACACTGCCGACTGAACGGTCTTGTGCTCAAAGCCAAGCTTCGCCGCCACCGACTCCAGCCCATCCGGCCACGAGCATGCGAACGGGGCGACGAAGACCGCCACTCCCACAGCCGCCAACAGACCATAGCGCACCAGCTCGCCCCAGGGCCGGGATGGTTCGGTCCCGTTGACTTCGCTGGTCAGATCGGGCCGCGCGCGTTGGATCGCCAAGAGCACCAGCGCGCTAATCAGCCCTTCGCCCACGCCAATCGCCATGTGCACGCTCGTCATCGCCGTAAAGGCCACCGGCCAGGCCACCGTGCCGGACCACGCAAGCTGGCCCGCACAACAGATGGACGCCAGCACCGTCGAACACCACCCCGCGAACGCCACCGCCGCCACCTGGCCGCGCGTGCCCGGCATCGCGCGGCACATCACGCGGTAAATCGCATAGCCGCCCGCCGTGCCGACGATAGCCATGTTGAAAATATTCGCGCCCAGCGCCAGCACCCCGCCGTCTGCGAACAGGAAGCACTGCACGATCAACACCGTCGTCAGCACCACGATCGCCGCGCTGGGCCCGAGCAAGGCCGCCACCAACACGCCGCCCACCAGGTGCCCCGACGTCCCGCCAGCGACCGGGAAGTTGACCATCTGGGCCGCAAACAGGAACGCCGCCGCCAGCCCCAGCAACGGCACACGCCGGGGCGCGAGCCTGCGCCGCACTTGGCGCAGCGCCAGCCCCACCCCCGCCGCGGCAAGCACGGCGGTAGTAGCGGCGGTCTTCCCATCAATGAACCCGTCCGGTATGTGCATGATGATACGCTCGCGCAGTCTCTCAGTACTGGCGCGGCGTTTCAACTGTCGCCTGAACCTTTGATCGCGGCCCGACCGCATGCACATTCGGTTGACAATTGGGCCTGAACCGAGGTAGATTCACCCAGTCAGCTAAAGATTAGACGCCGCTGAACCAAACGACGCCAGTTTCGGGCTGCGCATAAATCGACTTTCGCAAACAAACCAAACCTCAAGAAACACCAAGATATGACAAACAAGACCAAACAGTACGGACTCTGGGCAGGGCTTTTGCTTTGCTCGGCGGTCGTCGCCTCGGCCAACACCCTGGTCACCTTCCAGGTGGACATGAGCACCGCCAGCTTCGACCCAAGCTCACAGACCGTTAGTGCCCATGGCGACTTCAACGCGTGGGGCGCGGGAATCGCCTTGACGAACAACCCCAGCGGAGCCAACCCCAGCCTCTGGAGCGGAACGGCCAACGTCGCTGCCAACGGAACCGTGATGCAGTACAAATACGTTATCGACCCAGCCGGGGCGTGGGAGAGCATTCCGAAAGGCAACAACCGGCTGGCTATTCTTCCCGCGACCAGCGGCGCCAGCCTGGTGCTGCCGATGGTTTATTACGCGGACAATCCCCCGGCGCCGATCTCAGTCGATTTCACCTTTCAGGTGGACATGGCGCAGCAGATCAATGTCGGGGCCTTTGATCCCAACTCCTCGACCGTTTGGCCCAAGGGCACCTTTAATGGGTGGGGCACGTTCGACGGCATGACTAATGACCCCACCATCCTCCGGACCAACCAGAATGGTTTAGTCACTTCCAACGTCTATGTCAATACCTATACCGTCTCGGGCTCCCCCGGCGAGACGATGGACTTCAAGTTTTACATCGACACGGGCAACATATATGAAAGCCCCGCTCCTGGAGCCGTCGACCCTTCCGATAACAACAACCGTTTTTTCAATCTGTCCGCAGGGCCGACGCAGGCATTTCCGCTCGTCTTCTTCAGTGATTTACCCTATGCTCCCGTAGCCACCATCGCTATGACCTTCCAGGTGGACATGACCGCTCAGGTGTTCGCCGGGAACTTTGACCCCACCACCGGCACTGTCGAGGTGCGCGGCGATTTCAATAGCTGGGGCCCCCCCAACGGCCCACAAATCCTCTGTACTAATGACCTCACGGCGCCTAATACCAACCTCTACACGGCGGTGGTGACAGTCGTAAACGGCGTCGGCGCCACGGAGAATTATAAGTTCTGGTCTTCGGTGTCCGCCAACAGCGGCTGGGAGACGATGGCCAATAATCGGACTTTCACCATGACCAAAGGCGCTTCTCAAATTCTGCCGCCGGTTTTCTTCGACAACATTGACCCGACTGACCTCCTGCCCGCCGACACGCTGGTGACGTTCACGGTCAACATGGCCGCGGCGGCGCAGTACCCGAGCGGCACTCCGTTCGACCCTAGCGTCAACGGCGTTTGGTTCAATGGTGATTGTCTGACCAACGGTTGGTACAGCACCTGGGGCGCGATGTGGCCTGAGACGCAGTTGTTTGATGATGGCACGCACGGCGATGCTGTTGCCGGCGACCATATCTACACGTGCCAGTATTTGGTGCCCAAAGGCAAAACTGTGCGGGTGCAATACAAGTACGGCATCGACAGCAGTGACAATGAGAACGCCAGCGGTTCGGATCATGTTCGTTACATCCGCTCGGTCGGCACCTATGTGATGCCGCTTGATACCTTCGGCAGCATCGCGAACAATGAACCTGCTCCCGGGTTCGGCAACCTGACGATTGGCCATGTATCCGGCGGTCATGTTCCGATCTCATGGCTGGGCCTGCCGGGTGTTCACCTCCAGAGCGCCAGCAACCTGACCGGTGGTGTTTGGCAGGACCTCCTCGCTACCGAAGGCCTCAACTCGACTAATTACCCGGTTGGCACCGCACCGGTCTTCTTCCGACTGATTAAGCCTTGATGCCGGACCGGAAAGCGGCGCTCCGCTCTCGCTAGGCCAACCCAGCGAGAACAGAAACCAGCCGCGATGAGACCGTGAAGGAGCCTGCCGCAAGGCAGGCTCTTTTTTTGCAGGATTTGGAATACATGCCTGAGATCCGTTTAAAGGGGCGGCCATGCCGCCCTGGCCCGCACGCAGGGCAGTCCGTGCTCCCGCCCGGTAGCGGCAGGCATCCTGCCTGCCGTAGAGGGCGGCATCTTGCCGCCCGGTCCGGCTCTCGAAGCTCCAAGCCGTGTGGCAAGGCGAACGTGCCATCCGCCGGGCAGGATGCCCGGCTCTACGGCAGGCAGGATACCTGCCGCCACGGTTGGTCAAGCCTCACCAGCCCTGCGTTTTTGGCTTCGGTTCTCGGGATCATGCTGCCCGTCTGCACGGCCGCGGCCGGCGACTTCGTCGCCGGGGCGGATTTCTCAGACCTGGCGTTCTTCGAGTCTCGGGGAATCGTTTACCGGGATGCCGGCCAACCACAGGACGGGCTGGCGATTCTCAAGCGCCACGGACTGACTTGCGTGCGCTTGCGGTTGTTCACCAGCAGCGCCGCCCAGGCCCAGGCCGATCCCTACAATTACATAAATAATCTCGACTATACTCTCCCCCTGGCGCTGCGCGTCAAGAATGCCGGCCTGCAATTCATGCTGGATTTTCACTATTCGGATTCCTGGGCCGATCCCGGGCAACAGACCAAGCCCGCAGCCTGGACAAATCTCACGTTCACCCAACTCGCAGCGCAGATGCGCCAATATAACAGCAATTGCATTGCCGCGTTCAAGGCGGCTGGCGCAACCCCTGACTACGTTCAGGTGGGCAACGAGATTACCGGCGGCCTGTTGTGGCCCGACGGCCAGGTCGGCGGCGCTTTCGATACGCCCGCGCAGTGGTCCAAACTGGGCCAATTGCTGACCAACGCCATTACCGGCATTCGGGAGGCCGCAGGTCCACAGGCCCCGAAGATCGTCATTCACATTGACCGCGGCGGCGATTGGGGCGGAACCCAGTGGTTCTTTGACCACTTGCTCCAGCAGCAGGTCCCGTTCGATATTATCGGCGAGAGCTACTACCCATTTTGGCACGGCAGCCTGGACAACCTGCGCACCTGTTTGACTAATGCGGCGGCCCGCTACGGCAAGCCGCTAATGGTCACCGAAACGGCTTTCCCTTATGCCTATTCGACGAACATCTATGGCATCCCGGCCACCACCAATGGGCAGGTCCAATACGTTGTGGCTCTGACACAAGCGCTGATGGGCGTTCCCGGCGGAAAGGTTGTCGGCGCATTCTGGTGGGGCGCCGAATATCAGCCTTTGCCGGGCGTCAACCTTGGCGGATGTGAGAACCGCTCTTTTTTTGGGAGCGGTGGGGACGTCTTACCAGTCGCAGAGGCCTTCGGCCGGTTGGCGGCGCCGCTGCGACTGAGCGCCAACTCGGCAGGAGGCGGTCTCACGCTTCAATGGCCCTTGAGCGGGGCTGGTTCGGCACTGATGACAACCATGGATCTGGCCCCGCCGACAGTTTGGCAGCCGGTAACCAATGCCGTGCAGAACACGGGGACGACATTCAGCCTCACCTTGCCGTTGGATCCCGCCGCCGCCCGCTTCTATCGTTTGCAGTCGAACTGACAACCAAAACGCCCCACCGAAGTGGGGCCTTTGCGAGGACCAACCCCTTTACGCAGTGAATCCAACCGCGCCCCGGCGGGGTTTCGCAGTTCACATCTACTGCGCGCCGCCGCTCTTGCTGGCAGCGGCTCCGCTATACACCCGCACATAATCCACATACATGTCGGCCAAGCCGTTATACCGGGACAGATCGACGGGCCAGCCGCCGCCGGTGGCCAGGTTGACCAAAAAGAACAAGGGGCGCTGCTTGGACAGCGGAAACGTCTCGTGGCGGCCCACCTCGACGTTGTCGCAATAGTAGATCGTGTCCGTCTCGGTGATCTTGCATCCGTAGGTGTGGAACGTCTCAAACCAGGTGGAGGGGATACCGAACTTGCGCATGCGAATGGGGTCGTGCATCCCGTCGAAGGCTTTCTTCTCGAGGGCCTTGCCGGCGTCGCCCTGGTCCCAGCAATGGGGGGTGACCATATAAGTGTCGAACGCGTTAGGCTCGCGCGGGCCTTCCCCGCCGTAGGCTTCAACGATGTCCAACTCATCGCACGGCACTTTGATCCCTTTGACCTGATCCGTCATGTAATCGGTTAGGAGCCAGAAGCCCGGCCAGGTTCCGATGGCGTTTGGGCCGATAAACCGGCACTCAAAGTAGCAGGGGGCCTTGGCCGTGATGCCGCTGGCGTCGTTCTTCATGGAGGAAATCAGGCCGCTGCTCTTTGCGGCCTCGCTCGCCCTGATCCGGAGATAAGAACCGACTTGGCTGAAGGGATTGTTGGGTTGATCGAAGCTCGTGAAGCGGAGCGTGCTGAAGTCCTGCCAGCCGCCCGGCGGTTTATGGTCGTAGTAGGTGGCCTTGGGATCGGTGCTCGAGATGGAGAGGGCCTTCTTGAAGTCATCCGCAAAGACCAGTGACATGCCTTGCGCCGCGGGAGGTGGGTCTTTGGGCATTCCTTCATTCCAGAAAACGCCACCCTGGTTGTAGAGCTGGAGGTAGCAATTATCTTTGACGGCGCCGTTCTCGCCGCTAATTCTCACCGTAATGGGGCCATGCGGGTAGGCGTCGGCCGGGAAGACGAACGAGCCCTTGCCTTGCGCATCAAGGGCGACGGTGGCAACCGTGGAGTCCGAGCCAAAGACACCGCCTTGCTTCCAGCATTTCACGATCACGGTCTTGAACCCCGGGGCCGCAAGGATGACGGGCGTGTCGCCTCTGACGCCGCTGCAATACGCCGGCGAAACCACGGACACCTGGCAACCCAGGGTCTCCTCCGCGCTTTTCTCGGAATCGACGCTGAGGCCGTCGAAGGACAGATCGCTCTCGATGGCCAGCAGTTTGTCGTTATCCTTGGGCTGACCGACAGTGAACGTGATCGCGGTGATCGGATAATCCATCTTGCCATTCTTGTCCCCGCCCCACGTCTCATGGCCAGAGTCCAGGTTGATGACGACTTCTTTCCAGCCGGCGAAGTCGATAATCCCGCCTTGGCCCGTATTCTGGCTGTACTGGTGCGTCTCGCCGCTGGCGTCGCTTACCTGCACCCCGTACGAGCACTTCGAGTTATCGCCCCTGAGCCAGAATCGCAGGGTATGGACCGGCCCTTGGATTCTGACCTTGTTCGGGATGCCGAGGTACTGGAAGTTTCCTGTGCCGACAAAGTGGTAATGCAACTTTAGACACTGCTTCCCGTCGTGCGGTTGATCGGTGGACAACTGGACCGACGCATTCTCGTTGGGGATATTGACCACCCACACGGTGGGCGGCGCAGAAACCCTCTCAAAATCCTGCACCATCACCGGCGTTGATCCCCGCGCCGGCGCAATCCCGCAGGTCAGCAGCATACACAAGAAACTCACATTTGCTTTCAGGCTCATATTCTTACTTCAATTCATTCGGTTTTCATTTGTTCAACGCCGTGACGCTTGCGTCAGCGGTTTGCCCGGCAGCGCGTAGTTTTTGGAGACATCATCAAGCACCAGCACCCAGTCGAGCATCTCGCCATAGTCAGGGGGCGTGAACTCGCGTTCGCCGGTGTTCGGAAACTCGCCGATGACCGTCGCCGCGCCGTTGCGCGGATTGAACCACCACGCCTTGAGATTCGGGCCGGTCACTTTGTCCATGTGCACTTTGAATTTGCGCCCCACCGGCGTATAGACCATCGCGTAGGTTCCGGTCGTGTCCCGCGTGGCCACGAAACGGTATCGCCCCGCTCCCGGCACGGAAGTGGGCACGCGGTCAGTCACGATGATCGAATCATCGGGCATGCGAGTCAGAAACGGTCGTGATTCCAGGAGCCGGCGGGCGAACTGCATTTGTCCCGCGCCCGGCTGGTCGATGGCTTCGAACCAGGGCATTAGCGGGTTGTTGATCGGACTTCTACCCGGCGCCCACATCTGCCAGACAGCGTGGTTGCCGTAGGTGTGGCCGCACGCGCCGCTGAACAAATCCCAGTAAAGCGGCCGGCGCACGTCCGCGGCGATGGAACGCCCCAGCTTATCCGCGTCGAAGGAAACCGGGTGATCCTCGTAAAGCGGTTCGCCGTCAAGCACCGGTTTGACGGGTGTCCGGTCGTAGTCCACACGCGTTTGGTCATAGTGGCCCGTGAACTCGGCGGCATGTCCATTCTGGCGCATGTTGAAATCCAGCCAATCCGCATCGGGGAAGTATTGGGCCGAGCCGGCGCCACCAGTCGGGTGCAAAGTGATGAGGTGCGCGCCGCCGTCGCCCCGGCGCAGGCCGCGAGCCATTGCGTGCAAGATGGCCCGGTGCGTGTCATTTTCCACGGGCCGGTCGCCGCCCAAAATCCAGATGAGGCCGGCATCTTTGTATCGCCGGCCCAGCCACTCGCCATAAGCCTCAGCGTTTTGCGGCGTGAAGATCTCCGGGCCGGCGCCCCATTTCTTGTTCCATTTGTCACCCCAGGTCGGCAGCATGCCGATGTAGAGGCCAAGGGAGTTGGCCTTCGCGACGATCCAATCCACGTGCCGGAAATAGTCCTCGCTCGGCCGGGTGAGGTCCTTGCCGTTCAGCGGGCGTTGGCCATAAGCATTGGTATCGGTGAGACCCGCGAACTCAGCGAGGACAACGGCCTGGATCACGGTAAATCCCTTCCGGGCCCGATTGTCGAGATACCGTTCTGCATCCTCCCGGCTCAACCGGTGGAATAACTCCCAAGCCGTGTCGCCCAACCAGAAGAAAGGCTCGCCCGACTCCGTCACGAGGAAGCGCCGGTTTTCGCTTGCCTTCAGCCTTGGCAGCGACTGCGCCGAGGAGGGGAGGCTGGTGAAGGGCAAGCAGCCGGCTACACCACCTGCCAGCACCGCCCAGGAGAGGCTTGGACCGAGTTCAAGTTTCATAGGGATTTACGCCGAGACAGGATCAGTCAATGAGATTGTCACATTACGCACCGTTTGGAGCGGGCGGATCATTGAACGCGCGCAACAGGTGAAGGCCATATAGTCTGCTTCATCGCCCTGCTCCAGTTGGCACCCGCTCCAGCTTGCGCTGGAGCGCTTGCAGCCTTCGCACCGGCCGCCGATTCATCCGGCTCACGGCCTGCGTCACCCGGGTGTAGCGGCGTGAACCCGAAAACCGGTCTTCTCTCAGGCTTCGCCCACCGTCTCCAGAAATCGCTCCCGGTCCTGGTCATCCTGGAAAACCTTCTGCCTGTGGCTGCCGCGGGCCATCACGTGATAGGTCGCGCCCGGATACTGGACGCGAATCGGCCTGGCCATGCTCCGGCCAGATTACCCCGCCGAATCCACGCCGGTCAATCCGAATATGTCATTTTCTAGGACTTGAGTTATTCCTTGCACGATATTCCGCTTGCCAAGTCCCCTTGCACGTGCGATCAGTAGCTTGTCTACATCTTTTCTGGTTCGTTGGTCGTGAGCCTCTAATCTTGGCGACCCTGTTTTCAACCACGGTGATTCCACGACCAATGAACTATGAAACACAACTTCACGGTGCTCTCGTTGGCTGCTGTCGTGGTCGCCACAAGAAATGAAACCAGGCATCGCCTTATGGTTAATTCCAGCCATCGGCGCAGCCATTCGGGGGTTCCAGCGTCGGCGAAACCGTTCTCTGGCGTGACTACAACCAACCTCCCTGCCCCGGGCCGACGCCGGAATTGCCGCCTCCTGTTGAATCCGCTTCAATCCGACCTGATCAATCTCCGCCAATCAGCTCCCAAATGCATGGCGGCATCACTGCCCATAATAAAAGACCAACTCGTCGCGTAGCGTGTCGAAGGGGGCGAAGCAAGAACGGGAGGAAAGAAAGAAGAAAGCAAAATGCAAATGATCTCACCAGCGCTTGTGGTAAACGGAACGAAACAGGTACGACGAGGACTTCTCCTCGCCGTTGCCTTGATGTTCCTGCGCCACGATCTGCCGGCAGCCCAAGCGCCAGTGCCTCTTGGATCGGCCGCCACGTTTGGTGTACTGGGTGGTGCCCAGGTCACCAGCACCGGTGGCACCGTAATCTTTGGCGATCTTGGGGTAAGTCCTGGCACTGTCGTGACGGGATCTCCCGGAGTGACCGGGACGCTGCACTTGGGCGATCCCGCCGCAGCCCAGGCCCAATCCGACTTGACCATTGCGTATAACGACGCCGCTGGCCGAACCGTAGCCTCGGTCAGTGTGGCCGGAAATCTCGGCGGCCAAACTCTCGCCCCTGGCCTCTATACGTCCACCTCCTCGCTGGAGATATCGTCAGGCGATCTAACGCTCGCAGGCGACTCAAATGCTGTTTGGATCTTCCAAATGGAGTCCACACTCGTCACGACAACCGGTCGCCAGGTTCTCCTGAGCGGCGGAGCCCAGCCGGCCAACATCTTTTGGCAGGTCGGAAGTTCAGCGACGATTGGGGGAAGTTCGGTCTTCAAGGGAACCATAATGGCGGCGCAATCAATCACGCTGGTCACTGGCGCAACGCTGGAAGGCAGAGCGTTGGCACAGGCAGGCCAGGTTGCATTAGACGCCAATACCATTACCGTTCCCCACACCGCAAACCCGGCGGGAACGGTGTTGGCGTGGGGAGACAACTCCTACGGTCAAACGAACGTTCCGGAGGGCTTGAGCGGAGTGACGGCCATTGCGGCCGGTGGTAGTCACACCGTGGCCTTGAAAAGCGATGGAACCGTGGTGGCGTGGGGGGACAACTCCTATGGTCAAACGACCATTCCCGACTATTTGAGCGCGGTGAAGGCCATTGCGGCGGGTGAGCATCATACCGTGGCCTTGCAACGCGATGGCACGGTGGCGGCGTGGGGAGACAATTCCTATGGTCAAACGACCATTCCGGCGGGCTTGAGCGGAGTGACGGCCATTGCGGGTGGTCAGTGGTACACCGTGGTCTTGAAGAGCGATGGCACTGTGGTAGCGTGGGGAGACAACCAGTATGGTCAAACAATCGTTCCGCCCGGCTTGAGCGGAGTGACGGCCATTGCAGCAGGTGGTGGTCACACCGTAGTCTTGAAGATCGATGGCACCGTGGTGGCGTGGGGAGCCAACAGCTTCTTCCACCAAGCGACCGTCCCTGACGGCCTGAATGGCGTGACGGCCATTGCGGCGGGTTATTCTCACACCGTGGTCTTGAAGAGCGATGGCACCGTGGTGGCGTGGGGAAGCAACCTCTTTGGTCAATCGAGCGTACCTGACGGCTTGAGCGGGGTGACGGCCATTGCGGCGGGTTATGGTCACACCTTGGCCTTGAAAAGCGATGGCACGGTGGTGGCGTGGGGATGGAACGACAATGGTCAAACGAACGTCCCTGCCAGCGTGGGGGGCGTGACGGCCATTGCGGCGGGATGGTATCACACTGCGGTGCTAATTGGCCCCATCATCGCCACGCAGCCGGTGGCGCAAACTTTCGCATCGGGCGGCGGAGTCACTTTGAGCGTCAGCGCAGTCGGAGCGGGCTTGAGCTATCAGTGGCAGTTCAACGGCACGAATATCCTCGGGGAGACGAGTCCAATCCTTAACCTCACAAGCCTCTCGATCACAAATGCCGGTGCTTACCATGTCGTGGTGAGCAGCACGGCGGGCGGAACCGTGACCAGCCAGGACGCGATATTGCTGTTGCTTTCCTTCAGTGACTTGAAGTTTTACGCGGGGATGACTCTGGCAGGAACGGTCGGCCAGCGGTTCCGTGTGGATTACACGGACGCGGTGAACATCGCCACAACGAACTGGCTGGCGCTCACCACCGTCACGCTGCCTTTCAGTCCATATCTTGTGATTGACCCAACTTCCCCGAGCCAGACGAAGCGCTTCTATCGGGCAGTGCCGCTGCCGTAAAGGAGGCCGCCCAGGCCCTGTAATCGCTACTACGGCCTGATGCGCCAGTTTGACGAACTCCGTCCAGCTTGGGCCTCCTCGCCTTAGTCTGGCCGGTCTTTGCCCTTGCGGGACATTCGCCTCACCTTCCTTTCTTTGTCTGCCGTTTACGGCAGAGCTTGCCCCAGCCGGGGTCTCCCCCAACCGGAGTCTGCTATAACTACTCTGCCCAACCATCCATCGCCGAAGCAGGACTTGCACCTGCAAGCATGTCCAAGCCCGAAGGCTGCACATAAGAATTCGCTTTTTTGAGCGCCCGCTTGTACTGAACGCTACGCGGGTGAAGCCACCACCGTGCCGCTGTTCTGGAGCGCCAGGCTGTGATGGTATCATGAAACACCACGCCCCGTATAGCGGGGCGCATTGATCTTGGCATTGAGTTAGGAGCGGTAGATGACTGTGCTCGAAGGCGTGCTTGAGGGACTCGGCGGCCAGCAGGCCGCGGTCTTCGCAAAAGAACCAGTTAGGCCTCTGGTCCACGGCGGACATGCGCCGCCCCGCAAACGGGAATGTGCTGTATCGCGGGGCAGGCCGACACTATTTGCTTCAAGTCAGTGGGCGACAGTCGAAGGGCTGATCGAGACGGCTTCCTGTTGGGTCTCAAGGAAGCCGTGAAGGTGGTGAGCCCGCGTGGGGTGGCGCAGTTTGCGCAAGGCCTTGGCTTCGATCTGGCGGATGCGCTCGCGGGTCACGCTGTACAGATTACCAATTTCCTCGAGGGTGTGGCCGTAGCCGTCGACCAGCCCAAAGCGCATTTCGAGGATGTTCCGTTCCCGCGCGCTGAGCAGGGCCAAAACGTCCTCAAGCTTCTCTTTGAGCATCCTATGGCTGGTTCCTTCGGACGGGTTCTCGGCGCCCTTGTCTTCGACAAAGTCCCCTACGCTCACGTCCCCATCATCGCCCACCGGGGCGTCGAGTGAGACCGGTTGGCGGGCCATCTTGAGTAACCCGTTGATGCGCGAAACCGGCAGACGCATTTCATCAGCGAGGTCCTCCGCCGTGGGCTCGCGCCCCAGTTCCTGGCCGAGCTGTTTCTGCGCCCGCCAGAGCCGGGTCATGATCTCGATCATGTGGACCGGAATGCGAATGGTGCGCGCCTGGTCGGCAATGGAACGGGTCAACGCCTGGCGAATCCACCACACCGCATAAGTGGAAAACTTATAGCCGCGCCGATACTCGAATTTCTCAACCCCCTTAAGCAGGCCAAGATTGCCCTCCTGAATCAGATCGAGCAGCGACTGCCCCCGGTTGGCGTATTTCTTCGCGATGGAGACCACGAGGCGCAGATTGGCTTCGGTCATGCGGTTTCTGGCCTGATGGGCGCGTTCGGCAGCGCGGTGCAACTGACCGAAGGTCCCGTAAAACTCCGCCTGCGGCCGGCGGACGAATTGTTCGAGGGCGAGGAGCTTGCCTCGTTCCTCTCGGAGGGCGGCTTGCTGGTCGCTGCTTTTTCGATGGTCTCCCAACTCCTGGATACGCCGCGAGCCGGCTCGGAATCTCTCGTGGAGATTACTGGCCACGGTGATCATGTCCTCAAGCACCTTTGGCTTGTAAAAGAACTTCGGAAAGCTGGCCTGGAGATTTCTGTCGAGCTTCTGGCACTCGCGCAAGAGCCTTTCGCGGTGGCCAGGGGACACGGCCTTCTGCAACCGGGTGTATAGCGCGTCCACCTGCGCATCCAACGCCCGAATCTTTTTCACCAGCCCGCGGAGGTCCTTGAGGTGCCCTTCGCGCGTGGCGTTTTTTTTGTCCACCACGATGCGGTCGAAACGTTCCTTCGGGGGCTCGGCCAACAGCTTTTCGGCAATCGCACAGTGCTCCTTGGCAGCGAAGCCCAGGCCATAAACCAAACGCTTCATTTCGAGTTCGGCCTCCTCGATCCGCCGGAAGCCCTCCACCTCCTGCTGGCGCGTGAGCAGGGGGACTCTGCTCATCTGGTTCATATACATCCGAAGGGGGTCGTCCAGGCCATCGAATTGGCGGTCTTCCTCCGGCTCCGGTTCCTCGGGTTTGGCCTTCTCGACCTCGGCGTGGGCGACAATCTCGATGCCAAGGTTACCGAGCTTGGTATAGAGCGCGTCCAAGTCATCCGGCGACACGCCATCCGGCAGAAGCTCATTGATATCGTCGCAGGTAAGATGGCTCTGCTCGCGGGCCACCTGGAGCAAGGCTTTGATGGTTTCGGTGAGGTCCGCCGCCTCGGGCCGCGCGCCGGCAGGGCGGTTGACGTCATTGCCGGTGTGGAGGACCTTGCCTTGCGCAGCGCCGCCGGTTTCAACGCCGTTATTGCGGGCTTTCTTCGGTTGCGATTCGTCGCGGTCGGCGGCCTTGGCTCCAAAGATGAAAGGGTGGCGGGGCCGCTGCTGCTTGCCAGAGGCCGTTCGTTTTCTGCCGACGCCGTGTTTCTCTGCTCTGTTATTCAATTTGCTTTCCTTCACTGGCAAAACTCAGCCATTGACCGTGGATACCCAATGGATTACCCGTGCTTTCATAGACTCGCATTGGGGACGAAACCGTTTGCTGGGCTGATTTAGACTAATGACTCTTAGTTCCTGGGGAACGGTACGGCAGGCGTTGGTTCGTCATTTACAACTGCGGAGACCGTCGGCCTGAACTGAAACAATCTACCCCGGCCTGCCAATAGAGCAAGGAAGATCATTCCGCCGGGGGGGCAGGGCCACGGCTGCTGCTACGCGCTGCCAGGGGCTGCCAATCCCCCACGCGCTCTGGCAGGTTGAACGACCGCACCTATTGGCGGATGACCTCGGGATGGAAGAGCCTTTTGGATTCGAGAGCCATTTGCCGGGGAAAAGAGCATGCGGCCCCGGGAAGAAAACAAGCCGAGGACATCCAACGTGCAAGGTCAGGCACAGCCGCTGGAGACTGCGCCACAACCAAGCGCAGGAGCGGCGAATCTCCCAGAGCGTGGAAACTGCAATGCGCAACGGCTGTTGCCTGGACCGCCAAGTTAGGCCAGGTGATCACAGTTACCATCTCCACCTCGTGCTGACATTTGTGACGGCCCCGCCCGGCTGAAACCGCATGGCGATGACCTGCTCTGCCACGAGAAACCTGCGACGGACGACAAAGACACAATGCTCGTCGTCCCGCAGCCATTTTGGCTTGAGAAGGAACCAAGACTGACTGGCCAGTAAAGCCGTGACTCTCTGCTCCGACATGCCGACGGGAAAAGGGCGGACCCACCTGGGAACAACAACAAACGCTGCCACCACTAGGAGGCAGAAGGCGATGAATGCTGAACGTCTCATCTGCGGCCTAACAGTATTAGGTCACCGTAATCCGCCGAGCAAACACCAACCCCAGTTTATGCTTCATAAAAGCGATAATACCGCCAGAGATCTAGGCGAAGCAAGGATTATTTGCATTTATCCTTGCCTTGGCTTCCGCAAGGAGAAAGACTAACTGAGTTAAGCTTTGCGGGCATGCTCTCAGGGAACCAAATAGGCCGCGGGACGGGGCGTAGCGAGGCCGCCGATTGGCGGAACTGGCTGGCGAACGATCCCCTGCTCACTTTTGGCCTGCGGGAGGGCTACCGGCGGACTTTGACGGACTTCGATCAGTTCTGCCTCGAGCGCAGAGCTAGCGGGAACGCTGGCGGCAGGACCCGCGCGGCAGCGCAGCCGACGGTGGCCTTGGCGCGGGAGTATGTCGAACTGCAGCGCCTGGAGCGAGCACCCGGGCCGGCGCAACTGCACGAGTGGAAGGAAGCGCTCAACTGGCTGTTCCAGTGTCGCCGGTGCCCGCCAGGCGCGGTGCTGACGGGAGTGCCGTCGCTGGGTCGGGCAGACTTGGGCCGAACGCCCTGGGAGCGGCGGCTGGTGGAGAAAATCCGGGTGCGGCATCTCTCGTGGCGGACGGAGCAGACCTATCGGGGCTGGGCATGGCGGCTGGCTGACTTCCTGGGAGAGCGGCCGGTGGAGTCGGCGACCGGCGAGGAGGTGCGCTCGTTTCTGAGCCACTTGGCGACCGCTCAGCGGGTCGGGGCGTCGGCCCAGAAGCAGGCGCTCAATGCCCTGGTGTTCTTGCTGCGCGAGGTGGAGGGCAAGGAACTGGGCGATTTCAGCGATTTTACCCGGGCGCGGCGGCGGTTGCGGGTGCCGGTTGTGTTAAGCCGGGAGGAATGCGCGCGGCTCTTCGAGGCGATGGAGGGGGTGCCGAAGCTTATGGCCGAACTGGCCTACGGCAGCGGGTTGCGGGTTATGGAGCTGTTGCGCTTACGAGTCAAGGATGTGGACCTGGACCGGCGGCAGGTGGTGGGGCGCGGCGGCAAAAGCGACAAAGACCGGGTGACGGTTTTGCCGGAACAGTTGCTGGAAAAGCTGGCGGCGCACCGGGAGCGGCTCCGGCAGCTCCAGGTGCAGGACCGCGAGCAGGCGTTGCCCGGAGTTTGGCTGCCCGAAGGCTTGGAGCGCAAGTGGCCCAAGGCGGGCGAAGCCTGGGAGTGGCAGTGGTTCTGGCCGTCGCGGGAACTGATGAACGATCCCCGGACGGGTCTGCGGCGGCGCCATCATCTGCTGGACGTGACATTTCAGCATTTCGTGCGGCAAGGCGCGCGGCAGGGGAAGTTGAACAAGAAAGTGACGCCGCATGTGCTGCGGCATTCGTTTGCAACGCATTTGCTGGAGCACGGGACGGACATCCGCACGGTGCAGGAACTGCTTGGCCACGAGGATGTGGCGACGACGCAGATTTACACGCACTTGATGCGCAAGCCGGGGCTGGGGGTGCGCAGCCCGCTGGATCTGTAGGGATGGAGGAAAAGCGGAAATTGGGAAAGCGGAAAGCAGAAATCGAACTGCGAACCGTGAACAGCCGGCATGCGGAAGCCAGGCCGTCTCCTGTTTTGTGACACGCCGCTGGGTGCCCAGTCACACGAGCCAAAGTCGTGGGAGAAACACCAGATACTCGCCGTATCCTCGCCGTATCCTCACCGTAGATAACTATCAAGGCAGATGGCAGATGGCAGATGGCAGAAGATGATGGCGAAATCGGCCAAGGCCACACCGGGGAGAATGTAGAAGGTAGAATGATGAATGCAGAAAAGGCGGCCAAAACCAACCAAAGCCACGCCGGGGCGAAGGTAGAAGGCTGAATGATGAATGCAGAAGGACCGTGCAAAGCCATCTCAAGCCACGCTCATGCGACCTTAAAGCCACATCAAAGCCACCCCTCAGCCACTCCCAAGCCTGTTGACATGGTGTACGTCTGGTGTACGGGTCTTGTACGGATCGTGTACGGATGGTGTACTGATATTGTACGGGTGGAGTACGCATGGTGTACAGAGCCACATGCTAGCCACCTGCATGCGACCCCAAAGGCACCCCAAAGCCACGCCGGGGCGAAGGAAGAAGGCAGAATGATGAATGCAGAAGGGTGGGGAAAAGCGGCCTAAAGCCAGGTACGAGCCACGGGATTACGATTTGATCGTTTGCGTTTCGCTTGCGTCAACGGCGGCATTTCGACGCCATCAGGGCATTTCCACGGCATTTCTGCCCTGAATAGCCGGCTCTGTTTGCGGGGCCTGCCAGGGCCGTGATGCCGTTTCAGCGGGGGAACTCGTCGAATTTCGGCGCGGTGCGCGGGCGCGGATCCAGTCCGAATACCAGTTGCTTCCGGCGCACAGTGACGCCCTCTTGCCCGGCCAACGCCGTGGCTTCCAAGGCCTCCCACCCGGTTAAGTTCCACGCCGCGAAGCTGTGCCGGTAGAAATGCCAGGAGTCGTGCGAATGGGACACCGGCCGCATGTCGGTCCGGAGCGACCACCTCAGCACGTTCCGCAGGTAATCCCAGTCGCGGTCATTATAGACGGCATGCGCCACGAAGCGGGCCTGCCTGATCTTGTCCGCGGTGGGCTGGTGCTCGATCCTGATCGCGGGCTCCAATAGGTCCTCCGCGCTGTGCAGCAGCAGCAGCGGCGGGCGGAACGTGGCCCGGATGCGGGTTTGATTGGTCAGCGCGCTGACGGCGTCGAGCAGCGAGGCGGGGCTGTTCGTCAACTCGGCCCGGGCGCGGCGGAAGAAGTATAGCTCGTCGGTGGCGCCGGGCATGAAGATCAGCGCCTTCACGACGTCGTTGCATTGGAAGGCGCGCAGGAGGATGCCGACGCAGTTGGTGCGGTTGAGTTGCGTGACGTTCGTGCCTAGCGGCATGTGGCTCAAGGCGCTCTGCCAGGTTTCGGCGACGGCTTGGGAGAATCGTTGCTTTGGGGGGACGGTGGTATCAAGCGCGCAAACCCGAAGGCCGAAGCCCGAAGGCCGAAGGAAGTCCGAAATCCGAAGGCCGAAACCGGCAGCCTGCGCAAGGGTGCAGGAACGGCATGGAGCTGAGATCGAGGGCTGGCGTGCATCCGCGGCAATGAGCGCCGTGATCCAGCAGCGACCAGGGGCGTCCTCGGGCTTCAGGCTTCGGCCTTCTTTCGGACTTCGGGCTTCGGGGTTCGGATTGCCCCACCCGTTTGCCTGCACACCGAAAAGGCTGAACGCGCTGGGATACTGCGCCAGACAGATGAGAAACCAGATAACGCCGCGTAACATGGTCAAAACGGCCAGGTCACAAACCCAGCTTTTTGAAGCGGTTCTTTACTTCCTTGAAATGGAAGTCCAGCGAGCAGAGTGCCTCCAGCTCACCTTTCTTAAAGCAAGTTGCGACCTCTGGGTCGGCCTTGAGCTGGGTGAGGAAATCGGCGTCTTCGCGGCCGGCGTGCTTGGCTTGCCAGGTCCCCATCGCGTTGCGCTGGACCAGCTCGTAAGCCCGCTCGCGGGTAAGGCCTTTCCTGATGAGCGCCAGCAGGATGGTTTGCGAGTTCCACATCCCGAGCGAGAGCGCGAGGTTGCGCTTCATGTTCTCGGGATAAACAATCAGGCCCTCCACCAGCTTAGCCAACGTGACGAGCATGTAGTCGAGCAGCGTGCAGGAGTCGGGGAAGATGATCCGCTCAACCGAGCTGTGGCTGATGTCGCGCTCGTGCCAGAGGGCGACGTTTTCGAGCGCGGCGAGCGCGTTGCCGCGCAGCACGCGCGCCAGCCCGCTCAGGCGTTCGCTGGTGATGGGGTTGCGCTTGTGCGGCATGGAGCTGGAGCCCTTTTGGCCTTTGGCAAAGAACTCTTCCGCTTCCAGGACTTCGGTGCGCTGGAGATGGCGGAACTCGGTGGCCCAGCGCTCGATGCTCGCGCCCACCAGGGCCAGCGCGCTCATGAACTCCGCGTGCAGGTCGCGCTGAACGACCTGGGTCGCAATCGGCGCGGGCCGCAGGCCGAGCTTCTGGCAAACGAAGGCTTCGATCCGCGGCGGGAGGTGGGCGCTGGTGCCGACGGCGCCGGAGAGCTTCCCGACGGCTACGGCTGTCCGCACGGCTTGGAGCCGTTGCAGGGCGCGACCGAATTCGTCGTGCATCAACGCCAGCTTCAGGCCGAAGGTGGTCGGCTCGGCATGGATGCCGTGGCTGCGGCCGATCATCGGCGTGAACTTGTGCTGCTTCGCCCTGGCGGCGACGATCTGGCGCAGCAGCTTGACGTCTTCGATGAGGATATCGGCGGACTGCACCATCTGCACGGCGAAGGCGGTATCAACCACGTCGCTGCTGGTCAGGCCATAGTGCAGCCAGCGGCTGGCGGGAGCGCCGATGTGCTCGGCGACGTTGGTGGTGAAGGCGATGACGTCGTGGTTGAGCGTGCGTTCGAGCTCTTTGCACCGCTCCAGGGTGAACGCGGCGCGCGTCTTGATCTGCTTGAGATCTTTGCGGGGCACCAGCCCCTCGGCGCAGAGCGCTTGGCTGGCGAGCAGTTCGATCTGCAGCCAGATTTCGAGCTTGCGTTGTTCGCTCCAGATTTCCCGCATTACCGGGCGCGAGTAGCGTTGAATCATGGCCCGACTGTAGAAGGCCGGGAACGGATTGTCGAGCCGCCTACTGACATGGAGCTGTCAACTGGGAGGGCGAGCGTCCCCGCGAGCCCAATCTTCCCAGGAAGGCCAAGAGAATCAGGGCTCGCGGGGACGCTCGCCCTCCCTGACTACTACTTTCCTTTCACCGCTTGACCATCTTCTCGCGGGCAGTTTCGAGAATGCGGCGCTCGCGCTCGGTCAGGCTCTGGATGCCGTGAGCGGAGATCTTGTCCAAGATCGGATCCACGGCTTTGCTGAGGAACTCATCGGGTGGCAAGTCTTCCTCGGCGGGGGTGTTGGTTTGGCCCCACTCGGTCGCCGCGCGATGGGGGGTCTTGACCAGCGGGCGCAGCGGCGGGCTCGGGGTCTGGTTCAGGCGCGGCCAGTGCCAATGCCAGTAGATGGCGTAGCGCACAAACACGATGCCCGTGATCATGCCGCCCAAGTGGGCCGCGTGGGCGATGTTGTCCATCGGAAAGGCAATCCCGAACACGGTCAGGAGCGCGCTGAACAGAAGCAGGAACTTGGCCCGCATGTTCACCGGGATAATGAAGAACAGCAGCAGCATCAGGGGACGCTCCGGATACAGCGCGGCAAAGGCGGAAACCAGGCCAAAGGCCCCTGCCGACGCCCCGACCACGGGCGCAGCGAAGCGACCACCCAGCAGCACGCCGGCCAGCGCCTGGAACAACCCGCCGATGACACCGCTGGTGAAATAGAGAGTCAGAAAGCTGTTCCGGCCCAGCGTCTCCTCCACTTCCCGGCCGAAGATGTAAATGGCCCAGCAGTTCAGCAGCAGATGCAGCCAGCCACCGTGCATGAACTGGTAGGTGAGCAACTGCCACACAAACCCGTGACGGAGACCCTCGACGCTCAAGGCGAAGTAGTCGTCGGTCGGAAAGGTCGGGAACCGGTAAAGGACGTTCTGGAGGATGAAGGCAACCACATTCACCACCAGCAGCACTACCGTCGCGGACCAGCGGAACCTAAACGCCGGGCGACGCATATAATAACGGTCCTCTAACATATCGTCTCAGCGTGAACGTAGTCGCTGGGGATTGATTATTCAAACGGGCTTTTGATCTGCCACAAAGCGCTGATGAAAAGAGGGGTTCACACCTGAGTTCTCTCCCTGGATGACCTTCCGCACCGGTATGGCTGCGGACTGGACCAAGGTGCAGGAACGGACAACCCGTCAGAGCCAGTTGCCAATAATCATGAACGGCGACCAGAAGGCCGGATGCTTGAATTGGGGATCAGCCAGCATAAGCTTCTGCGCCTGTTGCAGGGCTTGGGCTTTAGTCAAATTAGAATGGTCTTTGAGCTGAGCGTAGAATCCGGTCATGACCTTCTCGGTGGCGTCGTCGTCAATGGACCACAAAGAGGCCAGGGCGGAGCGGGCCCCCGCCTTTATGGCCGCGCCTGCCAGTCCCAAAGCGGCGCGATCGTCGCCCGCCGAAGTCTGGCAGGCGGACAGCGTCAGCAGCTCGATGGGACGGTCACTCAGCGAAGAGGGAAGAAGCATCTGCTCGAGCCGGTCCATAGTTAGCCGGCCATCAAAGGTGAGGATGAAAGTCCGGTTCATATCCGAGCCAAACTCGCCGTGGGAGGCAATGTGCACCATCGAATACTTGCCACCGGCCAGTTCCCGATCGAAGTTCCCGGTGAGGAAGTCCTTGTCGAGGAGCAACTTTCCGCCGAAGGCGGCGTGGATGTTGGCCAATTCCTTCGGCACTGCCGCCAGGGCCGGATAGCCTTGGACGCTGCTGGAAAGGCCGCAAGCCAGGAGTTTGGCATTGGCCCGGCTCATGGGTTTGGGCTCCATGAGCGTCAGGCCGGGGGAGACGGCCACGGCATAGCGTTCGATCAGGTAATGTTGCCCGTCATACAGCGCGGACATCGGGATGGTGCGCAACGCGCCATCCGGCACAAACACCAGGGTATCTATCTTTTGGTCCCGGAGCGTGTCCTCGACGGGCTGAACCAGCCACTGCCACAATTGCCGGGCCTGCTCCAGGTGCTGCTGTGAGTTGGGGTTCTGCAGGTTCACCCGGAGCTTGCGGGCCTGGTCGGTGAGTTCATTGGCTCCGACGGGCGATTTGAACCGGCGCAGCCCGCCCGGCAGCGTCACCAGCAGCTCCGTCCGGTCCGGGAGCGGAATGACGTAGATGACCGCCGCGCGGCGGACAACGGCCTCCAGCGGTTTGACCTTGGCGCCAAACAGGCTGACACAGTCGTCTTCATAGAAGTAGTCTTCTATTTCCGTGGATTTAAAACGCTCCACCGTATTCCGCGCTTCGACCAAGCAGGCCATCCGCTCTTTGTCTGAGGCGGACTCGTCAGCCTGGCGCAACAACAAATCGGCCAGCTCGAAATAGACCTGCCCGGACGATTCGCGGAAAGAGCGTCCGTCAGCGCGCATGGTGTCGCTGACGGACAAATCACTTCGGACCGTTTGAAGCATCTGCAAGGCGAGACGATAGGCCGCTCGGGCCGCTTCGGCTTTGCCCTGGTCGCGTAACAGACGCGCCGTTTGCCACTCCCACTCGAATTGGGCCTCGCGTTGACCCGCCTTCTGGGCTTGGAAAAGGGCTTTCTGCGTGAGGACCATGGCCTCGTCGAGGCGGCCTTCCTTCTGGTAAAGCTGCGCCATGAATCCGGAGGCATAGCTGGCCGTGCGAAGGTCTTCCAACTGCAAGGCGAGTTTCCCTGCTTCAATAAAAGCCTTGGAGGCCTGGGACGTAAGGGCTTCTGTCTCCGCCGGCAATTGGTCCGCAAGGTCCGCATACAGCCGGCCCCAGGACACAAGGAGAAAGGCCTTGTCCCGGTCTTCGGGCAGGGCACTCAGGCCTGGCCAGGTTTCCTGTCCCATTGCCTCGGCCTCAGCAAAGTTCCCTCGCACAAAATAGCCCCGCGCCTTGTTGAGCAGGATTTTGGTTAAGCGCAGTTGGTCGCCGGATTTCCTGGCCAGCGCAATGGCCGCATCGTAAAGCTCCAGGCCCTCCTGGGAAAAGACCGGGTGGGGGACCTCCCCGCGCAGGGTGCGCAAGTTACCCAATGAGTCGCGTTGCAGTTCGGGGGGCGGCGCCAGCCGCTGGGAAATCATCAAACTCCCCATGTTCTGCAAAATGCTGATCTGGGCGGCAGGATCGTCGAGCTCGCGCGCCAGGGCGAGGCTTTCGCGCAGGCAAACCTCCGCCTGCTTCAAGCGGCGCGAATAGGCGCAAGCAGTGCCCAAGGCGGCCTTGACGCGCATCAGCATTTGCCGGTTTGGCACGGACTCGGCCACGGGGACCATTCGCTCCAACAAGTCAATGGCCTGGCAATACTGGCCCAGGGCCTGGTAGGTAGCCGCCAGCCCCAACGCGGCCTTGATTTGGCCTTCCCGCTCGCGACTGGCCTCGCAGCTAGCCAGGGTCTTTTGAAAGACAGGCAGCGCCTGCTCGTAATGGCCGCGGTTAAATAACTCCAGCCCTTGTTCAAGCGAACCCGCGCCGGTGGTTTCCGCAGCCGCCAAGCGGCCAAGCCCTCCAGCCATGAAGAGGATCAGGAGGAGCACGACTGGGCCGCTGGGATACAAGTATTTCATAGCTGGTCGGCGGGCTCGAGTCGCAGATCATAGAGCGGCAGGAATGCGTCAGGGCGGGCCGCCACGCCGCCTTTGCCGCGAACAATCAAGCTATTGGCGCGGGGGTTCTTGCGGGCGCAGCCTTCGCGTATCTTGCTGGTTTCCTGCAGCGGGGCGATTGGCAGAACGCTCAGGACGTTGGCAAACTCCACGCCGGAACTGATAGAGATTGTGCCCGGTTGGGCGGCGAGGTTCTGGGAGATGGCGGTGATGGACGAATTGCCCAATTGATAGAAGAAGTCAGCGGTGATGCTGATGTGCCCGCCGTTGCCGGTGAGGGCATTGGCGTTGAGGCTGCTGTCAACCAGGCCAAAGATCTGCGGCTCGATCGTGATGTTGCCCCCGTTAAGGCCGGCAAAAGCGCCCACCAGGCTGTTCTGCAATACAATCGAGCCCGGGGCGCTCAACATGATTGTCCCGGCATTCCCCGAAGTGGACTGCACACCAAGGAACGAGTTGGCTAGGGTGATGGAGTTCCCCGATTGGATGGTGATGTTGCCGGCATCGCCCTGGTTGGCCTCACACTCGATCTGGCCGTTGACCAGGCTCAGTTGACCGGCCTGGATTTCGATGCTTCCGGCAGGGCCGCTCAGAGCGCCAAAGGAATGAATGCCCGCGACGCCGAACGGCTGGGCTCCCTCGATTTGCAACTGGCCGGCCTGGATGCTCACCGCGCCACCCGGTCCATAACCACTGGAGGCAGCCTCGAGGTAGCTGTTCTGGGAGATTTGCAGGGTTCCGGCATTCACCACAATATCTCCTCCCTTGCCATAGGAACCAGGGCCGGCACCCGCGCTGACCGTGGCAGTGTCAGTCAGCAACATCGTGGCCGCAGTTATGTTCACATTGCCCCCGGCGCCGTTGCCGTAGGTGGTTGTGCTGATGAAACCCGAGCCGCGAATCTCCAAATCGTTGGCCTGGACGACAATGTCGCCCGCGGCTCCTCCCTGGGTTGCGCCAAATGTTGCCGCATGAATGGCGCTGGAATCCACCAGGCACCGGCCGGACACGGTCAGTTGGATGCTGCCAGCAACCCCCCCACCGAAGGAGCTCGAACCAATGCCGGAACCGTTCTGGAGCGTGAGATCACGCGCGGCGATTTGAATATCGCCCCCATCTCCCGATGGGCCCAGCGGCGCGGCGAAGATCAAGGCGCCCTGATCCAGCGTCATTTCGCCGGTCGTGATGAAAATATTGCCCGCATGGCCGGAGTTCAAAGAGCTGGTGTTAATCGAGCCCGCCCCAGTCAGGGACAAGGTGTCTGAAACAATCCGTACCTCCCCGCCGGTGCCCGTGCCGGAGGTGGCGGCGGAAATCTCGCCCTGGTTGAGCACAATGTCGGTTGCCTGAATGGTGACGTTGCCCGCCCGCCCCGCGTCGAGGGCGTCGCTGGTGATCAGACCTCCCGCGTTCACCGCCAGCTCGCCGGTCGTGATGAAGATATTGCCCGCTGGGCCTGAGCCAAGAGAGGCGGTGTTAATCCACGCATCTGTGGTCGGCCCGCTCAGGGACAAGGTACCTGAAGCAATTCGCACATCCCCGCCGGCGCCCGCGCCGGAGGTCGTCGCGGAAATCGTGCCCTGGTTGAGCACAATGTCGGTTGCCTGGATGGTGATGTTGCCCGCCCGGCCCGCGCCGAATGTGTCGCTGGCAATCTGGCCTCCCGGGTTCAGCGCCAGTTCGCCGGTCGTGATATTGATATAACCCGCCGGGCCATCGCCCGAAGCAATGGTGTCAATCCTTCCCCGGTCATTTTGCCCGGTGATCGACAAGTTTTGTGAGGAGATTTGTACTTGCCCGCCTGCACCGGTCCCGGCGCTGGCGGCGGAGATTACGCCATTGTCGAGTTCGACGGTGCCGGCCTGGATGGTTACGTTGCCGGCGTTGCCTGCCGCGCCCAGGCGGCAGTCGCTCGAGATCGCGGCGTCGCTGAGCACGCGCACCGACTGTGCATTCAGGGTAAGGGCTCCCCCCAGCCCTGGGCCGTAAGTGTCAACCGAGAGGGTCGAGCTGTTTTGCAATGAAACCGCCGGGGAGTTGATGGTGATGGTTCCGCCCGGCCCCAGGCCGTAAGCGTCAGCCGAGATATACGAACTGCTTTGCAATGAAACCACCGAGGCGTTAATGGCCATAATTCCGCCAGGCCCCAGGTCGTGAGTGTCAGCCGAGATCCACGAGCCGTTTTGCAGTGAAACCACTGGGGCGCTGATAGTGATGTTGGCGGCGGCACCCGAGCCATCGGTGTCGCCATAAATGGTGCCGTTATCCATGCTCAGAGTCTGCGCGGTCAGGCTCAGGCTGCCCGCGCCGGCCTGGCCGGTGCTTCCGGTTGCGATGAACCCTCCCGAGGTCAGGCTCAATGTGCCGCGCAAGTCAATCTCACTGGCGCCGCCTGTGCCGGAGTCTAGAGAGTTGTTTGCTATCCCCGCATTGCCGCTCAAGCTCAAGTCCTGGGCGCGCAGCACGAACCGGCCGCCGCCACCGCTATGGGTGGTGGAGAAGAGCGAATTCCCGGAAAGGGTGATGCTATCCAGCGCAGAGAACGAGGTGGTGTCCAATCCGGCGACGGGCAGCTCGCCCGCCGAAGCTACTGCGGCCACCTGCAACGTCCCGCCTGGCGCTCGGACGGTTGTGCCGCCTGGGGCGATGGCGGGATCGTTCAGCACCTGCACCGCCCCGGCCGCCACGGTCAGGGTCTGCCCGGCGGGAACCTGCACCGCGCAGTTGTTAAAGGTAACACCGGCAAGGCTCTGGCCTGCCTGCGGTGTGAGGAAACCGAAGGCCGCGGGATTGGCCACGGTCAGCACATCGTTGGCCGGAGTTCGCGCGTCGAATCTTCCGCCGTCGGCAAACCGGATGTAATCCGCCGTCGTCACCGCAAAGGCGCCCTGGACATCCACCTGGGCATTGGGGCCAAAGAGGACTCCGGCCGGGTTGATGAAGAAGAAGTTCGCGTTGGGGATCGTGCATTGCAGCAGGCCGTCGATGCTGGAGACGCTGCCGCCGGTCACGCGGGAAAAGACGTTGGCGATGGAATTGGGGCCAGTGAAGGTGGCGGACTGGCCACTGCTCAGGTTGAACGTTTGAAAGCTTTGGAAAAGGTTCTGCCCGCGAATGGTGCCTAAGGAGTCAGGGATCTGGAAGTGGGGCCCCGTCAAGGTCATCGCGGCTCCCACCGTCCCATCGGTGCGGATTTGGGCCTGGAGGCAGTTGGGGAGCAGGGAGGCGAGAGCCGCCGTCAGGAAGCTCGCCCGGCACAGGAATCCAGGTCTCCCGCCGGTTTGAAGCCGCCGCAGGAATCTCATAAACAAATACCTTTCAATTCACCTGTCGCTTTAGAATGCCCACACGGTCAGCCGAAAATGAATGCCGATGTCCTGTAAGTCGGATTGCGCATAAACAATATGGCGGAAGGGATAGCCATAGTAAAGCGAGCCAGTGACGTTCTTGCAGGGAGTGACGATGATGCCCACGCCCACGCTGCCGATGTCGTCAAACTGGGTGGTCACGTTGTCGTTGTCCTTGCCCAGGCCCCAATCCACAAAAGGCACCAACTGGATGATGGGGGTTTGGGCACTGTCCTGCCACAGCGGAATATGGAATTCGGCGGTAGCCATGACCCCTTTGTCGCGGATCATGGTGTTCTCCCGGTAGCCGCGGACGGTGGAAGCCCCGCCAATGGCAAGCTGTTCCATCGAAAGCAGCGGGTCCTCGGTATATTGGCCGGCCACTTTCAGCAGCAATTCATTGCGCGTGTTCCAGAACCGCCGCAGGTACTGCACCTGGCCGATGACCGAAACGAAGCGGCCGTCGGGCCCGCTCGCGTTCCGAGTGGCATCCAGGACATCCAATCCCAGATTCAAGGTGACGCGAGCGGCAAACACATGCTTGGTGTCCCGATCGACAAATTGGCCGGACAAGCGCAGCGCCGAATCCACTGCCTTGCCATCCACCGCGCCCGGCGAGAAGGAGTAGGGAATCCCCAGCAGGTAGGTTTGGCTGGACCGCCGTTCGCCCGTCAGCGTCAGCGAAAACTCACGCGTGGGCGTCCGGTAAAGCGGCTGGGAAAGTGACATTCCATAGCTTTCCATCTCGCTCCGAATGTCCAACTGGGCGAACTCCGCTTCGAGCACCGAGGCGCTGCTGCGGCTGTATTGCACACCGAGGGCTGTGTCGCGGGCAGTGAACGGAATGGAATAACTGGCGGACAGATCGTCCCAGCCAAGCCACCGGGGACCTGCCATGGCGTCGTCAGCACTTCGGACAATGCCGTAATCGAACGTGAGCGGATCGGCGTTTCCGGTCAGGCTATCGGCGCGCAGCAAAGCGGTCACCTGCTCGGGACCGGTGCTGGGTGGTTTGTCATTCGCGTATTGCAGGCCGAAATGGTAGGGAAACTTCTCCTTGAGGTTGACGTTCATGATGGCCTCGCCCGGGAGGGCGCCGGGCTGGATCTCACCATTGACCTGTTCGACGGGATAATCCTCGCGCCAGATTTGAAGCGTATTTCGCACCTCGTTGGCATTGAGCGGGTCGCCCCCGTTGGCCCGCAGGCGGCGCGCGTAGAATCCTGGCCAGATCCAGCGATTGCCTCGAATGCGGATGTCCGTCAACCGGCCCTCGACAATCTTGAAAGTGAACACGCCTTGTCTGGCCGTGGGATCATCGATCACTGCCCCTGAATTGACATAGCCGTGGTTGACGTACCACAAAGTCAGCGCCACCCGTGCAGTCTCCAGCTCGAGGCTGGCGAGCGGGCGGTTAGTATAGGTTTGGACGACACGGCCCAACTCGGCGGCGGAGAAGGCCCGGTTGCCCACGAAGCGGAATTCCCTGACGATGTTTGTCTGCGCAGCCGCCTGAGCGGCGGTGTCGGCTGGGTCCAAGGGCGGCAGCGCGGCCCCGAAGGTCGCGGGCAGGGAAATCAGCAATAAAATCGGCGCAAAGCACAGGACTGGCCTGAGCAAATAGGCTTCATTGCAAAGAAGTTTCATGGGCCGCCACAGATGCTGAATAATGCTGAGCCGACCAAAAGCAAAAGTCAACTATCGTCTTGCCCTGGGCCACAATACCTTCACCCAGTAAGCGCTGGCTCGCATCGGGCGCTTCGGCGAGGGCTTCCTGCGCCGCGCCTGCAATCTCTGCCTGGGTGTGCTGTTCGAAGTGGTGCGTGACCAAGTCCGCGCCGTCGAGCTCAAGCAAGTCAACCGTGTCCTCATCCAACCCCAGTGGCGAAATCACCGCAACCAACCTCTCCCGTAACACCAACCGCTGGTCGTGCCTGTGGCCAACACCTGTGCCCGTTCCTAAAGCCCGGCAGAGCGCAGAATGCCACAGCGAACCGCATCCCTGATCCACTCTCCGCTTCGCCCCGCTCCCCAATCCGAGCATCTTCATTTCACACTGTATAGGTGTACAGAATTTGTCACCTACACCGGTTCCTCCGTGTTTGCAATGGGTTACGTCTTTTTTGCACTACTGGCTCCGCTGCCGGTCGCAGATTCCCGAGTTCCCAAGCCTTCTTAGACATTGACAGCTTTCAGGCAATTTGATAACGCAACTATTGCTACGGACACGAGACGCTGACGTAGTTCAGCCAACGCCCCGCCCGCAGTTAAAGCTCTTAAGCGAATCAACCTGTGCTTGGTTTCCCTTCTTGGGAAGGGAAAGCCGGCGTGAGGTTTTGTCCGGTCCATTGAAGGCCAGGACGCAGGGGCATTCACAGGAGCGAGAGCAGCATTGTGTCGGGAGATTGGCTTCCGCCTCAAAGCATGAGCCGTCAACAGGAATGCCGCCACCGATGCCATGAGGACTGATGTCCCGAAAAGTCCGGAGCCCCTGGAGCGAGGCGAACTGCCGCCCGCGGAAGAACTGTTGCCGCTGGTTTACGAGGAGTTGCGCAAAGTGGCCGCGCGCAAGATGGCGCGGGAAGCTCCCGGCCAGACGCTGCAACCCACCGCGCTGGTCCACGAGGCCTGGCTGCGGCTGGGCGCGGATGGCCACCCCCCCTGGAAGAGTCGCGCCCAATTCCTGGTGGCGGCGGCCGAAGCGATGCGGCGGATTCTGGTGGAGCGCGCCCGGCGACGCAACGCTTTGAAGCGCGGCGGGGGAGCCGAGCGGGTGAGCCTGGACGAGACGGAGATTCCGATTGGGATTGCTGACGATGACAGACTGCTCGCGGTGGACGAGGCATTGGAGAAGTTAGCCGCCGTCGAGCCCAGTGAGGCCGAATTGGTGAAGTTGCGTTACTTCACCGGGCTCTCGTTCGAGGAAGCGGCCGCCGTCCTGGGGATCACGGCGGCGGCCGCGAAAGAGAAGTGGGCCTATGCCCGGGCATGGCTGGCGGTCAAGTTGCGGCGGTCTTCGCAAAAATAGTCCCTACTTTTTGGGGCTGGAATACGCATGTACAGTTGAAGGACCTGAACTCCTTCGCCTATGAACGCGGCTGACGAGCGGGAACGAATTCTGTTCCGGGAAGCCCTCCAGCGGGCCAAGGGCCCGGAGCGCGAGGCATTTCTGGACCGGGCGTGCGCGGGGAGTGAAACCCTGCGCCGGAGGCTGGGGGACCTGCTCGAGGCCCATGAAAGTGCTGATCCTTTCCTCGAGCCGCCGGTGGGGGATTTCCTGGGCCAAACGGCGCCGCCACCGGGACCCGAGCTTGTGCTGGAGCGAGCGGGGGACATGATTGGCCGCTACAGGCTGTTGGAGCGAATTGGCGAGGGCGGCTTCGGTGTGGTTTACCTCGCGCAGCAGATCGAACCCATGCAGCGAAAGGTGGCGTTAAAGATCATCAAAGCCGGCATGGATACCCGGGAAATCATCGCCCGCTTTGAAGCCGAGCGCCAGGCCCTGGCGCTGATGGACCACCCGAACATCGCCAAGGTCCTCGACGGCGGAGCCACCGCGACGGGGCGGCCCTACTTCGTCATGGAACTGGTGCAAGGGGTTCCCATTACCAAATACTGTGACCAAGACCACCTTTCGACCGACCAGCGTCTCAAGCTCTTTGAGCAGGTTTGCCAGGCGGTCCAGCACGCGCACCAGAAGGGGGTCATTCACCGCGACCTCAAACCCTCGAACATCCTCGTCCAGCCCGGCGAGCCCGGACAGCAGCCAATGCCCAAAGTCATTGACTTCGGTGTCGCTAAAGCCCTGGGCCAGAGGCTGACGTCCAAGACACTTTTCACGGGCTACGCACAAATGGTCGGCACGCCGGCGTACATGAGCCCGGAACAGGCACAATTGAGCGGGTTGGACGCGGATACGCGCAGCGACATCTATTCGTTGGGGGCGCTGCTGTATGAGCTGCTTACAGGCCACACGCCCTTCGACCGTAAGCGGCTATGGGAGGCGGGGGTGGATGAAGTCCGGCGCATCATCCGTGAAGAAGAACCGGCGCGGCCGTCAACGCGCTTAACCACGTTGGCAGCCGAGGAGCAGAATGCCCTGGCCAAACGTCGCCAGGCCGAGCCGCCAGAACTCATCCGCCTGGTCCGGGGCGATCTGGACTGGATCGTGATGAAGTGTCTGGAGAAAGATCGGAGCCGGCGTTACGAAACGGCCAGTGGGCTGGCGCAAGACATCCGGCGGCACCTGGTCAATGAGCCTGTGCTGGCCCGTCCGCCGAGCAAGTGGTACCGCCTCGAGAAGCTTATGCGGCGGAACAAGCTGGTTTTCGGCGCGGCGGCGGCTGTTGGCGTCGCGCTCGCCGCCGGATTGGCGGTCAGCACCGTGGAAGCAGTTCGCGCCCGTCGGGCGGAGCTGGAACAGGCCCGGCTGCGCGGCCAGGCTGAACAGGCGCGCAGCAACGAGGCTGCGCAACGCTACCAGGCCCAAGCCGCCCTTTATCAAGCCCGCCTGAGCGAGATCCGGGCGTTGCGTCAAGCCCGCTTGCCAGGGTGGAGCACGCTGGCGATCCAGAACTTGAGGAGCAACGCCACGATGAATTTGCCGCAGCGGGACCTGGTTGAACTGCGCAGCGAGGCGTTGGCCTGCTTTGAAGGGCTCGACCTGGCTGAGACCGCACGACTGCCGCCAGGCACAGGGGGACTTCGGTCGCTGGATTTCAGTCCGGACGGATCTCTCCTGGCCAGTAGTGATTGGAGTGGCACGTACCGGCTTTGGAAGCTTGCTGACCAGCAGCTCCTTTGGGAGGTACGCGATGCCGCAAATACTTATCCACTGGTTCCTGAGCCTAGTCGAGCCCCGGTTCCGGCCATCCGGTTCCAGCCGTTCGGAAGTGTCCTGGCCTATGGCACATGGAGCAATTCGGTCGAGGTGGTTTCAGCCGACCGGCGAGCGCGCACCGTGTTCCGGCTTACCTCCGCCGCGCCGCCCAAGTACATCGCTTTCGACAATAAAGGCGCGGCGATGGCCGTCGCCTGGGGCGGGGGGTTGGTGGTCATCTACGACGCGGCGACCGGCGAAATCCGGCGGGAAATACAGCTCGACCGCAGCCGCAGCGCGCTGATCAACGAGCCGGTCGCTTTAGGTCCAGACGGCACGATGCTCGCGGCAGTTGGCGATGACAACAGAGTTGTGTTGCACGACCTGACCAAGGAGCACCCACCGGTCGTTTTGGGACGGCACCAAGCCGCCGTCAGGTCCCTGGCTTTTTCCCCACGCGGAGACCTGCTCGTTTCAGCCTCGGAGGACCACACCGCCAAACTGTTTGATGTCCCGGCCGCTAAGGAGCGGTTCACGCTGCTCGGGCACAAGGCGCGCGTGACCGCCGCTGTGTTTCGGCCGGATGGGTGCGTGGTCGCCACTGTCAGCGATGATACGACGGCGCGGCTATGGGACGCCCACACCGGTGAGCCGCTCATGACCGTTCGGCCCGGAGTCGGGGCCTTGCTGGCCGCCGCCTTCAGCCCGGACGCGCAGAACCTGGCCGTAAGCTCTGACGACATCGTCCTGTACCGGCTAACCAATGAAGGGGCAAAGCAGGTCTTGTTCGGCCACAGCTATTTTGTGAGCAGCTTGGCTTTTCATCCCGCTGAGCCGCTTCTGGCCTCGGCCTCGGCGGATAACTCGATTATGCTTTGGAACGTGGTATCCGGCCAACCCGTGGGGCGCCTGCCAGGCCATCCTAGCGGACAGCCATGGGGCCTGGCCTTCAGCCCGGACGGACAGTGGCTGGCGGCCGGCCATAATGGCTACTTCAACTACCAACCCACGGACCATCGTGTCCGGCTCTGGGATCGAGCTGCGCCCGCCGTACCCCGAACCTTCCCTGGGCACGAGGACAACACACTCTTTGTCTCCTTGGACGCCGCGGGCAAGCTCCTGGGTTCGGGGGACGAGAGTGGTACCGTGATTATCCGGGGCTTGGGCGCCGGTGAATCGTCGGCCCGTTGGCAGCGGGATCACGACCCGGTCGCCGGCCTCCAGTTCGCCAGCCCGGGACCGGTCGTACTGGCTCTGCATCGAAGCGGCCACCTCGCGCTCTGCGATTATCTTAGCGGCACGGTTCTGGCCGAAACCCAGCTTCCTGGCAGGGCCAGCGCCCTCGCGCTTTCTCCGACGCAGGATCAAGTTGCCGTCGCCACCGAGGCGGGTGCAATTCACATCCTGGCCCTGCCCGATTTCAGGATGGTTGCCACCCTGGCGCGGGCTTTGGCCGAAGGCGAGTCCGCCTTGGCCTACAGCCCGGACGGGCGCATCCTCGCGGCAGGCGGCTCGGCGTCCCGAGTTGCGTTCTGGGACGTCGTTTCGGCTACGAAGCTTGTTGAGCTCCCGCGGCAGGAAGGACGGATTAAAGCGCTGGCGTTTGAACCGAACGGGTCACACCTGGCGATCGGTGGTGAGGAAGAGCAAATCACGGTCTGGGACCTGGCGGTGGTGCGGAAACGCTTGCAGGGCCTTGGCCTGGATTGGGAGCCGCCAGCCGGTCCAAATGCCCGCCAGCGGACCAATACCGCCTGGCCGATGAGTCTAGCCGACTCTATGCTGAACCAGACTAACGGGCCGCAGACCAACGGACTCGTCCTGGAGCGTCTAGCTCGGCTCCTGGCCCGGGAGCCGAAAGAGAATGGCTCGGCTCTTGCCAAGGCCCACGCGCTGAGCCTCTAGGCGGTTACCGCCGCACCCAGCGATCCGGAGGCGTGGTTTCTCCGCGCAGAACTCCTTGAGCGGGAAGGGAACCTGGCGGGAGCGCTCGCCGTATTTGACCAGGCGGTCGAACAGAACCCGCGGCAGGGTGCCCTGTGGGCGGCCAAAGGGAAGCTGCTGGCCGAGCACAACCAGCCGCAGGAGGCCGTGCAGGCGCTGAGCAAGGCGGTCGAGCTGGCGGCCGCAGGCCCAGCCACCAACGGAGACACACTGACGGCAACGCTGCTCACCCGGGCTGCCCTGCTCCTCCGATTGGGCCGGCTGGAAGAGGCCGCCATAGACAATTGCCGAGCCAGAAAAATCCCGGCTCGCGAACCTCAGGCCCCTCCCAACCTGCTCGACCTCGGCCCCTTTTACAACGCGGCCTTCACGGAGGAAATGGCCGGCACCGCGGGCAACGTCTGGCCTCTGCCGACGGGGCTCCTTGAGCTGGACGGGGTGCAATTCGATGTCCGGGGCCTCGTGCAACTTTCCGGGAGTGAACTCGAGAGAGTTTTGACGGAACGACGCTATCCTACCTCAGTGCCGGGCATACCCCTCAAGGGCAGGTTCCTCCGGTTGCATTGCCTGGGAGCCACCGCTTGGAGCGAGCCAAACGGCAAGATCGTTGGCCGCTGCCTGGTTCACTACTCCGACGGCCAGAAGGCGGAATTGCCGATGGTCTATGGACGCGACGTGCGGGACTACTGGGCCGTCGGCCCCCAGGGGCCCGGGGGCCCCGCGCCCGCCAAGGTTGTGTGGACCCGGCCAGAACCCGGCCCTGCGCCGTGTCCAAGGCTCGCTGCGCCTCTTTAAGTTCACATGGGACAACCCTCACCCTGACGTGGAGGCCCAGGGCCTGGATTTCGTCTCGACCATGACGCGGTGTGCCCCGTTCCTCATCGCGATCACCGTCGAGTAAGAGCCGACCCGCACCTCCGGTGTGGCCCGGCGCAACTCCCGGTCTAATCGCAGTCTTTGGCCTGGTTCATCCGACGCAATCGCAGAATCTTGCCCCGGCGGGTTCGTGGCGGCGGGCTGTAGATCCTTATATTCAAAGGACTTATATCGTAGAGCAAGGCCCGCAGGACAGACCACACTCGTGCCGTCATTCCCTTTCCTAAACCAACCGGAATTGGCGCGGTCCAAAGCGACCGGCAAAAAAAAGTGAGATTTCTCCTACTTTTTGCCCCTGGAATACGCATGTACAGATGAGGGCATTAACGCCTTCGCCTATGAAACCGGCTGACGAACGCGGAGAAGTCCTCTTTTGGCAGGCCCCAGGGCGGGCCCAGGCGGCCGAAGCGGGACCGGGTCGGCGAACCAATTAAAAACGAAAGAATACAAAGTATGAAAATGAACATTGCTATATTAAATCGTGCCGGACGCTGGTTCGGCACAGGATACACGATGAAACCCAATAATCTTTTCCGGCGACTGGCCGGGAGTTTGCCGGGCGTGCTGTTGCTGTGCCTGCTGGCAGCCAACGGCAGGGCGCAGGTCTTTACGGCCCTGCATAGTTTCACGGCAACATCTGGATCTGAAGGTTTTAGTGGTACCAACAGTGACGGACAATTTGTGTTTAGGGGACTGCTTTTGTCGGGCAATACCTTGTATGGAGCGGCGCAAGCTGGCGGCAGTGGTGGCTGCGGCACGATATTTGCCGTCAACGCCAACGGCACGGGTTTTACGACCTTGCATAGTTTCACGGCGACCTCTGTATTCAACGGCAACGATAGTACTGGCACCAACAGCGACGGAGTATTTCCAAACGGCGGATTGATTTTATCGGGCAACACGTTGTATGGAACCGCGGAAGATGGAGGCAGTTCGGGCTGGGGCACGGTATTTGCCCTGAACACCGACGGGACGGGTTTTACGAACCTGCATAATTTCACGGCCACCTCTGGATCTGCAGGATCTGCAGGAGGCGGTTCTGGTACCAACAGCGACGGAGCTTATCCTCTTGATGGATTGCTTTTATCGGGCAACACGCTGTATGG